>ENA-OSEO01000352-OSEO01000352.1-sediment-metagenome-genome-assembly--contig:-NODE-352-length-124524-cov-6.427234_pt1 | contig 124524 bp, 96 predicted proteins | sample MGYA00237883_ERZ534232 | MGnify/ENA metagenome assembly ERZ534232
CCTAAAACCCGCCGCGTGGGAAGGATCGGCGATAACCGGTAGATGACTTTTCCTGTGTACGATAGGGATGGCCGAGAGATCGAAATTATGTTTGGTGTATTTATCGAATGAGCGGATGCCCCGTTCGCAAAGCATCACGTTCTTGTTGCCGTTGGCCAATAAATATTCAGCGGACATTAACCAGTCTTCGATAGTGGCTGAGATACCTCGTTTCAGCATCACCGGTTTGTTGGTTTTGCCCAATTCTTTGATCAGCGAGAAGTTCTGCATGTTGCGCGCGCCGACCTGAAATATATCGGTGTAAGAACCGACCAGATCAATCTGCCCGACTTCCAATACTTCGGTGATCATGAGAAGTCCGAACTTGTCGGCGGCTTTGCGCATCATCTTCAAACCTTCCTCACCTAAGCCCTGGAATGAGTAGGGGGATGAACGGGGTTTGAAAGCGCCGCCGCGCAAAATCTTTGCACCAGAAATAGCGACTACTTCCGCCAGTTTGAAAATCTGTTCTTCATTTTCCACCGAACATGGCCCGGCAATAAGCGTTAATTGATCGGTGCCGATCTCAACATCTTTTATTTTTATAACTGTATTTTCTTTCTGATGGTTTCTACTTGTTAGTGTGAAAGGTTCGGTGATTCTATGCACTTCGGCAACGCCGTCGAGTATTTTAATTTTGCGTGTGTCGAAATCGGGTTTGGCGCCTATCGCACCTATGATGCGTTTCTGCACCCCCAGCGATTCGCAAATCTCGAAGCCGTATTTGTTCAAATGCTTTTTAAGATTTTCAATTTGTTCTTCAGTTACATTATCACGCAGTACAATAATCACACTTTACCTCGATGTTAGTCGTGAAATTTTTTCTCACCGGCGGTGATCGGAATATCAATATAATCTTCTTTAGTCGGTATTGCACACGAATAATTCGGGCTGTAAGAGCAATAGGGATTGTAAGCTCTGTTGAAATCAATTTCGTATTCATGTCCGGGATCGTTGACCAGTTCGAAATCGAGATAGCGTCCCACACCGTAAGATTCGTTGTTGGTTGTTTTATCCGTAAACCAAATACTATAATAAACCCCGCCGCTTCGTGTAGCACCTTGATAAACATTAATATTGATGTTTTGGTTCTCATAATTGATTGTTACATAACCATACCGCACCGATTTTCTTTCTTCTCCTTTTGTGCCGAAGACTGAAACGGTGTCTTTGTTTTCATATTCGTAAAGTTTGCTTTTAAATACCCATGCCGGGTCAACATCAAAATAATTGAGTGGATGAAATTCGATAGGGCCTTTGTAATTGAAAGGGGAGTTAGGGTCATCCCGCATGTATTCGTCTTTCTCCAGTCTTTCCTGTTCAACTTCTGCGATATACTTCTCCTCCTCCGGTGTGTATTGTTTGCCGCAGCCGGAGAGTGAAATTAATAATACAACAACAGTCATAGATAAAATAAAATTTTTCATTGCGGGAATCCTGTTTGTGTTATTCTTTATCTTTGAATTTCTTTTTCAGTTCATTCAATTTATTCAAAGCTTCCAGCGGCGTCATACCGTCAATAGGAATATCGGAAATTTCTTTACGCAATTCATCATCTTTTAATTCGAACAAACTGATCTGCAATTCATCTTCATTCTTAAACTTAGCCAGCTTGGCTTTCTTTATTTCGTAAGGAGTAAGCTCTTTGCTTTCGAGATTGGTTAGAATTTCTTTTGCCCGGTTCGTAACGAACTGGGGAAGTCCCGCCATCTGTGCAACCTGAATACCGTAACTGTGATCTGCTCCGCCTGCTGAAACTTTGTGAAGGAAGATCACTTTATCCCCGTACTCGCGCACTTCGACTTTGAAATTTTTGATGCGGGGAAATATCGAAGCCATTTCGTTCAGCTCATGGTAGTGAGTAGCGAACAATGTTTTCGCTGCCACATCCGGGTTTTCGTGGAGGTATTCTGTGATAGCCCACGCGATTGAGATGCCGTCGAAGGTGCTGGTACCGCGCCCTATTTCATCGAGTAATATTAGACTCTTCTCGGTCGCATTATTGAGTATGTTCGCGGCTTCCTGCATCTCAACAAGGAATGTACTTTCGCCGGTGGTGATGTTGTCCTGCGCTCCCACACGTGTGTAGATGCGGTCTACCAACCCGACGTGCGCCGACTTAGCCGGAACGAAAGAACCGATTTGAGCGAGCAGCACAATCAACCCGATCTGGCGCAGGTAAACCGATTTACCCGACATGTTGGGTCCGGTTAAAATGATTATCTGGTTGTCGGCGTTATCGAGATCGCAGCTGTTGGGGGAGAATTTTTCTCCCGTCGGCAATGTAAGTTCCACTACCGGGTGGCGTCCCTCTTCGATTGTGAGTTTGTCCGATTCATCGATGAGAGGTTTAACGTAATTATTTCTTTCGGCACATTCGGCAAATGATAAGAAGCAGTCGAGCATCGCTATCAATCTTGCGTTTTCCTGAATCGCTTCGGCTTCTGCCGCTACGGCTGTGCGTATCGCGTCGAATAGCTGGTATTCGAGATTGGCAATGTTCTCTTCGGCGTTTAAAATTTTGTCTTCATATTCTTTCAATTCTGGAGTGATGTATCTTTCACTGTTAACCAGAGTTTGCTTGCGGATGTAGTTATCTGGAATTTTATTTTTATGCGCGTTGCTTATTTCAATGTAGTAGCCGAAAACTTTATTGTAGCTCACTTTCAATGACGGGATGCCGGCTCTTTCTCTTTCGGTTCGCTGCAGATTAGCAATCCAACCTTTAGCATTCCCCGAAAGTTCTCGCAGTTCGTCAAGTTCGGGACTGTAGCCGTGGCGTATTACGTTTCCGTCGCTTATGCTGAGTGAAGGTTCGTCGGTAACAGCCAATTCAATTTTTTCAACGAGATACTCCAAGTCGTTCAGCTTTTCATTTATGCGAGATAACGTTTCGGATGCTGATTGATCGAGAAGTTGTTTCAGCAGCGGGACTTTTTTCATCGAAGTCTTAACATTCACAAGTTCGCGCGGATTAACTCTCCCTGTACATACTTTCGAGATGAGGCGTTCGAGATCTCCTATTTCTTTAAATTCATTAGTAAGATTCTTACGTAAAATTTTCTTCTCAAACAATTCGGTAACGCATTGCTGGCGCTGCAGAATCGGTTCTAATTTTCTCAGCGGTGCGGCAACCCATTTTTTCAGAAGTCGCCCGCCCATTGCGGTCTCGGTGTAATCGAGTATAGAAATAAGAGAACCCTCGCGCGCTCCTTCCTGCATTGTGAAAGTGATTTCAAGATTCCGCTTTGTTGCAAAATCAAGCAGCATATATTCGGAAGGATTGTATGCCGCAATTCTGTTTATGTGAGAGAGATTTGCCTTCTGTGTTTCTTTCAAATAATTGAGTACGGCTCCGGCTGCTACAATACCGGGATTCAGGTTTTCTATCCCGAATCCTTTTAATGTTTTTGTGTTGAAATGATTCAGTAGTATATCTTTCCCGTATTCGTAACTGAAAATCCATTCGTCGTTTTTAGTAATGCGGATGCCCTGGTTTATTCTGTCTATTAAAGGTTCGAGAATTCCTTTCTGATTTCTTGAGATCAAAATCTCGGAAGGATTAATATGCCCGAACTGCTGAAGGAGTTGATCCTGGTGAACTTCGTAAGCGAAAAATTCACCTGTAGAAATATCACAAAATGAAACTCCCGCCGTTTCATTGAACAGCCAAATCGACATTAAATAATTATTTTTTTTATGGTCGAGAAGTTTGTCGGAAAAAGCAACACCGGGTGTTACAACTTCTATTACGTCCCGCTTTACCAATCCTTTAGCGAGTTTTGGATCTTCGGTCTGTTCGCAGATCGCAACCCTGTAGCCGGCCTTTACGAGCTTGGGGAGGTAGGTATCTACCGCGTGATGGGGAAATCCTGCCAATGGAACGCTGCTGGCAGAACCGTTTGCTCTTTTCGTTAGTGTGATTCCCAACACTTTAGACGCAGTCTTTGCATCGTCTTCAAATGTTTCGTAAAAATCCCCGACCCTAAACAGAAGAACCGTGTCCGGGTACTTTTCCTTAATTTTGTGGAACTGCGACATTAAAGGTGTTTTCGACATATGCCCGTTTAATTTCAAAACAAAAATATACCTGAATAAGGAAATAATTTCAATTTTGTTGAATGATTATTATAATAATTTCATTTTCTCTTAAGTTGACAAATTGATAATATACATAAGTCTTTGTATTTGCCTAAATTTACAAACAAATAATAAAAGTAATATTTGTAATATTGTTTGCCAATTCTCCCTATAAATGAATGAAATAATAAGGATTTTGTAAATTGAAAATTTTAATTGAGAATTGCACCAAGTTAAATTCCACATGTAATGCTTCTTTTCCGAAGTTTGAATTTCACATCTCAAAGAATGTACGGAAGAAATATGAATTAGAGGATGAACTTTTTTCCATAACGGGGAATGTTGTATTTGCAAATTTTCAGCAGGTGCGCAAGTTCGTTCAAAAAATTAATGAGAAGAGGGAAACTAAATATCACGTTAAACCGGGGGAAGTAAACGGCGCCGGACTGCTCGATGAAATATTTCATTTTTTGCTAGGGACTTATGAAAATGAATTGAATCCCGGAGTATTCAAACGGGCAATAGATCATCTCAACAAATATATGGGTGAAGAGAAAATTTATAAACTTATCTTCGAATTTGTTCTTCTCTTTCCGCCGATGGATATTTATAAAGAAAGAATGACAATCCCCGATTACCTGGCATCATACACCGGTGCCAAATCGAATTTCGAGATTGTACTAGAAGAATTAATTCTTCTTTATCTTGCAAATTTTAATAAAGCCAACAAAAACATTATAGAATTGTTCGATGAAAATTATTTTGCAAACAAGCCGATTTATGAAGGGATTATAAAATCGCTCGAAGTCTATTTCGGTAATGAAGTAAAAATCGGGTCAGATAACCAGGATATCTTCACATTTCTCAAAACACCGATACTCAATAACCCGGAAGATATTGAAGCGCAGCTCGATTTCATTTTCAGCAAGTGGGGAATTTTATTGAAAGATGAATTCGCAAAGCGTATTCTAAGCAGCAAAGATTTGATTCGGGAAGACAAACGATTGGAGTTTTTCGGCGGCGGAGCCCCCACAGTTGTACCGAAATACAAAGGGGATATTGATGAAGCCGACATGCTTGCCATTGGCAAATCGGGTTATAAATACGCGATAGGAAGTTCGTCTGATTATGAAGAGACAGAACAGTTCACTCATGATATCGACTGGATGCCCCGTGTTGTGTTAATGGCGAAAAATGTTTACGTGTGGCTGGATCAGTTGTCGAAGAAATATCAGCGTCACATTTACAAGCTGGATCAAATACCGGATGAAGAATTGGATTTGTTAGCGCGGTGGAATTTTACCGGGCTGTGGCTAATCGGATTATGGGAACGAAGCGGCGCATCAAAAAAGATAAAACATATTATGGGTAACATCGATGCTGTTGCATCGGCTTACTCTTTGTACGATTATCAAGTAGCTTATGATCTCGGAGGTGAGGAAGCTTACAACAATTTGAATGAAAGAGCGAAAGCGCGGGGTATACGTCTCGCAAGTGATATGGTGCCGAACCATACCGGAATATTCAGCAGATGGGTGCAGGAACATCCCGAATATTTTATTCAAATCGATTATCCTCCTTTCCCGAATTACAAATTTACAGGAGCCGATTTATCGGAAGATCCCAACATTCAATTGAGAATTGAAGACGGTTACTGGTCGCGTTCCGACGCGGCGGTAACGTTTCAGCGCATCGATAACAGAACAGGCGAAGTAAAATATATTTATCACGGCAACGACGGAACCAACATGCCCTGGAACGACACGGCACAGCTCAACATGCTCAAAGCCGAAGTACGCGAAGCAGTGATACAAAAAATATTCGATGTAGCACGTAAGTTTTCCATCATCCGTTTTGACGCTGCAATGACTTTAGCGAAAAAACATTTTTCGCGGTTGTGGTATCCGCAGCCGGGTTTGGGAGGAGACATTCCCACGCGTTCCGATTTTGCGCTTACAAGGAAAGAGTTCGACGAACTGTTCCCGAAAGAATTCTGGCGCGAAGTAGTCGATCGCATCAACGAAGAGATGCCCGATACACTTTTATTGGCAGAAGCATTCTGGCTGATGGAAGGATACTTCGTGCGTACACTCGGCATGCACCGCGTTTACAACAGTGCATTCATGCATATGATGATGAAAGAAGAAAATGAAAAATACCGAGACTTAATAACAAATACATTAGAGTTCGAACCCGAAATCCTGAAACGATATGTCAACTTCATGAGTAACCCGGATGAAGAGACTGCGGTGCATCAGTTCGGAATGGAGGATAAGTATTTTGGTATTGCGGTGATGATGGTTACTTTGCCGGGGCTCCCGATGTTTGCTCATGGCCAGATTGAAGGATACACCGAAAAATACGGCATGGAGTATAAGCGGGCATATTACGACGAATCGCCGAATCAGTGGTTGGTCGAAAGACATGAACGTGAAATCTTTCCGTTAATGCAGAAGCGCTTTCTCTTTAGTCAGGTAGTTGATTTTTGGTTCTTCGATTTCATTGATAACGGGGGCAGCTTAAATGAAAATGTTTTTGCATTTACCAACACAGCAAGAGGAGAAAAAGGACTAGTCTTTTTCAACAATAAATATGATAGAACATCGGGACGTATAAAACATTCTGTGCCGAAACTCGTAACTGCCGAGTACGACCGTAAAGAAATTCAAACAAAATCACTCGCGGATGCTTTGCATTTGAGGGGGGATGATAAAATATTCTATTCTTTCCACGAACACATTTCCGGTTTGGAATATCTAGTACGCGGCAAAGATGTTCACATAAACGGATTCCATGTTGAACTGGATGGATTCAAATATAAAATTTATCTCGACTTCAAAGAGATATACGACGAGTCGGGTGATTATGAAAGGTTAAAGCAGCGTATCGGCGATAACGGTATTGCTTCGGTGAGTCAGGCATTGGATAAAATGAAATTGAAACCGCTGCATGAAATGTTTGAGCGGATATTTGAACCGGAGAGAATTCAATTGCTGATTGAATCTCAGATACTTAAAGCCGCCAGACTCCCCCGTGACAACTCGGTTGAGAATATTTTAGATGATATAAGAATATTCGTTGATGCCGCAAATGTCGAGCTTGATAATAAACTCCGGGTTGATAAAATAATTAACGAGATCGAATTATGGCTTGATGCACTACGGTCATTGAATCGTAAAAAAGCTTCAGACCTAATCTCGGGGAAAGGGAAGAAGAGTCTTGAGTTACAGAAGCATATTAATCTTTGGAAGAAGGGGAATTATAACGAAAGCATAATTCTTTTCTTAATTTGGGTGATAGTGGATCAAATAAGCGGGCAAGTTGAAGTTGACGTAATTAATAAATTCCAAATTTATTATCCGGCTGAACGGATTTATCATAACCTGAAATTATCTAATTCGGACTTTACTGCGGATTTATTGCTGACAAAAGTTATTAGCCAATACGGTAAAGGTATTCTGGAGCTTTCAAAGCATGCGAATGGATTGTTCCGTAAAAATGAAAATGAAGCGATTACAAAATTTTTAGTTAAATACAAATCGAAAGAGATTTCGAAATTATTGGATGATTTGTTGGTGCAAACTTATCTAGGTGTGAACAAATACAATAATATTTCTTATTACACTAAAGAGCGCTTCGAAAAATTAATCGACTGGCTGACAATGATTGTTGTTTTGAAGTATGTTAAAAAAGATTCCGCTAAATTATCGCAAAGATTTATTGAAAAGAATATTTATATCTGCGGGTGTCTGAAAAACTTATCTGAGAAATCAGGGTATATGTTGGAAGACCTAAGATCAATTTTCAATTTCCATAAATCGAAAACTAAATCCGAAGTAAAGATTAAACGAAAACCGGGAGAGCAATAATCATTATTTCGGTATTGCGGGGCAGTCTAAAATCTCCTTATTTACCCGCGGTAAGCAAAGACGAACCGTGGTTTTTGCGCAAACAGATTAGTCGATTGAGCAAATAAACCGGTATATGTTAATACCATAAATAGCGCTCCAATAGGCAGGAGCACGAGAGGCCAAGGCAATGTTTAATCATTTGCAGTTCTGAGCTGGTAACGATGTATAAAAACTAACGTGATAAATATTCTTGCATGGCGCGTGCGGCTTTACGCCCTGCCCCCATCGCGAGAATAACCGTAGCTGCCCCGGTTACAATGTCTCCGCCCGCCCAGACTCTATCTATTGATGTTTTGCCGGTTTCATCATCGGCTGTTATTGTTCCGCGTTTTCCCACTTCCAAATCGGGGGTTGTGTTCGGGATAATAGGGTTGGGGCTGTTGCCGATTGCGATGATACACGAATCCATCGGCATCCTGAATTCCGAACCTTCAATGCGTATCGGTCGTCTTCTGCCGGATTGATCCGGTTCGCCCAATTCCATTTTGGAACATTCAATTTCTTTGAGCCACCCGTTTTCATCACCGATCAGTTTTTCAGGCAATGTGAGGAAGTGAAAGATTACACCTTCTTCTTCAGCATTTTCAAATTCTTCAAAGCGGGCGGGGAGTTCCTCTTGTGATCTCCTGTAAACGATGTAAGCTTTTTCCGCGCCGAGACGGAGTGCAGTGCGCGCGCAGTCCATTGCTACATTTCCGCCCCCCACAACTGCTACTCTCTTATGCCTTTTTACAGGCGTGTAAGTTTTGGGGTACTGGAATCCGCGCATTAAATTTACGCGTGTTAAATATTCATTGGCTGAATAGACGCCGTTCAGGTTTTCTCCCGGTATTTCCATGAACCATGGGAGCCCGGCGCCGGTGCCGACAAAGACCGCGTCGAATTCATCAAGTAATTTGTGAAGTGATTTTGTTTTACCCACAACATAATTGGTTTTTAGTTTTACTCCCAGCTTTTGCAGGTAATCAATTTCGCGGTTTACGATTTTCCCGGGGAGACGAAATTCAGGAATGCCGTAAGTTAACACTCCGCCCGGTTCGTGAAGCGCTTCGAATATAGTAACATCGTGTCCTTCTAAAATTAAATCCCCGGCAACTGTAACACCCGCGGGCCCCGAGCCGATAATCGCAACTTTCTTGCCTGTAGATACTTTGATATTCGGCATATCGATTTTACCTTGAGCGGCTTCCCATTCGGCTGCAAATCTCTCCAATCTCCCGATTGCAATCGGAACACCTTTCTTGTTGAGAAGGCATTTATTTTCGCATTGCTCTTCCTGCGGGCATACTCTCCCGCAAACAGCCGGTAGACAATTTTTTTCTTTAATGATTTTTATTGCGCCTGAAAAATCTTTGTTAGCGATACGTTTGATAAAACCGGGGATGTTGATCTCTACCGGGCATCCCTCGATGCAATAAGATTTTTTACATTCGAGACAACGGCCGGCTTCCGCCACGGCATCTTCTTCAGTATAACCTAAAGCAACTTCATTAAAATTTCTGTTGCGTATGAACGGCGCCTGCTTCGGCATTTCTATCCGGTTAAGATTGAGTTCTTTTTTTGCCATTTCAATATCCTCCGCAGCCGGAATGATGAACTAAAAACGCTTCTTCGCCGATATATTGTTTTCTCCTCTTTGCCAATTCTTCCCAGTCAACATAGCGGCCGTCGAACTCAGGACCATCGACACATGCGAATTTCATTTTACCTTCCACTGTGCAGCGGCATACACCGCACATTCCGGTTCCATCTATCATGATTGTGTTAAGCGCTACAATGATCGGAACGTTGAAATGTTTATATTCCTGCGTTGTCATGTATGATAATGTAGTGCATCCGTTTGCAATTACACGATCTGGTTTAACTCCCAATTCACGAATGATATCTTCTCCTTTCTTGATATGTCCTTTGTAGCCGTAACTTCCGTCGCGTGTTAGTTTTATAATTTTATCACTGTAGCCGGATAACTTCTCTTCCCAGTAAAGTAAATTTTTACTGCGCCCTTCCATAATAGTGATTACCGTGTTCCCTTTTTCTTTAAGCGCTTTTACTATCGGGTAGATTGAACCCATACCGTAACATCCGCCAATGCAGATCACCGTCCCGAAATTTTCAATTTCAGTTGGTTTCCCGAGAGGCCCTACAACGGTCGGGATTTGATCTCCCGGTTTTAGCGCCGCCAACATCCCCGTGGACGTGCCGACTTCCATGAATATTATTGTTAACGTTCCGTCTTCACTATTCCAATCCGCTGCAGAGAGGGGAATGCGCTCGGCCCCCTCGCCGGCATGGATGATAACAAACTGTCCCGGTTGAATCTGTTCAACAACATCGGGAGCGTGGACGGTAAGCAAGTGGAGATTTGGAACAATCATTTTCCGTTCAATAATTTCAAACATTATCCCTCCTCAAATTAACGGGGCAAGGGTTGCTTTCAAATTCTATATTGCCGTTTGATGTTGTAAGATTAATACAGCCGGGCGTAATATTCTTTTTGATTGCCACACAAAATGTTTTTTTGTTTTTCCGTGACGATACAATGACGGCATCACCGTTTTTGAATTCCAATTTTCGTGCATCAACAGGGTTTAAAATAAGATGGTTCGGTTTTATCAAATCGCTTAACCCGGCAATCCCTTCGCTGAGATTTAGCCCGTTGTAAACATGCGCCGCTTTCTCCTGAGTTAGTATGAAAGGAAAGTCATTGTTGATTGCCCCGACTTTCCCGTTTACCTGTAACTTAACTTTTACAACCGGTTTGTTAATCTTCATCTTAGAGAGAATATTTTTAGCAATATCAGTTTTCGTGAATTTGATCCCGCTCATCCCGGCGGCTTTTGTCAGCTTTGTTAAAATCTCTATGTTGGGATACGCATACCCGTGAGGTTCAGATGCCGGCTTGAATTTTTTAATAACGCCTTCACTATTTACAAACGCTCCTCCGGTTTCTCCCCAAACAGCGGCGGGAAAAATTACATTTGGTTCTAAGCCGGCGGGAACGGGAAATGCATTTTGATAAATAACGCTTTTTACTTTACTGCGGTTAATGTTTGGTCTATCACCTATTATATAAACAAGATCAATCTTCCCGGTTTCGATTTTTCTATTTACATCAGTATACGAATTTGTTTTTAGCACAGATAACATACCATGCAGGTTGCCGTAACCATTCGGCATAATAATTTTCGACTTAGTCTGCTTTGCAATTTCACTTAAGTTATTAAGTATATTTTTAAATTCACCGAAAGATAAAATTCCAGGCCCGATAATAATTATACTTTTCTTTGTTCCCTTCAATTGTTCGGCGATTTCTCTTGCATCAGCTGATCCACCTTTCCCTTCTTTGATGTTGTTTAAAATCTGCTCAAAGAATTTCCCTTCCTTTCCCGGCGGGGGAGTTATATGTTTTGTAGCAAAACGGGTGGTTGTGTCTTTGTGCCATCCTATTTGATAATATGGAATTCCATTTGACGCGGAATTTTTCACGGCGAGAGTCAAAGGGGCAAAATTATAATTACCGTTTAGGAAGAATGAAAAAATCGCATCCGCATTTTCGATTTCATCGATGTTCACCCACTGCTGAGACATCACCGAGTAGTTTATTAAATTTTCATCGAGGCATGAAGAGGTGATTTCTTTTGTCTTCAGAACTTTCGCTGCGAAAATATTGGCTGCGGAATATTCCTCCAGTGTTAAGCTTGGAGAGATAAAAACAGCGGAGCGATTCGGCAGTACTCCGTTAATCATCTCACCTGCTTTTTCAATTGCAAAATCCCAGGAAACAAAACCGCAGCCCTCCCGATATCGGTATTGTGGTTCAAGAATTCTATCTGTTCTATTTACTAATTCGCTTAAGCAGAAACGACCTTTAACGCAAAGTTCACCTCCGGCTTCATGAGGATTACCCGGTGGAAGCGTTCCGACAATTTTATCTTTTGTTGTAAGTATTTGTATATCGCAATTCAAACTGCAAAGGGGACAAACACTGTCCTGATATTTCTCCGGCACGCCCCACCATTTACGGCTTTTCTCCGACATTGCTCCGGTTGGGCAAACGGAAACACAAGCGCCGCAGAATTCGCAGTCGGCGTCGATATGCGATTGCCCGAACGCCGGGCCGATAGTGGTCAACTTGCCCCGTTGTTTTAACGACAGCACCGAACTTTTGCGATGTTCATTGCAAATGCGAACACAGCGTCCGCAGTAAATACATAAATTGTAATCTCTATCGAAGAAAGGATCATATTTTTCCAGTTCAAGATTCCTGTAAAGACCGGGGAGTGTAAGTTCATCTATGCATAGTGTTTCGACAATTTTTTGCAATTCACAGTCTTTGTCTTTGGGGCACCAACGGCAGCCTGTAGTAACTCCTACTTTTCTGATTGTTTCTTGGTAACCGGTGCAGCCTTCAACATCAGTGCACAGCAAACAGGCGGAAGGATGTTCACTCAATATTAACTGAATCATTTCACGCCGAATTTCTTGCAGTGTTTTCGTATCAGTGCGGACTATCATTCCTTCTTCAATCATTGTTGTGCATGCAGTCGGGTAACCGCGTTTTCCTTCAATTTCCACAACACACATCCTGCAACCGCCGTAGGGTGTTAGCTCCGGGTGGGCGCAAAGATTTGGTATGTAGATACCGTTTTGCTTTGCGGCGTCGAGTAATGTTATCGGTTCGGATATTTTTATTTTTCTATTATCAATAGTTAGATTCATGCTTCTTTCCCCGATGTTATTACGATAGCGTTACCTGCGATTGCATCGAAGCGGCATATCTCGTAACATGCCCTGCATTTGATACATTTATTCGTGTCAAGATTATGTGGCTCCGATCTCGGCCCGCTAATTGCCCCGGTAGGGCAAACACTCACGCATCTCTGGCAGCCGGTACATCTACCTTTTATTACTTCGTATTCTATTAGTGAACGGCATACCAAAGCAGGGCAATAGTAACCATCAACGTGCTCAATATATTCGGGTCTGAAATAACGAAGAGTAGTTAATACCGGATTCCCCGCAGTTTGTCCCAACCCGCATAGTGATGTTGTTTTAACAAGGTTTGCAAGTGATTCGAGTTTATCAAGGTAATCCGGTTCTGCTTGTCCGTTGCAAATTTTTTCAAGTATTTCAAACATGTGGCGTGTGCCTACCCGGCAGGGTGTGCATTTCCCACATGATTCTTTTTGAATGAAATCCAAAAAGTATTTTGCCAAATCCACAATACAAGTGTCGCTGTCCATTACAATCAATCCGCCGGAGCCCATAATTGATCCGACTTTGGCTAGCGTTTCGTAAGTAACCGGGGTATCCAATAATTCCTTTGGTATACATCCGCCTGAAGGACCGCCTGTTTGCACTGCTTTAAATTCTTTTTGTGTGCCGCCTCCTATATCGAAAATAATTTTTCTTAAAGTAGTGCCGAGTGGCACCTCTATCAAACCTGATCGCCTTATTTTCCCAACCAGTGAAAAGGTTTTTGTTCCGAAGTTTCCATCTACGCCAAACTGCTTATACCAATCAGCGCCGTTTCTAACGATGTGCGCCACCGTTCCCAATGTTTCCACATTGTTGATTACTGTCGGTTTGCCGTACAATCCCGAAACAGCAGGGAACGGAGGTCTTGTTCGCGGCATTCCGCGCTTGCCTTCTATAGAATGAATGAGAGAAGTTTCTTCGCCGCATACGAACGCGCCGGCTCCTTCTTTTAATTTTAAGTGGAGTGAAAATTTTGAGCCGAGAATATTATTGCCGATCAAGTTATATTCTTTCATTTGTTCGATTGCATTATTCAAACGAACTATGGCGAGAGGATATTCGGCGCGGATATAAATAATTGCCTCCGTTACGCCGATTGCATAAGCAGCAATCACCATTCCTTCGAGCAATGCATGGGGATCACTTTCAATCAGCAGGCGATTCATAAATGCGCCCGGATCCCCTTCATCGGCATTGCAAATCAAATATTTTTCGCCGGATTTTGTATCATGACAAGTGCGCCATTTAATTCCGGTAGGGAAACCGGCCCCCCCTCTGCCGCGGAGTCCGGCATTTTTTATTAACTCAATGATTTCGCCGGGCTTCATTTCAAGGGCTTTACTTAATCCAACATAACCTTCGTTAGCGATGTATTGTTTTATATCGCTCGGATCAATAATCCCGCAATTTTTTGTTACTATACGAACCTGGTCTTTAAGCATCGGTTGTTCATAAAAACTTGGAACACCGTTGAAAGGGATTGTTCCGAAATGACCGAGTACTTTATTGCGGTTGTGTTCTTTCTCAATCAGATATTTTCTTAGGATAATTTCAGCCCACTTTTCATCAACATTACCGAAAGACAAACGGGGATTGCCGTGGGCGGTGATATCCATGATCGGTTCGAGATAGCAAGTGCCTATGCAGCCGACTTCCACAACCTTAGCTTTTATTTTGTTCTGCTTAAGGGTGTTGAGAACCACGGTTTTAACTTTATCTGCGCCGGCAGCTTTTCCGCATGAAGCCATCCCGAGATGAATCACCGGCTCTTTGGAGTGAACGAGTGAATCCCACTCGGCTTTACTCTTTTTCTGTAACTTTGGAAAATTATTCATATTTACTCAAAATTTCGTTTAGTTTGATTACGTTTACTTTGCTGTGAATGTCGTTATCAACTTTAACGACCGGCGCAAGGGCGCAGCAGCCCAAACACGCTACACGGTTTAAATCATATTTTTTGTCGTGTGTGCATTCTCCCGGTTTTACATCGAGATCTCGTTCAAAAGATTCGAGTAATGTTTCACCGCCGCTTACATGGCAGGCTGTACCAAGACAAACACTTATCGAATGTTTCCCCGGTTCGGTAAACCTGAATTGTGAATAAAATGATGCAACACCGAAAACCATACTTTCCGTTATGTTGAGATAAGCAGCAATCTCTTCTACAGTTTCAATTGAAATGTACCCCAACTTTGCCTGCGCTTTTTGCAGCAGTGGAATTAAACTTCCCACTTCCACAGGGTAAGAATGAAGAATTTTTTCGAATTCGATATTTGTTGTTTGCATATAAAATCCTTTTTACTTCAACCCAGTTTAAAGAAAATGCAATCTGTTAAATCGGCATCTCCCCATGCACAGTCCTGCGCGAAAGTTTCGCATGTAGGTGCGCCGCAGATACCGCAATCTTTTTTAGGAAGCTTCTGCAATATTCTTTCTTTTTGTTTCATTCTTTTAATTGATGTTGCTATATCAGGATCAAGTGAACGGGTTGGGCGGGGGAGAACGTCATGTTCCATAAAATAATATTCCGCTTCATATTTTCTTTTAATTTCATCTTCATCGAAAATAATCGGTTCGCCGTATCTCTTCTCAAGCATGATAGAGTTGTGCCGTGAGATGTATGGATTTTCCACGCAGAATGCACCCCCTATACACCCCTGCATACAAGTGAATGCCTCGATGTAATCAATGTTGCGTAGTTTGGAATCTTCAATGTCGTCTAGAATCATTTTTATATTATCCATCCCGATTACGGAGATACATCTTTCCGAATCAATTTTTTTAGGTGAATGCCCGAGGGCTCCCCATCCTTTACCGTAAAAAAAATAGTCTTCTTTTTTTGATATTAGATCTTTGTTGTCTTTTAAATCCAGAATTTTAGGGAGTATTTTGTTGTAAATTTCCTTTATGGCTATTGCCCCATCAATCCATGATTTCTCTTTTTCCGCAGGCTGTTTTATAGAGACGACTTTTGCCGGGCAAGGTGTGATGTAAATTGCCCCGATTTTATTTTCTGGTATGCCGAGTTCTTTTGAATATTTTTTCTTCGCTTCTTTAGCGGAAATTTCCCTTGGGACATCGAAAGTTGAAACCATGTACATCAAGTTTGGATAATTTACCTGAATTAATCTTATCAATGCTGGGCAGAATGAACTGATAATCGGTGTGTTTTCGGGATGCCGGTTTATATGTTCCGAAATTGCATAACTTAATTCATGGCTAATACGGGATATGTCAACAATGGCATCGAATCCTATTTTCTTTAATGCCTCCTGAACCATACAGGGATGAATATCCAAACCGAATTGTGTGTAGAGTACACGGGACGGAATGGCGATTTTAAATTCGAATTTTTCGAAATCACTTAATTCATCTATCACGGGAACATACACATTTTCCGGGCAAACATTAATACACTCACCGCAGTCGACACAGAGATCGTCAAAAAATGTTACTTTATTGTGCCGAAGCCTAATTGCCTGGGTAGGGCATGCCCTAAGGCATTTCATTCTTCCTTCACATCTCTCTTGAAGTATGATATGCGAATGATAAAATTTCATTTCACGTAAAAGATTGTTTTAATTTTGGTCCCAACACCCACCTCGCTTTCAACCTTCAGTTCATCCGCATTCTTTTTGATATTTGGTAAACCCATACCTGCCCCGAAACCCATCGCGCGTTGTTCTTCGGTTGCAGTAGAAAAACCTTCTTTCATCGCTTGTTCAATATCGGCAATCCCTTTTCCTATATCATTAATTATAACTCTAATTTCTTTATCGCTTGCCGTTAATTTCACATCTGCTTTTTTTGCGTGCATAACAACATTCATTTCAGCTTCGTAAGTCGAAATAGCAACTCGTCTTATAAGCTGCGGATCATACCCGATGGATTTTAATATTGTTTTTACCTGTGTTGAGACCAATCCGGCGCTTGCAAAATCCTGTCCGTCAATTTTAAATTCATGAGTTGATATTTTTTCGTCGCGTTTTGTCTCTATCTCTATTTCTTGTGTTACTTTAACTTCTCCCTCTATCCCGGCAATTTTAACGCAAGCTTCATACATATCGGCTTCGGTTGAAAAGACAACCAGGCCTTTTTCCTCTGCAAATTTTTTAATATCACTCTGCGGGATTTTCCCCCTTATGAAAATAATTCCTCTGAATTCCGCCATGTATGCCGATATAGCAGCTTGAACGGTATTCAAACCGGTTAGAAGTATGGAGCCGGAATTGCCGTATGCCAGAACGTCGCTCATCAAGTCGGATGCGTAAACACCCGTTATATATTGTATCTTTTCATTGCTTACAATGGTCTCTGCCTTAAGCGACTCCTTAATTCTTCCCAAATCGATATTGTGGTTTTTATTCTCTTGCATTTTGCAAGCTGATTATCATTCCATCCCTAATTCAATCAGTTTCCTTGTCATCTCATAAGTAGTATTTGCGGTTGAGAAAATAGAGACATGAAAACGATTGGCCAGTTCGATAGTATCATCGGGCACTCTTTTATCGTGTGTAATAATAACAGCCCCGATATCTATCAAATTGGCTGCGGATACAATATTCTTATGAGTCTGAACGGTAAGCCATAAATTGCCTGCCTGAGCTGTGCTCATTACATCCGAAAGCATGTCGGATATGAATACCCCTTGAACATCCTTATCTTCAATATTAGTGAGCGCTTTAAGTGATAATTTTTCATTAATATCTTGAAGCTTCATTTCTTTTCTCCCGAATTAATAGTTTGAATTGAAGGATCAATTTTCTTCGTTAGGGGATAAAGAAAGCATACCAACATCCTTTATCACCTCCGCATAACATGTAGAAATATTATCAATCATTTCGTTGGAAATGATTTTGATCTTCGATGATGAAGACTTACGTCTCTGGTTGAAATAATCTTCCAAGATTGAGATTTTTTCTTCTCCGGGTTGTGTTCTTTCGCCTATAGGAAGAAATCCAAAAGCTACATATACCCATATCCGTTTTTTGGCCAGCTCATTCCTAAGTTTATCCGCTTTACAGTTTTCATCGCAGCCGGTGCACATTAGAAGTCCTGAAAGTTCTTCAAATTCAACTAGTGTACCGCATTTACCGCACATCAGGTCGAACCGGATAGACTGAGCACTTTCAACAACATTCCAGAAGTGATCACCTTCCCGATATTCTTCGAGCGGCGGTCTCTCTTCGAAAGAAAAATATGTAGATATTTTGCTACAGTGAAAACATTTTTCGGTGATGATAAACCCTGGCCGGATGTTGATCATATCCCAATGGTGAGTGCATGATTCTTCCTGCATAAATACCTCCAGTATAAGACAATGAGAGTAATTAACGCCCGAGCATTAGGAGCTATATATTTTCGAGTAATCGGACCGCATTCGGATTAGATACAAAACAATCCCGATTGCCGGCTTAGCAAGAATGGAATTCTAATACGTTAACCTACAAATGTATTCATGCGTCTCATACAGCCTTTGTCGAGATCCTTTTTGTTTGAGAATAAACCGTAATATTTCTCAATACAATAAAGGAAGTAAAGCCAACAAAGGAAATCAATACAATAGAAGAGGACAAAAGGAGTAAAAGTAGTATTTCGGAGTAATAGTGAACTGAAATGAAATTAGGGAAAAATATGATGATTGTCAATTACTCAAATTTTCCGCAGCGTCAACCTGCCGGATTATTGAGAAAGAAGAATGAGAAGAATTGTAAAAAATAAATTTGAAAAAAAAAGGAAGCTGCCAATAAAACAGCTTCCTCAATAATGTATTATCAAGTTACATTCGGCTTTGAGACTCTTCGCCCTTAGAAACGGAGCTCAGAGTTATCCCGCAAGTTGTTTATTGATAGCTGCGGCAGCTCTTCTGCCTTCACCCATTGCAAGTATAACGGTAGCAGCGCCGAGCACAATATCGCCCCCTGCATAGATTCCGTCTACCGATGTTTTTTGTGTTTCATCTACAATAATGTTGCCCCACTTGTTTACTTGTATGTCCGGTGTGGTTTGACTAATAAGAGGATTACTCCCGTTACCTATAGCAACAATCACTGTGTCTACATCAAGTATAAATTCTGAATTGGGGATAACCACCGGGCGGCGTCTACCGGATGCATCCGGTTCGCCTAATTCATAGCGCAAACATTCCATCCCTTTAACGCGTCCGTTTTCATCGCCGATAATTTTTTTAGCATTTTGCAATAGTAAGAATTCGATACCTTCTTCTTTTGCGTGCTGTACTTCTTCAACACGTGCAGGCATTTCTCTTTCAGTTCTTCTATATACTATATATACCTTTTCCGCACCAAGGCGAAGCGACATTCTTGCTGCATCCATTGCCACGTTACCGCCGCCAAGCACGGCAACATTTTTAGATTTGTAAATAGGTGTGTCTGCATTTTCTCTATCGAAAGCGCGCATCAAGTTAGCGCGTGTTAAATATTCATTGGCAGAGAACACACCTACCAGGTTCTCACCTTCGATGTTCATAAACATCGGTAAGCCTGCTCCGGTTGCTACAAAGACCGCACTATAACCATCTTTTTCCATTAAGTCGGTCAACTTTCTTGTGCGTCCTACAACAAAGTTGGTTTTGAATTCAACACCCATTTTTTTAAGTGTATTTATTTCTTCGTCAACAATTTCATTCGGCAATCTGAATTCCGGGATGCCGTAACGCATTACGCCTCCCAATTTGTGGAATGCTTCAAAGATTGTTACATGATGTCCTTCACGTCTAACATCAGCGGCAACAACCAATCCTGCCGGACCGCTGCCGACTATTGCAACTTTCTTTCCTGTTTCCGGTTTTACCGGTGGAGTTTGAATCTGTCCGTTCTTACGTTCCCAATCTGCAACAAAACGTTCCAGTCTGCCGATGGCGACAGATTTTTCAACATCCTTTAATCCTTTCCCGATTGTACAATGAGCCATGCATTGAACTTCCTGAGGGCATACTCTTCCGCAGATAGCAGGGAGAAGGCTAGTCTCTTTGATAGTGTTAATTGCTTCTTGAAATTTACCGTCTGCAATATGTTTAATGAAACGGGGTATGTCTATCCGCACCGGGCAGTCATCCACGCATTGTTTCTTGGGGCAGTTCAAGCAGCGCAATGCTTCAACACGCGCCTGCTCTTCCGTGTAGCCGATTGCAACTTCGTCTAAGTTTTTTCCTCTTTCAATAGGGTCTTGAGCGGGCATTTCCTGCTGAGGAATTTGTAATTTATCTTTTGGTTTTAATTCATCTCTTTTGGGGAATAATTCTTCGTATAGAATTTTCGCTTGTCTTGCCAGTTCTTCAGGTGTATGATGTGTCATTATTTCCCCTCCTTCTTTAGCTCGAATTCAATATCAAGTTGGCACTTATGTGCTTTTGTTTCCAGGTCTTTGTAAGAATTTAGTCGCGCCATCATGTTATCGAAATCAACTTTATGACCATCGAATTCGGGTCCGTCAACACAAACGAATTTAGCTTCTCCGCCAACATTAACACGGCAGCCGCCGCACATTCCTGTTCCGTCTACCATAATCGTATTTAAAGAGACAAGCGTATGAACATTATATGGCTCTGTTGTTTTAGAACAGAACTTCATCATCACGGGAGGTCCTATTGCAATTGCAAGGTCGGGTTTCGGATTTCTTTCACAAGCTTCTTTTAGCGGTTCCGTTACCAATGCTTTTCTTCCGTATGAACCGTCATCGGTGCAAACTATAAACTCATCGGCGAGTGCTTTCATTTCATCTTCCAGAATTAAAAGTTCTTTTGTTCTTGCGCCGATTATAGTAATGATTTTGTTACCGGCTTCTTTCAATGCTTGGACTATAGGATGGAGAGGAGCAACGCCAATACCTCCACCGACACAAACAACAGTGCCGAAATTTTCGATGTGTGTAGGTAAACCAAGAGGTCCAACCAATGTAGGAATATCATCCCCTTCATTAAGTTTCGCAAGGTTGTGAGTTGTTTTGCCGACAACCTGAAAAATAATTGTAATGCTTCCTTCTTCTTTACTACCATCTGCTATTGTCAAAGGAATTCTTTCACCGTAGTCGTCATCAATTTGTAAGATGATAAACTGCCCGGCTTTCCTTTCCTCAGCAATAAGAGGTGCGTCGAGTTTCATTAAAAAAACGTCCTTCGAGAGTTGTTTCTTCAGGAGTATTTTGCTCATCTTTTGTCCCCTTAAAATCAAAATTGAGTTTTTTATTACTTCAACGTTAAACGAGTAATAAGGATATTAACATCTTCAAAGTTATCAAAATAATCTTTCCTAACAAATCCATTTTGGAACCTTTCTTGAAAAAAATATTGTTACATAGTTAATTATATAATGGGGTTTGGGGATTTGAAAAACGTTTCCCGTCGAAATTTATCATATTAATTCCATTCCCAATTTCTCTGTGTCTTAATAAAATTTGAAAATAAAACTATGTTATATAAAATAGGAGATTTATTGTGGTAATAGCCGTTCCTAAAGAAGTGATGCCGGGCGAAAAAAGAGTAGCTCTTGTTCCTGATATCGTATCGAAACTCATTAAGAAAGGTTTCGAGATTCAAGTTGAAAAAGACGCGGGACTAAAAGCTAACTTCACCAACGATAAGTATGAAGCCGCCGGCGCAAAAATAGTTGATAATGTAACAGATCTATACAAAGCTGCGGATATAGTTTTAAAAGTGCAGCGCCCTGTTAATCATTCAGTATTAAATAAGAACGAGATGGATTTGATGAAAGAGGGGACTCTACTCATCTCCTTTCTATACTCATTGCACTATCCCGAATTGGCAAAAGAAGCAGCTCAAAAAGGAATAAATATAATTTCTATGGATGCAATCCCGCGAACAACATTAGCCCAAAAAATGGATGCCTTGAGTTCGCAGGCAAATATTGCAGGATATAAAAGTGTTTTGTTGGCTTCCAATTACCTTGGGAAAATTTTCCCATTGATGATGACAGCCGCCGGCACAATTCAGCCTGCAAGGGTTGTTGTTATGGGCGCCGGCGTGGCAGGATTACAAGCATTGGGCACCGCAAAAAGATTAGGCGCTATTGTTGAAGTATCGGATATCCGCCCAACAGTAAAAGAAGAAGTTGAAAGTCTCGGCGGAAGATTCATTGAAGTAAAGACGGATGAGAATATGCAGGATGCCGGGGGCTATGCTAAAGAGGCTTCAGAAGAATTTTTGAAAAAACAAAAAGGACTATTATTTAAGCATGTTACACAAGCTGATATTGTAATTACAACAGCTCTTGTACCTGGCAAAAAAGCGCCGATACTGGTTACGGAAGAAATGGTGAAAAACATGAAACAAGGTTCCGTTGTGCTGGATATGGCTGTTGAGTTCGGAGGTAATTGTGAGATAAGTGAGAATGGTAAGGTAGTGGAAAAATACGGCGTTACTATAATCGGCGAACCTAACCTTCCGTCTCTGGTTGCTGTTAACTCAAGCGAAGTTTATTCAAAGAATATAATGGCGCTGCTTGATCATATTGCGAAGGAAGGAAAACTTGAACTTAACCTGGAAGACGAAATTGTTAAAGGGGCGCTGATTACCTTCAATAAAGAAGTGGTGCATGAGAGGACTAAAGGATTGTTGGGATAATGGGAGTTTATAGTTCTTAGTTTGTAGTTCGGAGATTTTTGTTAATGAAAAGTTCAATGAAAATAAAATGAGGAATATAAAATGGATGCTTTCGGAATAATTATGCTGGTATATGTTTTTGTTCTGGCAATTTTTATCGGCTTTGAGCTGATAACAAAAGTACCTCCTACATTGCATACACCTTTAATGTCCGGTTCCAATGCCATTTCGGGTATTACGGTTGTAGGGGCTTTGTTAAGTGCTGGTTTGGAAGAGTTTACGGTTAGTACGATACTTGGTTTGGTAGCGATAATATTTGCTACGATAAATGTTGTTGGTGGATTTTTAGTTACCGATAGAATGCTAAAAATGTTCAAAAAAAAGTGAGTTGAAAAATGAAAATATTTATTGAGATTACATACCTGGTATCATCCATCTTATTCATTTTCGGAATAAAGAGACTTGCTTCCCCCAAAACTGCGCGCCAGGGTAACTTTCTTGCAGCGTTGGGAATGTTTTTAGCTGTTGTTGTTACATTATTTGATCAGCATGTATTGACTTATGAATGGATAATTATCGGAATTGTAATTGGTTCGGCAATTGGTTCATTGATGGCAATGAAAGTAGAAATGACAGGTATGCCTCAAATGGTAGGTGTGCTAAACGGATTTGGAGGCGCGGCTTCTGCATTGGTTGCGTTATCAGAATATTATAAAATTCAAAACTTTTCTCAATACTCTCATGATCTTATGATGAGCATTACCATTATTATTAGTGTTTTAATTGGAGCAGTTACTTTTACAGGCTCATTTATAGCGTTCGGTAAATTGCAAGGTTTTATTACAGGTAAAGTTGTTAAATACACGGGGCAGCATGCAATCAATGCGATCCTTTTAATTGCACTGATCGGACTGGGAGTTTATTTCGTGATTACTCCGGAACTTGCAACTCTAATTTTAATTATAACGGGAATTTCATTATTACTTGGAGTTTTACTTGTCCTTCCCATTGGCGGCGCAGATATGCCGGTTGCAGTTTCACTTTTAAACTCATATTCCGGGTTGGCGGCTGCTTCAACAGGCTTTGTTCTTCAAAACAACCAATTAATTATTGCAGGTTCATTAGTAGGCGCATCGGGAATTATTCTTACTCTTATTATGTGTAAAGGGATGAACCGATCATTGATGAATGTTCTCCTCGGCGGATGGGAATCTGCCGGTCAAGGCGGAGCAGCTACCGGTACAGCTCCTCAAGGAGATACTAAGTCGGTTGATGCCGAAGAAGCGGCTATGCTTTTTGATTCTGCTTCCAATGTGGTTATCGTTCCTGGTTACGGCATGGCGGTTGCTCAAGCGCAGCATGCGGTCCGCGATTTAACAAATATTCTTGAAAGAAAAAATATTAATGTGAGATTTGCCATTCACCCTGTTGCAGGGAGAATGCCAGGCCATATGAACGTACTTCTTGCAGAAGCGCAAGTTTCTTACGATAAATTATTTGCGCTGGAAGATATCAACGACGACTTTCCGAATGTTGATGTTGTTTTTGTTGTTGGAGCTAATGATGTGGTGAATCCCGCTGCACGTACCGATCAAAACAGCCCGATATACGGAATGCCGATATTAAACGTTGATTATGCAAAGACAGTCATCATTAACAAGCGTTCGATGAATGTTGGTTATGCAGGTATTGATAACGCTCTCTTCTACAATCAAAATTCTTTAATGTACTTCGGTGATGCAAAAGATGCTATTAACAAATTAGTAAATGAAATCAAAGAGTTGTAGATAATTTCTTTTGCTATCTGTACGAAGAGATTTTTAGATTGATTTATTATAATCACTAGTCCGGTGTATGCCGGACGAAGTGGTCTAAGTTTTTACATAATTTGATTAATTGCTGATTTTTCGGCTTACCTAATGATAAAATAACATGAAAGATTAAAATTACAAGAAGCTTTCCGAATCCTTTCAATTATCTATATTAAGAATTTAATATGATCTCTTTTCCCTTCTTTCTAATCAATAAATCCATGTTCGTACGCAAACCATGATAAAGTGTAAAAAAATTTAACAGTAGTTATCTTGTTGTTAATCCTTGCATTATAAGCTTACTATAAAAAAATTTAACAGTGGCTATCAACTGAAATTGTACAAATAATTATCAATTCCTCTCAAAACAGATGAATTAGGGTTTGGTACGCTCTTTGCTCTATAAGCGGCAAAAATGAAATTACATCACGGAGGAAATAAAATGCAGAAGAGAATCTTGTTAGTTGATGATGAGCCTTCTTTAAGAAGATCACTTTCACTCGGTTTGAATCAGAATGGAATTGATGTTGACTTATGTGAGAACGGTATGAATGCCTTAAAGAAAATCGATCTTTATCAAAAGAACGAAGTTTTACTTGACACAATAGTGCTCGATGTACAATTACCTGATATCGACGGTATCAAGCTGGGCAAGATCATTAAAGCTAAATATCCAAACGCAGCAATGATTTACATTACCGGTTATGCAGACAAATTAGACCAAACCGAAATTGATAACCTTAAAGTCGATGGATTGCTGGAAAAACCTTTTGACGTTGATACTTTGACTGAAATAATTAACGGCATTATCGACAAACAACCGAAACCAAAATCTCAACCCAAAACGGAAAAGAAAGAAGACGTTACTGCGGCTGCTTACATGCTCTTAAAAGTAAATGAAAAAACAGACTTCTTCAGTCTCTATAAGAAATTATATTTTATGGAAAACGTTTTATACTGCGACGCCACAAGAGGAGATATCGATATTTTCTTGTTGGTTCAAGCCGACAAAATGGAAGAATGTCAAAGAATATTCGATGAAGATGTAAAAGTATTAGATGGAATTGAAAAAGCGGAATTCTTACCTGTCGGCGTTCCGGTTTTAAATGATAATATAAAAGATATCATTAACTCTGCAGGTATCTCTTTATCCGATGAACTCCCGGGTTTGAGTAAAATTAAAGATTCAAGCCAATCCGTCTGTTCATACGTTTTGGTGGAAGTGGAAAGAGAAAAACTGGACGATATTTACCCGGTACTAAAATTAAGTGAAGAAGTTGTTTACTGTGACTTTACCAGGGGAAGATACAACTTAATCCTAATGGTTCACGGAACTCAGTTCAGCCAAATTGATAAGTATATCGAAAACAAAATTGTGAATTTGAACGGGGTATTAAAAGTAAAAGAATATCCTATTATCAACATTTACGAAATGTAGAACTAATATAAATATTTGGGGCGGGATGATTTTAATTCTCTGCTTAATAATTAAGAACGGCAAGGCGTTAGCTGATGGTTGTAATCAATATAACCTAGGGCTGCGCCTTGTTTATTTTATTAAATAATATTGAGTGAGTGTCATGACAGAATTAAAGGTTATTGAAAACAAATCCATTCCAGGGTTTAAAGTTGATTTGATTAATAAGAGACTTCAACACGGATCGTTGATACCGCTGCTTCAATCTGCACAAGATACTTATGGTTACATACCCGAAAAGGTTATTCATTATATAAGTGAACTGGTAAGTATTCCTTCGGCTGAAATATACGGAGTGATTACTTTCTATTCACAATTCAGATTAAAACCCCTTGGTAAGAACATAATCAGAATTTGTGAAGGTACTGCGTGCCATGTTAACGGTGCAAAAAGCATTCTATCAGTTCTTCAAGATGAACTGGGTATCTCGGTCGGTGAAACAAGTGAAGACGGTTTATTCACATTACAATCGGTTGCATGTCTCGGGTGTTGTTCCTTAGCTCCTGTTATAATGATTAACAATGATACACACGGAAACCTTACGACCGAAAAAATCAGAAAAGTTATAAAAAAATATAAATCTGAAGAACAATGTCGGGATGCATCATGAAAAAAATTAAAGTAGGTCTTGGTACCTGTGGTATCTCCGCAGGAGGAGAATTAGTTTATAACAAGCTAAAAGAAGAAATAAAAACACACCATATCGAAGCTGAATTATGTGAAACGGGATGCATGGGGATGTGTTACGATGAAGCATTGGTAGAGATTTCGGAGAACGGCGATAATTTCCTTTACTCACATGTTACGGTTGATAGAATAGGCCGTATTGTTGAAGAACATCTGATTAAGAACCGTCCTGTAAAAGAATGGATTGTGAACATCGGTGAAAATTCAACGGAAAAAACTTTCTTAAAGAAACAGAAAAGAATTGTTCTTAGAAACTGCGGAGTTATCGATCCAAACTCGATTGAAGAATATATAAATCGCGGCGGTTACGAAGCAATAAAAAAAGTTTTGAAAAGCAGTACTCCAGAAGGTGTTATTGACGATGTGATCAAATCGGGTTTAAGAGGGAGGGGCGGAGGCGGTTTCTCTACCGGTATGAAATGGAAATTTGCCTACAACTCCAAAGCCGATCAAAAGTATATTATTTGTAATGCGGACGAAGGTGACCCGGGAGCTTTCATGGATAGAAGCGTTTTGGAAGGAGATCCTCATTCCGTATTGGAAGGAATGATGATTGCTGGGTTCGCAATCGGTGCTACCGAATCTTACATTTACTGCCGCGCTGAGTACCCGCTGGCAATAAAACGTTTAAGAAATGCGATTAGACAATGCGAAGAAAAAGGATTTTTAGGTAAAAATATTTTTAATTCGGGCTTCGACTTTGCAATTAAAATCAAAGAAGGAGCAGGGGCATTTGTATGCGGTGAAGAAACCGCTTTGATGGCATCTATTGAAGGAAAGAGAGGCGTTCCTAGAATCCGTCCCCCGTTTCCTGCTGTAAAAGGTTTGTGGGGAAAACCGACTAACATTAATAATGTTGAAACATTTGCCAACATTCCATGGATAATCTTAAACGGCGCTGATGCTTACGCAGCTCTTGGAACCGAGAATAGTAAAGGCACCAAAGTTTTTGCTTTGGCAGGAAAAATAAACAGAAGCGGTTTGGCCGAAGTACCTATGGGAATGACAATTAATGAAATTGTTTTTGAAATTGGCGGCGGTATAAAGAACGGCAGAAAATTTAAAGCTGTTCAGATGGGGGGCCCCTCCGGCGGATGTATTCCTGCAAGTATGGGCGATTTGAAAATTGACTATAATGAAATTGTTAAGACCGGAGCAATTATGGGTTCCGGCGGTATGATTGTTTTGGATGATACTACTTGTATGGTGGATCTTGCAAGATACTTTCTGAATTTTACGCAAGCAGAGTCATGCGGTAAATGTACATTCTGCAGAATCGGTACAAAGAGAATGCTCGAAGTTTTGGAACGCATATGCGACGGTCACGGGAAAGAAGGGGATATAGAATTATTGGAAGATTTGGGAACGAAAATAAAGCAAGCTTCTCTTTGCGGGTTGGGGCAATCGGCGCCCAATCCTGTTTTAACTACAATAAAGTATTTTAGAGAAGAATACGAAGCTCATATCAATGACAAAAAATGTCCTGCTCATTCTTGCTCGTCTTTGCTTACCTATAATATATTAGCCGAAAATTGTAAAGGCTGCGGCGTTTGTATAAAGGCCTGCCCCGTAGGCGCTATATCAGGAGGCAAAAAAGAAGTTCATGTTATCAATCACGAAGTATGTATCAAATGCGGTAAGTGTTTTGATGTTTGTAAACTTAATGCTGTTGAAAAAATTTAATCAATTCTGAATGGTGAAAACAATGCAAAAAATAAACGTTACAATAAATGGTAAAAATATTGAAACTGTTCCCGGCAAAACTATTCTCGAGGTAGTTGAAGAAAACGGCTTGGATAAAATTCCTACTTTGTGCCACGATAAAAGGATCGAACCTTTCAGTTCTTGTTTTGTCTGTGTAGTTGAAGTGGAAGGATTAAACAAACTTGTACCTTCATGCTCAACCGTTGTTAATGAAGGAATGAAGATTATTACAAACAGCCAAAAAGTGAAAGAAAGCCGCAAGACCGCGTTCGAGCTGTTATTCTCAAATCATTATGCCGATTGTGTCGGGCCCTGCACAAACAATTGCCCTGCAGGCGTAGACGCTCAAACATACATAGCGTTGATTTCAATGGGTAAATACAAAGAGGCGCTCAAACTTGTAAAAGAAAAAAATCCCCTTCCTCTTTCGATAGGAAGAGTATGTGTTCGAGATTGCGAAGCAGCCTGCCGAAGAAAATATGTCGATGAACCGGTAGCTGTAAATTATCTTAAAAGATTCATTGCCGATATCGATAACAATAATAAATGGGTGCCAGAATTAAAACCGAAAAAGAATAAAAAAGTAGCCATAATCGGAGGCGGCCCGGCCGGTTTAACTGCGGCATATTTCCTCACTCTTGAAGGTTACTCGACAACAATTTTCGAAAAGCTTCCAAAACTTGGGGGCATGTTAAGATATGGAATCCCGGAATACCGCTTACCGAAAAGAGTTCTTGATTCCGAAATCAAATGGATAACAGATCTTGGCGTTGAAGTCAAAAGCGGTGTTGAGATGGGGGTCGATTTTTGTCTTAATGATTTGAAAAATGAAGGCTTCGATTCGATATTCCTTGGAGTAGGAGCTCACAAAGCATCCTCAATGAGACTGGATAAAGAAGACATCACCGAAGGTGTGTTTAGAGGAATCGATTTCTTACGAGAAGTGGAACTGAGTTTTATACCGGAACTTAAAGGTATTGTTGTTATTGTTGGAGGAGGTAATACGGCAATAGACGCTGCAAGAACCGCTTTAAGATGCGGAGCTGATAAAGTGAAAATTGTATATAGAAGAAGTCTGAATGAAATGCCTGCCCATCATGAAGAAATTGAAGCTGCACAGAAAGAAGGGTGTGAAATTTTATTTTTAACCAATCCCACCGCAATCATTTCGGAAAATAATAAACTAAAAGGTATTGAATGTTTGCAAATGGAATTGGTCGAAGGGAAACCAGGTGAAAGGCCCCGCCCGGTTCCGGTGGAAGGATCGGAATTTATTATCGATTGTAATTTCTTAATTGGCGCTATCGGGCAGGGTGTTGATACAACATTCGCAAAAAAAGATATAGACTGTACTCTCGAAAAATGGGGTACGATTATAATTAACGATAAAACAATGGAAACATCAATCCCGGGTGTCTTTGCCGGGGGTGACGTAGTTACAGGCCCATTAACCGCTGTTAGTTCGATTGCGCAAGGGAAAAAAGCAGCCGATTCGATTATGCAATTTCTTGAAACCGGCGAAGTTAAAAAACCTCATAAAGAATTTGTCAGTTTCCGCCATAAACTTGGAAATCTTTCCGAAAGAGAATTCTCTCATTTTAATAAAATCCCTAGAGAGAGAATGGAAGAAATGAGCGTGAAGGAAAGGATTAAATGTTTTGACGAAGTTGAATTGGGTATTACGGAAAGACAAGCTATCGAAGAATGCGGTCGCTGCTTGGAATGCGGGTGCTCTGAATATTACGATTGCACATTCAGAAAATTTACCGAAGAATATGATCTCGATATTTCGGAATTTACAGGCGAGACAAGAAAATATATGGTAGACCAACGCCACCCGTTCATTTTACTCGATTCGAACAAATGTATCAATTGCGGAAGGTGTGTTAGAACTTGCGCGGAAATTTTGAAAGTTTCGGCTCTCGGCTTTGTGCACAGAGGATTTAAATCGATCGTTAAACCTGCTATGGAAAAAGCTTTGGTGGAAACAAATTGCATAGCTTGCGGTAATTGCATTGATACCTGCCCTACAGGCGCTATAAGCGAAAAATTCCCATTTAAAATTTTGGGAACACTTCCAAAAGAGAATCATGAAACAGTTTGCAGCTTCTGTTCAGTAGGATGTAAAATTAATTATAAGAAAGTTAATGATGAGATTTTTTACATCTCGAACTCGACGGATGAAATAAAAGATACACATAACAAAGGTTATTTATGTATTAGGGGAAGGTTCGGTCACAGGTATTTAATGGATCAAAACCGTACCGTTAAGCCTGTTATTAGAAAAAGCGGTTTACTTCATGAAGTAGATATAAAAGACGCATTGTGCTATACAGAAAAGAAAATCAACGAGTTGATTGAAAAATACGGCCCCGACTCCGTGGCTGTTTTCGGTTCTTCCAAACTTTCCAATGAAGAATTATACCTGCTTCAGAAATTCGCTCGTACCGGTTTAAAGAACAACAACATTGCAAGTTTTGCAAATCTTTTCTACGGTAATGAATTGAACAGCTTGGACGATTCAATCGGACTTACCGTCTCAACAATTACCATGAACGATATGAAAAATGCAGATGTAATTGTTGTAATGAATTCCAATTTATCTGAAGAGAACCTGGTTATGGAATTGAAATTAAAAGAAGCTCAAAAGAACGGTGCTAAACTTGTGGTTATCAATTCATCCGAAATAAAACTTACAAGATTTGCCGATCTTTGGGTAGACAGTAAAAAAGGAACTAATACATTACTTATGAATTCATTGATGAAATCTTGTATTGATAATGGAAAAATTGATAATCAGTTTATTCAAAATAAAACAGAAAAATTTGATGAATTTAGAGAACGAATTGAAAATCTTAACATTCCCGATGCACTTGAGTTGATTAATCTTAACGAAAATAAATTAAGAGAATTATCGGAACTTGTAAGCAACCCGGAATCAAATGTTGTTTTTATTTATAATATTGATTCTACTCGTGAAAAATCGGTAAATGACCTAAAATCTATCGGTAATTTTTTGATGATGACAGGCAGAATTGATAAACAAAATAACGGGATAATCGTTCTCAGAGAAAATAACAATTCAGCCGGATTGTTTGATATGGGGGTTTCACCCAACTATCTTCCCGGGTATGTCAAATTTTCGGAAAGCGGGGAAGTTGATAGAATCGGTAATAGCTGGAAAGTAGATCTTAAAACGATATTTAAAGAGAATGATCTTAAATCTAAAATGAAAAGAGGAGAAATTAAAGGGGCGCTCATTTTTGGCGAAGATCCGCTTGCTATCAAGGAGAATAGGAAATACTTTAGTAGTGTAGAATTTCTTTTAGTAAGTGATTCTTTTAATACCACTTCTGTTCAGGAAGCGGATGTTGTGTTACCTGCCCTTACTCATATTGAGCAGGAAGGAACATATACCAACTGCGACCATACTCTGCAGAGAGGTAATAGAATAATCGAAGGTTGTGATAAACTCCCCAATTGGGATGTAATTCAGCAATTGGGTGCTCGTTTTGGAATGAAGTCTTGTTATCAATCTAGCGACGAGATTTTCGAAGAGATCAGGAGTATAAATCGTTATTACAATAAAGCAGAGCTCGAGAAATCTTGGATCGACGGTCTATTTACTAACGGTTATTTTAAGAGTAAAATACCCTTCGCGTTATATAGCGTAGAGTTTGATACTTTTACGCCCGTAAAACCGGTGATGCATTATTCAGAAGCTTATTATACGAATAACATAAAGATGCGTTTGTCTTAAGATTATGATTAAAGGAACGAATTTTAATTTAATATACGAACTGTTTGATCATCTATTCATCTTTGATGATAAGAATGAGATCATATTTGAGGGGAATTCATTAAAAACTTTTCTCTGCAGGTTCAACTTAAATCTGTCTGATTTGCATTCCGATAAACTCGACGATTTAAAGGCTACAATTAATAATGTCAGAAATGATCTTGAACCGTGTAATTATAAATTTGTTAATATAGAAGAAGAGTTTATTTTATTCCCCTCTAAGATGGATGACAAGGTACGCGTTATTCTTGCCAAGAAAGATAATATCATTCAGATTCCTAAGATTGAATATGATTTGAACGAAAGGGCAAAGGAACTGGAATGTTTGTACAGGATAAGTACAGAGCTTGAATCGGAAAAAACTCTTGACGAAGCTTTGACTAACTGTACTAAGCACACTGAGGACGGTTTTCAATTTCCTCAAAACACAAGGGTGATTATTGAAATTGATAACAAATTATTCGGTAATGCTGAATTCGAATCATCGGATGTAAAAGATACTATTTCGGCCGAAATAAAAATTGATGACAAAAAAAGAGGTCGAATAAAAGTATATCTTTTCCATAATAACGGCTATTTGGAAGAGGAAAAAAAACTTGTAAATGAAATAGCCGGTAAACTTGCCAGGGCTATTGAACAAGATGAAAAGACAATTAATCTTGAAAAACAAAGTCTTATTCTCCGCAGGAAAAACGAATCCTTGATAAAACTTACCGAAGAATGTCATCAAAGAAGAGAAAAACTTCGTACATTTTTCAGTGCAATTACTGATAAAATTGTTGTGATAGACAAGAATTACGATATAATAATATCTAATAAAAACGATATCGGTGATTCGGGTAAATGTTATGAAAAATTATTTAATCTAAAGGAAAAATGTAAAGCCTGCCCCGCTAAAGATACATTTGAAACTGCGGAAAATAGTTTCAAAGAAAGAGAAATAGAAGATAAATTTTTAATGCTTCGCTCATATCCAATATTTAACCAGGAAGGGAAAGCCGACAGGGTACTCGAAGTCTGCAGGGATATAACAACACAGAAAAAGATGGAAGCCCAGCTGCTGCAATCTTATAAATTGGCTTCGCTTGGTAAACTTGTAGCCGGTGTGGCTCACGAAATTAATAATCCCAATACATTTATACTTGGCAATCTTAAAATTATCCAGGAAGCGATAAAAGATATCTTCCCCATTCTTGATGACTATTATAAAAAAAATAAAGATCTAAAAATTGCTCGTCTCAATTACGAACTGTTTAAAGAAAACATTTCAACCTTGGTAGAGGATATGATAACCGGCGCTAACCGGACAAAGAAAATTGTTGCAGATCTTAGAAATTTTGCTAAGAAAGACGATGGGCTATTAACCGAAGAAATCGATATCAATTCTATTATAAAAAACAATTTGACGCTTACCAGAAAACATATTAAAAAGTTTGCCCGGTTGGATGTTGAACTTGCGGAGCGCGTTCCTACATTTTGCGGAAGTGCAAATAAACTTGAACAGGTGTTGCTGAATTTAATTATGAATGCCTCGGAAGCTATTGAAAACGGTGATGGTCTTATTAAACTAAAAACCGGCTACGATGAAGGGAAAAATGAAGTATTGGTAATTGTAGAAGATAACGGCTGCGGAATGGATGATTCAGTTATGCGGAATATTTTTGATCCTTTCTTTACAACAAAGCGCAACAGCGGCGGAACCGGGTTAGGCTTGTCTATTACCTACGGTATAATTAAAGATCATAATGGAAATATTGATGTCGAATCTAAAATAGGTAAGGGTACTATTTTTACTCTTAGATTTCCAGCAAAATCCAGCGATTAAAAATGGCCAAAATATTATTAGTAGACGACAATCAAGCGGTACTTAATTTTCTCAGAATCTTCCTCTTGCAAACCGGTAAATACCAGGTTGAAACTTTGCAAGACAGCACCAAAGCATTCGATAAATTAAAGAAAAATCCCTACGATATTCTCCTTCTCGATATGGATATGCCTGAAGTTACAGGGCACGATATTCTGAAATATATAACCGAAAACAATATTGATGTAACAACAATAGTTTTAACCGGTGTTGAAGATATTGATCTTGCAATATCTGCAATGAAACTGGGCACTTACGATTATATGCTGAAGCCCATTGAAGAAGATAAACTTATTGCAGCCATAGACGCAGCCCTGGAAGAAAGAGAACTGGAGAAGAAAGAGTTTGATACCGCACAATTACTCTCCCTGGAAGGTTTGAAATTCAAAGACGCTTTCAAAAATATTATCACAAAAGATGAGAAGATGATTAAGGTCTTCCATTATGTGGAAAAATTTGCGGCAACGGATAACAGTGTTTTAATATGGGGAGAAAGCGGGGCAGGCAAAGAATTGATTGCCGAAGCAATCCATAAGATCAGCGATAGGAGGGAGAAAAAATTTGTTGCGGTAAACGCCGGTGCATTTGCGCATGAATTATTTTCATCCGAATTTTTCGGGCACGAAAAGGGAGCTTTTACAGGAGCTGCAACCAACAAAGTAGGATTTATTGAAGAGGCAAACGGCGGTACTTTGTTCCTTGATGAAATAGGCGAACTTTCTCTGCCTATTCAGGTTAAACTGCTCCGTGTATTGCAGGAAGAGGAATTCTACAGGCTCGGTTCTACAAAAAATATTAAGGTCGATGTTCGTATAATTGTAGCCACGAACAAAAATTTGTTTGAAGAAATCAAGAAAGGACGTTTCAGGAAAGATCTTTTCTTCAGGCTAAATATCAACTCAATCAACCTTCCGCCGCTGCGTGAAAGGAAAGGAGATATTGAACTTTTATCCAATTACTTCCTAAAAGTATTTAATAAAAAATATGGTAAGAATATTGAGCGGATAGCTCCTAAAGTGATGAATTGTTTGAAGAAGTATCCTTTCCCCGGCAACGTTAGAGAGTTGATGAATATTATCAACAGTGCGATTATTGTTGAACCGACCTGCGAGTTAAGGAAGAAATCATTGCCGAGCTATTTCCTGGAAAACAATAACGCATACGGCGATTTTGATTCGGATATTGTACCCCCGTCGTTGGAAGAGATTGAGAAAAATCATATCAAAAGTGTGCTGGAATTTACCGGCAATAATAAATCTAAGTCGTCGGAGATACTCGGCATCTCACGCGTTAATCTAATCGCGAAAATAAAGAAGTACGAATTGGAATAATTTCTTCGTCATTTTTTTTGTACCACCGATGAGCTATTTCATAAAATAACTCGATAAAAATTTATCTCTTAATGAGAATGACCTAACCGGGCACCCCGTCATAATTAACCTTAATGTAGTAAACAGAATTAAAATTACTAATTGATTTCATCTGAGCATGCGGGCTTTTATACATAATTGCTCTCTTAATGACCGGATATTTATTTTACTAATTGAGTATGTATTAATAGTCGTGTTGAAGGTTGTGGATAGACTTAATAGTCTTTATCAAAATGCCGACATCGGGCTCTGGCCTGGGGGAAACTCCAAGTTTATCTTCGTATTCATTACTCCCCAACAATGCACGTATACAATTGGCAACACCCGATTTCAAAACGTGAAGATTATATCCCCCTTCAAGAACGAATAAAATTTTTCCATTGCACAAATCGCGCGCAAGTTTAATAAGATATTCGGAAATCCAAGCGATCCCTGTAAGCGAAAGCCCCAGGTTGGCTAACGGGTCATCCCAGTGGCAGTCGTACCCGGCGGATACAAAAATGATTTCAGGTTCAAATCGTTTTAGTGCCGGATTAATAATTTCAATGTATATTTTTCGGATTGATTTATCACCGGTGTAAGCCGGCAGGGGGATGTTCATTGTATTACCTTCACCATCACCGCGCCCTATTTCATTAACGCCGCCTGTACCGGGATATTGCGGGTATTGGTGGGTGGAAATGAACAAAACATTGCCGTCTTCGTAAAAGGCATCTTGTGTACCGTTGCCGTGATGTACATCGAAATCGATAATTGCAATTTTATTGATACTTGTAAGATTCCGTACTGCTTTAACCGTTATTGCCGCATTAGAGAATATGCAGAATCCCATAGCGCGATGCGGCAAAGAATGATGACCGGGAGGGCGCAGCAATGCATAACCATTATCTAACTCACCTTTTGCGATAGCAATTCCAAGATCAATCATGCTGCCGACAGCTACGGAGGCCGCATTAAAACTTTCCGGTGAAGCGTAGGTATCCAGTTCAAAATAACCTCCCCCCTTTTGTGAAAAATCTTTTACGGTCTTTATATAGTTTGCGGTGTGAACAAGTTGTAATTCTTCAAACAATGCAGGTCGTGAAGGAATTTTTTCCATCAGTTTTAAAAGCCGTGTAGAATTCAATTCCGCTAAAATTGCCTTAAGCCGTTCGGAATTCTCATGATGGATTGTGTGATCATGTTGCAGGAAAATCGGATCATAAACATAACCGGTTTTGTTTTGCCTGTTCATTACAATCCCAAAAAATGTTTTATACATTCGAAAATATAAAAAGGAATAATAGCAGCGATTGGAATTATTTTAGAATATATCCTTTCGCAATTTTCTTATAGTTATCCAATTCAAGTTTTTGCCATGATTTCTTTTTGCCAAGCTCTGCCGCCATTATCTCGGAAACTTTCCGAGCCATTTCAATAGACGCTTTGGCATCTAGCAACAAAGAACGGGTGCGGCGTGAAAGAAAATCTTCCACTGTTCTTGCCATTTCATTACGTACAGCCCAAATAACTTCTCCTACTTTGAAGGGTAATCCCGGATAAAGCAGCTCGCCGAAATATTTATTTTCTTTAATAAGATTTTCAACAGCCATCGCATCCGAACCGTAGCAGGCGAGATCTCCGAACTTATCAGCATGTTTATGATAACCGTGAATCTGAAGATTACGGGTTGAACAAGGGACGGTTTCCAGCCCGGCAATTTCTAACGCATAATCAATCGTATCCTCTGCCATTTTACGGTATGTGGTCCATTTGCCCCCTGCAATAGTTATTAAGCCCGAATCGGAAATATGCAATGTATGATCGCGTGATAGTGCGGCAGTATTTTCATTGTTACCCATACTTACCAGGGGACGAAGACCGGCGAATATACTTAAAACGTCCGATGGATCCGGGTCCTTGGATAAATAGCGGGCGGCGTGGGTTAGAAGAAATTCAATTTCATCTTCCATCGGCACCGGGTCCAAAAGGATTTCATTTACGGGTGTATCCGTTGTGCCTACTATTACACGGTTATGCCAAGGTATTGCGAAAAGAACCCGTCCGTCATCCGTATGCGGAACCATTATAGCGCTGCTGCCGGGGAGGAAAGATTTATCCAAAACGATGTGCACCCCCTGACTTGGGGCGATCATCGGCTGTGCGTTTTCATCGTCCATTCGTCGGATTGAATCGGTATAAACACCGGTTGCATTGATAACGGCTTTTGCCTTTATCTGGAATTCTTTTTCATTTTCAACATCAACGGCTATTACACCGTATATTAGATTATTTGATTTTAAAAGTGAAGTAACTTTTAAATAGTTCAGTAATATTGCTCCCTGTTCGGCTGCGGTTTCAGCAATATTTATTACAAGTCGTGCGTCATCAAACTGACCGTCATAGTAAACTACTCCGCCGCGAAGTCCTTTCGTTTCAATTGTGGGTAAGCGCTCAATCGTCTCTTCGACGGATAAAATTTTCGAATCGCCGAATCCGTGTTTGCCTGCGAGTAGATCATAAACTTTCATACCTATTCCGTAAAATGGGGCTTCCCACCAATCGTAATTTGGAACAATAAAAGGCAAGTTGTGAACAAGGTGGGGGGCATTTTGCAGAAGGAGCCCTCTTTCTTTAAGGGATTCCAATACTAATGAAATGTTTCCTTGCTGCAGGTATCTTACGCCGCCGTGAATAAGTTTTGTGCTGCGGCTTGATGTTCCTTTAGCGAAATCACTCTGTTCAAGAAGCAAAGCTTTGTATCCGCGTGAAGCCGCATCTAGGGCAATGCCCACGCCTGTTGCGCCGCCGCCAATTATTATGAAATCCCATACAAAATTTTTATCTTCGATGCGGGACAACATTTCATTGCGGTTCATGTAACCTCCGTTGCTTGTTGAGTGATTTCATTAATAGAATCTTTCGAGTATCGATGCGGCTTTCTTGTTAAACCATATATATAACTTACTCTTATCCCGGGTTAGAAATTCATACACTACTTCCGCTAATTCGGGGGTGCGCAGATAGCCGTAAGATTTATGAGGATTTTCTTCTTCACCTACTTTGTAATCATTGTGAACAATGAAATCTTCCGGCGCGATACCTTTTGAGTTAGGATCGTAATCGTCATTTAAATTATAGTTTATTGCAACCTTATCATGCAAGTCCGAAAAGTTAAGCCACTCGCAGGTGATCGATTCGGGTGTCTTTAAATTGGAACCTTTATTCAAATCGAATCCCATTTCTTTCGCCACTTTTTTCATGATGATCGGGATCCCGAGCGGGGAGCCGATGGTTATCAGTGTATCTATTTTAATATTATTAGCGGGATTGATCAGCACGTCGTAGGAAATTATTGCCCCCATCGAATGAGCGATCAATAATATCTCTTTCCCTTTGTGTTTCTTCAACACATCAACAAGACGTTCCCGGATCATATCTCTCGCGAGGCATTTATCGTTCAGCCTGCTCATGCAATCGGATGAATAGTAGGTCTCCAGATCGGTGAAATATTTATGAATAATTAAATCGGAAATTGAAGTTAAGTCGAAAGAACTGCTTTCGCTCAAAAATAGTTTATCTAATTGTTTCTCAACATAATCCAGCATTTTTTTTCTGAACTTATTCGGTTCTTTCCTAACATAAAATTCGGCGGGCATATAGTGTTCGGTAATGTGTAACGGGCTCTTCTTATCCGAAACGGAGGGGTCAAGAGGCTGCGGATGAAGTATATCGGCCCAATATACCATCTCCATCTTGAATAGAAGTTCGGATTCTCCAATTCTTTTAAAACCTTCTTGCAGGCTTTCGCGCCACCATTTGGTTAAAAGATCACGTGGCGGTTTGTTGCCCAAGCCGTGAATGCAGATTACAATTTTTGCCATATCATTCACAAAGAAAATTAACGTTAATTCAAGATAAAAAAATCACGAGTGGAAGTACATTAAATTAAATGCAGAATTAATAAAAGCACCCAACCACTTAGGCAAGCAGTTGGGTGTTGTTAAGTTTATAGTGTTAAGACATGCCTTCCTTCTTTCAAGAATTCGGTAAGCTCACCGCCCATATATTTTACGGTTACACCTAGAGCCTCCAATTTATCCGATGCACCGTAATTATCGGCGCAGGCTTTACATGCTTTCAGATGCACACCGGCTTCCTTCATTTTCTTTACGACTTCCTGCAGCTCGATATCTTCGGTCAATAATTTTGCAGAAGGTCCCCATATTAATAGAGTTACATCTTTCCACCAGTTGAAACGATAAGAATTACCGGCATACATGAAAGCCATATTGAGTGCTACATCACGGTCGGCGCTGGTCCATAGTACGACTAATTTTTCTTCAGGTTTTATTTCATCATTTGTAGTTGATGAATTATCTTGTGCAAAAAGAGAAGGTGCAATTATTATAGTAAATAGAAAAACAGAAACAAATAAAAATGAACGTTTCATTAGTCCTCCGTTTATTAATATTAGAAAATTAGAAAATTGTAAAATCGGTAATGGGAATAATCCCAATCGATTATTTGCGACCCTAGGCAGGATTTAGTTTATGAATCTAAAATAATTCATTATATCAATAAATAGTAGGTAAAAAATAAATCCACTTATAGAACACGGATTTGACGGATCAAACGGATTTACACGGATAGATATCCGCGAAGATCAGTTCAATCCGTATCATCCGTGTTCGATTGTCTTTTTCTTGTCGTTAGTGAATATTTTTCTCCTGAACTCAGCCTCCTTCCCGAAGTTAAGAAGCAAGCCAACCTCAATATCGGTTGCTTTGAGATAGTTGATCAACTGTGCTTCATGTTCGGGGCATAGGGCTTCTGCGGCTTTTAATTCGATGATCACACAATCATCTACAATCAAATCTGCAAAATAGTCACCGACTTCTTTATCATCGTAAAATACTTTAATGTTTTTCTGATTGTAAACAGTAAAACCCATTTTCTTCAGTTCAATTTTCATTGATTTTTCATATACCTTCTCTAAGAATCCGTAACCAAGAGTATTGTACACATCATAGAACGCACGAATTATTTTTTCAGTAACATCAGAGTGTAGCATTTCATCCTCCGATTTTATAGGACACGGATTTCACTGATTAAACGGATTGGCACGGAAATATCCGTGGGAATCAGTCGAATCCGCGTGATCCGTGTTCTATTTGTAAATTATTCTTCATCCACTTTGCACGGTTAGTTGCAATACCGTCAACACCAAGGTCAATTAACCTTTTTATTTCAGTAGGATCGTCAACTGTCCAAACGTACAATTTTAATCCTGCGCTTTTAACTTTATCAACCAGTTCCGCATTCACTCTTGATTGATTTAAAACATTCAATCCGTCAAGACCGGCATTGAGTGTTTTACTTATTAAACCGTGAACGGGGATATGGAAGAATTTTTTCTTCCTCATTGTAGACAACCATAGAATTTCGTACCCGGGGAATACTTTTCTCATCTCTGAAACCGTACGGTAGTTGAAATCCATTATGATAATCTGTTCTTTCTCTACTTTCGAATTATCCAAAACATTTTTGAGAATAGGAATAATCTTGGCATCGCATTTAATTTCAACAAGTAATTTTCCGTTAGTTGGAATAGTCTCAAGCGCTTCTTCGAGTGTGGGAATTTTTACTCCATCCCATTTGGGACCTTTCCATTTCCCGGCGTCGTGTTGTTTCAATTCATCGTACGATTGCTGCGAGACCATTTTATCGATTCCGGTTGTGCGGAGTGTGTTATCATCGTGGATAATCACAATCTCGTTATCTTTGGACAGATGTACATCGCACTCCACAGCAGTTGCTCCCCGCTCCCATGCAAGGTTTATTGATGCGAGTGTGTTTTCGGGGGCATCGTAAGATTCGCCCCGGTGCGCGATAATCATAGTATTGTTCGACAAAATCAATCTCTCTTCTTATCTTTCATATCTTTTATAAATGACACCAGCGAAGCCCCCGCACCGAATCCGCCGAAGAAGAGTGTAAGCACAATTACCAATCTAACTTCCTCGGTTAGTGTAAATGCGGATAGGAAAGCAGAGAGTGTAAAAATAATCATAGCAACTAGTTTCAACTTTGTTTTTGTGTCCATTATTTTCATCGAAATTGTTAGTGAAATTTATAAATTATGCCCAGTTCACCGTTAGGATTAATACTCAAGATTATATTATCCGGTTTTTTCTTTTCATGTAATCCCACAATATAATTACCAATAACATATCCTATTGCGCCCCCTAATATCACATCCGAAGTCCAATGATTATTGCTGTATATCCTTTGAACAGCGGTTACAACAGCAGGAGTAAATATAATAGATTTTAATAAAATATTATCCGTATGCGCCGCTAATACGGATGAAAGTGAAAATGCTACGGATGTATGACCGGAAGGCATTGATCTGTATGCATGTCCTTTTTGTTTGAAGGGATAAAAATTTGTAGCGAGCGTACCGTTGTAAGGACGTTCTCTTCCGAACGAATTTTTTAGGAAAGAAGTAAACTCATTCACTATTACATATGATTCAATAATTTCAAGACCGATTTGCATTAGTTCAGGTTCGTTAGCAATTAATCCTGCGCCGAAAAATCCTATTGATGCGCCTATCGATGTTGTATTTCTACCGTAATATTCTCCCAATTGGAGGAAATCACTATTAGCAAATTTCTGATCTCTCATCACTTCGGATTGAATATTTTTGTCGATACCTGTTAGTATTGCAGTAGTACCGGTTAAAATACCAAGCTTGATGAAATCCGGTTTATCCCAGAAGTAAGGACTAACAGCCAGGGAAAGTATATCATCTACACCGGTATAAGCGACGGTTTTAATTTCTTTAAAAGGACTTCTCTCCCAAAATGTTTTTTCGACAATGGTGAGTATTACTTTAGTGCTTGCCGATAAATTCCCCGGATCGGTAACTGTGACTGTAACCGTATCGCTGCCATATAAATCATCACGCGGCATTATGTGAAGTATATCATTGTCGATTCTTAAATCAACAAGTGTATTGCCGCTTATACTCCATCTTAGTTCAGCTATATCGTTGTCAACATCGGAGACAAAATTATTTAACAGTATTTTTTCAAAATGGTCGTCTTCTTTTATTGTTTGATTCGGAATTTGTTTAAGAAGAGGCGTATCGTTAACCGGCAATACTTCGGCTATGATTTCCCCCGTCACACGGTATTCCCGGTCTGAAACCGAAATAGTAAGTGTATCAACTCCATACCAATCCGTTCCCGGCTGAATGATAGAAAGCATATTATCAGCAATCGACGCTGATAAAAATTTCCCTTCGCCAACATCGAACTTCAATATGTCTTTAGGAGTATCAATGTCACTCGCAAGTTCATTCAAATCAATAAGAGGAAATTTCTCTCCTTCAGATATTCCAGGGAGTTTAATACTTTCAATAGTCGGCGAATCATTCACCGGTGTGATATTAAAAACCGCTCTCGATGTTGCGGCAAGGTGTCCCGTGTCGGATGCGATAAATAGTAGTGTGTCCGTACCGAATATGTCTTTGTTCTTCGGGCGGATGTGTGCAATATTTTCGGAATCAATATCTATGTCCACCAATGTTTTGCCAAGTACTATCCATGAAATTTCTTCCGGGGAATTATCAATATCGAAGATAAAATCATTTAAGAAAATTGGCGCAAATACTTCTCCTTCATGAATAGACTGCCCCGGAATTTTCGAAATTTTAGGCCGATCGTTAACAGGATTTACAATAAACTCGACAGCTGATTGCGAGGTAAGTCCTTCTGCATCGATTGCGGTTATGTAAAGCGTATCATTCCCCGACCATTCTTTATCCGGCGGTGCGGCTTCGATAATGTTATTCCCGGATAAAGTGATGATTAAATTCCCGGTATGCCTGATACTTATTTTTATTTGTGATATATCGTCATCGGAATCGGCAACATAATCCTTTAAATCGATCAATGGAAATGTTCCCCCTTCGTCAATTACTTGCGGTTGAATACCGGTTATAACCGGGGGGAGATTAATTTTTACCGGTTCATCTTCGATTCTCAGCGTATAGAAAATCCAGATTAAAATAAGGATTACCAGAACCAGTATACCGGTCAGTAAGATATATTTTCTCATTTAATACAAAATCGTGAAGGATTGTTTACAAGCGGCAATATAATTTAATCTTATCAAAAAATCATATTGCATTTTTTGCTTCGGGATTTGATAAGGATTACTTTATGAACATTTCATACAACGTAAGTATTATCTCAAAAAAAATGAGAATTATGATATACCATTCAAGCCGTAAACCTCTTTTTGTTTGAAGAATATCGAGCGCTGTTTCCGCTGTTCTGTTGATCAGCTCAAGTTTTCTCTCAAGCGCAAGCTGCCGTTCTCCTATTTCAAATTCATCTTCAAGCCGGCTGTAAATCCTTTCGAGCAGCGGGTATTCCCATAATACTTCCGGTTTCTCGTTAACTTCAACACGCCCTACCATATTGTGAAGATGAATAAGTACGTCGCCGATATGTTTAATCAGGTCGTGAACTTTAACGCTTCGCTGACCTCTCTCTTTTAATCTTGCAGCCAGAGGTTCAATGTATTCAAAATTTGCCGCAACACGAGATTCATAATTATTGAGTATAACACTCTTGGCCAATATTTCGGCAATGATCTGCAAATGCTGCAGTGAAAGTTTCGGAAGATAAATAGAGTTCCCTTCAATTTTTTCAGATGAGTTCGGAGTGACGAAAATGTTAATTTCTTCCATTTCAAAATTATCTACCGCACCCGAGAGGAGCGGTTTGATATAATCTATGAATGTAGCTTCTTCAACCGGTGCGGCATTGAAAAAAACAACCGATCCGTATTTGAATAGCGCCGCAATACTTTTTTCACCGCAATTTAATAAAAGGGGAGAAGAGGCAAGTACATTTGTCTTTTCGAGTGCCCTTGTATCAATTTTATCCCCTATAAAAAGGGCGCGCACTTTCAATTCTTTCAGTTTCAGTAAAGGGATATTCAAAGTCTTCTTTGCCATGCTAACTCCCGCAAACAGTCTATTGATTAATAAATGTTACATTAAAATTAATATTGAATATCAAATTTTCCCCCGGCGCGATAAGTGCGTTTTTTACTATGAAGGGGATTACAACTTGTTTAGTTCCTCCTTGTCCTTTCACTTTCGGGCTGATACTCATTATGGTTGTTTTGCCGGCAGGTAATTTCAATTTATACGGGAAGCGGAGTTCGTCGATCATCTCTTTCCCTTCAAGATCGTAATCGATACTAGAGTTATTTTTTATTTGAATATATTGACGAATCCTGCCGTCGAACGTAACATCTTTAGTCGAAAACTCAAGAGAATTTTCCACCAAAGGAAGAAGGTATTTCTTTTCACCGATAATAATGTTCTGATAGTAAACAATGGTGCGCTGGTTGAACAAAGCCTCTTTAATCGATTCAGCCCTGTTATCTTTAGCCAGCACGAAAGTCATTGTGCGGTGCTCTCCGTTATCGGTGTCGTATTCGAAAGAAATGGGGAGGTGGGCGTCGGTATTTGCCATCATAGTCAATCCTTTATCGAGGCACCATTGATGAGCCACGGGGTCGTAATAAATTCCGTTCACTATTTCTATTCCGTGCAGCCACCCGTTTTTGTATAGCGTATCCTGTTCGTTGAACCAGACCGATTTATAATTATGCTGTTTCCAGCCAGGATGATTCCAAAATACAAAACCGCCTTGATCAATAGCGGCTTTAACCGCGTCTTTGTAATAAGGATGATTCAGTTTGTCTACATCCTCAACGAAAATAGCGTTCAAGTGTCCGGGGGGATCCACAGGCTTGGATATCTCTCCCCCTTTGATAATATTTATCCCGAGTTTATCGGCGTAAGGCTTTGCAAGATCATAAGGTTGGTTCCTGCTTTCGGGGGGGATGTAATCGATGTAATAATCTTCAATATGATCGGTAATAGCGAATGCGTCCAATCCCTGCCTCCATGCTTCTTCGGCGCGCAATGTGGGCCAAACTTCACCGTCCGAAAAAACAGTATGCATGTGGAAATCGCATTTAAATATTTTGTAACCAAGTACTTCAGGCAAATTAAATTCTGTTCTGGTTTGAGCATTTGTCAAATAACCCTGGTTGAAAGCAATAATAACGATTAAAATAAAAAATCGACCGACTCTATTTCTCATAAAATTAAGTCCCCAAAAAAAATTTTAGCGCAGTTTATTATTTAACTCTAATTCTCGGAATGGCCCTGTTCAACCGGTTAAAACATCCTGACAAAATTTTTCCAAACGCGAGAAAAATTCGGAGCAGTTTTCTTCATCCAATTTTAATTCTTCGCATTCCTTGGTTTGATGGTTCTTGAAAAACTTAATATCTCTAATGGAAGAATCATCAATTATAAAACTAACATATTCGTTTAATACTTCGGCTTCTTCCGATATGGGCTCAAGAATAATCAGCAATTTGAAATGGAGTCCTTTAACCGGTGATTCGCTAAGATACTTTTCACCGAAGGGAGCGTTGACGGAAGCATTGTAAAATGCTTTGTAATAATCGAACGAACTTTTTTGTTCTGCAAGTTCGTTGAATGTTTCCGGAAGCCGCATAAAATCCGAAATGAATTTTCCTACAAAATCCATACTCCCTCCTATAGATTATTCGGAATAAGGATCATAAATCAAAAGATGTTTTTAATCGCCTCTCGTTTTCAAATCTATCTATTGCAAGTTGAATAAGTTTATCAATCAATTGAGTATACGGGATTCCGCTTAATTCAAAGAGACGCGGGTACATACTGATTTTGGTAAAACCGGGTATCGTGTTAATTTCATTTATATAAATCTTATCGTCATCGGTTAAAAAGAAATCGACACGCGCCATACCTTCGCAGCATAATACCTTGAACGCTTTAACGGCAAGGCGCCTCACTTCTTTTGTTATGGTAGAAGAAATTTTTGCCGGCGCTTCAAGCCCTGCCCCGTTTTCATCAATATATTTGGCGTCGTATGAATAGAACTTGTGACGCGATTTGTCCGTAATAATTTCACCCGGGACCGATGCGATAGGATTCTCATTCCCCAAAACCGCGCATTCAATTTCTCTTCCGCGGATGAATTCTTCAATTATAATTTTACGATCATATTTAAAGGCATCGTTAACAGCCGCGTTAAATTCATCTTCATCATCCGCTTTATTAATACCCACCGACGAACCCAAATTTGCAGGTTTAATGAATAACGGTAGTCCCAGCTCCCCGATAATTGAAGTAAAGTTTATTTCATCTCTTGTCGAGTTATCGAATGTACGGAATTTCGCGTTCGGTATTCCGGCTTCATTTAATAATCTCTTGGCTACATCTTTGTCCATCCCGACGGCGGAACCCAACACACCGGCGCCGACAAAAGGAATATTGGCAAACTTCAACAAACCTTGTATAGTTCCGTCTTCGCCGAATGTACCGTGAAGAGCGGGGAAGACCACGTCAACCGGGCCGATTGAATTATTTTTATTAATGTTAAGGAGTTGATCGTTATTATCACCGGGTATCAATGCCAGGTTATCGGCACTCTTGTTGAGTTTCACAAGTTTAGGATTATCGGCATCCAAAAGAAAATGCGATTCACTGTTGAGGTACCATTTGCCTTCTTTGTCAATACCGATCAGTACGACATCATATTTATTCTTATCGATAGCTTCATATATATTTTTAGCCGATTGAAGAGATACTTCATGCTCGGCCGATTTACCGCCGAATAAAATTCCAACGCGCAGTTTCCTATTCATGTATTTCTCCAATATGAAAAATTATCGTCCGTAAAATAATCAATATTTTGTTTGTTTCAGTATAGTTTCTAAGTAACGCGATTTTATTTGCTCATTAGCTAATATTTGTTTTACCGGGGGTAGCTTAAAAATTACACCGAAGACAGCCGCCAGTGCGCGGTGGCTCCAAAGCACGTGATTGTCGAATAATAAATTTTGCAGCATTCCTCTTTCAATTGCCATTACAACAACCCGGTGTGTCCCGTTTAAAGGGGTGAGCACGCGTTTGTCTCTTTGCTTTAGCGAAATATATTTTTTATCACATACTTTTACACACAGCCCGCAGCCGAGGCATCTCTCTTCGTCAAGTTTAGCAATTTTACGATTCGGCTTATGAGGATCGTTCGCCGATACCAGCACCATCGCTTCCACGGGGCATACGGTTACGCATTTACCGCAGCCGCTGCATTGTTCGTCACTTATCCCGGGGATGAAATTGGTTGTGTGAACCGGGTTCAGAATTGAGAACTTCCGTGCGGCGATCATTGCTTCGCAGCAGCAGCCGCAGCAATTGCAGATGAAATTCACTCCTTCTCTGCAGTTTTCGCCGAACTGTACCAGGTTGTGTTCGTATGCCTTCTGCAGCAGATCCATTCCTTCCACAGCATCTACTCTTCTTGCATAACCGGATCGGATCAACGAATCGGCGGTGGTGTTGAACGTCATGCATATATCCATAGGCGCGTGGCATGCACGGTTCATGTGCTCCATTTTATGCCGGCAGTAGCAGATGCCTACTCCCATATGTTCTGCTGTTTTAATTACTTCACTTGCACGTTCATAATCCAAAACGTGCAGAGCGTTATCGCTTGAAAGGGCGGGTTCGTGAATGAAAGTGCGGCCAAGCTGTGTCTCACCTCTGGTAAAGAGTTCGATAATAAACTCATCTTCCACATTCAAATATTGATAGAACAACTCGCTCAGCAATTTTTGGTTTACATCATCGCGGAGGCGCATAAGCGAGAATTCGAAGAATCCCGCCATGGGGGGAGGTAGCGTGTAAATCATTTCGCCGTTCTGCATTACGTCAACTAACAATGCACGGCTTGCTAATTCTTCCAGAGTTTTCTGTGCTTCGGTAAGATTCAATTTCCAGATCTTGCTTGCCTTCTGAACCGTGAATGGTTTAATAGGGAGCTGTGAGACCAGATTCGCTTCACGTTCACTGAGGAGTACTTTAAGTATCTTATTTAAATGTTGCGACGGCGGTGCACCTTGAGGAAAACGATTGATGCGATCCACCAAATTTGAATAGCCGGTTTTTAGTGTGTGGTGTGCCATATTTGTACGGTAATAGTTTTAAGAATAATCGGAAAGTAGAAGTTTAGAAGAATAAAATCAACAAAGATAAAATGAGAGTCTTATTGTTATCAAGCCATTGATGACTTTTCTTTTTTCACCATCTTATTAACAATTTCAAAACCAAAGAATACCAGCAGCCCGCTTGCCCCCAGCAGATACCACAAATTGTCCGGTCCCAACGTATGATATATCCAAGTCCCGACTACAGGGCCGACTACCAGCGGTAATGAGAAAGCAAATGTAAGCATTCCCATATATTTACCGCGGTTACTTTCAGCCGAGCGGTTAGCCACAAAACTTGAAATGAGAGGGAAGACCATCACTTCCCCGATGCTCCAAATAATAACCGTTATAATCGCGTATAGATAAGTTGAACCCAACGGCAGCATCGCGAACCCGGCATAAAAAATCAAAGCTCCGATCGACATTATACGGAGAACGTTTTTGGTTTCCAGCCAATGGATTATCGGCATTTCTACAAGTACAATAAGCGCACCGTTAAGCCCGAGCAATGTACCTATTTCACTTTCAACCAGATGGTAAACTTCCTTGAAATAAATAGGCCAGGTATTCAATACTTGTGTAAATACAAGTCCAAGAGGGAAGACAGTCAATAAAGTTATAATAAATATTTTATCACGCCACGGGGAATCGACCGCCGCTACAATCTTTGACGATTCCACATGCGATTTAGGTTTTTTGCCGTGGAAAAATATCCAGAACAATCCGGCGGCGAACAAGCATGTAAGCCCGTCTGCCCAGAATAAATAAACATAACCGACCGTTGCGAGAAGTCCCCCGACAGCCGGTCCGATAACAACTCCAAGATTGGAAGCCAAACGTAACATCGCGTAACTGCGAGGTCTTAATGCAGGGGGAACATATTCGGCAACAGCGGCCAAACTTGCCGGGCGGAATCCTTCGGCCATTACGGCAATTAGAAATAACAAAACAGCTATCGGTATTATCGATTCAACGTATCCCAAAATTACAAAAAGAACTCCCGCGAGAATGAGAGTGAGCATCTGTACGGTTTTGGTCCCCCACAAATCCGTAAGCCATCCCCCTAGGTAAGCCCCCAGCAATGCCCCGATTCCGTAAGAACTTAATATCTGCCCCGCTTCGATAATGGAATGATTCAGCGATTGCGTCAAATACAAAGTCATAAAAAAGATAACCATTGAGCCGCTTCTGTTAACCAGCAAAACGAACGTAAGCATCCAAACTTCCCGCGGAAGTCCGGAATATGCCGCTTTATATCTATTTGCAATTGCAGATATCAATCCAATCTCTCTTATTCTACTTTATATGTTCCTGTTAAATCTAGGTAAACCAACTCAACAAACTTATCGGGAAGAATAAATTCCTTTCCCCATTTGGCGTCGTATTTCTTAGTCGGTTTTGAATCTATAATCGACTGTAATGGTTTTTTAATTCTTATTTGTCTTTGTATTTCATTTCTTATATTAGTCAACATTTCCGTGTACTCGGTTAGTAAGTCTTTATTAGAGATTGGACCGTGACCTGGTATAACAATGGTTTCATTATTAATCATCGCCAAAATTCTTTCAGCGGATTCAATCATATAATTGATTGACCCGCCTGATGATATCCCGATATAGGGATATAATCCTTCAAAATAGATATCACCGGCTACAACCACATTCGCTTCTTTAAAAAATATCACCGCGTCGCCGTCGGTATGTCCTTTCATATGTATTACGTCTATTGTATTACCGTAAAAATTCATATTAAATTCTTCGGTGAATGTAGTTACCGGGAAAGCAGATTCAGGAAGCGGGGAGTATTTTCTATCGAAAAATTTTATTTCCTGTTCGGTGGAAACTCTTTTCAGAACATTTTCATGTGCAATAATTTTCGCGCCGTATTCGGCCATCTTTTCATTCCCCCCTACATGATCGCGATGCCAGTGTGTGTTGATAAGATAACGAACAGGTTGATTGCAGACTTTTTTCATTTCGGTTATCATTGTATCGACCAGGATATTATTCTTCGAATCAACGAAGAGCATTCCTTCATCGCTTGTTAATACCGTTACATTGCCCCAATAACCGGAGAACATATAAACATTATCGGTCACTTTTTCCAAAACAACATGGGGGCCAATTATTTGCGCGCTTAATTGGTTAACGGAAAAAATTAATATGAATCCGAATATGAACCTTTTCATAAAATTCAAGGATTGAAAATTCATTTGTACCTCGTGCATAAAAATAAATATATTTAACGATTTTTATTAATCAACTTCTTTTAGGGCATCACTAAAAACTTTATTTGGCATTCTTTGAAAACACAGTTTAGCAGCGTGAACCGGTGTTCCGTTGCTTAAAAATTAGTTTTTAGAGGAACCCTTTAGATATTCTCGAATCATCGGTATAAATGCAGCCAGTATTCTCCCGATCGGTCTGTCGAGTTTTCCGCTGAGTGTATCCGTATTAATCTGCATAGCCATGAAAGTATTCAATTCCGGGATAAAATAGATTTGAGTAAGGTAGCCGGGGAAAATTCCGCCGTGCCCGTAAACCAGCCCGTCGTCCGAACTCCAAACCTGAACTCCCAAACCATAACCTGTTTCGGCGGGTAAACCTGTTGTTTCGTTAACAGGCGTCATCATTTCATTAAGCAGATATTTCGGAAGGACGTTCCCCGTGTAAAGAATTTTCGCCCATTCTGCAAGATCATGTGTATTTGCAACCAATCCTCCGCCGGTCCATTCAAATTGAGGATTGACAACATACCTGCCTTCGACAATTACTTTTCCGGGAAGTTTAAAAGGAGGTTTCCCGTCGCCGGTATACCCGGGAACCAAACCCGGAATATCACGCGAAATTGATGGTGTTGTATATTCCAACCCGTAAGGAATTAATATCCTTCTTGATAATTCATTGTAATAGGTATCTCCGCATACATTCTCGATTATCATCCCGAGAATGATATAATTTGTGTCGGAATAACTCCACCCTTTACCGGCAGGATGTACCGGGTTGTCGTCGAAAATATACGAGAGCAATTCAACAGGGCTCCATACTTTATCAACATCATTATTAAAATCATTCCAGAATTTATCTTTTAACACGTAGCGGGGGAGTCCGCCGGTATGATTCATTAGCATGCGTATAGTTATATCTCTTCCGTTAGGTATGCGGTTCAGCCATTCTTCTTTACCGAAATATTCGGAGATAAGGTTATCCATATCTATTCTTCTTTCATCTACAAGCTGAAGCGCGACGGCGGCAACGAAAGTTTTACCAACACTCCCTGTGAACATCCTGTCGTTCGGCTCCATTAAAATTCCCTTCTCAATATCGGCCAAACCGGATGCTAATTGGAATTGTGCATCGTTGATAATTATTTTAACCGTAGCGCCGGGGAACCCGGTCTCGGCTTTCAACGAATCGAGTTTTAATTGAAAATTATTCAGCAGTTCGGCCCTGCGGGCTTTTTCACCCGAGCAGCCCGAAAGGGTAAATAATATTGTAACAAATAAAATAACCGGTTGATATATAAAGCTTCGTTTCATATTCATATTTTATTTATCCAATTGAGATTTCGAATTTAATAGCAGAGCTCTCTCAAAAATGTTGTTTGTCGTATCGACCGACCTGCCTCGCCGGGTCTGTTGCATAAGTTTTTAGTTCTGCAACCCGCTCTTGCCGGCAAGACAAGAGTGAAAAATCTCTGATTCCAAAAAAATCTAAATCGCTTTGCTCCTTCGAGACGGACTTTTTGAATTTTCCAGATGACTATAGTAATATAAAAGCTAACCGATAGAGAATGTATTCTGAGATTTAATTTCATATTTTTTCCACTCTTCATCGAAGTTACACATATCTGTGTCTTTCAATTTTGCAATTTCAGTATCGATATCAATAATTGTAATATTTTCATCCCCACCGGCTTTGGCAATTACTTCTCCGCTAGGATTGATAATTTGACTTTCTCCCCTAAAAGATGCTTCAATATCCCCCAAAGTTTCCTTTCCTATCCTATTGGCTGTTATGGAGAAGACCAGATTTTCGATTGCCCTTGTGCGGTTAATGTTTAATGTCATATCCCCTCCGAAATTTGCAGGGTGACATAAAACCTGTGCCCCGTTTAAGCAGAGTAATCTTGCAACTTCGGGGTACCAGCTGTCGAAGCATGTTGTAATTCCAATGCGTGTACCGCTCAAGTCGAATGTTCTGATCCTTTTCCCGTTGGCAAAAACTCTCTGCTCCAGTTTCGAGAGATGAAGTTTTCTTTGTTTTCCCACGTAACCGTTAGGGCCCACAACTATAGCGGTATTATAAATAACATCATCTTCAATTTCGGGTATGGTTCCTACCAGGTAACATTTTTTTACATGAGTAATGTTTTCAAGAATTTGAATTGTATCTCCATCCGGAATATACTCGGCTAACTCAATCAATTCCTTTTTCGATTTGAAGAGGTACCCTGTAGTGAACAATTCGGGGAGAACCATCAAATCAAAATCCTTATCGGACAGGTTTGTCACTACTTTTTTAAGATTAGCATTTTTGTTTTTGCGCACGATATCAAATTGATAAAATCCGACTTTCATTTTTTACCCGGTATAATTGGAAAATAAAAAATAAAGATAATCTTTTGCTTTGAAATTTGGTATGAATAAAACCGGGAAGCGGTTTCGGCAAATTATCTGCGTGTATTCAAAAATAAACCTGCAGACTACCGGGTATAAGTTCGTGTTTGATTATTTTCCGCCAGGCAATATCTTCACCGATGGAAACATCATTGATGCTTTTATTCCTTAGAATATTCTTAAATATCTCAATATCATTTTCTTCCAAAGCTATTTCCGCGGTAACACCGAATTTTTCAACAAACAATTTTCTCTCTTTGTTCAGCTCAATCTCTTTGAAGATTGATAAGTAAGTCGGTTTTGAGTGAATGCTTGTTTCTTCATACCCGATATTTAACCGGCACCTGCTTAAATCAATCTTACTCCAAATAGAAGAATGGAAATAAAGACGTTCAAAATGTTTTGTAGCTTGAAACAATTGTTCCTTAACTCCGTTAGCAATAAGCGAATCGTATTGATGTTTGACGTCTGTCAAATTTCCCGTAATGAACATATATCTTATATAACCGTTTTCGGTAATCGACTGAAAGGATTTTTTAATCATCATTGCGTTGCGTTTCCTGGCGGCCGCTTTTTGAAACCTGTTCTTGTAGACAAACGAGCAATAATTGACGGGAAGATCTATTTCATTTTCAATCGAATATTTGATAAGTTTCAAAGCCGTTAATTCGGATTCGAGCACCGTCACTTTTTCACCGTGAAGAAAAGTATAATTCCTGCTGACCAAGTTTTTGAAATTAAAAGGCGTCAACCTAAGCTGATGCAAGTTGAGGTGATTTATACCGGCTTCACTCATCTCTTTGATTTTCTTTTTCATCAGATCGAATTCTTCGGGGATTGCCGGGATTTCAACCGTAACTATCGGTATTAAACCTACAGCCGATGCCGCTTTTTTCAAATTATATTTGGTAGCCCCAATGTCGAACCTGATTTCATCAAGCCCCGCATTGCGAAGCCGGATCAACTTTTCTTTTGTTACTTTTGTCCCGTTAGTATAAAGCCACAGATGAAGATAATTACCGAAACGTTTTTTTACGGCTTTTATATATTCAAGAGATCGTTCGAAAGTATTGAAAGGTTCTCCGCCGCTGATACTTACTCCTTCGAAATAGAACTTGTCGATATAATCAACGTAATCTCGCGGATCGGGAAACGATACCGTGTTGGTTGTCGGTTCGTCTGTTTCTTCCTGTTTCGCGGGGCAGTAAAAACATCTGCAGTTGCAAAGTCCGTTGATAAATAAACAAGACCACATTCCGTTGCTGCAGATTTTACACCCCGGCGAAAGAGAACCTGTGTAGACCTTTGTCCCTTTAAAACCGAAATTAACTTTTTCACCGAGGGAAGAAAGAATCTCTTCTCTTTCCGATACGGCATTTTTGATTTCAACAATATCGGGGAATTTCAATAATGTATAATTATCCCCGTACTCTTTTTTATTTTGTTCAATTAAAAATGCACGGTAATCATCGGTGTAAATCATAACCACACATCAATATTAGAGAATATTTATTAACGGGAAAAACAAGTGGTGAGAATTTGCTCATTTTTTTGTTCAGAGTAAATATCCCGCGGAAAGGAATTTGAGGGCATCTCTAAAAACTTTATTTAGCATTCTTTAAAAATCCAGTTTGGCAGCATGAACAAGTATTCCGTTGCTTAAGAATTAGTTCTTAGAGGAGCCCTTGAGTTTAAAGGCGTATGCTATTTCATCAATACCATCTGTTTTTGAGAGCGGAACCCGGGTGTTGTAATTTCATAAATATAAATTCCCGACGAACATTTTGAACCGTTAATATTTGTGCCGTTCCAGTATGCGTGATGAGTTCCTGCCGATTGGTACTCGTCCACCAATTGCGCAATCAACCGGCCTTGTATGTTGTAAACATTTATTTTCACGGATGCCGATTCGGGGAGTTCGTATCTAATTGTAGTCGATGGATTAAACGGGTTGGGATAGTTTTGATACAACTCGAAATTTCCGGGGACACTTGCAATGCCGGTTATGCCTGTTGCATTTCCGTCCCAGTTAACTTCGATGGAATAGGGGATCCCGTTAAGTACTTCGAGATTCCCGGTATATTCATATCCGTAAGCATGTAATTCGGTTTCCACTTCTTCCGCAAGTTCTACCGCGATGAACCATTGACCTGTAATATTTTGCGGAACAGTAATAACCTTATCGGAACCGGGGCCTATTTCTGCGAAGTCGTATTCATCTAAAGTAACGTAACCGGCATAACGTAAATAAAGATTAAAATCATATCCGTTTGCGCCGTTAAGTGTAACCGTAAAATTTTCCGCCATGCCGTCAAGGTTAACACGGAATTGATGATATTGCCTATCGCCGATTTTAGCATACGCCGGGTCACTATCGGTCCAGCCTTTATCCATAATTCTAACCTCTCCTTTATCAAGATCGGCTTTATGGCGGGGAGTTCCGTTCCCCTCCATCGCGTATTGAAAAATGGCGCTCATCAAATCCATACGCTCGCCGCCGGAATACCCTTCGGGATGGCAGCCGATTACTACGCCGCGTCCCGATTCATCCGACGGTTTATATGCCCAGCTTGCGATTTTACCGTGCATCTGCTGAGACGGGATATCATAGAATAATAATATTTCTGTCTCGGAAGGGAAGGAATAATTTTGATTAGCATAGTTCCCGAAATTGAAATGCACATTATCGATATAAAGATCATTACCGTAATCATAGAATGAAAGAAGTGGAGAAGTTTCCGGGACAACAAGCCCTACAGATAGTGGTCCCACCGTCACTCTTTGAGCGTACCCCGGCCACAATTGGTAGTATGAAGGATCTTCTGTGTACCCGTCTCGCCCCATACTGAATATCGCCGAACCGGCGCACGAACCTGTGTAGCTTCCGCCGTTTGCGAAAAATTTTCTTATCCGAGTTCTACCGTTGGGCAATTGTGAATTGGCATGCGTAACAGATGATCCGCCGTTTGTGTAAATCAATTTGAACCTCGGTTCTCCATCGGGATAGAGGAGTACTCCATTGTCATCGAATTGGTTGCTTACGAAAAAAGAATTTTGCTCCGACTGATTTTCCGTAAGAACAAATTCAGATGATAGGGTTAAATATGTAATTGCCGGGAGATCGGAAAATTTACTTAAACCAATACCTGCATCAACAAAAATATCTTTGTAATAACCCTGAGCATCAAGCTTGGAAATAGTAGTTAACAAAAAAAGAACGGCAAGAATATTGAATCTGGTAACAATATTTTGCAAAATTGAATCCCCCTAGATAATCCCGTGAAAATTTTATGCAAAGAATGAAATTATAAATGAAATAGCAATGACAAAAAGAAGTTACATTACATGTTCAGCCCTATTGTGTCCTGACTTGTGACAGTATCCATTAGGAGGGAAAAAACATTGGGAAATGGATAATATTAAGTAGATTTATTTTTGTCTATACTAAGGACACAATTACAGCATGGTTAAAATGCGAATGACAAAAAGGTCATCCAAAGTTACAAACATTCACTCACTTCGTGGTTGTACTCCATATGTTTGGTCAATAATTTTACAAAACAGATAAAAATATAAATCGATATTGCATGTTAAGTATAGCAACTGCGAAGCAGTTGAACATATGAAACATGTCTGAAGAAAAAGTAGAATCCAACCGCTAAGCGGTTGAAGAGAAACTTAGTTACAGATTTATGACCGCTTCGCGGTCAAACTTTGAATTTCTATTTGATTAAGAAAAACAACACTTACAAAAAAAGTTGTTGAATGCTTAATTTCAAAAGATTTTTACTCCTATCTCGCCGTCATACTAATAATCACAAGTCAGGAGCATTTTTCTCAGTAGTTTTGATTATGTAAAATAACTTAAGGGTATCTCAAAAATTTTATTTGGCATTCTTTGAAAACACAGTTTAACAGCGTTCCGTTGCTTAAAAATGGAGCCCTTAAATGTTAACTGCAAAGTGGCAAATGCCCGTTTTTAGTCAATAAGCTTGTTTTTTTATTATATGAAGCAATAATAGTAAAATTATTCTAGACTTCTCTTATACGAACCACTAATTCCACTATTTCAAATTCAGCAATTATGGTGATTCGTTTTTAAACTTTTTTTATTATCTTAATTCAGAAATTTTCTTTGCCGTGTACTTCTACAATTGATCGAAATTATTTTTCCATATATAAATGCTTGTTAAGAAAAAAATAAACGCCGGGGAACCGGGGTAAAAAAAAGTATTTGCAAAAATACGGGGAATGAAGTGTGTTTATCTGGTAACAGATAAATGTTACCCGGTAATAAACAAAATTAATTTGCGGGGTTGTTCCGATTAATATAAAGTTATGTTTACGAAATAAAGTCTGAGTAAAATGATTAAGTCAGTTGAAAAGAAAAAAGAACTTGAGAAAAAAATTGACAGAGCTCAGTGGATTAATCTTGCTAAAGTTATACTAAATCGTTTCGGCTTGGATATTCTACTTGCATTTAAGGATGCCAGAGAAAAAGAAATTCTTAACGACACAATTCAATTTCTTCAAGATAAAAACATCGAGAATGTTGTAGAAATATTGAGAATTTCAAAAGATGTTGCTGAACTGAAATCAAGATTCGATCATTTTATATCTGAAAATTCTGAAATAACTAAAGAGTTTTTATTTTTCATAAAAACCAAAAATCATTTTCCCCAAGTTTTAACTAACTTAAAAATTTACTTAAATGATCTTCTCTCGCCTAATGATCCACTTAAATTTTTATATGATAATGACTTATTCTTTTTCCCCGAACCCGAAAATAATATTATAAATAAAATTGAAACAGTATTTTCAAAAAATTTATCTAAATGTGCTTTAATTTCCGGCAGTCCAGAAAGCGGAAAGACAGTAATAGGCTTAAGAATAGGAAGTGATTTTATAAAACTAGGATATTCAGTCTACTATTTTCGATTTGATAATTTGCGAAATCCAGATTTGCTAATTCAAGACTTATTAATGTTGAACAACGATGAAAACCCATTAGTTATTGCAGATAATTGTCATATGAATATATCTGAAGCTTCGTATATTTGTCAAAATCTTGATAAATATAGAAACACTCAGTTTCTCTTTTTGTCTCGTAGTTCGGAACAAGAGAATTACTTCATTAGCGAATATGACGATGTCAACTTTTTAGATTTCTTTCAAAATAATTACTTCACATTATCATCAAAATATTTTGCTGAAAAGGCGTCCGGTATAATCCAGAAATATAAAGCGTACTATGAATCAAAATACTCTCATAATTTTGAAATTGGCAATCTTCAATTTGTTGTAAACAATTCACATAAGAATTTAGTCACCTTGTTTTGCAATCTTGAATTTTGGACCAAAGATTTAAGGCTAGATAAACTCGACAAGAAAAAAATATTTAAAAAATTATTTTACAAGTACTTAGCAAATAAACCATATGATAAACTTTTATTACTCTCTTCTCTATATAAATATGAGATTTATTATGAAGCAAAAGAATACGAAATCGCTGAATTGAACGATTTGTTAAAAAATGGAATTATCAGACAACACCCCAGTACAAACTATTTCTATCTTTATCATTCCTCATTCGCAAAACTTTTATTAAACTCGTTTACTATTCATAGCTCTTTCAAACGATATAAATCCTTGGATGATTATATATATACACAGATTCGGGACTATTTACTTTCATTCGACAACTATCCATTAAATCTTGAAAACCTTTTTCATAATTTGATAAATAATCACGGTCAAATAATTGCAATAAAATTACTACAAGAGCAAAAAATATTTGAAATGTTTGTTAATTATTTCAATAATTGCGGGTACAGCTTAAACCTAATATTTATACTTTATCGCATCCAACAACGCAATTTTAATTTAGCAAAAGAGCTTTTTAATAAAATACCAACATCAACTTGGGTAAAAAACTTCCGTTCATTAAGCCTTGCTAGTCTCTCCGTTGGTCTTATCAAACTCAGTAAAACCGCATCTGAAAAAGCATCAGAAGTAATTAAACATTTCTCAATCGAAGAACTTACAGAGAGTGCTCGAAAAACTAAATTACACTTGCTTGCTAATTCCTTACGTGAGTTGGATAAATTGACTGGGCAATACATTATTGGACGTAAAATATATTCCAAACTTAATGATGAAGAACTGATTCCCAAAGTCGCAGAATCGTCTTTAGCTCATATCGGTAAAAGTTTTAGTGAATTATTCTATGTAGATCAATTAAAAACCACTGGGCTTTTTAAGAAAATCTATAGAAGTATAATCGTAAAAAAAATATCTGAATCCGATATAAAATATATTAGCAAGGCATTGTGTGAATTCAATAAAATCGATTCCGACTATTCAACAGAAATTTATCAATCGATGGATAACGATTTACTAATTTCCAAATTGTATGAAACTACCGCCGAAGGTTTGGGCCGTTCCCTCAATGAATTTAACAGTATACATATTCATAAGACAAAAACCATTTTTGAAAAATTAGACAATACTCATATTATTAATTTATTGGCTATATCTACAATTGAACAAGTGGCTCATAGTTTAAGTGAAATGTTTCTCGTTAATGAAGATAAGACCATACAAATTTATTATGCACTTGATGCACAGTCATATGTAAACAAAATTCATAATAAAAACACTACATTACAGAAATTAGGTAATGCTATTAAAAATTTCAGAAAGATAGACGAGCAAAAGATAAAATTGAAAGAAATTATTAATTCAATTAATCCAAATTTGTTTTCAAAGCGCGCGAAATCAATAGATTTTAATAAACTATGCATCAGTTTATCAGATATTAGCATTGTAAACAGAGAACTTGCATTAAATATATTTAACGGCATACCCCGAAAAGATATTCTGATAAAGGCACAAAATGAAAAATTACAAAACATTGGTCGGTCTTTAAGTAAATTAAAAAGTATTGATAAAGATTTAGTTCAAAGAATATCTTCAAGTATCGATTGGCAGAAAACAATTTTAAAAGGTAAAAATATAACTTTGGCTCAGATAGCTAGCAGTCTTTCAGATTTAAATAAATCAGATAAATATCTGGCAAAAAATATTTATAATACTCTTGAAATAGAATTCTTAACTAGGTTAGCTACAAAATCGGAAACATCTAGTTTAAGACATTCGCTTCGTAAGCTAAGAAAGGTTGATGAAAAAAGGACAATAAATATCTTCGAAAGTCTAAAAAGTGAATTATCTAAAACGTAAACATAACCTGCCAATCAAGAGGACGCCCCGCACAGCAAGACGGCGGGCAGGCAGACGAGTAGTAAAACAAGCTAAAATATAAAACGAGCAAAGAAAGTTAGACTTAATAAAGACAGAATATTTGTTCACAAAAAATAATCAACGTGCGGCTGTTGGACGTGAGACCAAAGTCCCCGTGGGGGCAGGCAAAAAAACGGGATGAAATAATCCCGGGGGAATACTTTTTTTCTTGTTTTTCCGCAGGCGCCGCGGCGTATTTGTGGGGACTTTCTTTTCTATTGACAACGCTGTTAGCTTGTTTAATTAATCACTAGTCGAGGTTATATTTTGAATATAAGATTTCAAAAATATATTTCACCAGTCAAATTTGAAATTATTCTTTCAAATTATTATGTGCAGTCAAAGAAAAGCGATAAGGTTACTTTTAATCTTGAGCTGGTCGAAAGAAGTAGTATTTTTGAATTAGGTCAAATAACTATCTGGATAAAAGAACTTCTTAAGAAATCAATAGATGTTTTTGTAGTTTTACCAATTAATGATATTTTTTTCAAATTTCTAGATCAATATAGATTCCTCGATTTATTAAATTCTTTAAATGTAAAAACAAATCATAGCCTTACATCCAAGTCAGATTCTTCTTTTTTAACAACTCCCTTTTTACCAATTAAATTCTATTCTAAAAATGAATACGGAAAACTTTTAGCTTACTTAGATAGTCTAGAGAATTATAAAAAAATATCTGTGGGTCTTGAGACATCAAAAGTTATGCACCCATCTGTTTTTAGAGGAATAGTTCTTAAGGAACTTGGGGATAATATATATCGACATGCTAATGGTACATTGCCAGTCATACTCATGACAAAATCATTAAAAAAGGAAACTGATATAAGTTTCTTTGATGAAGATGAGGATGACAGAAAATCATTTGCATCTAATTATTTTAATTGTGAGCTCGAATATTTGAACTATATGGGATGGTCAAATATTATTACGATAGTTGTTTCTGACAAGGGAATGGGATTATCTAATATTAAATTGAAAAAAGCATATAAAAAAGATGAAATTATACCAAACAAAAAAAACAATCCGACAGAATATGATTTAATTAAATATGCTTTTTTAGAGCATTCAACTACTAGTGATCCAAAAGAAAGGATGGGAGAACTAGAAGCCCTTCTTACTCACTTTAATAAAAAAAGAGGTTCAAATGATCTCTTACCTCCAGTTACTGGATTGTTCAGATTATATAATATTGTTAAAAAATATAAAGGTTTTATCTTCATCCGAACGGGTAAATCAATTTTGACAATGGATTTTAAAGAATCAAGTGATCAACCTAAAATTAGAACATATTCCAAAATAGGGAAAGATTCCTTAGTAAAATTTGGTGGAACTCAATATAAAATGTATTTCCCCATTATAGACAAACAAATCGATCACGAAAAATATAAGTCAAAAAAATTCTCATTTAATGAAGCAAGTTTGAAAATTCCATTTCATTACGTCTCTTTGGATAAAATGTTCCCAAATGAGGGGACTTGTCTGACTCATCAAATTAAAAACTTTGGCGAAACATTTATTCAACAACATAAATTAAAAAACGAATCTCATAAATCTGGATTAATAGTTGATTTCAACAACTTAATGGGAATGGATAAAAAAGCTATATATTTTATTTTGGCTTATTTAATGAGGTCCCAAACAATATTTTACATTCACACTATAATAAATATATCACAAGAAGATTTGATTGATTTAAAAAGTTTTTTTAATAAAGAAGTGGAAGGAATATTTCCCATAGTATGTTTTGACAGAGCATTTAAAAGGTACTTAATTGGTATCGATACATTGCAAGAAAAAATCTATAATAATTTATTAGCTAAAGAAACGAATACTTCAGAGGATGAGAATGAATTTGTAAATAAATACAAACATTTATTTATTGAAGAAAATAAATCTGTAAAATTCATTCATAATCGTAATAACATATTTTCAATCGCTCGTTCAAATATTGCGAAGGACTTGTCAGATTACATATTAAATGAAAATAACAACATATATAGACCCAACTATAAAGTTCTTTTACCTTCGAAACTATATTCAAATGGATTTTTTGAGATATATAATCTTTTTGATAATAATATTATTAAAGGCAAAGTACAGCAATTCATTATCTATTCAATATTGGAATATCAACCTCAATTAGTAATAACCATTACAAAAAATATTAGCAATTTATTAGAAGCTTTCATAAGAGAAATAAAACTTCTAGACAAAAGAATTAAATTTAAACATATAAGAATCGATAATCCTATTGATATGTCAATGTCCTCTTTTTTTGATTTAGGCTTAAGTATAAATAAAACTGATTCTGTATTTATAATCACTGATGTCGTGGGATCATCCACAACTATTAAAAATATTTTATCGGCGATAAGCGAATCTGATAAAATATATTTATTGACCTTTGTTAACGCAAGTGAAATAAAAGAAGATCATTTTGATTTAAATAATCTTTCTATTCATTTTTCTTGGTTAGTGAAAAAGCAGTTAAGTTTTTATAAAACACTTCCTAGAAACTGGCTGGTTGAAGAAGTCGTTTATTTAGACAGCAATAAGCTAAGATTAATTAAAAAAGAGAAAAAAACGGGTCCCTTATTTACTGAAAATATCGATCTTTTTAGATATTGTTTTGAAGGTCATTTCTTATCCGGTGCCAAACATTACACTCATCTCTTTGATATACCTACTCTTCTTAAAAAATACAAATTACAGTTTATTGATTTGATAAGTAAGTCAATTCAAGAAATCGATGAAGCGTTTACAGTAAATAGACCACATGTGATAATTTATCCATCTTTTAATCCTGGTTTGAAAATTTTGGCAGAGGAATTAGCCATAAAGATTCTTTGCCCAACTATTTCCTTATCACGAGAAGAATTGAATTATTACCAAAGTAATTCTAAACAGTTCAATGATTACACTGCCGTAATACTTGATGACGCTTTTGAATCTGGATCAACAATAATGAAATTAATTGAATATGCAAACAAAATGAATGTGAATAATATATTTATATATATAATAATAAATCGCGGGACTGAATTACCAAAATTGTTTTTTGAGAATATTAATCTCTACAATTCAAAAAATATTATTATTAAATATCTTGTTAGTATAAATATTCCTTCATTTATTTTACCATATTGTCCTCACTGCAAAAGAATTGAGAAATTAAAAGAAATTAAAAATATTTTTAATAAATATAATATGACCGCTTTAGAAGAGCATATTAATACGACTATTGCAAAATTAGAAGTAATTAGTTTGGATTCTCTGGATGATGTTAGGTTGCGATATTTACATGCAACTTCAAATCTAAAATCGCATTCTTTGTCTTTAAGACATCAAATAGAAGAATCTAAAAATAATATATTAACTAGAACGAAATTATTAAGAAGCATCTTTGAACAACCGTCTGATCATATTATAACTATGGAGTTTTTTAGACAACTGTATATAGACGATCTTTATGATATACTTTTTATGAAGTATGATACTGATATCTTTGAAAAAGAAGTGGAGGCTTCTATTACAAAATATTGTGAAAAAGTATTAGGCGAAATGGATAAGATTAGTGAAGATGAGTTTATATCAATTATTGAGGTAATTAGTCGAATAAATCCACTTTTTTTGAAAGACAAAATGTTAATGATAATGAGAGAAAATCTTTCCAATCCCCAAAGATTGTTTATCATTTTAATTAATATTATCTCACACCCAAATTTACTAAAATACTCGAAAGAAATAAGAAAGGACATTGAACAACTATTTAAATTCTCTGAAAACTATCATGAATTACTTAATGAATATATTCGATTCCTTAATGATTATGCTAATACCGAAAAGGTACCAAGCAATACATTTTTCTATTATGAAGAACTTGTTACATTTTATCATAAACTGAATGATATGAAGCAACGTAATGTGGCAGAAGGACAAGATCTAGAAGAATTATTGACCTTATGGAAAAATGCAGAACATACTATTGTAAACATAGTTAGAAACTTAAGAGGTTTATTAACAATCGACATTGAAGATTTAAGTACTCATAAGAAAATTAAAAGGCTGATAAACAAAATTGTTAGTTTAATTGAGATGATTACTTCAGCCCAGTATCTAGATAATAGTAAGAAGTCCAAAATGGTTGTTGATGCAATAAACCAAATTTATCATATTCTTATCGATCATGATGAAATATCGCTTAAACATATACGCCAAGACCTAGCCCCAGATTTATTAGAGGTTATCAATTATCAGAAACAACTTCACCTTCAACGGCTAAATGAAAAAAACATAAATTTTAAAATCATCGAACAACCTACAACAAATTTCAATGTGTTTTGTGACAAAGAAAGTTTAATGATTATTTTGAAAAATATATTTGATAATGTTATCAATCATTCTGAAGCTAAGAATTTATTTGTTGTTATAAAAAAAGAAAAAGACAAAGATACAATTGATACTTATTTTATTGATGACGGGAAAGGTCTATCTGATGATTTCGAAGAGAATACAAAATCCAAAAAAGGATATAATTTAATCAAAGAATGCGCATCAAAGTATACTGGTTTATGTTTAATGGAAAAATATTCCAATAAAATTGGGATTAAACTAGAAAATGGCAGCACTTTTACTTTACTTAGATTGAAACATATTAAATAGGTGTTAATATGAAGAAAATATATTTTGTTGATACTGATGATTTAGTTAAACGTAAATTAGAAATGGCGTTTGATAGACACAATTTAAACGACAAATACAAATTGGAGATAATACAACCCGAAAAGGACGAATATAATAATCACAGTATTCTCGAGGAACGACTGTCCAATCTTATTCTTACCGAAGGCAATATTATAGAGGGTATTTTTATTGATATAGCATTATTTGAGGAAGGCAAGAGTGATATTAGTGGTGTTCTACTTGCTTCAACATTGAAGAAAAATTACAGAGATATTTTAATATTTTTATACACAAATTATTATGTCCATGATGACCTTTATCGTTTTGCAGAAGCAACACTTTATAATTTAGATGGTGTATTCCCCAAAAATTATTTTACAGAAAAATTTTCAGTTGATAAATTAACATCATTATTTGGAGTCGCAAAAAGCAAATATGCGCCCAATACATCAAAAAGTGATAATAAGATAAGCATTGGCGTTATTGTTGCATTAAACGACCCCGAGTTTACAGCATTAAAAACACATTTCCCAATGCTAAGAAAAGTAAATATGAATAGTGATACAACAGTGTACTATCAATGTAAGGATAACTACAATGAAAGTGAATTTAATTTAATTGCTGCAACAGATGATACTATGGGTATGAGTGCTGCGTCAACTCTAACAACTAAAATGCAAATATTATTTAATCTTGATTGCATTGTAATACTTGGGATATGCGCTGGTATGAAAAATAAAACAAATATCGGTGATATTATTATTCCAGAGATGACTTGGGATTATGGAAAGGGAAAAGTCACAACTGATAAAACTTCTGGAGAATTAAGATTCATTCCTTATCCTGATCAAATAAAAACTGATAACATATTGTTTAAGAAAATAAAAACATATTTAAATGATAACAGTAATTTATTAAATAACATAAAAGATATTAATCGCAAATATTTCGTAAACAGTCATGAAGTAAAATGTCATTTTAAACCTTTCGCCTCTGGTGCTGCTGTTATTGCAAATAGTAAAAATGTTGATGAAATATCTTTACAACACGGTAAATTAATCGGTTTTGACATGGAGTCATATGGTGTATATTATGCAGCAGCAAATATTACCGAAAAAAGGGTTATTCCATTATCAATCAAATCAGTTTCAGACTTTGGAGATGAAGAAAAAAATAATTCATTGAAATCACAACATCAAATATATGCAGCTAACAATAGTGTACTATTATTTAAAAATATCTTAGATACTATCTTAATTCCGTTTCTGATTACACAAGTTAATCTCTTGAATAAGCAGAATGTCCCGCCTACATTTAAAACAATTCCGGCGGGCAGGCAATAGGGTATAGATTATCGTGACAAAATTTCGCCGCGGCGCATTTTAAGTTTTCTTTAAAATAAGTATTTGGTATGTTCAAGTTCCTTACCCTTAAACTTGGCTTGGGGGGCAGGACAGAACGGTGGGGCGCAATTAAATAATTATTTGCTTCGCTATTGGGGAGATAGAAATTGTTATGCTTGTAAAAAAAAGTAGTGGAAAATAAAAGTGGAAATTGACTTAGAAAAAATAAAATTGATTGGGAAAAAGAAAGAAGATGAGAATTGGAAGTTTCGTTCTTATTTGAAAGGTTTGGATATTGAAGAGGAAGAACTCGATAAAATTGTACATGAGATAAATAACGATGTCACTTCACAAATTGATTGCACAAAATGTGCAAACTGTTGTAAAGTGTTTGATCCAATTTTATATGCAGAAGATGTTGTTAAAATATCAACAAGTTTGATAATGAATGTTGACGAATTTAAAGCGGCATATTTAATCGAATCGGAAGAGGAAAAGGATTGCTATAATTTCAATAAAGTTCCATGCCCGTTTTTAGAAGATAATAAGTGTACAATCTATGCGGATCGCCCGAAGGTTTGTGAATCCTATCCACATTTGCACAAAGATGAATTTTGGACAAGACTGATGGGAGTTGTGGAGAATTATTCAGTATGCCCAATTGTATTTAATGTTTATGAGCAGTTAAAGAAGGAATTGTGGCGACGGGATTGGAAAACAAGTTTAGAATAGTGAATTACCGGTATAACCTTTTTAATCCGCCTAAAGACGGGCGGTCAGGAAGACGCCTAGTAAAACAAGCTAAAATATAAAACGAGCAAAGAAAGTAATACTTAATAAAGATAAAAATTTGTTCACAAAAAATAATCATGCGGCTGTTGGACGTGAGACCAAAGTACCCGTGGGGCAGGCAAAAAAACGGGATGAAATAATCCCGGGGGAATACTTTTTTTCTTGTTTATCTCGTAAGGCGCCGCAGCGTATTTGCGGGGACTTTCTTTTCTATAGACAACTCTATAGACAACGCTGTTAGGCAGTTCTCACATAGTATGGTAATAAGCTTCTATTATAATGTTCTTTAGTATACATATATTCTAGGAATTCTGTTTTGTAGTTAACATAAAATGAATTTATTAATTATGAGTACTTTAATAACCATCGGCGTAATCATTTTTATAATATACTTACTCTATCGTGTTGTATTTGTAAGGCGGGAGCCTATTGTTCAAGATGCTGAAATCGCATTTAAGTCAAAGCAAATATATTCTGATCCCAACAATCCCGAATTATATTCTAAAAGAGGTCTCAAATTTTTACATAGAGCTGGTAATTATTTGTTTCAAAGAGATGAAGAAAATGCAAATAATTATTATCAAAAAGCATTGGAAGATTTCAATAAGGCAATAGAGCTAAATTCTCGATACGCAGAAGCTTACTATTATAAAGGAATTATTCTCTGGACGATGAAGGATGATATTGAAGCTTATTATACTTTAGTTGAAGCAGAAAAATTGGGCTACCGCAAAGCGACTCAATTTATTATCGATCAAGGAATGCGATCAAATGATCTCCCCTCAAAACATGACTATACCCAAACTAAGCCTGAAATAAATCATAAGGAGGAATCTAGTCACAGATTCGTGTGCAAATATTGTCAATGTGAAATAGAACTTTGTGAATCAGAAATGAAGTTGGAAAAATATCATTGTCCAGTATGCAAAAATATAATTGTTTATAAAAATATATGAATAACTATTGGCGTCAATTTCAGAAATGTATGGTAGATTTACTGCCTAACCGATTATCCCGAAGGGACTCCTTTAGAGAAGCCAACGAAAAGTTGATGATAATAAATTTCATAAACAAGTGGCCGCTTATCGGCAACAAAGTCTTGCGAGTAAATAGTAAGTAGGAGTATATATGTGGCGCAATTTAATATTTGTATTAACTGTTATCGTGGTTCTAGTTGGATGCCAAAAATCTTACAGCGATGTTACCATCAGCCATTACGATCTTGGTTTTGCAGTCCCTAGCGATTGGACACTGATACTTAACGATACATCTAATTCCGGTACCCTTTGTATCCTCGCAAAAACTGAATCTGATGGAATTCCGAAGCCAACAATCTGTTTATGGTTCGGGGGGTACTCTTTTGAACCAGCTAAGAATTTGGGGACTAACTCTTTGGAGCTGATGCTAATTACTGCACTTAGTGGTGCAATAATAACCAAGTATGAAAAAATCAAAATATCCACAGATATTAATTTTAATCAGAAAACAAAACACAAATTTCTGGATTTTAATGTGTCAGATTCCGACGCAAAAGCGGCGGTATCATTGATTGATAGTGAAAACATGAGCGAGATAGATTTCATTATTACACTAGCGGCTCATTCAAAAGCAATCGAGGAGACAAAAAACATTGCCGACGAATTAGTTACTATAATTCTTTCCCAATTAAATGATTCTGAATAACTATTGAGATTATTCATAAAAGACAAAATCCTTCTGGTAGGCTTGGCAGCGGATTATTTTTTGTGCCATTTAATAATTAAAATCTCTAAAAGTAGAGAGGTGGGTTATGAAATTAAAATTTCAAGATTGCATCCAAATCTTAGCGTTAAGTATAATTATTCTTATTACAATGTTAAGCTTAAGTTGTAGTGAAGAAGAGAAACCGGAAATTACCGGTTGCGATAGTTTTAAATACAAAGGTGTGACATATTCCAGTGTGAGCTGCAGGGGAGGTCTCAGAGGTTTTGATTTTGCTCAAACATGGGAAGGTAATACAGACCCTGTACCCCAATTTCATATTCAGTGTTCTACGGCTGGTTGTATAGAATCTGTTACTGTGCTAAGTGAAGATTCGGGTTTTCCTGTTCAACCATAACAAAATCCGCGGAGATGGCGGACAAGCCGGCGGGCAGGTTAGAGCGGTGGGGCGCAAGTAAATAATTATTTGCTTCGCTATTGGGGAGATAGAAATTGCTATACCCCCTATGTGTTACAATATTTTGGAGGTACATGTGGTACATGTAAAACCTGTTTTAATAAATGAAACATACCCAATCTTAAACCGGTGGTATATTTTATTAAGAAGATTTATCTATTTAGTTCGGGGTAAAAAGCTTAGATATTATTTTGATTGTATTATATTTCCATCAAACTATATTATATTCAACAAAGCAGTAGCACTGATAAAAAAAAATGATAATGGCGACATTGTTGATTTTGCTGAAGCTCTAATCATCGGTATAGAAGCACGAAAAGAATATTTATGGGATTCAAGAAACATCCAAACCTACTACATGCTTGATGATGGTTTGTACAATATTAATGTCATGTTTAGTTACTTGCCCGAATTGTTCGATATTTATATTGATAAATTAATAAATCACAAAAATAAATATATTGAGGAAGCTGCTCTTAAAATTGCTAGTCTAATTTGCAATAAAAAATACATTTCAATAATCATTGAAAAGTTATCAGATAACGATGTTAGAATCCGTCATATTGCTGCCCAAGTCTTATTTAATTACGGTGATGAATATTCTATAAATCGTATCATTAAATGGGTGGAAACAGAAAACAAGTATGAACCAAACCTTCTTTTTCATAAACGTTATTCACACTTATCTAATATTAATATTGCTACATTAAATAAAATTAGTGTCAACGCCTCAAATGTTGTAAAAAATATTATTATTGAAATATTATCAACAATAGGTCATGAGAAAAATAACTTTAGTGAGTCAATTTCTTTACTTGATACTTTTGCTAAAGATAAAAATAGAGACATTAAGAATTATGCTAAAAATGTTTTGGAGAAAACTAAACTCAAGGGATGGGTATAACAAGTTTTACAAGCCGAACCCGCCAAAAGGAAGACGGGCAAGCGCTTTAAACTGTTTGGCATTTGTGTAATTAAAAAATTGTATTTGCAATCCGCCGCGGCTTACTGCGGGACAAGCAAGCAGAACCGTCTTCGGCGGAATGGTGGGGCACACTTAAATAATTATTTGCTTCGCTATTGGGGAGATAGAAAACGTTATGTGTCTAAGATTAATGGGTAATAATTATAATTAATTATAAATAGTAATGTTAAGGAATATGTTTTATGGAGCCGCAAATAGTCAGTAGGTCGGAAATGAAGATAGTAGGATTGGTTCTCCACACTTCGTTTAAGGATGAGAGGTTTAAAAAAGAAGTTCCTCCCTTTTTTCACAAAGTACTTGAAGAAAAAATTTTGGATAGCGTACCGAATCGGTTAAATGAAAATCAATTATGTGTTTTTAAGATGGAACGGGATAATCCGGATTTTGAATATGTGATGGGGGTGGAAGTGAGTGATTTGAAAAGTGTACCTGAGGGAATGGAATATGTTCTTCTCCCTGCAAGCCAATACGCGTCATTGAATATAGTGAAAAGAGGCCCTGAAGATGTTGGTCAGGCATTTGAAGCGATCTATAAAAAATGGATACCGAAATCAATTTATATACCAACCGGATCTCCCGGATTTATTTATTACGATGAAAACTTTTTTTCGGTGTTCAATGAAAAAGGTTATGCGGGAAATCCGCGTGCTACGGTTTTTGTCCCGGTTAAACCTCTTTTTATTAAGCGTATACTAAAATTTTTAAAAATACTTCGGTAACATTTTTAATTATTAAACGCGCATAATCAGCAAATCTTCGGCATAAAAAGCGGGGTAGGCTGAGTTAGGCAGTATCGCAGTTTGATATACAAGTGAAAGAAGAAAGATTCACAACAAGGATAAAATCATGCTAAAAAACATCAATCGGAAATTCATCAAGATAAGAGGGACTAAAATATCTTTGTTAGTTTTTTCAATATTATTTTTCAGTTCCGCATACGCTCAAGATTGTCGCCTTGGAACACATGAGTCGGATAACCTCTGGGGAATAGGTACAAGCATTACTTATCCTCTAGGGGCACAAATATATATGGTGCAGGCATCATACTCGGCATCTGAAAATGGTGACGTTCTTTGTGGTGTTGCGTATCAAAACTGGAAAAATGACCGGGGGCGCGCTCATGCCTACACTCTTCTTTTCGGGTACCGTCATTTTTTTTGGAAAGGACTTCATGCCGAAGTAGAGTTGTGGCCTGCATATAATCCTTTTGATTCATCTGTAGATGGGGAAACATATTCCGGATTCGAATTATGGATGAGTTTACGAATTGGCTACAGGTTTGATTTCGAATTAGCGGGGAATGAATTTTTTATTCTTGCACAACCAAGCATCGGGTTCGGCGTGGCACGTGAGAATCCATGGCCTGACAAGGATAAAGATGATAAGGTGGTTTTCGAACCGCAATTGGTAGTCGGATTCAGGTTCTGAGATGTGTGCTAATCTATAATTAAAGGTTCATAGTACCCAACCAAATCGCCGCGGTGTACTGCGGGGAACCGTCTTCGTCAGAACGGCGGTGCACAATTAAATAATTATTTGCTTCGCTATTGGGGAGATAGAAATTGTTATACCGTTCAGTAAATTATCAGCATCATTAATAAATATTGTTCCTTATATTGCAAATTATGACAAAAAAATATTTATCAGATTTATTCAAGACCTATCAAAAAGGGGATGCAAGAGAAGAATCTTACTACAAACATCTTGCGGATTTTATTACAGCATTTTCCGAATCTGAGCAGGAAAAGAAAATTGATGTAACTATTCTTCCAAAAAAAACTGAAGCGGGTAATCCCGATTTTAGAATTTGGGACCTGCCTACCGGACAGGCAGGCGGCAGACAAAAAATAATCGGTTACATTGAAGCAAAAGATTTAGGCGTTGACCTTGACAGAATTGAGGATAGCGAACAACTTGAAAGATATTTATCAACTTTCCCGAATGTTATTTTAACAAACTTCACAGAGTTTCGTTTATACAGAAACGGAGAAAGAATTGAAAAAATATTAATTGCACGTCCTTTTGTTATTAAAAAACTTTCTACTGTTCCGCCCCTTGAAAACGAAGATAAATTATTTGAACTGCTCGAAAGATTTTTAGACTTTTCACTTCCCAAAACTTACACCGCTAAAACTCTTGCCGTTGAACTGGCAAAAAGGACAAAGTTTCTGAAAGATGAAATTGTAACGGAAGAATTAAAACTAGGCACAAAATCAATTCACGGTTTTTATGATGCTTTTAAAGAGTTTTTAATTGCCGGAATAAATGAAAGTGAATTTGCCGATCTTTACTCACAAACAATCACTTACGGTTTGTTCGCCGCCCGTCTCCGTGCAGAAAAAGACTTTAACAGAAAACTGGCTTATTCATACATTCCCAAATCAATCGGAATTTTAAGAGATGTTTTCAAATTTATTTCTTTGGAAGACTTACCTCAGCAGATGGAAGTCATTATTGATGATATTGCGGAAGTTCTTAGTGTTGCAGACGCTAAGAAGATACTCGATCAATATTATCACGAAGGAAAAGGTAGCGATCCGGTTTTACATTTTTACGAAACCTTCCTTTCAGTATATGATCCCAAGACTAGAGAAAAACGTGGCGTTTATTACACGCCCGAACCCGTTGTATCTTTCATAGTTCGTTCGCTTCACCAAATTCTAAAAGACAAGTTTGATATTTCTGATGGGCTTGCTTCAGAGAACGTAACATTACTCGACCCCGCCGGCGGAACACTTGGCTTTTTGGCAAAAGCAATTGAAACAGCAGTTGAAGAATTTGAAGGCAAATATGGTAAAGGCGCTGTTAAAACTTTTTTAAAAGATCAGATTCTTCAAAATTATTATTCGTTTGAATTGATGATGGCTCCTTATGCAATCGGGCATATGAAAATGTCTTTCCTATTGGAAGAACTCGGCTACAGGATGGAAGACGATGAGCGTGTAAAATATTATTTGACCAACACTCTCGAAATGAAAGAACTTGATGAATCCAAATTTCCGGGAATGTCGTCACTGTCTCACGAAAACCGCGAAGCGGGGAAAGTAAAAAAACAATTTCCTATCCTTGTTGTGATAGGTAATCCACCATATTCCATTAATTCAAGCAACAAAGGGGAATGGATCTCACAAGAAATAAAAGAATATTATAAAGTTGACGGTCATAATTTGGGAGAGAGAAACCCGAAAGCACTGCAAGATGATTATGTAAAATTTATACGCTTCTCTCAATGGAAAATTGACGAAGCAGGAGAAGGTGTTCTTGGTTTTATTACAAACCACAGCTATCTCGATAATCCTACTTTCAGAGGAATGCGGCAATCTTTGATGAACAGTTTTGATGAAATTTATATTCTCGATTTGCACGGAAACAGCTTAAAGAAAGAAAAGGCGCCGGACGGCAGCAAAGACGAAAATGTTTTTGATATTCAGCAGGGTGTTGCGGTTTGTTTTATGATAAAGTATAAGAAGTAGAGGGAAACCGATGAATCGGTTTCTTTGCTCTTTGTTCGTTTTACTGCCCCACGACTGAAGTCGTGGGTTAATAATCTGCTGCATATTTATTGAATGATTTTAGCCCACGGATTTATCTGTGGAAAAAAGATCAACCCACGGTTTCAACCGTGGGAAACAAAAAAAACATTAATGTGAAAACCGTTTCAACGGTTTATAGAAATAGGAATATGGCACACTCATTAACCAAGATATGGATACACTTAATCTTTGGCACAAAAGACAGAATGCCATTAATTAACAATTTATTTGAGGAGAAATTACATAACCATATTAAAAAGTTAATTGAAACTGATTTTAAAAGTAAAGCAGAAATCATAAATGGTACTGCAGATCACCTTCACATTCTATTCCTACAAAGTCCAAATTATTCAGTTGCAGATATTGCAAAGAATGTGAAAGGGAATTCCTCCCATTGGATTAATCAAAACCAGTTTACAAATCGATTTGCCTGGCAGACGGGTTATGGTGCTTTTTCGGTTAGTGAGTCTATGATCGAGGATGTAAAAAAATATATTTTGAATCAAAAAGAACATCATAAAAAGCTAAGTTTTTCAGAGGAATATAAAAAGTTTGAGGAAAAGTATGGACTTGGTAATGGAAACCGATAAATCGGTTTCTGTTTTAGTGAGTATGTATTCTACCCACGACTGAAGTCGTGGGTCAAAAGATGTTGTGACTTGCTGTTTCGTAACCAAGTGCAGTTCAACATACAGAATTAGTGGATTAATGTAACTCACAGTTTCAACTGTGGGGATTTAACCCACGGATTTATCCGTGGGAAGAGAAACTCATAACCGGTCACCAAAACCGTTTTAACGGTTTATTGATAAGGAAACATATGGCTAAAGTTTATCACTCAGAAATTTATGGTTTAAGAGAAAACAAATACGATTGGCTAAACAAGCACAATATTAAAAATGTAAAATGGAATAAGCTCGATCCAACAAGTGAGTTTTATCTTTTTATCCCGCAAGATAAAAGTAATGAAAAAGAATATTTCACTTATAAAAAAATTACCGAGATTTTTAATATAAATTCTACTGGTGTAAAGACGCACCGCGATAATTTTATAATTGCATTCAATATGGAAGAATTAATAAAACGTTTGCAATTACTTAAGCTTAAGCAAGGTGATGATGATATTCTAAGAAGGCAATTAAATTTAAGTGATAATAGAGATTGGAGTTTTAAGGAGGCCAGAAAAAAATTTATTGAAGACAAAAACTGGAAAGAAAAAATAATAACAATTCAATATAGGCCATTTGATTTTAGAAAAATCTTCTATGTTGATTATATGATTGATCGGCCGAGATTTGAAGTGATGAAAAGTATGCTTGAAGAAAACATCGCGTTATGTTGTAACCGCCAGTATTCCGGTAATGATCAATATTCACATTTTTTGGCTTCTAATGTAATAGTTGATAATAGAACATTTTTTAGTGCTAAAGGGACTATTCAGATTGCTCCACTTTTCGTTTATCCTGATTCCGACAAAAAAGATTTATTCAGCGAACATGAAACCGGAGAGAAAAAGCCAAACATAAAGCCGGAGTTATTTGATGAACTGAAAAATGACTATAAAAAGGACGTTAAGCCGGAAGAAATATTTTATTACATCTATGCCGTTGTTTACAGCAACGCTTACCGTACAAAATACTCGGAATTCCTAAAGATAGATTTCCCGCGTGTTCCTTTCACAAAAGACTACAAACTTTTTACTCAACTCGGTAAAATTGGGAATCAGCTTGCAGATTTACATTTACTTAAACCTGCCTCGCCGGCAGGCGGGTCAAAAGAATTGGACAAGACTATTTCCAAATTTCCAATTAGAGGAAGCAACAAAGTAGAAAAACCACGCTTCGACCTGCCTGCCGGTAAGCAAGGCTCAGCTCAGCGTGGCCGCGGAAAGGTATGGATAAACAAAGAACAATATTTTGACGGAGTAAAAGAGGAGGTTTGGCAATATCAAATCGGCGGTTATCAAGTATGCGAGAAATGGTTAAAAGACAGAAAGGAAAGAACACTTACTTTGGATGAAATAAAAACCTATTGCAAAATTGTGACTTCTCTTTCAAAGACTATTGAATTGCAAAACGAAATAGATAAATATTTTAAAGAAGTTGAGAAAACGGTATAACCTCTATATTAAAAGTTCAGAGTCCCCGCTGCAAATCCCCGCGGCGTACTGCGGGGAACCGTCTTCGTCAGAACGACGGGGCACAATTAAATAATTATTTGCTTCTCTATTGGGGAGATAGAAATTGTTAGGTAGCACGCATAAGTATAGTGTTATTAAATGATTTGCTAATTTACATAAGAGTAATTACATTGTGGCTACATTTATTAAGGAAAGTTGTAAAATGAAAACAAAAATTGTGAAAATTGGTAATTCTCGTGGCATTAGAATTCCTAAGTCATTTATAGATGAAAGCGGTCTCCAAAGTGAAGTAGAACTTGAGATTAATGAGGGTAAAATTATAATTAAACCAATTAGCAAACCTAGAGAAGTTTGGGAAATGGCTTTCCAAAAAATGGCAAAGGTGGGAGATGATTCTTTATTGGATCCTGATTTAGCGCATAAACAAACAAATTGGGATGAAGAAGAATGGGAGTGGTAAATGTATTCTCGATTTGATATTTATTATGTCAATTTAGATCCAACAATCGGCAGTGAAATAAAAAAAACTCGTCCATGTGTTATAATCTCCCCCAATGAAATGAATCACAATATAGCAACAATTATTGTTGCTCCACTAACATCCAAGTTACGAAATTACCCCACCAGAATTTCTTGTAAAGTAGAAGGTAAGCAAGGTCAAATCGTATTAGACCAAATCAGAACAATCGACAGAACAAGATTAATCAAGAAGATAGCTACGCTAAATAAAACAACTCAGACAAAAGTTTTAACTATTTTAAAAGAAATGTTTTCCGAATAGGCAGCCTAACATCTATTAAAGGTGCGATGTCAAGTAAAAAACAAGGCATTGAAAATATTCCCGAAATAATTAAATTTAAGTCAGCGTTAAAAGAAATGAAAAAATCACTCAAAGAGAATCAGAAGATACCAATTGATAAAAGAACATTTGAGGAATGGTGAAAAAATGGAATTTTCAGAAGAAGAAATAAAATCCATAGCAGAAGATTTAGATATTGGAATGAAAGTTTATGTTAACATTGATACAAATGAAATAAAAACCATAATAGATTTAGATCAACACTATGACACAGATACAGAAGTTTGGGAAGAAGATATAAATGAAATAGAAGAAAACCTTGATAAATATTTTCAATTCGAAAGAATGGATTCCAGAGAATCATTTCAAGTTATGGAAGACTTTGTAGAAACTGTTAAAGATGAAGAATTGAGAAAAAAATTAGAATTAGGATTGAGTCTATCAAAACCATTTAGAAATTTCAAAGATATTATCGATGATGAAGTAGAATACAGAGAGAAATGGTTTGCTTTTAAAAGTGCTAAATATATAGAATTTGTGAAAGAGCAGTTGGACAATTATAACAAAATACAAGAATAGCTTATCGCACATAACATCTCTAATCCGCCTAAAGGCCGGCGGATCCAGCAAATCCCCGCGGCGTACTGTGGGACAGGTAAGAAGAACCGTCTTCTGTGGAACGGAACGGTGGGGCGCAATTAAATAATTATTTGCTTCTCAATTGGGAAGATAGAAATCGTTATACCGCAAAAAATAAATGTTCTGATCAGATCAAGATATTCAGCCCCCATCAGAATTTCGTTCGAAAACTGCTTTTTATTTTGATAAAATTAAGAAAACAAAAAGACCATTAGTAATAATCCAAAACGTCAAAGTGCGCGGATATTTTACTCTAACTAGTTTCGTTAGCGCGGGATAAATCAGTTCGGGGGATATTTCCCTTAATATCCATACAGTAGAGTTTTTCGGAAGTCACAATTATATATATTTTAACAACTTATTAGCTCATTATTGTTTAACGAGGCAGTAGTGCTATTCTATAAATAAACTGAAATTCTCATCTGCCGGGTTGAATTAACTTCATATCTTACATATTTTTTGCTTTAGTCTATAAAGAGAAATGTTAACATGAAAATTGCCCTATGTCAGTTTAACCCTATCATTGGAGACATTGATGGGAATAAAAAGAAAATATTGGACGGTTACAAAAAAGGAATTGCAGATAATGCTGACCTGGTGATCTTCCCCGAACTTGCTATTTGCGGTTATCCCCCCCTGGATCTTGTTGAGAAAAAGGAATTCCGCCGCGCGGTTATAAACGCCGGCGAAGAGATTGCTTCTTTCACGAAACAAACAGGACTGCTCTTTGGTACAATCACCGAAGATTACGAAGACAGCATCGGAACAGGAATATATAATTCCGCAATGCTTTGTTACGAAGGGAAAATTCAATTTGTTCAGCATAAAACATTGGTCCCAAATTACGATGTATTTGACGAAGTAAGATATTTTGAATCGGCTAAAAATGTTTCCGTGCATGAATTCAGAGGGGAGAAGCTGGGCATTTCAATCTGCGAAGATATTTGGAACGACGCAGATTATTGGAAGCACAGACGCTACCCGGTAGATCCGGTCCAAAAATTGGTAGACGATGGAGCTTCCGTTTTAATTAATATTTCAGCAAGCCCTTATGCTTTCGGCAGAAGAGCGGAAAGAATGGAAATGCTAAGCACACTAACCAAAACCGATAAAATTCCGCTTGCGTATGTTTGCTGCGTTGGCGCTCAAACGGAATTGATATTCGACGGGGGGAGCATGTGCTTCAACAACCGGGGCGAACTGTGTATGCTGGGTAAAAGATACAAGGAAGATTATTTTATTTTTGATACGTTAAAATCATATGTACCTATAACAGATGTAGAAGATTCTTTCGAAGCTGAAATTCTGAGTGCGCTTACTTTAGGTTTACGGGATTATGCGGCTAAAACCGGTTTTAATAAAGCCCTTGTCGGTTTAAGCGGCGGTATTGATTCGGCGTTGGTTACTTATATCGCAGTTGAGTCATTCGGAAAAGAAAACGTTCATGTTGTGATGATGCCCTCAAAATATTCAAGCGAGGGGAGTGTTTCCGATTCAGAGAAACTAATTCAAAATCTCGGCATCTCATCCAATAACATTTCTATTCAGCCTGTTGTTGATAAAGTGTTGGAAATGATAAAACCTATTTTCGGTGATAAACCGGAGGATGTTACAGAGGAGAATATTCAATCCAGGGTTCGCGGTCTTTATTTAATGGCATTATCAAATAAGTTCGGATGTATGTTGTGTACAACCGGAAATAAATCCGAAATGGCGGTAGGATATGCAACGATGTACGGAGATATGTGCGGAGCTGTTGGCGTGATTGCCGATGTTTACAAAACTCAGGTTTTTAATATTGCCAAATATATCAACCGTTACAAAGAAATCATTCCTAAAAATATTATTGAAAAACCACCATCCGCCGAACTTCGCCCGAATCAAACCGATCAGGATTCACTTCCTCCATACGACTTACTGGATAGAATTTTGAAGATGTATCTTGAAGAATATAAAGAAGTAAATGAAATTATCAATGAGATTAAAGATGCAGAAATTGTGAAAAAAGTTTTAAAGTTAGTGGATATTAACGAATTTAAAAGAAAGCAGGCGGCTCCTGCATTAAGGGTTTCTACCAAAGCATTCGGTTACGGCAGAAGATTCCCTATTGTGCAAAGATGGAGAAGCTGAATTAAATTTTATCAATATTTTCAAAAGGACTATTTGCGTGGCTAAACTAAGACAATTAATATTTTCGTTACTATTTGTATCGGCGGCATACCCGGTATTAGCTCAATTTGGACCCGATACGGATTTTGTAAAAATTGAAGTTTTTTCTTCACTGGAAAAAGTATATAAAAACAGCGAAGTAAAATTTGCGATAAAAGCCGATGTTGATGAAGGCTGGCATATAAATTCGAATAAACCGAATGAAGATTTTCTTATTCCTTCCGGTATTGAACTTTTGACCGACGTTGGATTTGAGATTATTTCAACCAAATATCCCGAAGCCAAAGAACTTGAATTCGGGTTTTCGGATAAACCGGTTTCGGTTTTCGAGGGGGAGTTCTTAATCGGCGCGATTATCAGAGTCCCTTCCGATATTGAATTCGGAGATTATGAATTAACAATAAAATTCGGTTATCAAGCATGCAATGATATGACCTGTATGCCCCCTAATACTGTTGAACAGAAAATTCAAATTTCGGTTGTAGATATCGGCACAGCCAGCATTGAACAAAATTCCGAAATATTTTCTCAGATGGATTTGAGCTACACTAATATAGAAAAAAAGGAAGACGGATCGATCGGGGATACACTTGAATCCAGCGGCTTGTTTTTAAGTTTGTTGATTGTATTCTTGGGGGGACTTGCATTAAATCTTACGCCTTGTGTTTATCCTCTTATTCCGATTACAGTAGGTTATTTCGGAGGGCAGAGCGAGGGGAGCACTAAAAAATTATTTTTACTTGGACTTTTATATGTTCTTGGAATGGCAATAACATATTCCGTTGTTGGAGTTGTTACGTCACTCAGTGGTGCTGTTTTCGGAGGACTGCTTCAGAGTCCTATTGTCATAATTGCTGTCGTCGGGATACTTCTTGCATTATCGCTGAGTATGTTCGGCGTTTATGAATTCAAACTTCCGGATTCATGGGTTATGAAAGCTGGAGGAGCAAAAGCAGGCGTTGCCGGGGCCTTTTTTATGGGATTAACTATGGGTATTGTTGCCGCTCCTTGTATCGGTCCTTTTGTAATAGGGCTGGTAACTTATGTGGCTGCAAAAGGAGACCCGGTTTATGGATTTTTAATGTTCTTTTTTATGGCGGTTGGATTAGGGCTCCCCTATTTATTCCTTGCACTCTTCTCGGGGAAAATTAAAGCATTGCCCAAAGCCGGTTTCTGGATGGAAGCCGTAAAACATATTTTCGGTTTCTTGTTGATTGGTATGGCAATTTATTTTCTTGGACCATTGCTTCCAAAAGTAGTAAATCATTATTTGCTCCCTGTTTTTATGATATTAGCTGCCCTCTATTTGTTGTTCATGGATAAATTGGCGAACAATATCTTGGGATTCAGGATTTTCAAAATTGTATTTTCGATAATTTTTATCGGGATTGCGGTATTCATGTTATGGCCTGTTGAGAAAGATTCCCCCGACTGGCAGACCTACTCCGATACAGCTTACGAACAGGCATTGGAGAGCAACCAAAAGATTATAATCGACTTTTATGCCGACTGGTGTATTCCATGTAAAGAATTAGATGCATTAACATTCTCAGACGAACGCGTTGTGGAATTATCTAAAGAATTTGTGTGTTTAAAAGTAGATATGACAAAAACTATGTCGGATGAAACTGAAATTATTAGGAAAAAGTTTGAGATTATCGGTATGCCCACTGTTCTTATTATAGATTCAAAGGGAAAAGAAGTAGATAGAATTACCGGGTTCCTATCTGCAGATGATTTTTTGACGATACTAAAGAAAACAAATTAGTGATTTTACAAATTTAATAAACGGTATGATCCCGTATTTTCAATTTTAGTTATTCTAAATAAGACTTATTCGAATAAATTAAGAGCCATAAAAATGTCACAAGACAAAATTAATTCCAAAGAAATTCAAAGTGTTAAGGACGTAACTGTTAGGTTTGCAGGTGATTCCGGCGATGGTATGCAGCTAACAGGTATGCAATTCAGCGATACGACGGCAATTGTCGGCAACGACTTGAGTACTTTGCCCGATTACCCGGCGGAGATACGAGCTCCTGCCGGAACATTGTATGGCGTAAGCGGTTTCCAACTTCACTTTAGTTCTACTGAAATTCATACACCGGGGGATACACCAGATGTCCTGGTTTGTATGAATCCTGCCGCGTTGAAGATCAACATGAAGGATCTCAGACCAGGGGCAACAATTATAGCTAATAGTGATGCTTTCGACCTTAAAAGTCTTAAACAAGCAGGTTATGAAACCAATCCGTTGGAAGACGATTCTTTAGCAGGTTATAAATTATTCTCTGTTCCAATCACTTCGTTAACAAGCGAAGCTCTTAAAGAGAGTTCTCTTTCAACTAAAGAGATTACCCGTTCAAAAAACTTTTTTGCTTTGGGAATAATGTATTGGTTGTTTAACAGGCCTTTGGAACCAACTATCGAATGGATTAAATCAAAATTCGGGAAAATTCCTACAATAGCCGAAGCTAATGAAAAAGTATTGAAAGCAGGATATTATTTTGGAGATCACACTGAAATTTTTACAACAAGATACAGTGTTGCTCCTGCTCAATTACCTAAAGGAAAATATAGAAGTATAAACGGCAACGAAGCTCTAGCTATGGGATTTGTTGCGGCGTCTCAGTTGGCCGGTATACCTTTATTTTTAGGGTCATATCCTATTACGCCTGCTTCTGAAATTTTACATTTTCTAAGTAAGTACAAAAATTATGGCGTTAAAACTTTCCAGGCTGAAGATGAAATAAGCGGTATTACTTCCGCAATCGGCGCTTCATTCGGCGGTTCGCTTGCGCTTACAACTACAAGCGGGCCCGGCATGGCTTTAAAAACCGAAGCAATGGGTTTAGCGGTAATGACGGAACTCCCCTTAGTAATTGTGAATATTCAGCGCGGCGGCCCAAGCACGGGATTGCCAACCAAAACGGAACAAGCTGATTTACTTCAAGCTGTGTATGGAAGAAACGGGGAAGCCCCTATAGCCGTAATTGCTTCATCTACTCCCGGTGATTGTTTTGATATGGCTATTGAAGCTTCGCGCCTTGCAGTAAAATTTATGACACCGGTAATCTTATTAAGCGACGGGTATATAGCAAACGGAACCGAGCCATGGAAAATACCTAATATAGCTGATCTTCCTAAGTTTAATGTAGAATACAGGACAGAGAAAGAAGGATTCTATCCATATTTAAGAGATGAAAATCTTGCGCGCCCTTGGGTGAAACCGGGAACGCCCGGGCTTGAACATAGAATTGGCGGGCTTGAGAAAGCAGACGTTACGGGTGAAGTTAGTTATGAAGGTGAAAACCATGAGAAGATGGTTAAGTTGAGAGCCCAAAAAATCAAAAATATTCAAAATGATATTCCCGATCTAAAAGTTGAATATGAAAAGGAAGGAGAACTTCTCGTTCTGGGATGGGGAGGTACCTACGGCGCAATTACAGAGGCGGTTTCCCACGCGAGAGAAGAGGGAATGAAAGTATCGCAGGCCCATTTGAAATACTTAAATCCTTTCCCCATTAATACCGGTGAAGTTCTGAAAAGATTTAAGAAAATTCTTATACCTGAATTGAATATGGGACAATTATCGAAAATAATTAAAAGTGAATTTCTCATTCAGGTGATATCCCAGACGAAGATACAAGGATTACCATTTAAGTCAATTGAAATTCAAGCTAAGATCGCAGAGGTACTTGGAGGCGGCAATGGAAAATAAAATAGATGTAGGTGAATTAAAATTAACAGCAAAAGATTTCGCATCAGGGCAGGATGTAAGATGGTGCCCCGGCTGCGGTGATTATTCTATTCTTGCACAGGTTCAGAGATCATTCCCTGAAATCGGTGTTAAAAAAGAAGATATAGCTTGGATATCCGGTATCGGTTGTTCCAGCAGGTTTCCATATTATATGAATACATACGGATTCCACAGCATTCATGGCCGTGCCCCTGCAATAGCCACCGGCTTAAAAATAGCCCGCCCCGATCTATCGGTTTGGGTTGCCACAGGCGACGGTGACCTGCTGAGTATCGGCGGTAATCATTTTATTCATGCATGCCGTAAAAATATCGATATCAATATTATCCTTTTCAATAATAGAATATATGGTTTAACAAAAGGACAATATTCACCTACCTCGGAAGCTGGTAAGGTTACAAAAAGTTCTCCGTTCGGAAGCATCGATCATCCTTTTAATCCGGCCTCCCTTGCAATTGGAGCCGAAGCAACATTCGTTGCACGTTCATTCGATAGGGAACCGAAGCATTTGCAGCAAATGATTAAAAGAGCAGCAGCTCATAAAGGCACATCTTTTATTGAAGTATATCAGAATTGTAATATCTTTAACGACGGTGCATTCGATAATCTTACAAATAAAGAATCGAAAGAAGATACAGTAATTGTACTTGAACATAATAAACCCATGGTATTCGGGAAGAATAAGAGCAAAGGAATTAAGCTGGACGGTTTCAAACCTGTGGTTGTTGACTTAACCGACGGTAAATATACGGTTGATGACCTATGGGTGCACGATGAATTTGACCCTGTTTCAATAAGGGCATTTATGCTTGCTCATATGACCGATAGCCCAAATCTTCCAACACCGATAGGGATTTTTAGGGAAGTAACTAAGTCGACATACAACGAAGGTGTGACAAAGCAGATTGAATATATTACAGAGAAAAAAGGTAAAGGTACTTTGGAAGCTCTTCTAAACAGCGGTCAAACCTGGGAAGTTGAGTAACAACCGGCTGCCGGGTTTTTTACTTTAAAGAACAAAACATAATTTGTTATTTTAATGGGTGAGGAGAAATCTTCACCCTTTTGTTATTAATTAAGAATTTTTGCAAATTTCTTCCCTTACTTTTTGAAGGTTTATATGTTGGATTATGTTAGGTTAAAATCGGTTGTTGAAAAATATAATTCTTTTGTTATTACTACTCACGTAAACCCGGACGCCGATGCAATCGGTTCCGAGATGGCTTTATATTATCTTCTTCAAAAGCTCGGTAAGAAAGTATCGATTTTTAACCATAGCAAAACACCTTACTACCTCGAATTCCTTGATACAAATAGAGCCATCCGTAAATATAAACCTGAGGATCATGATGAAATAATCAATGAATCCGAAGTAATATTTTTCCTGGATTTGAATCAGCTAGACAGAGTAAGAAGTTTACGGAATATTTTATCAAACAATTCGAAAATTAAAATATGCATAGACCATCACCAAAACCCTGAGGATGTATTTGATTATCAATTTATTGATACGGAATATTCCGCGACAGGGGAAATAATATATAATTTTATTAAAGAGACTGGTATAATTGATCTCGATTTTAAAATAGCGGAATCTTTATACGCAGCTATTGCTACAGATACAGGCTCATTCCGCTTTCCGCGAACAACCCCCAAAGTGCACCGCATTGCGGCTGAACTTTTGGAGATAGGGGTTGACCCGACGGACGTGCACGATAAGATATATGATCAAAGCAGGCCTAGTAAAATTAAACTTTTAGGGAGAGCAATCAACTCAATGAAAATTGATGATTCCCAAAAGCTTGCCTACATGATTGTTACTCAAAACGATATGAATGAGACAGGCGCTGATGAATCGGAGGTGGACGGTTTTGTAAATTATTGCCTGTCAATTGAAAACATCCAGATAGGATTACTTTTCTTTGAATTAAAAAATGGATTAAAAATTAGTTTTAGATCTAAGAGAGATATCCCGATTAATAAGTTGGCGGAAGAATTAGGGGGCGGGGGGCATCAGAACGCTGCGGGGGCAAGATTATTCGATGTAAGACTTGATGATTATATAACAAGAGTGATTGATTCTGCAAAAAATTATCTTGAATAGAACTTCATTTTTTATCAGAATAATAATAACTATCAGCGTTTTATTAAAGAGTCTATTTACTAAAAATCTGCCCATCCTTCATTTCGAGAACTTTATCTGCAAGACTAATCAGCTCCGGGTTATGTGATACAATTAAAAAAGTGAGTCCGAATTGATCCTTCAGCTCAATAAACAACTTGTGAAGAATGTCGCTGTTCTTCGAATCCAGGTTACCGGTCGGTTCGTCTGCAAAAATTATTTCGGGATTGTTTGCAAGTGCGCGGGCTACTGCAACACGCTGTTGCTCGCCACCTGATAATTCGGCCGGTTTGTGATCGCTTCTATCCGAGAGTCCTACTGCTTTTAATAAATATTCCACGTTTTTCATTGCTGTTTTTATCGGTGTACCATTAATCATTTGAGGAATTGCCACGTTTTCCAACGCAGTAAATTCAGGCAGAAGATGATGGAATTGAAAAATAAATCCGATGTGTTTATTCCGGAACTTAGAAAGTTTGTCGTCGCTCATTTTCGAAATGTTTTGACCTTTTATGGTTACGTCTCCGCTGTCGGGTTTATCCAACCCGCTTATAATGTGCAGCAGTGTACTTTTACCTGCGCCCGATGCGCCTATAATCGAAGTTATTTTATTTTTCTCTATTTCTAAAGAAACACCTTTCAAAATTTCCAAGCATTGATTTTTGGATTTATTGAAAGACTTAAAAATATTCTCTGCTTTTAAAATTACTTCCATATTATTCCCACTTAATTGACTCTATTACTTGAGTTTTAACGGCTCTTTTTGCAGGGTAGAGCGAAGCAAAAAAAGATAGCAACATTGCCATCCCGCTTATTGCGATTAAGTCGCTGATCTTTATTTCGATCGGTAATGCATCGATAATATATTTGCCTGGGTCTAAAGGATAAAAATTGTATTCTATTTGGAAATAGCATACCAGCAATCCGGTAAATGTACCAGCTAATGTTCCGATTAAACCAATAAGAATTCCTTCAAACATAAATATGCGGAGAATGGAGTTATCGGTTACTCCCATTGAACGCAAAATGCCGATGTCTTTTTGTTTTTCAATAACCGACATTGTAAGTGAGCCGAGAATATTGAACGTAGCTACGGCAATGATAAGACATAATATAATATATGCTGCCCAGCGTTCGATAAGCATTACACTATATAGGTCTTTGTGAAGATCGTACCATGTATCGACGCTGAAATACCCTTCGCCGAATTTTTGAATGATTATATTTTTTACATCTGCCGATTTATCAATATCATCTAATCGTATTTCCAAACCGGTTATGCGGCGCCCGAGTCCGAGAATATTCTGCCCGGAGGATAAAGAACTGTAAGCTACTTTGTAATCGTAATCTTTATTATTCGATTCGAATAAACCGGCCACAATAAATTTCTTTGTTGATGGAATTGCAAAGTTTGTGATTGTTCTTTCAATTTTATTTGCTGATGTAACTAATATGGTATCCCCCACGCGGGCTGATAATCTCAGTGCAATCGGTAAACCGAGTACAATTCTATCAGGTTTTGATTCGTCAAACAATTCAAAATTACCTGAAATTATTTTTGTATCAACGCCCCATGGGCTCTCATCTTTGTGTCGGTTTACACCTTTCAGGTTAAGAATCTCGTAAGTTTTACTGTTTAGAAGAATTACCTTTCCCTCAACAAATGGATAAGACGATTCAACGGAGGCAATTTTACTCAATTCAGTTTGCAAAGAATCAATTTTTAGATAACCTGCATCTGATGTAACGGTTATACGAACATGGGGATCGAAATTTACAAGTATAGATTTAACAATTGAACCGAATCCATTGAAAACAGATAAAACAATTATCAAAGCCGCAACACCTATTGTTATGCCAAGCGTGGAAAGGAGCGAGATTATCGAGATGAAATTAATCTTGTGTTTCGATTTTAAATATCTTCTTGCAATAAAGAATTCAAACATATTAGTCGAACCTCAAAGCTGAAACAGGGCGTATTTTTGCTGCTATGAAACTCGGAATAAGTGAAGCCGTTAAAGAGAGTATTAGTGCAATAAATGATACTAATAAGTAATATTCCCAACGTATCGAAATCGGTACTGATGATAAGAAATAAACCGTATCGGGTAATGAGATAATATTGTAATTAAGCTGTAGGAAACTTAATATATACGCAAGAAAATTCCCGATAAAAATTCCAATGATTGCAATATATATCCCCTGGTAAACAAATATTTTTGTTATCAATTTTGTTGATGCGCCAAGAGACTTAAGTATCCCGATCGACCTGGTACGTTCGAGCACCATCATTAATAAAGTGCCTATTATATTTAAAACGGCTACAATGATTATCAATCCAAGTACCAGCGGTATAGGTTCTTTCTGAAGTTCCAGCCAAGTAAAAATATTTTGGTGAACCTGAAAGATTGTTCTAACATAATAAGGATAACCGAGGAAATCCTGCAACTTTGCGCTTAGGCTGTCAATTTGCGAGATGCTGTTCAGTCTAATGTTGTAACCTGAAATTGCACTGCCGATATCAAATAAATTTTGTCCTGCTTTTATACTAATAAATGCATTTATATCGTCGTAATCCGCCATGCCGCTTTCATAAATTCCCGAAACGGTAAATTGCTGTATAGCAGGAGGATTATAGAAAGAAGGAATTTCATCTTTGCGAAGTGAGAATATTGTTACTTTATCGTTAACATTTACAAAAAGTTTATCGGCCAGTTTTTTCCCCATAATTAATACAGGCAACCCGTTTACCGAATCGATATTGTATTCACCTTCAATTATAAATTTATTGATTTCAGAATTATCATTCATCGGGTCGATACCTGTTAAAGTGATTCCTTCCGCCAATTTCTTCGATTTAATTATTCCAAGTTTAGAAACAAATGGGGAGATGCTCACACAATAGGGAGAAATGTTTTCGCGGATACCCTCCATAATATATTCGGAGCCTGGGAGATTCCTATTGCCGAATGATGTTACTTTCAGATGTGAATTGAATTTAATGATCTTATCGGAAACGGCTTCTTCAAAACCGTTTAGTATTGTAAGAGCGATAATTAAAACGGCAACGCCCAGTGAAATGCCCAAAATCGAAATTAATGATATTAACGATATGAATTTAGTCTTACCTTTTGAGGTAATGTATCTGTTGGTTATAAATATGGGTAGTGACATAGAAACCAATTATTAATCTGATACAAAGATAGGTATAAAAATAAATTATTGGAAAAATATTACAAAGGATTGACATTCAAAAACGAAAAGACTAATTTTACAATTCTATTTGCGTATGTTCATGAAACGGTGTTTTTTGATTTTAATGACGGTTTTCGAGAAGTTCATTGATTAGTTGTAAGCCAATCCGGGGCGTAGCGTAGTCCGGTCAGCGCGCCTGCTTTGGGAGCAGGAGGTCGCAGGTTCAAATCCTGCCGCCCCGACGATTTAGAGGTCGCAGGTTCTGCCGAAGGCATCCCTTTGGGGAAATCCTGCCGCTAAGGTATCATAGAGGATTACCGAAGTTTGTTGTTCTTGATTTTATTGTATTTTTGTAATACTATTACATGAGATGGATACGCGCCCATAGCTCAATTGGATAGAGCAACAGCCTTCTAAGCTGTAGGTTAGTGGTTCGAGTCCACTTGGGCGTACATGATTTGAATTGAAAGATTGGTTGAAATTTTATTGTAGGTTAGTGGTTCTGCCAAAGGCATCCCTTCGGGAGAGTCCACTTGGGTCGTAAGAACATCTAGCCGACAATTATTAATGAGTTGGCAAATTTTTGATTCTACTGTATTAATGTTGCAGTTATATATGGTGGGCGTAGCTCAGTTGGTTAGAGCGTCTGGTTGTGGCCCAGAAGGTCGTGGGTTCAATTCCCATCGCTCACCCAAAGAAAAATTTTGTTTTGGCCCCATCGTCTAATGGTTAGGACCTCGCCCTTTCACGGCGGTAATAGGGGTTCGAATCCCCTTGGGGTCACACTTAAAACCCAAAGCAAACTGCTTTGGGTTTTTCATTTTAAAACAATTTTTTTTAATATAGAACTCGTGTTTTTCCCTTTTCAACAAATTATCAAAGTGTGCTATGATTTATAAATCTTATCCCAAAATTTTTGCAGATAAAGACGAATATAAAACCAACCGTAAGAAAAAGAAATTTCTCTGGTTTAATCCGTCATTTGATTTTTACCCCCATATGCTGTGGATACTGATTTATAGTAATCTTAAGGCCCGCAGAGGAGTTTATGATGATTATAACTGGACTGCTTCTTCATTAGATGTGATTAGCAGAATGGAAGAGGTAGGATGTAAATTCCATTTTGAAGGAATGAGCAACTTACATAAGTTCGAGGGCCCGGCAGTCTTTATATCAAATCATATGAGCACTCTTGAAACCACCATACTACCAAGCATAATTCAGCCGATCAAACCTGTCGTTTATGTGATAAAAAAAGAACTTACGACATATCCATTGTTCGGGAAAATTGCGATGGCCAGAGTTCCTATTGTTGTGGGCAGGTCAAATCCCAGAGATGATTTGAAAATTGTTTTAGAAGAGGGATCTCGAAATCTACGGGAGGGAAAGTCGGTTATTATTTTCCCGCAGCGAACACGTGATAAAAAATTTATTGAAAAGTCTTTTAATACTCTTGGAGTTAAATTAGCCGGCAGGAATGATGCATATGTGGTTCCTGTTGCAATAGTCACCGATGCATGGGGGCAGAGTAAGGTAATTAAAGACATTGGCAAAATTGATCCGTCCAAGGAAATACATGTTGCAATGGGTGAACCTATGAAAGTTAAAGAGAACGGGGCGGAAGAACATAAACGCGTAATTGAGTTTATCAAAGAAAAGCTCAGAGAGTGGGGAAGAGAAGATTTAATCAAATCCGATTAATATGAAGATTTCCATATCGGGATGTAACCGATCCGTCTTACAATTTCTTGACCTTCTTTGCTTATAATCCAATCAATAAAATTACTTACATCACGGTTGGGTGTGTTGACGGTATAAAAATAAAGATACCTAATAAGCGGGTAACTATTATTGTTTACATTCTCTTCCGTAGGGCTAATACCATCTATTTCAGCGTGAACAATATTCTCACCATACCCGATACCCCCATACCCGATGGAATATTTATTTTTTGTAACAGCTTCAATAATGCTGTTGGTTGTAGGCTTGGTCTGTGAATTAGCCGAATATTCTTTCCCCTCGAGAACATGTTGCTTAAAATATAAATGTGTCCCGGAATTTATATCTCGTATAACCGGTATAATTGGGGCATTATCTCCGCCTAACTTTTCCCAGTTGGAAATTTCTCCAGAGAAAATCTTATTTATTTCTGCTAAAGAAAAATTTCTTATCCCTAGTCTCGGATTTACATATACACTAAGAGCATCTTTGGCAATGATATACGAAATACCAATGCTCCCGAATTTTTCAGCAAGAATTTTAATCTCTTCGGCCTTAATGGTTCTTGATGCTGTGCAAATATCAATTTCACCTCTTGTTAGCGCTTTTAATCCGGCTGCAGTTCCGCCTCCTTCAACATAGATGGAAATTCCCGGATGGTTTTTCATATATTCTTCGGCCAGCAATTCACTTAAAACAAGCATTGTATCGGAACCCTTGATATAGATTCTTGCAACCTGAATATTTGCAGAACTGCATCCCAAAAACAAAAGCAACAAAGTATAAATATGTTTTTTAATCATTATAAATCTCGGCTATTTTTTTTCTGCAATTGATCTTAACCTGGCATTGATGTAAGGAGATCCTGATTTCCATTCAGGCGTAGTTGGTGAATCGGCCAATAAACTGCAAAGAGAAAATATAAAATCATAGTGTTGAATTACCGCATCATAATTAATAGGTATGCTTAAGTCGTCAAATGGCGAATGATATATTGACCTTCCGTATTCAATGAATTTATCTAATGCCTCTTTCCTTGAGATATTTTGATAATCCAATCCCTCCATAGTAATTACAGACGGGATTCCCCCCCTTGCAAAAGCTAACTGATCGCTTTTATAAAATGCTTCAACAAATTCAAATTCTGTAGGAATATTTTTCACTTCCAAGTCTAAAGAGGCGGCAGCTGTTTTAAAATAATCTTCCAGTGATGAATATTCAATTCCTATTCCAGTGATACTTTTAAATGTATCGAAAACCGCAACTCCGTCAATATTAATATTGGCTATGGTTTTATACAGCGGGATTATTGGATTTTCGGTATAATAAGTGGAACCTAACAATCCTTTTTCTTCCCCTGTAACCAAAAGGAAAATTAAAGATCTTGATTGAGTATGTTCTTGTTTTTTAAATTCACGGGCTAGTTCCAAAAGGAGCGATACACCCAGCGCATTATCGAGAACACCGTTATAAATTGAATCGCCTTCTACGGCAGGTCCTTTTCCCAAGTGATCATAATGAGCCGATAAGATGATATATTCGTTTTCTAATTGCTCATCATTTCCTTTGATCATCCCAATAATATTAGATGCAAAAAAATCCCTTTCATTAAAATATCCTCTGAACGATAATTTTGTATCTAATTGGAGACTGGATAAACTTTGATTTTTTTGCATTTTAAAAATTTCTTCTAAGTTATATCCGGTTCCCGCGAAAAATGTATCGGCAACTTCGGGATTGATTATCATAGCCAATCTTCCGGTGGATGAATATGCAAGGCGGACATCTTCAAATTGAAATTCTCGTATAATTTTATCCCATGAATAATGGGGGCTTGTTCTATTCGGAATTATTATACAGCCGTATGCTCCTCTTGCCAATGCAGTTCTGATTTTGGATTCGGGGTAACTATAAATTGTAGGTAATTCGCCGTCGAAATATTCGGGATCGTTAGAGATGGGCTCGCCGTCAAGAATCAATACAATCTTCCCCTCAACATCAATTATATTGTAATCATTATAATCATATTCCGGGGCATTAATTCCATAGCCGGCAAAGATAATGGATAATGGTGTTGGAATATAGGTTTGCTCTCCGGTTCTGAAAAGAACATATTCATCAAATAATTCCAGCTTTGTTTTTTTATCGCCATGAAATAACATAAGCTCCGATTTATCAGACGGCATACTGCCGTGCATCGGAATTTTTTGATAGTAGGTATTATTGTCCCCGATCGGGATTAGATTTAGTTCGTCGAATCTAAGAGCAAGGTACTTTGCCGCCAATTCCCCCCCCAATGTTCCTGTCCCTCTTCCTTCAAAAATATCACTCCCCAAATAATGAAGGTGCTGTTTAATATTTGTTTCGATAATATGTCTATTACCTGTGGATGTATTTTTCAAACCCTGGGGAGTAATAGTCATCCATGAAAGGTGTATAAGCAATGCAATGCCAATTTTAATATGTTGTTTTAGATGCATCGGTTCTTTTTTTTACCTCTTATGGGTATAAAAAATATTTTCGTATCCACACCCTCAATTTTGTGTGAGTAAAATAATCATATCACTTATCATTTTCAGCGGTTTCCCCAACTTAACAATAATTTAACATACCGGTAATGATGGGTTAATATTCAAATATTAGTTTTAGGCCATCAAATTAAGAACATCACAACGGAGAGAGAAATGCTAGATAAAAATTTAATAACTGGGAAATACAGAAAACAAAGAAAATTTCTGTTCAAGTTCATTTTTACAATTTTTATTTCACTAATGATAGTTAATTCTATTAGCGGACAAACAACAGGGAAATTAACCGGGACTGTAGTTGACGCCGAAACAGGTGAGGCATTGATCGGCGTTAATGTTTTTCTGTTTGGAACCAATTATGGCGCCGCAACAGATATAGACGGAAATTATTTAATACAAGCTATTCCCTCAGGGAAATACAGTTTGGTTTTTTCAATAATCGGTTATGCCAAGAGTTCTGTCGAAGAAGTTTTTATTGAAGAGGGGAGTGTATCAACAATTAATTTTGCAATGAGATCCGATTCGTTCGAGATCGATGAAGTCGTTGTTTCGGCAAAATTGCTTGAGAATAACGAAGCCAACTTATTAATTAAACGTCAGAAGTCCAACGCCGTAAGTGATGCCATAAGCGCTGAAGCTATTTCACGCTCGGGGAGCGGTAATGCGGCAGATGCAGTTTCGAAAATAACCGGCGCTTCTGTTGTTGACGGTAAATATGTATACATCAGAGGTTTAGGAGATAGATACTCAAGCACTCATTTAAATGGAACGGAACTTCCCAGCGCCGACCCTGATCAGAAATCATTTAACTTGGATTTATTCCCTTCAAACCTTTTAGATAATTTAACAACTATTAAATCTTTCACACCCGATAAACCGGGAAATTTTTCGGGAGGATTAGTTGATGTAAAAACTAAAAATTACCCTGACAATTTTACATTCAACATATCAACTTCCGGTTCATATAACAGCAATTCAAATCTTAATTCGGAATTTTTATCATACAGCGGCAGCAGTACAGATTGGCTGGGGTATGATAACGGATCGAGAAATATGCCCGCTGTATTTAATGATCCTAATTTGGTAATCCCAAGCCCCAACCAGGCAAGACGCGACGCGGTATTAGCGCAGCAGTTGAATGATCTTTCCAGGTCTTTTAATACGGAAATGGCTCCTGTTAAAAAGAGTCAACCGATAAATCAAAGTTTGTCAATATCAATAGGTGATCAAATAGGATTATTCAATCAACCGTTCGGATATACAGCCAGCTTAAGTTACTCAAGAGATTTTTCTTTCTATGATAATGGCACCGTCGGAAGATGGCAGCTTAGCGGAAATTATGACCAAGCGGAGGGTTTGAATAAATATATGCTGTTATCCGATTCAAAAAGCAGCGAAGAAGTGCTCTTGGGCGGAATGTTGAACATGGCATACAAACCTCATCAATTTCATGATGTAGCTTTCAGGTTTTTATTTACTCAAAGCGGTGAGACTATTTCCAGGTATCAACAAGGTGATTGGCCCAACCAATTGGGGGATGACGGAGTTTATGAAACATATAGTTTATTATATAAAGAAAGAAATTTAATATCGTATCAGTTCTCGGGCGAACATCATCTTCCGTTCATGTTCGATTCAAAATTAGAATGGAGCGGCTCATATTCCAAGTCAAAACAAAATGAACCGGACTTACGATTTTTTAGTGATGACTACCAAGTGCAGGACGATGGTTCACTTTTTTACCAAATAAATAAAAACAGCTATAACGTACCCACCCGCTTCTTCAGAAATTTGGAAGAAGACAATTTCAATTTCAACTTGGATTTCTCCATACCTTTTGATCAATGGGACGGCTTAAAGAGTAAGATGAAATTTGGAGGTAATTTTGTAGATGTTTCGAGAGAATTTAGAGAACGTAGATTCGAATTTCGCTTAAGTTCATATGAGTATAACGGTGATCCGGTTTCATTTTTTGAAGAGCAAGTGGGTATAGTTGACGATTCTGATGATAGATATTTATTCGGGAGTTATGTCTATGATGCGTCTACGGCTCGTTCAAATTATGACGGAACATCCAACGTAGGGGCTGCCTATGCAATGATCGAACTACCTATTACTAGAGATCTAAAGTTGATAGGTGGCGTTCGCTTAGAAACTACCAATATGAGCGTTATAAGTCATGATGCAAACGAAGTAGAGGGTAAATTATCAAATGAAGATTGGCTGCCATCATTAAATGCAATTTATTCCTTAACGGAAACAATGAACCTTAGAGCTTCATTCGGCCGTACACTAGCAAGACCCAGCTTAAGAGAATTAGCTCCTTTCAGATCATTCGAGTTTTTGGGGGATTTTCAATTTATAGGAAACCCCGGTTTAGAAAGAACTTTGATAAATAACTATGACTTAAGATGGGAGTGGTTCCAGAGGCCGGGTGAAATTTATGCTGTGAGTGTTTTCTATAAACAATTCCTTAACCCGATTGAACGTGCTTTTGACCCGACTACCGAATTGATAAGTTATCAAAATGTGGATGAAGGCATTACATATGGGGCGGAGTTCGAATTTAGGCATCGTTTGGATTTTCTTCACTCGTCACTTAGCAACTTCTTACTTAATATGAATTTTTCAGTAGTCTATTCTGAAGTTAATATTCCTAGTGCGGAATTCGAAACTCTTATACAACCTCATCACGAAAGCGCTGAAAACACAAGACCCTTGTTCGGTCAATCACCTTACATTGTTAATTTGGAGCTTTCTTATATTAATTCAGATTGGGGCACTAGTGCGAGTTTATTCTACAATATTTTTGGAGAAAGATTATCGGAGGTAACATTGGGTGTTACACCTGACGTTTATGAACAGTCTCGCGGAATGTTGGATTTAATTCTATCGCAGAAAATCGCATATGGATTTAAATTGAAATTTTCGGCAAAAAATATGTTGAATTCTCCGGTAAAAAAGACAATCGATTTCAAGGATAGGGAATATATTTATTATTCCTACAACAAAGGGAGAAGCTTTTCGCTTGGTTTAAGTTATTCTTTATAAAAAGTACTACCGGTACATCGGGCAAGAGAGAGATGAGAAGAGTTTTCAATTATTTTATTTAACAAATTAGGAGTGTATAATGAAGGTTAAGGTTTTACTGATTATGTTTTTTATCCCTCTGGTAATTTTTGCTCAAGCCGGAAAACCGGTTTTAGATATTACCGATGCATCAATAACCGCTGCAAGCGGAACGGTTAATTGGACAAACGATAACGTCTACTTACTAGACGGATTTGTTTATGTCGAAGCTCCGGCAGAATTACACATCGAAGCCGGCACAATTATTAAGGCCAAAGAAACACCAACAACCGGCGACATAGCCACAGCATTGATAATTACCCGCGGTGCGAAAATTTATGCCGAAGGGAGTCAAAATGCACCTATTATCTTCACAACTGAAAATGATGATACCGATCTTCCCGATGACGGTACAGACCCGATGGTAGACTTCACGGTAGATCGCGGGTTATGGGGCGGTGTAGTTCTTTTAGGTAATGCAGTATTGAACGTGGCCGCTGAAAAAGTAGTTGAAGGTCTTCCGGCAAATGAAGAAAGAGCAAAATACGGCGGTAATGATGATGCTGATAACTCAGGCGTAATGAGATATGTATCAATCAGGTATTCGGGTATCACGGTTGAAGCAAATAAAGAATTGCAAGGATTAACATTAGGCTGCGTAGGGAGTGGAACCACTTTAGAATATATTGAATCATTTAACAGCGCAGACGACGGGTTTGAATTCTTCGGCGGCACTGTAAATACAAAATATTTTGTAAGTGCGTTCTGTGAAGATGATGCTTTCGATTACGATCAAGGCTTAAGAGGTAAACATCAATTCTGGTTTGGCATTCAGGCACCGAACGCAGGTGATCACATCGGTGAATGGGACGGCGGCGACGAAGGCGCATTAACCAACACACCTCTTTCATTACCTGTAATTTATAACGCCACATTTTTAGGAAGAGGCAGCGGTGCAGCAGGTAGCGATGCAACAATGAGAATTAAAGAATACGGCGGTGTTGAATTCTACAATAGTATTGTAACCGATTTCAGTGAAAACGGAGTTGAAGTAGAAAGCGGCGACGGTGAAACTAGTTTTACAAGATTCCAGAACGGTCAAGTGTTGTTTGAAAACAACATCTGGTACAAAGACGGGAATGCTTTCACAGATTTTATCCCTGATGCGTTTATGCAGACTTACCTTAATGATGTAAATAACAGTAACGTAACAGTTGATCCTCAATTACAAGGAATTAGCAGAATTGCAGATTTCGGCTTAGACCCTCGTCCTGCAGAAGGCAGTCCTGCATTTACAATGAACAGAAAACCTATTCCGGAAGGGGATGACTTTTATGAAAGTGCAGATTATATAGGTGCATTCGGGTATGATCTTTGGATTAACGGATGGACTGCTTTATATCAGAACAATATAGTCTTTTCGGGTAAAAATAAAAATGTTGTAGATATTACCGATGCATCAATAACCGCTGCAAGCGGAACGGTAAATTGGACAAATGATAACGTCTACTTACTAGACGGATTTGTTTATGTCGAAGCTCCTGCAGAACTACATATTGAAGCGGGTACAATAATAAAAGCCAAAGAAACACCAACAACCGGCGATATAGCCACAGCGTTGATAATTACCCGCGGTGCGAAAATTTATGCCGAAGGGAGTCAAAATGCACCAATTATCTTCACAACTGAAAATGATGATACCGATCTTCCCGATGACGGTACAGACCCGATGGTAGACTTCACGGTAGATCGCGGGTTATGGGGCGGTGTAGTTCTTTTAGGTAATGCAGTATTGAACGTGGCCGCTGAAAAAGTAGTTGAAGGTCTTCCGGCAAATGAAGAAAGAGCAAAATACGGCGGTAATGATGATGCTGATAACTCAGGCGTAATGAGATATGTATCAATCAGGTATTCGGGTATCACGGTTGAAGCAAATAAAGAATTGCAAGGATTAACATTAGGCTGCGTAGGGAGTGGAACCACTTTAGAATATATTGAATCATTTAACAGCGCAGACGACGGGTTTGAATTCTTCGGCGGCACTGTAAATACAAAATATTTTGTAAGTGCGTTCTGTGAAGATGATGCTTTCGATTACGATCAAGGCTTAAGAGGTAAACATCAATTCTGGTTTGGCATTCAGGCACCGAACGCAGGTGATCACATCGGTGAATGGGACGGCGGCGACGAAGGCGCATTAACCAACACACCTCTTTCATTACCTGTAATTTATAACGCCACATTTTTAGGAAGAGGCAGCGGCGCAGCAGGTAGCGATGCAACAATGAGAATAAAAGAATACGGCGGTGTTGAATTCTACAATAGTATTGTAACCGATTTCAGTGAAAACGGCGTAGAAGTAGAAAGCGGCGACGGTGAGACTAGTTTTACAAGATTCCAGAACGGTCAAGTGCTGTTTGAAAACAACATCTGGTACAAAGACGGGGATGCTTTCACGGATTTTATCCCTGATGATTTTATGCAGACATATTTAGGCGATGCAACAAATATGAATGTAACTTCTAATCCACTTTTGGTTGGTATAAGCAGAATAGCTGACTTCGGTTTGGATCCTCGTCCGACTTGGGGGAGCCCGGCCCTTTCAATGGCTAAAAAAGCTTTACCTGAAGGGGATGATTTTTTTGAAGAGACTGGCTATATAGGCGCTTTTGGAGATAATCTTTGGATTAACGGATGGACTGCTCTTTATCAAAATAACATTGTCAGCCGTACAATCACTGATGTTGATGAAGAAAAATTGAACACTATTCCTTCCGATTATAATCTTTCACAAAATTATCCAAATCCATTTAACCCAGCTACACAAATTCAATTCTCAATTACTCAACCTGGATTTGTAAGATTAACCGTATATAACATTCTGGGGCAGGTTGTTGAAAATCTAATAAATGAATTTAGAAATGCGGGTACATATAATATTACATGGAATGCAAATAATCTTCCGAGTGGTATCTATATTTATAGTTTACAGTCAGGTTCTCAAACAATTGTTAAAAAAATGACATTGCTCAAATAAAGTTTCTCTCTCTCCAATCCTGCGGGGGCGCCTTCTCAGCGTCCCCTTTTTATTTTAAATAAAAAAACCGCAAGTTTAAGGCATATTTGTCGATAATGTCATTGAAATATATGATTTTGATATATAAAAATATTTAAATACTAAATAGATTTTATGAAAAAAGAGCTTCCAAAATTGAAAACTGAATAAATATTCTTTGCAAAGTGACAAAAGATTTCTTATATTTTTTCGGTTTTACTAACAAATCAGAACATTTAATGCGAATAATCAAACCAAAAAAACTCTCCAAAGGCGATTTAATCGGGATAATTTCCCCGGCATCTGCACCTAGTGATCTTTCATCTATTGATAGAGGTGTAGCATATTTCGAAAGTTTAGGATATAAGGTAGAAGTAGGTAAAAATGCAGCTCAGCAAAAGGGATATTTTGCAGGGGATGATAAAGAACGATTAGACGATCTTCACTATATGTTCCGTAAAAAAGAAGTTAAAGCAATTATATGTACGCGCGGTGGTTACGGATCGGGGCGCCTTTTGAATAGTCTTGATTATAACCTGATTCGACAGAATCCGAAGATTTTTGTCGGTTATAGTGATATTAACGCTCTTCAACTTGCAATTTTTCACAAAGTAAAAATGATTACATTCGGCGGGCCAATGGTTTCCCCCGATTTTTCCAATGAGATGAATGAATCGGCTGAAGAAGATTTTTGGAGCACCATTACTTCAAGCAAGAAAATTGGTAAAATTAGTAATCCAAAAGAAGAGAAATTTTATGTTTTGAATAAAGGGAGAGGGGAAGGAAGAATATTGGGAGGTAATCTATCAATATTAGTTTCTATTATGGGAACCGAATATTTCCCGCAATTCAAAGATTCAATTTTGCTGCTCGAAGAAATTAATGAACCTCCATACAGAGTAGACAGGTTATTTAATCAACTGAAACTAGCGAAGATCTTCAAACAGGTAAAAGGGATTATATTGGGGCGCTTCGTTAATTGTTATGAATCAGATTCCGAGAAAAAAACATTTACTCTCAACGAAGTTATTGCGGATTATTTTACTTCGTTAAAAATTCCGGTGTTCTATAATGTTAAATATGGTCATATTAAAGATACAATGACTATTCCTTTTGGAATAAAGTGCAGAATAAACACATCCCGCGGATTTATTGAATTTACGGAAGGGGCTGTTATTTAGAAAGAATATTGAGAATTGTTATTTTATGCTCGCCTACTTTACTTCATTTCTTATATATCGGCATTCCAGTTTCTCTTTTTTAAGAAAAACTTAGAATAAACCTCGTTTTTTGTTTTTTTAGTGTTCTATGCTATTGGTATGCTTATTGTTATTTTAATTTGAGTTTTAATGCCGTTAGACAAAATTTGATTTTTAATTATTAGGCGAAAGATCATATTGTTCATATTAGTGGATTACTAATTGGAAATTAATGAAATACTAAATAAGGATTATTTAACAAAAGAAGACATTGTCTTTCTTTTGCAATTGTCTTCGCCGGCAGATATTAATTTGCTTTACGATAAATCGAAACAAGTTAGAAATGAATTTTGCGGCAGAGGAATCAAATTGAGGGGAAATCTAAAATTTTCAAATTATTGTGAAAATAATTGCCTCTATTGCAGAAAAAGAGAAGATAACTTCTCCTTAAGCAGGTATCGCGTTTCCGCAGATGAAATCATTGAAACTATAAAACATTATTCGAATATTGGTTTCGATGAAATCATCCTGCAATCGGGGCGCGATAGTTATTACGATACTGATATTATTTCATATATCATTTATTCAGTAAAGCAGAATATTAATATATCAATATCACTTTCTCTCGGTGAAAGAGGATTCGACGAATATAATGCATGGCGGATTGCCGGTGCAGATCGATATATTCTTAAACATAAAACTGCCAACAATGAACTTTTCTCAATTTTTCATAACAAAGAAAGATTGTCCGATAGAATAAATCATCTTAAATATTTAAAACGAATCGGGTTTAAAATTGGCAGCGGAAGTATTATCGGTTTACCTATGCAAACTAAAGAAGACATTGCAGATGATATTTTATTATGCAAAGAATTGGGAGTGGAATTATTAACTTTTAATCCCTTTGTTCCGATGCAATTTACACCTTATCAAAATCAGGCCAAGGGATCAAAGCAATTGGTGGGGAAAACTATTGCGGTTGCTAGATTGGTTATGAAGAATGCGGATATTCAAACTTACTCTGCGGTAGAAAACGGAGAATTGAAGGTAAATCAAAAATGTCTTAACAGCGGTGCTAATATCTTGATTGCTAATTTTAGCCCCAGCTTAAATCTCGATTTACATCCGTCCATTTTTAGAGCTAAAGAAGAATTAATAAATATACCTGCCTTTAAAAGAAAATTAAAAACTATCATCAAAGATCTCGATTAAGATTGATGCTGTTTCTCTCATTTTAAGTCCGATTGTATTTCTCTTTTCAAAGAAATAATTCTACTATTCAAAGAATAAAAACTATTTTGAAAAACGTAATTTGGTAGTATATTATGCTGTCGAAACAAGAATAATTGTTATTAAAATAACATTAGGTGAAAAGATGACGAGAATTATTATTCCTATATTTTTCATTTCTGTATTTGTAATTTCAGGCTGCGGATCAAAAAGTGATAAAGATTACTTTGAATCGGCGAACAACAATATAAAAGGAGAAAATTACGCAGAGGCAATTTCGGATTTTGAATCTTTGATTAATGAATATCCCGAAAGCGAACTTGCTCCAAAAGCAACATTTGAAATAGGTAAAATATATCAGGGGCAGATGATTAAAAATATTACCCGGACAGAATCATTTGAAAATGCTATTAAATATTACAACGAAATTGTCGAGAAATATACCGAAGATCCTAATACACCCAATGCTTTGTTTATGATAGGATTCATCCAGGCCAATGAATTACAGAGATTAGATGAAGCAAGGGATACCTATAAATTATTCCTGGAAAAATATCCCGAAAGTGAATTGGCAGAATCGGCGCAGGCTGAAATCGATAATTTAGGTCTTTCGCCGGAAGAAATTTTAGAACAGAAAATGAGCACTGTCAAAAAGTGACGGTAAAATCGCAAAACTACAAAAAATATCTGGATCCATCCGTTGTATCGAAACTCAGATCGATAGAATTAAAAGCCAAGTTTGTTGTTGAAGGTTTTATGGTAGGGCTTCATAAGAGTCCCTACCATGGCTTCAGTGTGGAATTCAGCGAGCACCGCGCCTATAACCAAGGCGATCCCATCCGAAATATTGATTGGAAAGTCTACGGAAAAAGTGAACGTTACTACATCAAGCAATATGAAGAAGAGACAAATCTTATTTGTAATATAATTCTTGATGTGAGTAAATCGATGGATTACAAACAAAGCGGGAAAATCACAAAGCTGGAATACGGCAGTACACTGGCAGCGGCATTGATTTATTTAATGCTTCAGCAGCAAGACTCTGTTGGCTTATCTTTGTATTCGGATAAAATAGAAACTTATCTTCCTCCAAAATCATCACGAGTGTATTTGCGCCCGTTGCTGCAAGCGCTTGATTCTGCTAAAGCTTCCAACAAAACTCAAACTGCAGGTTGTCTTCATTCAGTTGCTGAGAAAATTAAAAAAAGGGGATTGGTTATAATTATTTCGGATTTCTTTGATGAACCCGAATCGGTTATATCGGCGATCAAACATTTCCATTTCAAGAAGAATGAAGTGATAGTATTTCAAATACTGGATCCTGTTGAAAGGAGTTTCAGCTTCGGACGCGACGCTATTTTTGTTGACAAAGAAACCGGCGAGGAAATGACGACCCAGCCGTATCAAATTCAGAAAGCATATCAAAGTGCGATGAATGATTTTATCGAGAAGATAAAAGGAGAATGCCGCAGCTTCGGGGTTGAGTATAATTTGATTGAAACCAACACACCATTCGATAAAGCTCTGTTCAGCTACTTCAAGAAAAGAAGCCGGCTTAACTAAACCCTTCTATGTCGCTCATATATTTATCGATGTATTTGTCGGCAGTCGCACCTTCTTTCGCTTCAGCAATGCAACGTATTATCGGCTCGGTGTTAGACTTTCTGAAATGCACCCAGTGATCGTCGAAGTCTATACGCAGCCCGTCTTCGGTATTTATTTTTTCTTTAGAATATTTTTGTTTGAGCCCGTCAAGAATTTTATCCGGCTCTTTACCGGCTAGATTAATTTTCCGTTTTACTATTATGTAAGGGGGTAATGAATCTTTTAGTTGAGTCATTGTGCCGCCGAATTCAAGTAAATGCTGCAGTGTAATAACTGTTCCAACAAGAGCATCGCGGCCGTATTGTAATGCAGGATAAATAACGCCGCCGCTTCCTTCCCCGCCAATCACCGCATTTGTTTCCTGCATTTTTTTTACAACGTTCGCTTCTCCAACAGGTGATCGGTGTACGGTGCAGCCGAATTCTTTGGCAACATCTTCAACAGCGCGTGTTGTTGAAAGATTTATTGCTACATCACCTTTCTCTTTTGACAAAATAAATTTTACGGCTTGTGTGATTGTGTATTCTTCTCCAAACGGTTCTCCCTGATCGGTAATGAGTACTAACCTATCGACGTCAGGATCAACGACAATTCCCAAATCGGCGCCTTCTTCTTTGACTGCTTTCATCGTTTCGGTAAGATTCTCCGGTAGCGGTTCAGGCATCCGTGGAAAGATACCTGTTTTTTCACAATTCATTTCAATTACTTCGCATCCCAATTCTTTCAACAGATCGGGCATTACATATGCTCCTGCTCCGTTCACACAATCGAGCAGCACTTTGAATTTTCTTTTCTTTATTGCTTTCACATTGATGTGCTTCATCGCAAGCACTGCATCCATGTGGTCTTTTAATCCGTAACCGGAATGGGTAAGCTTGCCAAGTTTGTCCCATGATTTATATTTAGATTCTTCTTTCTCAAGAATTTCAATCATCCGTTTATTCTCGTTCGGGGTCATGAACTCCCCTTTGTAGTTTAGAAGTTTAAGCGCGTTCCATTCATTAGGGTTGTGGCTTGCCGAGATTGCAATGCCCCCAACCGCGTTATGTTTTCGAACATTGAACAATACTGTTGGAGTTGGGCACACGCCAATATCAATCACATCGTTTCCTTTTGCGATGAGAGTCCCTATGATGGTGTGTCTTACCATATCGCCTGTTATTCGGCCGTCGCTGCCGATCACAATTTTGCCCGCGCCGCAGAAATCGGCATAAGCCGAAGTATATTTTACTATTGTTTCGGGATCAAGCCCGTCACCTATGATCCCTCTAATACCCGAAATGCTTACCATTAATGTCGGCATTCAATCTCCAACGTTTATTAAATATGAATGATTGTTAAAATCAGTATATAACAACATTGAATGCAAATTAAGAAAAATTAGAATTAAAAGTTTCTTAGAATTGTTGGACAGACATGTATCCTAAAATTGTTTATCTTTTGAAAAATAATTCTACAGAAAATGTATGAGAAAGTCTCTATCACAGAAAATCAATATCGTGAATGATCTTCTTTTAAAAAGATTCGGCATTCCTCCCCGGAATAAAAAACTTCCCAACCCGGTGGATATGTTAATCGCTACAATCCTTTCGCAAAATACAAACGATAACAACTCATACAAAGCATTTCAAAATTTACGAAAGCGTTTTAAGAATTGGGAAGAAGTTGCCGAGGCAAAACGAACATCAATAGAGAAAGAAATTAAAGTAGCGGGACTCGGTCTGCAAAAATCAAAAGCGATTAAAGAATTCCTGACTGAAATAAAAAAGAAGAAGGGGAGCATCTCTTTAAATCATCTCAAAAATATTGATAACATTAATGCTATAAACGAACTCACCGAGTACAACGGCATCGGTGTCAAAACCGCGAGTTGTGTATTGCTCTTTGCGATGGATAGAAATATTTGTCCAGTCGATACTCATGTGCATCGCACTGTGAACAGGATTGGAATAACCGATACAAAAACTCCCGACAAAACATTCTTTGCATTAAACGAAAACTTTCCGAAAGATATAGCCCATCAATTTCACACAAATCTTATTAGGCTGGGACGAGAAATCTGTAAACCTAAAAATCCGGCCTGTGGTTTATGCCCTCTTGTAAAAGTATGTAATTTTGATCAAAAGAATTTGGATGGAAAAAATATTTATAAAGAAAGAAGTTTTATGCTACTTGATAATGTAAATGATTAGATTGCACACTGTTATTTTTCTGAATTGATTATTCATTTTATTGCGATAATATATGTGGGTAATTTTTGCGCTTCTCAATCCGGTTGCTGAGGGTTTAAGAAGTCTCTTTGTAAAGAAAGCATCGCACCAAGTTGAGCCGATCATAATTTCCTGGGCGAATAATTTGTTGCCGTCCATTCTTTTCCTACCCGGCTTATTTTTTATAGAAGTTCAGATCAACAGATTATTTTTGTTAAGTTTTCTTGGAACTGCATTCATCAATCTTGCGGCAACCATCCTTTACATGCGAGCCATTTCCAAAGGTGATATCTCCAAAGTAATGCCGATGATGAGTTTCACTCCATTATTTTTGCTGATAACTTCTCCAATATTGGTCGGCGAATTTCCTCACACTTTAGGAGTGATCGGGATTTTATTTATTGTTGCCGGTTCATATCTCTTAAATTCAAATTTGCGGAAGCAGGGAATATTTGCTCCTTTCAAAGCTCTCTTGAAAGAAAAAGGTCCGCGTTACATGTTTATTGTTGGCTTCTTATGGAGCATTTCGGCTAACTTGGATAAAATCTCAATTCAGAATTCTTCTATTCTCCAACACATCATTTTCCTTAATATCTTCATTTTCACATCGCTTACAATATTTCTTGCCTCACGTGGGAAATTAAAGAAAGAAACCATTTATCCCGCAAGGAAAAACCTGGTATTTGTTAGTCTTTTTACCTGTGGAACGTTTATTTTTCATATGACAGCCCTCTCAATGACGCTCGTTGCCTATGTAGTTTCTTTGAAGAGATTATCCGGCGTAATTTCAGTTTTTTTAGGATATTTCGCGCTTAATGAACCAAATATACGTGAAAGATTGTTAGGATCTTTAGTAATGTTTATTGGAGTATTATTGATTCTGCTATCCTAATATTTTGTGTGATGATTGAGTAACTTTTAATTTCAATTGGTTATGGACTAAAATCCAAATATTTTCTTATAAATTTCTTAACACCCGACGAAATAAGATAGTAGGTTTTATTTAGATTAATACTTCCTTATATTTGATAAACGCAATCACAACTGAGGAGTATAATGTCCACAAAGTATGATATTGCAATTCTTGGGGGGGGACCCGGCGGGTATGTAGCAGCGATTCGCGCTTCACAATTAGGATTTAAAACTGTTGTAATCGATAAAGATAATCTTGGCGGAGTCTGTCTCAACTGGGGCTGCATCCCTACAAAGTCTCTCCTCAAAAATGCAGAAATTTATGACATAATGAGAAATCAATCCAAGGATTTCGGTATAAGTGTTGAAGGACTTAGTTTTGATTTCAGCAAGATCATTAAACGGAGCAGGGGAATTTCAGACCGCATCACCAAGAACGTGGAATTTCTTATTAAGAAAAATAAAATCGATAGAATCCGAGGCTTTGGTAAACTTGTATCAAAAAATCAGATTGAAATTTTTGATCCCGACGGAAAAGTTATCGACAAAGTTGAAGCGGATAAAATTATTATAGCCACCGGCGCGCGCCCGAAAATATTAACTAACATTCCTGTTGACCGAAAGAAAATTATTACAAGTACAGAAGCGATGAACTTACCCGAACAACCAAAAGAGTTGATCGTGATAGGTGCCGGTGCTATCGGTATTGAGTTTGCATACTTCTACAATGTGCTTGGCACAAAAGTGACCGTGATAGAAATGCTCGACCAAATTCTTCCCATTGAAGACAAAGAAGTATCAGACACTTTGGAGAAAAATTTTAAGAAGCGGGGAATGGAAATTTACACCGGGACTAAAGTCGACAAAGCCGAAGTAAAAGAGAAGAAGGTTGTTGTAACAATTGACAAAGCCGGTGAAAAGAAAACATTGCAAGCCGACATCGTATTGAATGCGATCGGCGTAACGGGCAATATTGAAGGATTTGGATTAGAGGAACTTGGAATTGAGCTATACAAAAATCATATTAAAGTTGACAAGAATTCATATCAAACCAACATAGAAAATATTTACGCTATCGGTGACGTGATAGGACCTCCATGGTTGGCGCATGTGGCGTCGGCGGAAGGAATCCACTGCGTTGAAACAATGAAAGGACTTACACCGGCTCCGGTTGATTACGAAACGATACCCGGCTGTACATACTGCAATCCGCAAGTCGCAAGCGTCGGGATGACGGAAGCCAAAGCGCGAGAAGCCGGACATGAATTAAAGATAGGCAAGTTCCCGTTTATGGCAAGCGGTAAAGCCTTCGCGGCTGGTGATAGGGAAGGATTTGTAAAATTAATTTTCGACGCAAAATACGGCGAGCTGCTCGGCGCCCATATTATCGGTCCCGAAGCTACAGAACTTATAGCCGAAGTAACATTGGCAAAATCAATGGAAGCGACATTCGAATCAATTGTAAAAACGATTCATGCGCATCCTACATTATCCGAATCAATTATGGAAGCGGCGGCAAATGCATACGGCGAATCAATCCACATCTAGAATTTTCGATTACTCCGATCTCGGATTCATTGCATACGATAAAGCATGGGATATGCAAAAAGAGGTATTTGAAAAAAGAGTGAAGAATGAAATCGAGGATCAATTCTTTTTACTCGAACATCCTCATACTTATACTTTAGGCAAGACGGCAAACAGGGCGAATCTCGTCGGGACAAAAGAATTTTTGGAGAAAAACGGAATTAGTGTTTTCGATATCGACCGCGGCGGTGACATAACTTATCACGGACCGGGGCAGATCGTGGGTTACCCGATAATCGATTTGAAGAATTGGAAGCAGGATACACACATTTACCTTAGAAGTCTGGAAGAAGTTATCATCCGTACATGCACCGATTACCAATTGCAAACCGAACGCAATGAAAAATTCACCGGCGTTTGGATTGAAGACCGAAAGATCGCTGCAATCGGTATTAAAGTAAGCCGGTGGGTAACAATGCACGGTTTCGCCTTCAACATCAATACCGATCTATCGATGTTTGACGGGATTATTCCTTGCGGTATTAAAGAGAAGGATGTTACATCACTTAGTAAAGAACTCGGAAGAGAAGTAGATATTCAGGAAGTGAAGCAGAAATTAGTACAACACTTTCAAAATGTTTTTGGATATACAAATTATAAATCCGTCCAACTTGAGGAATTGATGAATGTAAAATGAATGTGATTCTCTCTTCTCTTTGCGTTGTTTACTCTGCGATCTCTGCGTGCCCTGGTTTCACGCAAAGTCCGCGGAGAAGTCGCGGAGACCGCGGAGAATTATAATTTGAGATCAGAAATTAAAATTAAACTAAGGTTTATAATGGCAAAAAATAATAAATCGGCAGATACAGCAACTGCAAAAAAGAAATCAACATTGAAAGCTCCAACCGGAAAAGTCGATTCTTTCGGCGGGCTGACGAAAGACGAATTGATGAACGCTCTCCGTTTGATGTATCTTTCGCGGCAGATGGATCACAAAGTAATGACATTGCTCAAACAGGGGAAAGCTTTCTTTCACATAGCCGGAGCCGGACACGAAGCTACACAAGTTGCGTTCGGACTCGCGATGAAACAGGGAGTCGATTGGGGTTACCCATATTATCGTGATATGGCTTTCATGTTGGGACTGGGCTTAAAACCCGATCAAATTTTTCTTCACATGTTAGCTAAAGAAGATGACCCAATGACAGGGGGGAGACAAATGAATTGCCACTGGGCAAGCCGTGAGTTTAACGTACCTACACAATCAAGCCCTACCGGTACGCAATTTCTTCAAGCAGTCGGTACAGCGTTAGCGGAAAGAAGGAAAGGTAATAACGCTGTGGTGTACGTATCCAGCGGAGAGGGGACATCCAGCCAGGGTGAATTTCATGAAGCAGTAAACTGGGCTAGCCGTGAAAAGCTGCCGGTTGTTTTCGTAATTCAAAATAACAAGTGGGCTATTTCTGTCCCGGTTCAACAGCAGACCGCGGGTAAATATCATTCCGTTTCCGAGATGATGAAAGGGTATGAAAATCTATTGCGTCTCAAAGTTGACGGTACTGATTATCTCACAATGAATGCAACAGCACAGACAGCATTCAAACACGCGCGTATCGGGCATGGACCCGCTCTGATAGAAGCGCACACAGTTCGTTTGTTTTCGCATTCATCATCCGATGACCAGCGAAAATACAGACCGCAGGATTCGCTTGAAGAAGATTTGAAGAAAGACCCAATTGAATTATTCGTTAAAAAATTGATTGATAAAAATGTACTTACAGAATTAGCATATGAAGAATTTAAAAAAGAAATTACTAATCACGTTAACGAAGCAGCCGAATGGGCATTGAAGCAAGCCGATCCCAAACCGGAAACTGCGTTAAAATATGTCCTCGACGAAAGCGGCAAACGCGATAAACTTGAATACGAAGTGTTAACCACCGAAGGCAAACCGGTCGTGATGGTAGACGCCATCAACCACGCATTACGCGAAGAGATGGAACGCAACGATAAAATTTATGTATTCGGTGAAGATGTGGAAGACGGCAAAGGAGGCGTGTTTACAGCAACAAAAGGATTGTCTACTCAATTCGGTAAAGATAGAGTTTTCAATTCACCCTTGGCTGAAGCAAGTATCATGGGTGTAACATTCGGCATGGCTGTTGCAGGTTTGAAGCCCTGTCCCGAAATTCAATTCGGCGATTACATCTGGCCCGGCTTCATGCAGATTCGTGATGAACTCGTTATGATGCGTTACCGCTCAAATAATTTGTTTGAAACGCCTGGTGTTATTCGTGTTGCCGTCGGCGGTTACATTCACGGCGGACTTTATCACAGTCAAAATATTGAAGGATTTTTCTCTCACATGCCGGGATTGTTGATTGCGTATCCATCCAATGCGGCGGACGCGAAAGGATTGCTTAAAACTGCGTTACGATTAAATGACCCGGTGATGTTCCTCGAGCACAAAGGTTTGTATCGTCAAAGTTACGCTACTACTCCCGAGCCTGATTCCGGTTATCTTGTGCCGTTTGGAAAAGCAAAAATTATAAAGGAAGGGAATGATTTAACTATTGTTACATACGGAGCGATGGTTCATGAAACTAATTTCGCCGTAAAGAAATTGAATGAAGAAGGCTACTCTGTTGAAGTGATTGATATCCGCACAATAGCGCCTTTGGATACGGAAATGATTTTCAATTCTGTGAAGAAGACCGGCAAAGCGGTTGTAATTCATGAAGATACATTAACCGCCGGATTCGGCGCTGAGATTGCGGCAAGGATAGTGGATAATTGTTTTGAATATTTGGATGGGCCTGTGAAAAGAATTGCAGCTGCAGATACGCCGATTCCTTTCCACCCAAACCTTGAAAAGGAAGTGCTGCCGACCAGAGACAAAATTTATACTCAGCTAAAAGAGTTGTTAAACTACTAGAAAATTTTGAGGGAAATATAAATGAGAGTAAATGTTGTAATGCCTAAGATGGGCGAAAGTATCACTGAAGGTACTATCATCAAGTGGCATAAGCAAAAAGGCGACGTAGTAAAAAAAGATGAAATCATTTATGAAATTGCTACTGATAAAGTTGATACGGAAATTCCAAGCCCTGCCGACGGTGTGCTTGTTGATATAAAAGTTTTTGAACAGGAAACCGTCGAGGTTGACACGGTGGTTGCAGTCATCGAAACCGATGGTGAAGCGGCAGCAGCCCCTGTAGTGGAAGAAAAAATTGAAGAACCGAAATCCACTACACAGGTAGGCGGTGAGCTTGTTGATGTTACGATGCCCAAGATGGGTGAATCGGTGATGGAAGGAACGATCATCAAATGGCATAAGAAAGTCGGGGATAAAGTAGCGCTTGATGAAATTATTTATGAAATCAGCACAGACAAGGTTGATACCGAAGTTCCTGCACCCGCAGCCGGAACACTAGCGGAAATATTGTACGGTGAAAACGAAACGGTAGAAGTTGGAGTTGTGGTTGCCCGCATCTCCACAAGCGGCGGAATCGTGAAACCAAAAGCGGAACAAAAAACAGTTGCGAAAGAATCCGAAGTGATCGAAAAGAAAGTGATGGATCAGCATCCGGTGGAAAAAGTTTTGCGCGAACAAAATATGGGAGAATCAAACAAATTTTATTCACCGCTGGTGATGAACATCGCCAAAAAAGAAAATGTATCGTTCGAAGAATTGGAGATTATTAACGGTTCAGGTATGGGTGGACGCGTTACAAAGAAAGATATTCTCAAATATATCGAAGAAAGAAAATTGGGTAAAAGAGATTCATCGCCGCAAACCTATTCCTCTATACCTGATACCCCACTGCCTTCAACCAATGCTAAAACGGGAGTAAGTCAATCAACTGCTTCTGGCGATACTCAAATCATCCCGATGGATAATGTGCGGAAAATTATAGCCGAGCACATGATTAAGAGCCGCGATACTTCGGTTCACGTTACGGGTGTAGTTGAAGTTGATATGACCGTGATTTACAATTACCTGAAGAAGAATAAAGAAGCTTATCTAAAGCGAGAAGGGGTAAAATTAACCTACATGCCATTTGTAGCATACGCGGCTATTAAAGGAATAAAAGAGCTGCCCCTATTGAATGCTTCCATAGAAGGTAATAATATTGTAGTGAAAAATTTTATCAACTTGGGTTTTGCAGTTGCGGTTGAACCAAACGGTCTTATCGTTCCTAATGTTAAACACGCCGATGAGAAGAATATAAAAGGTTTGGCCAGATCGATTAACGAGCTGGGTGAAAAAGCCCGAACAAAAAAACTGATGCCGGACGATATTGTAGACGGGACATTTACAATCACTAACTATGGTGTGTTTGGTTCGCTCTTTGGTACGCCGATTATAAATCAACCTGAAGTAGCGATACTTGGCACAGGCGCGGTTGTGAAAAAGCCGGTCGTTATGGAAGTGGACGGAGTCGATACAATTGCTATAAAACCGATGATGTACTTGTCGCTAAGCCACGACCATAGATTAGTAGACGGAATGCTGGGCGGTAAGTTTTTGAAAATTGTAAAAGAGACACTAGAGAATTTTGACATAAGTATAGTATAAATTTTCTAATTCTGAATTCGGAGAAATAAATTGATCAATCAACATCAAAAAGATTACAAAGCGGAAGTTGAAAAGAACAGAGGTGAATTAGGTAAACGTCCGGAATGGTTGCGTGTAAAATTACCAAGCGGTGAAAATTACAAAGATGTTCTCAATCTTATGCGTAAATCGAAACTTAACACTGTTTGCGAAGAAGCAAAATGCCCCAACATGGCCGAATGCTGGAACAGCAGGACTGCCACATTCATGATACTCGGCGATACATGCACACGAAGCTGCGGATTTTGCAATGTAAAAACCGGAATGCCGAATGAACTCGATTTGGACGAACCGCGCCGTGTAGCTGAATCGGTTGAACAATTACAACTAAGGCATGCGGTCATCACATCGGTTAACCGGGATGAATTGAAAGACGGGGGAGCTGCTATTTTTTCCGAAACAGTTAAATTGATAAGAGAAAAAATGCCGACATGCACAATTGAAATTTTAATACCTGATTTCAAAGGTGATAAAGCGGCATTCGAAATAATCATGCAAAACCCACCTGATATTTTAAATCATAATCTGGAGACTGTCGAGCGTATTTATCATGCAGTTAGGCCTCAAGCGCAATACGAGAGAAGTCTCAATTTGATCAAGTGGTTTAAAGCAAGAGGTCTTAAAACTAAAAGCGGAATCATGGTTGGGATTGGTGAAAAAAATGAAGAAGTATTGAAAGTAATGCAAGACTTGCGAGATCATCATTGTGATATTTTAACAATCGGGCAATACCTTCAACCAACAAAAGAACACCTCCCTGTTGACAGATATGTCACCCTCGGAGAATTCAAAATGTTCAAAGAAGAAGGATTGAAACTTGGATTCAAAGCAGTTGAATCTGCTCCTTTGGTACGAAGTTCTTATCACGCAGATAAACATGCGAGAGATTTTTAAAAAGTCTGATTATTCTCCTTTCTAATTGCTTCGGTCGAAGACAATTAATCTGTTGTGATTTGTCACAAATGAAAAAGAGATATACTGGCTATATTACAATTTCATTATTGTACCTAATTAAAAATTTTGATGGCAATATAATTGTATACCACCACCATGGGAGTTCTCTATGAAAAAGTTTCACAAAACTCTAACATTTCTTTTCCTATTAATGCTGCTTCCTCTCTCAATTATTTTCTTTAAGAGTGAAGGTGAAATACCGGTAAAGGCAAAACCGGGTTTTAAAGAGAATCCTCAAGCTAGGATGGAGCAGGAATTCATGATGTTGAAAGATCCTGTTACCAATGAAATTCCAAAGAATATTTTCAGGGATGAACAAGAATTTGCAAAAACACTTCCAATAAATGATGGGGTGAAATTTTATAAAAAAGGAAGAATGATTAGCTCCGAGGTTTTAACCTGGGCGGAAAGGGGTCCTAATAATATAGGCGGGAGAACAAGAGCTTTGGCAGCAGATGTTAGAACCACTTCGGCAGGTTCTATCAGATTAATCGCCGGGGGAGTCTCCGGAGGATTATGGTATTCTACAAATGAAGGTTCTTCCTGGACAAAGGCTACTACATCAGATCAAATACATAGCGTTACTTGTGTTGTTCAGGATAATAGAAGCGGACAGCAAGATGTTTGGTATGCGGGGACGGGTGAAAGCTCCGGTAATTCTGCTTCCGGCGGAGGAGCTTCTTTCCAGGGGAACGGAATATTCAAATCTACCGATAACGGTGCAAGCTGGGCGCTTTTAAGTTCAACTGCGTCAAACACTCCTCAAACCTATGATAATGCTTTCGATTATGTCCATAATATTGCTGTATCCACTTCAAACGGGTATGTTTATGCTGCAGCTTCTAATACAATTAAAAGAAGTACAGACGGTGGAACCAACTGGACTACTATTATCGGATCATTGGCTAACTCAAGTTACACAGATGTTGTTGTTAACAGCTCCGGTGATGTTTACGTTGCTCTTACCAGTGCAGTAACAAATCCTGGAATTTGGAAATCGACTGATAACGGCGGCACTTGGTCTGATATCACCCCTGTTAGTGGATCCAATGCGTCAGAGAATTTTCCTGCTACATATACAAGAGTTGTTTTGGCTTTAGCTCCTTCAAACAATGATATTCTTTACGTGTTAGCTAGAACACCGGGAGCCGGGCAGGCAGGCTCGGGAGGTATTGACCAAGAAGCAAATAGCTTTTGGAAATATGATGATTCACAATCGGGTACCAGCAGATGGGTAAACAGGTCATCCAATTTACCAACATGGACAGATCCTGTTGGAGGATTAACTACACAGGGTGGGTATGATATGACTGTTCATGTAAAACCGGATAATGAAAATTTTGTTCTGATCGGGGGAACGAATTTATTAAGAACAACAGATGGTGCGTCTACTGCTATGGGGCTTACAGTTACTCATTGGATTGGCGGATATGCTGTTGCAAATGATTTTACGCAATATGCAAATCACCATGCCGATCATCATTCGGGCGCTTGGCGGCCTGGAAACGCATCGGTATTCTATTCCGGGCACGACGGTGGAATTTCGATAACAACAGATATAACCGCTAGTACCGTGGCTTGGAGTGATTTGGACGCATCCTATAATACTTCACAATTTTATGCCGTATCACTCGCACCGGAAGGCAGCAGCAATTATATTTTAGGAGGAATGCAGGACAACGGCAACGCACAAATGGATGCATCCGGTTTGGCTTCGTGGAACGAGATCCCGGGAGGAGGTGATGGTACTTATAATGCAGTTGCACCTCTGGCGGATGACCGTTTCTATTCCGAACAGCAATACGGAAGGTTACTTAGTTTTCACAGAAATCATTCTTATGTTCAGGATTTCGCACCTCCTTCCGGAACTTCTAATGAGCTTAATCAATTATTTGTTAACCCTATGGCATTAGATCCTAACGATTCAAACATTCTTTATTATGCCGGAGGTAATGTTACTGATCCGGTTGGTGGCGAATATACAGGTTTATGGAGAAATGATGATGTTAATCATGCGACAGATCCGGTTAGTCAATGGTCACAGTTAACATCTACCGTAATTTCAGATGGGTCAAAGGTTACCTCAATAGGGGTTTCAACTACACCTGCAAACGTGGTTTATTATGGTACGTCGAGTAACACAGTCAAAAGAATCGATGCTGCGAACTCAGGCACAACACCCACTGTTACGGACAATAACAGGCGGGTCATTCCCTTCTGGTTATATTAGCTGTATTGCAGTTGACCCTACAGATGATGATAAAGTAATGGTGGTATTTAGTAATTATAATGTAGTTTCTTTATGGTACACTTCCGATGGTACTAATGCTACACCGACTTGGACGGATGTTGAGGGTAATTTATCCGGAACTGCAGGTCCATCTATACGTTGGGCTGAAATATTAAATGTAGGTGGTACAACTCATTATTTCTTAGGTACCAGTGTAGGTGTTTATTACACAGTGCTTCTCGATGCTGCTTCAACTGTATGGTCGCTGGAAGCTTCTTCAACTATCGGTAATGTTGTAACAACCATGCTTGATTTCAGAAGTGCTGATAACACCTTAGCTGTAGCAACTCACGGCAGAGGTGTTTTTACGGCTGAAATAAGTTCTCCTTTACCTGTAGAGTTGGTCTCTTTTGAGGGTAAGTTCGAAAACAATAAAATAATATTGGATTGGGCAACAGCAACCGAAATTAATAATTATGGTTTTGAAGTAGAAAGAAGGGGTTCTAGTAGACACGAAGCGACATGGGGACAGATCGGTTTTATTGAAGGGTTTGGTAACAGCAATTCCCCCAAATATTATTCCTTTGTTGATGAAAATCCAAACGGGAGTAAAATATTTCAATATAGACTTAAGCAGGTAGATTTTGACGGGCAATATGAATACTCTGAGGCAATTGAGATTAATATTGAAATTGGCGAGCCAGAATTATTTCAGAATTATCCAAATCCGTTTAACCCTACCACAACTATAAAATTTAAGTTAAACCAATCCGGCCGTGTAAAACTGAACGTTTATAACATGTTGGGCGAATTAGTACTTAGAGTTCTAAATCAAGAGATGGACGAAGGATTGCATGAAGTTGAAATTAATGCCTCTAATTTTGTAAGTGGAATTTACATTTACCGGATTGATGTAGAAAATAGCTACTCGGCTGTAAAGAAAATGTTGTTTATAAAATAATCCTTACTCAATATTGATTTTAGAGCTGTCTCATAATTCATTTTCTAACCATGGTGAGCGAAGACAAACCGTGATTTTGAGCTCTAAAGCAGACTTCGACTTCGCTCAGTCTGCTCTTTTACGATTTTTGAGACAGCTCCCTCTTATATGGAACATGATTTAATTAAATTACCAATATTTAGTTTTAGCCCCTTGGATTGAAGCACTCAATAAATTTCTGATCTAATAAGAATATTCTTAATACATCCAGCCAAATTCTCACAATTGAAAAGTGAATAGAGTAAAAATTTTTGAATGATTTTATTTTAGCTCAAATTAGCTATTTTTCTCATGAAAATAACTTTTTTGTGATTTTGTATTGTCGTTCTTAATTCATATTTTTTGGCACGGTTATTACTGTTATGTTAGTTTAGAAAAGACTAGAAAATATACATGATAAAATTTTTTGATAATATATATAAAAACATGATTCTCGGACTAATTATTATCATTGTGAACAATTTTATCTTCAGTGAGAAGGTTACTAAGTGATTAGTAACCTTTTTTATTTTAAATAGAATATGGAGTTAACTATGGCAAAAGCAAAGGGCGATATCATAATTGATATCGAAAAATGCAAAGGATGCGAATTATGTGTCGCAGCTTGCCCTCAAGATTCTCTTGCTCAGGCAAAAAAAGTTAACGCAAAAGGTTATCTATATATCGTCAAAGTAAATGACGAATGTACTGGATGCACAAATTGCGCTCTTGTTTGCCCTGAAGGAGCAATAACTGTTTATAGGGATACCGGTAAGAAAGAACCGGTTGCAAAAATAACTAATGTAAAAAGTGATATAACAGTAACGGTGAAAGAATGAAAGAACTAAAATTAATGAAAGGAAATGAGGCATTGGCAGAAGCGGCAATCCGTATGGGTTGCGATGCCTATTTTGGTTATCCCATTACTCCGCAATCGGAGGTGCTTGAATATTTGAGCCGTGAAGCTACTAAAAGAACAGGTATGGTTGTTTTGCAAGCTGAAAGTGAAGTCGCATCCATAAACATGGTTTACGGCGCCGCCGGTACCGGGAAAAAAGTTTTCACTTCATCTTCAAGCCCTGGAATTAGTTTAATGCAGGAAGGTATTTCGTACATCGCTTGTGCCGAACTACCTTGCTTGCTTGTTAACGTTAACAGAGGCGGTCCGGGTTTAGGTACAATCCAACCAGGCCAAGGAGATTATTTCCAATCCGTTAAAGGGGGAGGACACGGAGATTATAAATTAATTGTCTTAGCTCCTTCCACTGTTCAGGAAATGTCTGATTTTGTTCAGGAAGGTTTCGACCTCGCTTTCAAATATAGAAACCCGGTACTAATACTTGCAGACGGAGCGTTAGGCCAGATGATGGAAAAGGTTGAACTGAGTCCCCAAAAAGAGAGAACATTTGAAGACCTGGGATGGACAACTATTGGGAGACGTAAAGGAGAGGATAGTAAAATTGTCACTTCGTTAAATCTCAAATCGGAAGAAATGGAAAAAATTAATATCCATCTTCAAAAGAAATATAAAGAAATTGAAAAGAACGAAGTTAAATATGAATTGATTGGCTGCGAAGATGCCGACTATATATTTGTTGCATTTGGTCTTGTTGCAAGATTATGTACCAAAGCAGCTGAGTTGGCGCGTGAAAAAGGAATGAAAGTTGGCGTGATTAGGCCTATTACTCTTTTCCCATTTCCTACCGATATTATTAGAGAATATGCATCCAAGATAAAAGGATTTATGGATGTTGAAATGAATGCCGGGCAGATGATTGAAGATGTTAGACTGTCTGTTGAAGGCAGAGCGCCTGTTGAATTTTACGGAAGAATGGGGGGCATCGTTCCAACTCCTGAAGAAATTTTAGTTGCGCTTGAAGAGAAATTAATAGGAGGTGCCAAATGAGCGAAAAAATGATTAAAGACGAAGGCTTATGTGTAAAAGAGAACATAGTATATGCTCCACCTCAAGATGCTATGTATGATGTTTCCACTCATTATTGCCCGGGTTGCGGCCATGGTGTTGCACACAGAATTCTTGCAGAAGTTATTGAAGAGATGGGAATTACAAATGATATTATAGGCGTTGCTCCTGTTGGCTGTTCTGTATTGGCATACAACTATTTGAATATTGATATGACGGAAGCGGCGCATGGTAGAGCAACGGCTGTTGCTACAGGTATCAAAAGAGTTCTTCCTGATAAATATGTTTTCACATATCAAGGCGATGGTGACCTTGCAGCTATCGGAACAGGTGAAACAATTCACACAGTTAACCGGGGCGAAAATATACTTATCATCTTTATCAATAACGGTATTTACGGTATGACAGGCGGACAGATGGCGCCGACAACATTACCGGGGATGAAATCAACAACATCACCTTTTGGTAGAGATGTTGCACATGTTGGTAATCCTCTTAAGATGACTGATTTGGTTGCTCAATTACCGAGCGCGTATTATGTAACACGTCAATCAGTTCATAAACCGGCTAATGTAAGAAAAACTAAAAAAGCTATTCAAAAAGCTTTGGAATATCAAAAAGAAGGCAAGGGAACATGTTTTATTGAAATCGTTTCAAATTGCCCTTCTAACTGGAAAATGACACCGATTGAATCAAACAAATTTGTTGAAGAAAGTATGATCCCATTTTATCCACTGGGAGATCTTAAAACACCAAACGGTAAGGAGGGATAAGATGACTGAAGAATTAATTATTGCCGGTTTTGGCGGACAGGGTGTTTTGTCGATGGGTATGATTCTTTGTTATTCCGGAATGATGGAAAAGAAAGAAGTTAGCTGGATGCCTTCTTACGGCCCTGAAATGCGCGGTGGTACTGCTAATTGTATTACTATTGTTAGCGATACAAAAGTAAGTTCTCCAATTATTGCAAAATTCGATACGGTTATTGCGCTGAACCAACCGTCATTGGATAAATTTGAATCTGCAGTTAAACCTGGAGGCATGTTGATATATGACAGCACAAATATCATCAATCTTCCTAAAAGAAAAGACATAGATATTTACGGAATAGACGCAAGCAACGAAGCTGCAAAAATGAACAACACAAAAGTTATGAATATGATTATACTCGGCGCATTCCTTAAGAAAAAACCTATTATCAAAATGGAAAATATTAAAGAAGGTTTGAAACAGGTTCTGCCGGAACGTTATCATCATTTGATTCCGTTGAATGAGGAAGCAATGGCAAAAGGGATGGAATTGATTGAAAAGGCTTCGGTATCTGCCTAGATTTTAATAATGGACTCAAATAAAATTTGAGTGGTAAACCCATGTCGGTTTGTTAATCGGCATGGGTTTTTTGTTAAAACAGTCCGATTTTTATATTTAGCTACCTTGGAAATAAAGCAGATAATTAGTAGCTTTACAACTTAAAAACTTATAAAAAGGGAAATAATGGCTAGTAATACAGGCAAAGTAGTACAAGTTATTGGTCCCGTTGTGGACGTAGATTTTGAAGATGGACATCTTCCATCAATTTATAATGCTATTAAAATACCAAGAACCAATATTGACGGTGTGAAAGATGAACTGATTGTTGAAGTACAACAGCATCTTGGTGAAAATAGAGTTAGAACAGTGGCTATGGACGGTACCGATGGACTCGTTAGGGGAATGGATGCAATTGATATCGGTGAACCTATTTCAATTCCTGTTGGGCCCGAAACTTTAGGCAGATTGATAAATGTACTTGGTAAAGGTATTGACGGATTAGAACCGATTAAAACTGAGAAGCAATATGCAATACATCGTCATTCGCCTAAATTTGCTAACCTTTCAACTTCTCAGGAAATGTTTGAAACAGGGATTAAGGTTATCGATTTGTTGGAACCCTATACACGCGGCGGTAAAACTGGATTATTCGGCGGTGCAGGAGTTGGCAAAACGGTTATTATTCAGGAGCTGATTCATAATATAGCAAAACAACATGGCGGTTTTTCCGTATTTGCAGGTGTTGGAGAAAGAACCCGTGAAGGAAACGATCTTTGGCTTGAAATGAAAGAATCGGGTGTATTGGATAAAACTGCATTGGTATTCGGACAAATGAATGAGCCTCCCGGGGCTAGATTAAGAGTCGGTTTAACTGCTCTAACAATTGCAGAATATTTCCGTGAAGAAGAAGGGCGAGATGTTCTCTTGTTTATAGATAATATCTTCCGTTTTGTGCAGGCAGGTTCAGAGGTATCCGCACTTTTAGGAAGAATGCCCTCTGCGGTTGGTTATCAACCTAACCTTGCAACTGAAATGGGTGAACTTCAGGAGAGAATTACATCGACAGATAAAGGTTCCATTACTTCGGTTCAGGCCATATATGTTCCGGCGGATGATTTAACAGATCCGGCTCCAGCTACTACTTTTTCTCACCTTGATGCAACAACAGTTTTAAGCAGGCAAATTTCAGAACTGGGTATTTATCCTGCTGTTGATCCTCTCGATTCTACATCAAGAATATTGGAACCCGGGATTGTGGGAGAAGAGCATTACCGTGTTGCTAAAGAGGTAAAAGAAATTCTACAGGCATATAAAGATCTTCAGGACATTATTAATATTTTAGGGATGGATGAATTATCTGAAGAAGACAAGATTACAGTTAGACGTGCACGTAGAATACAGAGATTTTTAAGTCAACCTTTCCATGTTGCCGAACAGTTTACAGGTTTCCCCGGTAAATATGTTAAGCTGGAAGATACGATCAAAGGATTCAGAGAAATTATTGAAGGTAAACACGACAATCTTCCTGAACAGGCTTTTATGTATGTAGGCACTATAGAAGAAGCTGTTGAAAAAGCTAAGAAGATACAACAATAATTATGAAAGAAATCTATGTCGAAATATTAACTCCTTCTAAACTTGGATTTAAAGGGGAAGTCAAATCGATCACTGTGCCTGGTTCGCTTGGTAATTTCCAGGTGTTATTTAATCATGCTCCTTTAATGAGTACTTTTGAAATCGGTTTGATTAAGATTGTTGATTTGAATGATCAAATATTGATTTTTGCTACCGGCGGCGGCACTGTTGAAGTGATGGAAAATAAAATATTGCTCCTCGCCGAAAGTTTCGAAAAACCTACCGACATAGATCTGACTAGAGCTGAAGAAGCAAAGAAAAGAGCAGAAGCAAGAATGAAAAATCTTTATAATGAAGCTGTCGATTTTTTGCGTGCCGAAGCTGCATTGCAAAGAGCTGTTAACAGAATAAACATTGCTTCAAAAAAGTGATATAAATTATAGATAGATATTTGAGTTGAAAGCTAAACCGGATATAGTTAAGATTTTTTATTTATTTAAATAGCCGTCGCCGGCTATCAATTCCTGAACAATTTTATTTTCCCCAATCAATGTTGCGATCTTTTTTAGATGTTCAAGTATATAACTAAGTCTCTCTTTCTCATTTTGCAGGGAAAGTATCTTCTGTCTCTGCTTTAAATTCAGTCCGGCTTTTTCAGCAATTTTAAATGATTTGATTTCCGCAACTGTGAGATTTGCCCAAAACTCATGTTCCAGTTCTACATCAGCAATTCTTAATACTTCCAAGAGTTTATTTGTTGTTTTGTTGTACAATATTTCATCAAATTCATGAATGGTTTTATCTCCGTATTTTGAGACATCGGCTTCTAGGTAGCCGTCGCTGGATAGTATAGTTGAATGAGTCTTGAATCGCTCGATCCCGGTTACAAGAATATCGAATGATCCGTCAGGATATGAAGTAGTAATTTTTTCGATGATCGCGGTACATCCGACCTTAGAAAAATTTGAATCAATGTTGGAAACAATCCCGAAATGTTCACCGGTTTGCATACATCGATTTATCATCCTTTTATATCTTTCTTCGAAGATATGAAGAGGATATCTCGAATCGGGGAAGAGTACCAGTTTTAATGGGAATATTGGGATTCTTTTTTTCATACTGTTTTAATATTAGTGAAATATGTACTAATTAGTGGCAAAAAAATGCCCGAAAGTCAAGAAGAACAATCGGGCATTTAACTTACAGAGGGTAAAATTTATTTTGCTGCAGCGTAATTTTCAGCAACTGCATCCCAATTGATAACGTTGAAGAAAGCTGAAATATAATCAGGTCTTCTGTTTTGATAATTGAGATAATAAGCATGTTCCCAAACATCGATATTCAATATTGGGGTCCCTTTTATATCTGCAATATCCATCAACGGATTATCCTGATTTGGAGTAGACGATATAACCAACTTACCGTCAACTACAACTAACCAAGCCCAGCCGGAACCGAAACGTGTTGCGGCAGCATTTGAAAATTCCTCTTTGAATTTTTCAAATGACCCGAAGGCAGAATTTATTGCTTCAGCCAATTCGCCTGTTGGTTCACCCCCTTTATTTGGTCCCATTATCGCCCAGTAAAGGTTGTGATTATAGGCGCCGCCGCCGTTATTGCGTAGAGCGGGAGAATATTTGGAAATCCCGGCAAATATTTCTTCATATGATTTACCTTCCAACCCTGTTCCTTCCAAAGCATCATTAAATTTGGATACGTAGGCAGCGTGATGCTTGCTGTGGTGAATTTCCATTGTTCTTGCATCAATATAAGGTTCTAACGCATCATAGGGATACTGAAGCTTTGGTAATTCGAATTTAGTCATTTTTGAACTCCTATTATAATTTACTTTTGATAATTTATTTGAAAAACCTTCCAGTCTGTTGATACTCCCTGCAAGGGGAATTAAACCTAAAGCCATTAAAAATTTTTTCCTATCCATGGCATCAACCCTTATTGTTTTTTAAATAGTTAGATGCATTAAACACAAAAAGATTCACCGCATCCGCATGTTTTCTTTGCATTAGGATTTTTAAACTCGAATCCTTTCCCGTTTAAACCATCACTAAAATCAAGAATACATCCCATTAGATAAAAAAGACTTTTCCCGTCGATAATAATTTTTAATCCTTCCTGTTCTATCACAGTATCTGTAGAAGCTGTTTCTTCATCAAATCCCAAATGATAAGTGAAACCGCTGCACCCTCCCCCTTTTATGCTTACACGTAATGCATAAGTTTTGGGGATGTCATTTTCATTCATAAGTTTTTTTGCTTGAGCTACCGCTTTGGTTGTAATTGTAATTCCCGGTTGTGTTATTTGTTCGCTCATATTTCCCCTTTGAAAAAAATTATTGCGGATACTATAAAACTTCAGCTACTTGTTTAACATTATTCTCAAATGTAAAATTCACTTTCCAAGTATTTGCATCCAATCTTGTCAAATCATTCTGGTTTTCCAAATAGCCGGTAAATTCCATTGTTAGATTTTCAGCGGCTGAATATGAAAGCTCCGTATTTTTCTTTTCGAAGAAACTTCTTATTGCATATAAGATATCCTTTAAGAAAATATTCGAATTGTAATAAACCGGATATTTTGCTTTCATAAAATTGAAAAAAATATCCTGATTCGATTTTAATATATCTAAGTAATTCATTTTAATCCTCACCGACAATAATTAAATAATGATTTCTTTTAGGGACGTTTCAGCGAATAGTAATTCAATTTTATTTTGAATCCGTAAAAGGGGATTCTGTAAGCAGCAATTTCCCGCGCGTTTGCAATCGCTTGGTGTGAAACAATCAGCTAATTGAATTGGCTGCTCTAATGCCTTTATCACTGTAGCAAGAGTAATTTCTTCCGGTCTTTGAATTAGCGCGTAGCCCCCTCTAGTTCCCTGTACGGAATTAATAATTTTGCCCTTTACAAGTTTCTGCATAATCTTGGCCAGCAAATCATAGGGGATATCCAGTTTCTCGGAAACCTCCGCAGTGCTGACAACTCTCTCTCCCGAATTCTCGGCGATGTATTTGAGTCCCAAAAATGCATATTCCACAGATTTTGCTATCTTTAACATATATACGACTTATTTAGTCCGATATAAAATTAGGGAAGTTGATCTTTAAAGTCAAGAGGACTAATACAATTCTGTTGATTAATATTTTCGATATGTGTATGCTCGTGTGTTTAAGAAACTTAATTATTAGAACTAATATTGTTTTAGATTATGAGATTGATTGAACTTGCTTTCCAATATAGCAAAGCAAAAAAAGGACCTGATCCATGAGGCTCTAGAAGAATTTATAAAAATAAAGAAGAGAAAAACTTACTCGAATTTGAAGGGGAGATTGTAAATGTTAATTAAAAAACCCGGCTGTTATGTTAAAAAGCAAGCTAATAGTCAGAAAAAGTTAGACGTATTCTACACTATAAAATATAGTTC
>ENA-OSEO01000354-OSEO01000354.1-sediment-metagenome-genome-assembly--contig:-NODE-354-length-123796-cov-6.875080_pt1 | contig 123796 bp, 93 predicted proteins | sample MGYA00237883_ERZ534232 | MGnify/ENA metagenome assembly ERZ534232
CAGGGCCTGTTCGAAGGCCGCCTTGGTCTCCAGGGCGCCCGAAGCGATACCGCAGGTGGCAAGGCCGATCTGTATGGTGGGCACCGAGGCACGCCGTGAGGCCGTCAGCCGTCTCTCGGCCTCTTGTCTCAGAGGCCCGAAGGCCTTTTCCGGCACCGATTCATTGCTTTGGTTCATCTTGCCTTTGTTCTCTTTCCGCCTTTTCCTTTTCCACCTGCACACGCAGGATGAGTCCTTCCACCTTGCTGGGCGCCATGTGGCCGTGTACGGTATCGCCCAGGACGGCCACAGGGGCCAGGGCACAGCAACCCACACAGGCCACCCTTTCTATGCTGAATTCCCTGTCCGGCGTTGTCTGCCCTTCCGCTATGCACAGTTTACGTTCGAAATTCTCCAGAATCACGTCTCCACCCCGGACGTGGCACGCCGTTCCCAGGCACACCTTGATCTGGTTTCTTCCTGGAGGGTGGAAGCGGAACTGGTTGTAGAAGGTGGCGACCCCGTACACATCGCATGGGCGTATGCCCAGATGCCTTGCCACCATCCCCAGGGCTTGTCCCGGAAGGTAGGCATGTCGCCGCTGGATCATCTGCAGGATGGGAATGAGGTTCGCCCTGTCCTTGCCGAAGTCTTCCAGCCGCGTACGGATGTCGTCCAGTATCGCCTCCTCCTGCTCCGGAATCGTGTCGTTCATGGTCAACCCAACGCCTCTCAAATCTTCTCCATGGCCCCGTATGCCGACTGTATCCTGTCACGGAGCAGGAAGCAGAGCTTCTCCATCACCTTGAACCCCAGTTCCTTGTTGGCGAGCATCATCCTGCGTATCTCGGGCCCCCTGAGCACCAGGATCTTGGTTGGTTTCTGGCAGCTCGCCGAGGACATGAGATAGTGGGGTTTGTCCAGGAGGGCCGACCAGCATCCGAAGACCCTTCCCCTTCCCAGCGTTTCGATCACCACGCTTCCCTTGCGCATCCCCAGGTCCACCGTCCTTTCGAGAAACACCTGCCCTTCGGCGATGATGTAAAGGTCCTCTCCGAAATCCCCCTGGCGGAACACGTATTCTCCACCTCTGCACGTTTCCACGCGACAGAGACGGGCTATCTTCTCGAGATCTTCTTTTCCCAGCCCCTCGAAAAACTCGCAGCGCTCCAAGGCATGGATCATCTCAGGAAGGTCCATGGGTCACCTCCTCCCAATGGCTTTCAAAAATGGTCCCAACGGGAACCGGTCTGGGGCCGCGAAAAACCGCCGTGCCTTTTCAGACCCGCCCTTTGCGGCCCAGAGGCTTCTTCCTCGTGCCCCACGCCGCAAGGATCCCGGAAAGAAAACCGAAGAAATGGCCGCTCCAGCTTATTCCCGGCCTGGGGGTGAGCAGCGAAACCAGGGTGCCTCCATACAGGGCAAAAACCAGCACGGAAAGGAGCACCGTCTTCCATTCCCGCCTAAAGAGCCCTGAAAACATCAAGAATCCGATCAGGCCGAACACCAAACCGCTCGCCCCGATATGCACCGTCGAAGGGGAACCCGTCAGCCACACCAGGCCACCGCCCAGCAGAACGACCGTGACAACGGCCGTTGCGGTAAGGCTCCTGCTCAACGAAAGGGCCACGGTGAGCAGAATGAACAAGGCCCCGGCGTTGGCAACGAGGTGGCCCATGTTCGCATGCAGGAAAGGCGCGAAAAGAATTCCCCGAAGGCCCTGCACGCGACGCGGCCGTAAACCATACCATATCAGGTCAACAGGGGCCAGAGCGTCGGCCAGATACACCAGCCAAAGAACCGCCACCACCACCAGGGCGATCCGTACATTCGAACGCAGAGTCATGGATCAACCTGTCCCCGCCGGGGTCTATCAGGAGCTTTGGGCCGGAGCCTTGGGGAAATCTTTCAAGATCCCGTATCGGCCTTGCGCTTCACCTGCTCGCTGAACCAGGCTTTGACCACGGCATGCACCAGGGTGGCAAGGGGGACGGCGAAAAAAAGCCCCCACAGGCCCCACAGACCCCCGAACACAAGCACCGCCACGATGATCGCCACCGGATGCAGGTTCACCACTTCCGAGAGCAGGAGGGGGGCGAGCAGATTGCCGTCCAAGACCTGTATCACGCCGTAGAGAATCAGGGCGTAAGCGAACTGGCTTCCCCACCCCCACTGAAAGTAGGCGATGAGGGCCACAGGGAAAATCATGACGGTTGCGCCCAGGTACGGGACGATCACCGACAGACCGATCAGCAGGGCCACCAGCATGGTGAACTGGAGCCCCAGCATCTTGAACGCCGCGTAGCTCACCGCCCACACTATGAGGATCTCCCACAGTTTGCCCCTCACGTAGTTGATGATCTGCTGGTTGACCTCTTTCCAGACCTCGGCGGCCAGTCCCCGGTGCTCGGGCAAGAAGCCCGTGACCCACTCCAGGATCGTCACCTTGTCCTTCAGGAAGAAGAACACCATGAGAGGAACGAGTATCAGATAGACCAGCAGCGAGATGAGCCCACGCACGGAGGCCACAGATACGGTTAGGATCCTTTGGCCCAGGTGGGTCAGTTCGGATCCGAAAAGATCGAGGATCTGTCTTATTTGCGCTTCGGACACGAAATCAGGGTACCTTTGGGGAAGAAGCATCAGCTCCTTTTGGCCCCGGGACAACATGGAGGGAAGCTGTTGCAGAAGCTGTCCTATCTGCCGCGAGAGCATGGGGAGCAGCCCTATGGTCAGTACGAGAAGGCAGGCCATGAACAGAACGAAGACCGCAACGAGAGACACCAGTCTCGGTATCCGGAACCGGTGCAGGGCCGAAACCATCCCGTCGAGCAGGTAGGCGATGACCAGACTGGCGAAAACCGGGGTGAGCATGTCCCCCAGCATGAATATCAGCACAAACCCAAGAAATAGCAGAAGCCCGAGAATGACCACCTGAGGGTTCGAGAAGTACCGCTTCAGCCAACTGCGCATGAGCTCGATCATTGTTTCCGGTCTCTACTCCCATTTTTCAAGGCGTGTCGTCGTAGGAGCGCACAAGCACTTCTCTCGGACGCACTCCGTCCGAGGAACCGACGATGCCTTCCTTTTCCATGGTTTCGATGATGCGCGCAGCCCTGTTGTAGCCGATGCGCAGCCTTCGCTGTATCATGGAGATGGAAGCCTGGCGGGTTTCGGTGACCAGTGCCACCGCTTCGTCATATTTTTCATCGTACTGGGCCTGCTCTTCTCTTTCTTCCTCCGCACCCTTGGCCTCGGTGACCGAGCTGTCGTAACTTGGCTGTCTTTGCTGTTTGATGAACTCGAGGACCTTTCCCAGCTCCTCTTCGGAGATGAAAGCGCCGTGTATCCTCTGGACCTTGGAAGTGCCGGGCGGGAGAAAGAGCATGTCGCCGTTTCCAAGCAGACTTTCGGCGCCGTTCATGTCGATCACCGTCCGTGAATCGGTGCGGGAAGATACCTGGAAGCTGATCCTCGTGGGGAAGTTGGCCTTGATCACACCGGTGAGCACGTCCACGGAGGGTCTCTGGGTGGCCAGTATGAGGTGTATCCCTGCAGCGCGCGCCATCTGCGCCAAGCGCGTCAGACACACCTCCACGTCCCGGGTAGCCACCAGCATCAGGTCGGCGAGCTCGTCGATGACGATCACGATGTAGGGCAAGGGATTCTTCCCGTCCTCCTCCGGCCCGCGTCCCACCTTTTGGTTGTAATGCTTCAGATTCCTCGCACCGGCCGCGGCCATGGATTGGTAGCGCTGCTCCATTTCCTGAACGGCCCACATGAGGGCGTTGGTGGCCTTCTTGACCTCCATCACCACCGGCGTGATCAGGTGCGGGATACCGTCATAAGAGGACAGCTCGATCCTCTTGGGATCCACCATCACGAGCTTCACTTCATCCGGGTTGGCTTTGTACAGCAGGCTGCAAATCATGGCGTTGAGCGCCACACTCTTTCCCGAGCCCGTGGCTCCGGCGATGAGCAGGTGGGGCATCTTGGCAAGGTCGGCCACGGTGGGATTTCCCACGATATCCTTGCCAAGACACAAGGTCAGCTTCGACTTGGACTGAACGAAGGCGCCGGAAGCCACCACCTCCTTGAAGCGCACCAGCTCTCTTTCCTCATTGGGTATCTCGATTCCCACGGCCGCCTTGCCGGGGATGGGGGCCACTATGCGCACGCTGATGGCCCGCAATACCATGGCCAGGTCGTCGGAAAGATTGGCTATCTTGTTGATCTTCACACCGGCTGCCGGCTCGTACTCAAAGGTGGTGATCACCGGGCCGGGACACACCTCCACCACCTTGCCCTTGACGCCGAAATCCTCCAGTTTTTTTTCCAGCAGGCGGGACTTCATGGCCAGGGTCTCGGTGTCCACACCGGCAGGTCGCTTCGGCGCGTCCTCCAGAAGACTGATGGAGGGATGACGATAGCCGTTTTCGTCGTGCATGAAGGCGAAAACCTGCTGTTCTGGCAGGGTCTCCACGCGCTTGGCGGGGGGCCTCTTGATGCGGATGGAAGGCGCGTCTCCTTCCTGTTCCGGGCAGGGGGGCCGGGGGCGTCTTCTCGCTTTTTCCCTGCGCTGGCGCCAGATGGTCCAGCGGGTGCCCATCCATTGGGAGCCCACACCCATCACCCGCAGGGTCCTTTTCAAGAGGGCGAGCACGGAAAGGTTCGTGGCCACAACCAGGGCTGCGGTCCACAACGTCAAGAGGACGATGAGCGCACCGGTGGGGTTGAGGTAATCCACCAGGGCTGACTTGAGAGGGATACCGACGACGCCCCCGGAAGACCACTTGCGGCCCAGCAACTGGTAGCTGTTGTGGGCCAGGGAGAAAAGGCTGCCCGTGAAAACGACGAGAGGAAGGCCCCCCGCGAGGGTCGCGATCCATCTTCCCGCAGGACGGCCCCTGAAAACATGGAACCCGCAAAGAAGGAGCAGCACAGGGATCCAGAAGGATCCCAGCCCGAAAAAGCCGATGAGCAGTCCCGCCACCTGGGCCCCTACTAGCCCGAACACGTTATGGATCTTGCCCGATCTTACGGCATGGTGCACGGATGGGTCCAGGGGACTGTAGGAAAGAAGGCTCGCAGCGGCGAAGAGCATGAGAAAGAAGAAAAGAATACCGGTCAGTTCCTTGCGCATGGTACACCTTGCGGCCCGAGAGTGCCGGTCACACCTCCACGATCATGGGCAAGATCACCGGACGCCGCTGGATCACGTAATTGAAGTACTGGCGCAACGCCCTTTGCACCTCGAAGGCAAGGTACCGCACACGGTCTTGTACCGAGGGGTCCATTTCTTCCAGGACCTCGAGAATCACGCACTTGGCGTCTTCGAGCAGGTGCCCTTTTTCCATTTCGAAGACGAAGCCCCTGGATGCTATTTCAGGGCCGTAGACCACGGTGCCCGTTTCCTCGTCCAGCACCATGGTGACCACCACCATGCCCTCCTCCGACAGTGCTCGCCGCTCGCGCAGCACGCTGCGTCCCACGTCGCCCACCCCCTTGCCGTCCACGAAGGTGCGCCCGGTGGGGACCTTTCCCTCGATGCGCGCTCCGTGTCGGTCAAAGCACAGGACGTCGCCGTTTTCCGCCAGAAGCACGCGTTCTTCGGGGATGCCGACCAGGGCCGCCAGCCGTCCATGATGGATAAGGTGCCGGTACTCACCGTGAATGGGGACGAAATAACGCGGCCGGGTGAGTTGGAGCATCATCTTCAGCTCTTCCTGGAACGCATGCCCGGACACATGGATGTCCGAGATTTTCTCGTAGATCACCTCGGCCCCTTTCCGGTAGAGGCTGTTTATGATGGCGGCAATGGCTTTTTCGTTTCCCGGAATGAACTTGGAGGACAGGATGACCGTGTCGCCTTTCTTGATCTTGATTTGCTTGTGGCTTCCCGAGGCCATGCGCGCAAGGGCCGACATGGGTTCTCCCTGGCTTCCCGTTGTCACCATCACGACCTGGTCATCCGGAAAGTCCTTCACCTGCCCCACATCGATCACCATTTCTTCGGGCACATCCATGTAACCAAGCTCGCAGGCGATCCGCACGCTCACTTCCATGCTCCGCCCGTTGAACACAATCCGGCTGCCCCTTTTCTTGGCGATCTCCACGATCTGCTCGATCCGCCGGATGTTTGAGGCAAAAACCGCAACGATAACCCGGCCGGGGCTTGTCTGCACGATGCTTTCCAGCCTTTTTCCGATCACCTGCTCGGACAGGGTGTACCCTTCCTTTTCCACGTTGGTGGAATCGGAAAAAAGGGCAAACACCCCCTCCTCCCCCAGTTGGGCGAATCGCCCCAAGTCCGTGGAATCCCCGCCCATGGGAACATGGGTGATTCTGAAATCGCCCGTGTGCACCAACAGGCCCACCGGGGTGCGAATGGCCAACCCCACTCCGTCCACGACGCTGTGACTGACCCTTATGAATTCGAACGTGAACGGCCCCACGCCAAGGAATTGTCTCGGTTCGACCGTGTGCAGACGCGCCTTGGCAAGCAGCCCCCGCTCCTCCAGCTTGTGGCGCACCATCTCCAAAGTGAACCGGGTGCCGTAGACCGGGACATCGAATTCTTTCAGCAGGAAAGGAATCGCGCCGATGTGGTCCTCATGGCAGTGGGTGAGAATAACCGCGGCAAGCTTTTTTCCCAGCAGCCTCAGGTGCTCAAAATCGGGGATGACGATGTCTATGCCCAGCATGTAGTCTTCCGGAAACATGAGGCCCGCGTCCACCACCACTGCGGTGCCCTCGTATTCCAGGACCATCATGTTGAGGCCGATCTCTCCCAACCCCCCCAAGGGAATCACTCGCAGCGCTCCCGTCTCGTTGCTCTCGGCCCAATCCGTCACGACACCCGCTCTCCGAATCTGTCAAAGGATTCGCACATAACACACCGAATCTTTTCCTGAAGGGCCTCCCTTGTCCTGCGGGTGTATCCCTGGGTCTCCACGGGAGGCAGCACCCGGGCCGCGACCTGCCCGGCCACGATACGGAGGCTGCCTTTCTCCATGATCGAACGTGATCCGGAAAGGATGACCGGAAGGATCGGTACCCCTGCCTCCACGGCCAGCAGAAATCCCCCGCTCTTGAAGGGTTTGATATTGCCGTCTTCGCTTCGGGTCCCTTCCGGGAAGACCACCACCGAGACGCCTCTGGAAATGGTCTCGGCCGCTGCCTTGAGGCTCCGGTATGCAGCGACCTTCTTGGAACGGTCTATGCTGATGTGCCCCGCACGGCGCATGAGAAAGCCGAAGACCGGTATCCTGAACAATTCCGCCTTGGCCAGCCACCGGAACGAGAGGGGAAGGTGTGCCATGAGCACGGGGATGTCGAAGTTGCTCTGATGGTTTGCCATGATGATGTACGATTGGCCGGAACCTATGGCCGAGGCCCCATGGATCGTCACCCGGACACCTGCTGCAAACAGGATGCACCGGGCCCACCACTTGCCCGCCAAGTGCGACCATTGCGGGCCTTTGGTGAAAAGAGCGACCACCAGGTTGAAAGTGCCGAAGACTGCGGTCGCGACGGCTGCCACCAGGGCCACCCACGCTGTCCGGATCATGTCAGGGGAACCCCCTTTTGGATTTCCAGATAGTACGATACGCCTTCCTGCCTCAGGCCCTGCTGTCCCGACCCCGTAGGGACCTGCTGAAGGCAGCCCTCACGCGCGCCTTGCAGGGTGCCTGTCAGGTTAGGATGCCGAGACGGTCCAGCAGCGTGTCGACAAAGGAAACGATCCAGTTTCGCTGGGTCTCATCGGCATACCCCATGCAGTCGCATCGCATTCGGCTGTGCGTCCGGATCAGCAGTTCGCAGCAAAGGGAAGTGGGCCCGAGGTCCATGGCGAAGCATAGGGGCTGGCAGTCCGTATGACCGGCCTGCCTCGGACTCAGGACCTGCGCAGCCAGGGGGACCCAGTAGATCCCGTGCACCGAGGAGCCGCCGTAATGCGCATCCAGGTGCGCCTTGAGCTTCTCACGATCTGCCGGGCGCAGTTCATCCACTACGTACTGTTTCATGCATTGCCGTCGCCGTTCACGGAGCCGCGCCCCCCCCCCTCTTGGGCGGAAACCAGGTGGGATCTGCACGTTCCGGGCCCTACCCAGGACCTGTAAGGTATGGAAAATCCAATATCTCTTAACATGTTTCCTTCAAGGCCACAAGCGCTTTTCCCGTGGAGGCCCCGCCCCCGCAGTGTGAGATGGGAAGCGCAGGCGGTCACATTCCATCCCCGAAAGAGGCCTGTGGGACCAATTCCTCCAGGGCAACGAGGTTGTCGTGGGCGTCGAAGGGAAGGGGCCCCCATTCCGTCACCTGTTCCAGCCGGGCAGAGGAAATGATTTCTCCGAAAAGGGGCCGGGACACCTCCAGCGTGCCCAGCCTCGCCGTGTTCTGGATACGGACGATCCGGGCTTGGGCATACGACTCGCAGCCCGCGGTCTCCAGACAGGCCCTGAGACACTGCCTGTCGGTTTCCAGGTGGAGGGGAATGGCGGCCTTTTCCGGCGACACGGCCGCAAGGGCGTTCACATAGGTCTTTTCCAGGTCCAGGGCCGCCACCAGGCGCTTTGTGGTGAAATCCGCCAGCCCTATCCCGTTTCCGTTTCCCAGGGAGCCGGGGCTAAGGTCCCTGACAAAGATCCTTTTCGGCGCTCCGGGCTCCTGGAAGTCACCCACCACATCCCTGTGTCTGCCCGTCACGTTGGAATCCATTCCGATGCCGCTTATGTCCTTGCCGATCCGGTCGATCACCAGAACGTCCAGGTTTCGAAAGGGTATCTTGCCCATCATTTCCGCGGCCTTGGGTAAGAGCGCCTTTTCCCTTTCGATCCAATCCGTTGGATCGATCCCCTCCAGTTGAGAAAGGCGCCCGCAACCGTCCTCGAGCAGGGCGATGCCGGCCAGAACGGGGCATTTTGACAGCAGGAGCCGGGCGGCCTCCTCGATGAAGGAGAACCCCCTGCGCACTGCGGCGCGGTGATAATGTGCCGCCCCTTGGGCCTTGCCGAGCCCGATCACCAGCATCTTGCACAGGCCGCTTTCGATGGGTCCACGGAACTTGGTGTGCGGTTTCACGCGGTTGATGACAACGATGTGGTCCGCGCAAAGGGCTTGCCGCGAGAACAGGACCTCCAGTCCGTCCTCGGTCCTGCCCACCGAATCCACCTCCATTCCCGTGCGAACGGGAACTCCCAGGGTCTCCCGGTCCATACCCAGGTCCCTGAGCACCCGCTCCTGGCCGTGTTCCGTGGCACCCCCGTGGCTTCCCATGGCGGGCACAACAAACGGGGCCAGCCCCCGGCTTCTGAAAAACTGGACGCAGTGGCGCGCCACTTGCGATATTCCGTCTATCCCCCTGCTTCCCAGCGCCACGGCCACAGACTGACCTCGGCACAGGCAGTGTCGGGACACCGCTTTTTCCAGAGCGGCCAGGGTCCGGGCACCGATGTCGTCCAGGGGTGCCGAGACAAGCTTTTGCCGCACCAGGGCCACCTGGGGAAACGACGTATCCGATTGCAGCATGGTCACCTCGATGGCATAGGACCTTGCGCTTTTGACCGTGAAGACTGAAGCGACTTGTGGGCCAGGCTTATCTTGCCGGCGCCTCGCCCCTATATCGGAAGGAGGATCGGGAGGCAGGGCGGGTGAGAAACGGGGACCGCCCCTTACAAAGAGCAGGTCCCCGGGCGATACTTACTCAGGTCTCTTCCACGGTGATGGCTTCTGCTTCACAGACCTCAACGCAACTCTCGCAGCCAAGGCATTCGTCCGCGTTGACGGGCACGGATTTACCGTCCTGCATTTCGAAAACATCCACAGGGCAGACATCCACGCACTCTTCGCAGCCTTGGCATTTGTCAGGGTCCACAACAGGATTGAATCCCATAAGGCAATCCTCCTTTCTGAGCGGTCTTGTTTCACCTTCCCCCTGGTGGAGGAAGGAATTTCACAGCATACGAACCAAACAAAGCCGGTCCCTTATACCAATCGCCGGAGGGTAGTCAACCCCCCTATTGCACCACGAAATACAAAAACAGCTTGCACGCCCCGGCGCGGGGTTTTTCACGGAAATCCCGCCACGTGGAGTGTGCCCAGTACCATTGTGGGCCCGGGTGGGTGCCCGGCGATGTTTCCAGGCAGGTCAGACCTCCGAAGACCGGCCATGGCAAGGAAAAAAGAGAAGGGGTCCTTTTCCGGAACCTGGTAAAAGGTCATCCGAGCTTCCAACTCCATGCGGCCCCCCAAAGACCCGCGAAGATCTTTCTCCAAGCGGTCAACCGCCCTCCAAGGGGCCTCGACATCGCCCGAAAAGAGCCCTTCCCAAAAGACACGAAGCCCCTCTTGCGGCTCCTTTTCCAGAGACTCACCCGGTGCGGGAAGGCGAATCCGTTTTTCGTGGAGCATTTCCCGTGCACTGGGCGCGCGGGTCAGGACCCTTTCGAGGGCCTCCCGGCTCGTGGTGAGAAAGACTCCGGAGGGCTCGGGATCGTGCACAAAGAGACGCGACCAGGCCGTCAGTCGGCCGTCGATCATGTACTCGGCCGGATCGTCCGGTGCCGCAAGGTTGCCGCCGGGTGTGGTCGGGAGGCCGTCCGTCTCGACTTCTGTGTCCACACCCAGCTCCCTGGCAAAGTCGGTTTCCTTGTGTCGAACCCGTCGAAGCCGGTTCACGATGTCCCAATGGTCCACGTCCAGTTGCTGGGCCAGGTGAAGAAACACCTGCGCCTCCATGAACCCCAAAGCAGGGTCCCGTATTTCCCCAGGCCCAAGCCGTCTTCGCACGGCGTCCCGGATGCTCAGTGCTGAACTCTCGTCCGGCAGAGACCGCCGCACGCTGCGACTTTTCATGCTGGTCACATCGTCCCTGTCGTAGAAACGGGCCCACGTCCCGCATTCGGCAAGCAGACCGCGCAGGGCACGCACGTCCGTGATCGCCTCCAAAGGTGTGCGCGTCTCCAGCACGCCGGCGGCGGCTGCGCGCTTGACCGTATCGGGAACATCGAGTTGTGAGGGAAGATAGAGCCGCACCTTGGCAAACAGGCAGGTCATGGCGTGCAGCACGTCTTCGTTTATGAACGTGTAAGGAAAATAAATCGCCTTCATGGTCGCCAGCCCCTCAACGCAACCGGTCATGGCAGCACCCCGAGTGGGCACGCCCACGATCTTACCGTCATTCCGGGCTCGTCCCTGAATCCGGAGCCTGCCCTAAATTCCCATCCGGGGCACCTCGGGCTCGCTGGGCCTCTGCGTCTGCCCCGGCCCCGATGCGGGAATCACGAGAGCCTCTCCCTTAGTCGTTGTCCCCGGGGGTGTCAAGCTGCAAGCTGAGAATATCCGAGATCCCCTCCTCCTCGGAACCGGTGGAGCAGGAAACCCGGCCACAGGGCCACGGTGGGTGTATGTTTTCGTCTTTACACGCCACTGTCATGTTGTTAAGGGTTATGGCAAAAGGGTAAGAGAGTGCCGTACGTGACGCCGGCTCCCCAGCGCCCCGAGCGGGCTGGACCAACCGATACGGTCTCAAATCCAGAACAGGCGCAGATAAAGGAGAGCATCCATGGAACAAGACAAGGTGCTGTGCAGCTACTGCCCTCGGAAGTACTGCTACACGGGCGACGTGAGCCAGGCCCCGGATTTCTGTCCCACGGTCCACAAGCGGGAAGTGATGGACGACGTCCGCACCAAGCTCGAAGACCCCCTGACTCAGGAAATGGCCAGGGATGTGGCCCGTAGCTGGAAGGCAGCGGACAAGCCCACCAGGGTGGAAAGAACCGCGGAATACGCCAAACTCAGGGGATACAAGAAGCTGGGCCTGGCTTTTTGCGCGGGCCTTTCCAAGGAAGCGGAGCTTTTCACCAATTACCTGTTCAACGAAGGCTTCGATGTGGCATCGGTTTGTTGCATGTGCGGCGCCATCAGTTCGGACGATATCCTGCTGCCCGAGTCCGACAAGGTCGCCCCCGCGGGATCCCGCCAGGCCATGTGCAATCCCGTTGCCCAGGCGCTGGTGCTCAACAGCGAGAAATGTGACTTGAACGTGGTGCTGGGACTGTGCGTGGGCGACGACACCCTTTTCATCAAGCACAGCGAGGCGCCTGTCACGGTGCTGGCGACCAAGGACGGTCCCCTTGCGCATAATCCTCTCGGTGCGCTCTATACTAACCATTACGGATACGTCCGTATCAACACGAGAAAGCCCAAGAAGCAGGCGTGAGCCGAGATGGTGAGACCGGGCCTGAGCAGCTCTGGCGGGGCCCGGTACCGGGAATTTGTCTGAAAGCACGGGCCGTCGGGGAAAGGACGTTCAGCGGGCCGCCACTTCCCCTTTGGATGGGGATGGTTATTTTAACAAGTTGAGGCACCGCCTCGCGGCTGAAGGTACGAACATGCACTTCAGACACCCCCCTCAAGAGAGCGTGAAAGGTGAAAGCTCATGCAAGGACTTTCTTTCGAGCAGGGCCCCATACGGCCTCCCAGTGAAGCCAGAAGCCTTCTGTTGCGGGTGACCAGGGGCTGCAGTTGGAACCAGTGCCTTTTCTGTTCCGTGTACAAGGACCAAAAGTTCGAGCGTCGCAGCGTGGACGAGGTGCGCGCCGATATCGACACGGTGTGCGAAATCATCCGCGAGGTCAAGAGCGTCTCATGGCAAATGGGCCTATCGGGCTCCGTGAACGCGCCGGTGGCCAATCGTTTCCTGGAAAAACCCCATGTGGACTACAGCGCCAAGTCGGTGGTGGTCTGGCTCTACTACGGCACAAACGCCGTGTTCCTTCAAGATGCCAACAATCTCATCCTCCAAACCGACGACCTGGTGCAAATGCTCGAATATCTCAACGAAAAGGTGTCGGGAATCAGCCGGATAACCACCTATTCCCGGTCCAACACCGCGGCGCGTAAGAGCCTGGACGATCTGAAGAGAATCAGGGCCGCAGGTTTGAACCGGGTGCACATCGGTCTTGAGAGCGCATCGGACAGGGTCCTCAAGTTCATGAAAAAGGGCGTCAACGCAGCGGCCCACATCAAAGCAGGACGCAACATCGTGGAGGCGGGCATGGAGCTGTCCGAGTACTACATGCCCGGCCTGGGCGGGCGCGCCTTGTGGCGGGAACACACACTGGAGACGGCCCGGGTGGTCAATGCCATCGATCCCCATTTCATCAGGCTGCGTACCTTGCACGTGGCCAAGACCCTGCCCTTGCACCGGTGGTTGGAAGCGGGCACCTTCGAGCTCCGGTCCCCGGACGAGGTGGTTGAGGAGATCCGCCTTTTCATCGAAAGCCTGGAGGGCATCCACAGCCGGGTGGTGAGCGACCATATCGGCAACATGATACAGGACGTGGAGGGTAAGCTGCCGGAGGACAAGGACAAGATGCTCGACGCCCTGGACAGGTATCTGCGGTTGGGACGGGAAGAGCGCCTCCATTATCAGGTAGGACGCATCATGGGCCTTTACAACGGCGTGCCGGACATGGGCCACCCTGCCAGGCAACGTCAGGTGGAAGAAGCGGTGGGAGAGCTCAAGACCCGTTTTGGCGGCGGGCTGGAGCAGGCCCTGGTGCAGTTGCACGACCAGGTCATGCGCTAACAGGTTCCGGCCCGGCGGCCATAGAAGCCATTTGCTTCCGTTGCCTCTCCTGGGAGCGCGGACATCTTGCCTGCACCCACGTCCCATGCGGGCCGGCCGCAACGATGATCGAGGCCCAGGTACGGCTTAGCTGCGGGGGGGGGGGACATGAACAAGAGAGAGCCGGTCTTGAGCCTTCTGGATCGGTAGGGCACGTGGAGATACGCTCCGGCGGCGTTTTTTCTTCATTTCGACAAGGCCTGCCACCAGGGTCAGGCCGCGGTGGAAGAGCACGTCGCATACTTTCGGCACACGGACATGCATTTTCTCAAACTCCAGTATGAGAAGGAATGAACATGCCAAAACTCAACGTATTCGGCACACACCTTTACTACGACGAGGCGGGGAAGGCCGCGGGGCCGGGGAACAACATGGTGCTCGTGCACGGGTTCGGGGACTCGGGGCTTCTCTGGGCGCATCAGATGACCCATTTCAAGGACCGCTACCGGGTGATCGCCGTTGACATGCGCGGACATGCCCGCTCAGGGGTTCCCCAGGAGCTGGGGCTCTACACCCAGGACCAGGTGGTGGAGGACGTCCGGGCCATCATGGACCATCTCGGTGTGGAACGGGCCGTGATGGGGGGGCACTCCCTGGGCGGCTATACCGTGATGCGGTTCCATCAGCGCTACCCGGACAGGGTGCGCGCCATGGTCCTTTCGGGAACGGGACCCGGCTATCGGCGCATGGATGGGGCCCGCCAGTGGACCGAGATGAACGAAAAGGCCGCCGCGGAGTATGAGGCGAAGGGTCTCGACACGGTTGTGGATGCGCGCAAGGAAGGTATAGGACGCCACGGCGGAACCGAACCCATCCACCACACCCTGCGGGGGCTTGCCTATGTGCGCCGGGGCGTGATGCGCATGCCCCCCCTTGTGGAGCCCTCCCAGATGGATGTCCCCGTCATCGTGCTTATAGGCGAGCAGGACGAGCCGTTCATCAACGCGGCCAAGTACGTGGCCGCCAAAGCCCCCAGGGCCTCGGGTCCGGTGATCCTCAAGGGGGCCTCCCACTGGGCGAACTTCGACGATCCGGCCGGCTGGAACGCTGCGGTGGATGCGTTCCTCAAGGATCTGCCGGCATAGGGGCGGCCAGTCCCGCCCCTCGCCCTTTGGAAGGGCCGAGTGAGGGGCCCCATACCCGCCGAACAGGAGGGGATAGGCCGGTGGAAACGGGAGCGGACGTGAGGATACGAAGGGTAAACGAGGCCGGTCCCGACCCCGGGGGCGCGTTTGTCCTGTACTGGATGATCGCCTATCGGAGAGGCGCCTTTAACTTCGCCTTGCAGCGGGCCGTGCACTGGGCCCAGGAACTCGGCAAGCCGCTGGTTGTTCTCGAGGCCCTGCGTTGCGGCTACCGGTGGGCCAGCGATCGTCTCCACCGTTTCATCTTGGAGGGTATGGCCGACAACGCACGGCACTTCGCAGGGCACCCGGTGACCTACTACCCCTACGTGGAACCCCGACACGACGCCGACAAGGGGCTGCTGGAGGCTTTGGCGGCAAAGGCCTGCCTGATCGTTACCGACGATTTTCCCGCGTTTTTCCTACCCCGCATGGTTGCCGCGGCTTCCCAGAAGCTCGCAGTGAGGCTCGAGCAGGTGGATTCCAATGGCCTTCTGCCCATGGGGGTCCCGGACAGGGTCTTTCCCACCGCTTACGCTTTCAGGCGCTTCCTGCAAAAAGCGCTTCCCGAGCACCTGCTCGACCTTCCCGCCCCGGATCCCCTGGAAGGGGTGGGCCTCAAGAGGTTGAAAGCTCTTCCCCGCTCCATCACGGAAAAATGGCCCACGGCCTTTCCCGGAAAGGACCGGGTCCGGGTCTGCGAACTGCCCATCGACCATACCGTGGGGCCGGGGGCCGAGAAAGGGGGCGGTGTGGAAGGCCGGAGGAAGCTGCGCCGATTCTTGGACGGCGGCCTTTCCCATTACACCGAAAAACGCAACGAACCCGAGCAGGGGGCAACGAGCGGCCTGTCTGCCTATCTTCATTTCGGCCACCTCTCCGCCCACGAGGTGTGGCACGGGATCGCACTTAAAGAGAACTGGTCCGTGCACGATCTGTCCGAAAGGACCGCGGGAAGCCGCAGCGGCTGGTGGGGGATGAGCCCGCCGGCCGAGGCGTTCCTGGATCAACTGGTCACCTGGAGGGAGCTCGGTGTGAATTTCTGCTCCCGGCGTCAGGACTACGATCGCTACGAAAGCCTGCCGGCCTGGGCCCTGGAAACCCTTTCCCGGCACGAGACGGACGAGAGGGTGCCTTGCTACGACCTGGAGGAGCTGGAAGGGGCCCGAACCCACGACCCTCTCTGGAACGCGGCCCAGACCCAGCTTGTGCGCGAGGGACGGATCCACAACTACCTGCGCATGCTGTGGGGGAAAAAGATCCTGCAATGGTCCCCCACCCCCCGTGCGGCCCTGGAGGCGATGCTCACCCTCAACGACAAGTACGCCCTCGACGGGCGAGACCCCAACTCGTACAGCGGTATTTTCTGGATTTTGGGCCGCTACGACAGGCCGTGGGGACCGGAAAGACCGATTTTCGGAAAGGTCCGCTACATGAGCTCCAGGAACACCGCACGCAAGGTCCGCGTGGGCGATTACATCAAGAAATACGGCGGTTGATGACTGCGTTGGGGGGACACAACGAGGCTGCCTTGATCGAGTCATGCCGCCTCAGGGCAGACGACAGGGACGTAGAAAAGCTCACGGTCATCCCCGGCGCCTCCGGACGAAGCACACATGCCCCTTCCAACCGTTCTAGTTTTTATCGGATCCGAGGCGAAAAGGTGCAACGAAACATGGCAGATCAATCAAGGGGTGGTAACCATTGAAATGGGCTCTTGGACGGCTTCTTGATCCCGAGCTTCTTCATTCTGGAGTACAGGGTGCTGTGGTGCAATCCAAGCAATTCGGCTGCCCCGTCCCTACCATAAATCTTCCAACCGGTTCTTTCCATGGCGCTCAGGATATGTTGGCGCTCGACATCTACCATTTTAGAAAGGCCCTTCGTGGGATTATCCTCAGCCAGGTGGATTCTCAATTCCGGCACCTTGAAAAAGGGGCCCGAGTTCAGAATGACTCCCCTTTCGATCACGTTTTCCAACTCCCGCACATTTCCAGGCCAGTCATGTGCGAGGAGCTTTTCCATCTCCTTTCTGGTTATGCCGCGAAAAGGCTTGCCCATCTTATCGGCATAGACCTTCAGGAAGTGACTGGACAAGGGCGCAATGTCGTCCTTCCGCTCCCGGAGAGGCGGCACGTTAATGGGAAACACATTGAGTCGGTAATAGAGGTCATGCCTGAAGCCCCCGGTCTGGATCTGGTTTTCGAGGTTGATATTTGTCGCAGCCAAAAGACGAAAGTCGGAGCGGATCGTTTCTTTCCCGCCAACCCGTTCGAACTCCTTTCTCTGCAGGACTCTGAGCAGGCGTAGTTGAACTTCCATGGGGATGTCGCCTATTTCATCGAGAAAAATAGTGCCCCGGTCGGCCATTTCAAATCTTCCGATTCGTCGCTCCACCGCACCGGTAAACGACCCTTTCTCGTGTCCAAACAATTCGCTGCTGATCAGACCTTCGGGAAAGGTGCTGCACTGGACTGTGACAAACGGGCCCTTGCAACGAGGGCTAACTCGGTGGATGGCACGAGCCACCATCTCCTTGCCGACTCCGGTTTCTCCCAGTATCAACACCGTCGTGTCCGTAGCTGCTACGCGCTCCACAGCGCCGAGTAACCGCCTCATAGGGGCGCTGACTCCAACCAAGCCCTCAAAGTGAACAGATTGCTTCCCCCGGCCGTCATCAAGTTGGCTTTCCTGGCGGAGCTGCCGATGCAGACGCCGAATCGTTCCGTAAGCTTTGGCGTTGTCGGTCGCCATGGCTGCCAGTGAGGCAAAGTAACCGAGAACTCTCAGATGCTCGTCTTTGAAGGCACCTGTATACAAACGATTGTCATGGTAGAGAACTCCCATGAGATTGCCTCTTAAACGCATGGGGACGCACACACAGGACTTGATACCGGCGGTCGCATCACCGTCACTGTCTTCCATCGGGCCGATGTCTCTGATAAGTCCCCTTTCAGTCAGGGCAGACTCCAGAATCAACTCTCTGCAAAAACGAAAACTAGGTTGCGCCACCTGGTTGTCGGTCAAGTTCTTGCCCGCGCTCAGGACCAAACCCTCCGTCAGTTTCCGCCTGTCAAGGAGAAACACGGCCCCTCTTTCAGCGCCCGTTATCCGGTTGGCCGTCGTTAGGATGTGAGGAACCACCTCTTCAGGGTGGCGCGCGCATATGATCTGGTCACCCAAAATGAAGATCTCCTCAAGCAGGTTTTCACTGGAACGCAGATTCTTGACCAGGTGCCGCAGGTCGTCCGGCACAAGGTCTTTATGGATTCCAAAAAGGGTATTGGCGGCCTCCGTCAGTTCTTCCATACCCTTTGGTTGCAAACCCTGCAGCAAATGGTGGCGCCCCAATGCCAACTTGGTCTTGGCAAGTTCGATCACCTGGCCGGCCTCCTGAAGCAAAGTGAGAGACTTGTTCAACGATTGGGCGATCTGCTCAGCAGGTTTCAGCTCTTGCCTCTGGGTTTGAGCCAAGTACCGATAGCCGACCCCCTGAACATAGATGTTCTTGGCGTTGAGCGACCTGTTGATCTCCTCTTTCAGTGACAGGCCGTGAATACGCGGATACTCTCCCTGCTCCATGGCCCAGCAGATTTCCAACAAGTAGGGCACGAATCCCAGGCCGTATCCTCTCTTGCTGCTTATCTTCAAGGTCTCTTGGAGACATCGTGTCGATTGCTCGAGATCATGGCGTTGATAGTAAATGTACGCCATGTAGTACGCTGCGTAGCACTCGGTGACTCTTGTCGTCCTCTTGCCGTACTCCAGAGCCGAGGTGATGCAATCCAAGGCTTCTTCATAACGCCGAATCTGTGTGAGAACGAGGCCCATGTCGATTCCCGCTGTGGCGGCCGTGTCGTGGTCCCCTATCTTGAGGGCGTGAGAGCGAACGGTTTCGATCATACGCAGGCCCTGAGAAACCTCACCGATAAAAGCATAACAAATGCCATGCACCACACTCATACTGAGGGAAAGCCGATGATCCGGATGCTTCTCTGCAAATCGTGGCGCAAATTCTTCGTAGTTCGAGATGGCTTCCTTGAAGCGGCCGGTGCTGAAGCAGAAGAAGTTTTTGCCCGTCAAAAGGGCGCGCTCTATATCGGCACCGTTGAGGTCCTTGGCGAGGGCCGATCCACGATGAAAGAGCCTGAAGGCCAGGTCTTCATTGCCTCGCAGCCATTCGTGGTGGGCCAGGTACATTGATAGAAGCGCAAGGTGAGAAGGATGTCCTGTTCGTTCGGCCCGTTGCGTCGCCTCCTGCAAATAGCAGATCGCCTGCTTGGGATCGTCCTGGCCCGTGTGACACTTGGAATACCCTATCGCACTCTCCATAAAAAGAGCGTCTGCTTCCTGTCCGTCGAGATCCCGCAAATCCTGCATCGCCTTGGTGTAGCATCTGAATGCCTCGATGAATTGACCGCTCCTGCGGTAAAGATTGCCCGCTTCGCACAGTCGGCGGCAGCCTTCCAGGTGATTCTTGACATGCAGAAGGTGCTCTGCCGTGGCTTTCGCCACGGTTGCATCATCGGGATCGACTGTCGATAGGATTTCGGCAATCTGCCGATGCACGTGCTCTCTTTCGTGTGCCGGGATAAACTCGCGTAAAGACCTCTGCCTTTTCTTGTCGACAAAACAAAAAAGGCCTCCCTCCTTTCGGGCCAACACGTTGCTCCGGCCCTCTTTTTCCAAGACCATGAGGACACGGGACGCCTTGGTTTGGGTGAGCTCCTGGAGCCAGTCAATGGAGAATTCCCCTTCAAAAAAGGCGGCCAGGGCAAGAATCCGATTGTCGGAATTGGTGTCCCGTTTTGGATGGATAGAGGAAGTCATGTGGCACCGTCGGCAAATCCCATATCTTCTCCGTCTGGAGAGTCAACTACCGTCGGCAGAGCCGGAGGCCAGGATATGTGACCGCTCAAAGCGGCGTAAAACCGGCGCCCACCTGTCGGCGTCTACACGCCGTGGGCTTGGGGGGGAACCACAAAACAGTGTCGACTGATCCGGCCGTCGGTTTTGCTCGTCTTGGCAGCTTTCCCGCCTCCAGGAATTCTCGAATTGGGAGGCCATGGCACACCGGGCCGGATATTCCTCTGGGTCTATTACTGGCTTTCGATGAGCAGGTCAAGCACGTTGACGATATTTCGATGTTTTGACGAAAAATCAATGGATCCGCTACGGCGCGAGGAGTGCGATTTCTTATTATAGACTGAATCTATTGATAAAAAGCACCCTTGGTGTCTTGGCATGCATGTTGCTTCGTTTGGTAGAGATATAGAACGGCAGCCTGAGAGCGGGCAAGCGAGGGTGAACCCGTGTCCTCTTGGGTATCGCACGGGAGGGGGGAGCCGACGACCGTGTGTGCAAGGCTGCCTCCTACCAGGGAATGAGCGCCAGCGGCCCTGATCATCGTTCCGACCACCGAGGCATCTGCGTACCGTGCCTCCTTCGGGGCCGGTAGAGGTATCGAGTTGTTTGCCTCAATGTTCGTTTAGGCCCTGCCTGCCGTCAGGACCGCTATGGCATGCGAGTTGCGGATAAGACCGTGGCGCCTCCTCACTTCTGACATCAGGCGGCACAATTGGCCCGAGCGATGATCAAGGAGGACCCGCGGCTGCGGACCATTTCAACACCTCTATCCAACGCGAGCGAGTGGACCGTCAACCTCCTCCAGCCCAACCCCTTGCAGGACCTGCGCGTTCGCAAAGCCGTGTCCCATGCGATCAACAGACAGATGATCGTCGAGAAGGTCTTCTTCGGCGAGGGCCGGCCCCTGGGCCACTACTTCGGACCTCAGACCCTTGGCCATGATCCCCGATTCTGGGAACCTGATGCCTATGACCCCGAGAAGGCACGGAAACTTCTGGCGCAAGCAGGCTATCCTGACGGATTCGAAACCAACATTTACATTGCCGAGGGCAGCCGGGCAGCACGGACCGCCGAACCCGGGGCCTCGTTCTTGGAGAAGGTCGGGATCAAGTGCAACCTCGTCTCCATGGAGCAAGGGACCTATTACGCTAAATTCAGGGACAAATCACTGGTGGGGCCGATGCCCATCGCCATGGGATTCACCACGGACGGCGGTCAACTCGCGGAAACCTTCTACAAGACGGGTGGAGGTTATTCGTTCTACTCCAATCCCAGGATGGATGGGCTGAGCGAAAAACAGAAGGTGGAGATGGATCCCCAAAAAAGGGAAGAGATCCTCCGGGAAATCGGCTGGATCGTCCACGACGATCTGGTCCGGATTCCGAGTGTGGCCCAGAACATCGTCTACGCGGCAGGCCCGAGAATTGCCGACTGGAATCCGAACATCACCAGTCCCTACTTCTCCAAGTGGGAGACGATAACCCTGAAAGGCCGATAGGAATCAGCATGGAGAAAGAACAAGCTCTTACCGGGATGAAGGTGCTCGATTTGACCCACCATGTGGCGGGACCATACTGTACCAAGCTTCTGGGAGATTACGGCGCTGAAGTTGTGAAGATCGAAAGGCCCGGTCCGGGGGATCCGGCAAGAAGGATGTCCGCTTTCTACGAAGACCAACCCGACCCGGAAAGGAACGGGTTGTTCCTCCATCTCAATACCAACAAGAAGAGCGTGACGTTGAACCTGAAAAGTGTCACGGGTGTGAAGATCTTCAAGCAACTCGTGGGTTGGGCGGATATCATCGTCGAGAATTTCAGTCCGAGGGTCATGCCCGGTCTCGGGCTTGGGTACGAGGTTCTTGCCGCAATCAATCCGGAAGTCATCATGACCTCCATTTCCAACTTCGGTCACACCGGGCCGTACAGGGATTACAGGGCCACCGATCTTGTGGAATACGCCATGGGAGGTCTGATGAGCATCATGGGGGACTCCGACCGCGCGCCCCTCAAGCACTACGGGTTCCAGGCCCAGTATCAGGCGGGGCTGTTCGGTGTGGTGGGCACCATGACCGCGTGGCATTGTCGCCACCTCACAGGGCAAGGTCAGCATGTGGACGTATCCATCATGGAGTCGGTCATGCACATGCTTGAAGGGGTGCTGACATCTTACTGCTACAGCGGCCATGTCAGAAAGCGAATGGGGAATCGTCGCGCCGGGGCCCATCCGTTCACCGTCCTGCCGTGCAAGGATGGTCATGTGGCGGTGAGCGCCCTGGACCGTCAGTGGGAGAATGTGGCCGCGTTTACGGGTCTTTCTCAGTTGATAGAAGACCCTCGATTCCAGACGACCACGGCCCGCTCCGAGCACGCGGACGAGACGGATGCCGCCCTGGCTCCGTGGCTGATGGCCCACGGCAAGGAAGAGATTTACACCTTTGCCCAGGAATGGAGGGTCCCTTTTGGTCTGGTACCCAGAGTGAACGAGCTTATCGAACTGAGGCAGCTTCAGGCCCGTGAGTTCTTCGTTGAAATGGAACATCCGATCACGGGACAACTCACCTATCCCGGCGCCCCCTTCAAAATGTCCGAGAGTGCCTGGCGGCTGAGGCGACCGGCGCCACTGCTCGGGGAAGACAATGAGGATGTCTTTTGCGGACTCCTGGGCTATGCCCTAGGGGATCTCATCAGGTTGAGGCAGAGAGGAGTCATCTAGTGCCCCTTCTTAGAAGTCCTGTCCAAACTTACCGATTTGAGGCGGAACTTCGTTAAGGAGATATCTGATATGTCCCGATTGCCATTGGAAAACTTCAGGGTAATCGATCTCACCATGGTCTGGGCCGGTCCTTTTGCCACCCAGTTGCTGGCCGACATGGGCGCCGAAGTGATCATGATAGAGCCCTTTCGACTCCGGCTCTCTCATTACAGGGGCGGCTGGCTGCCAAAGGACATGGCGGTTCCCGAGCCGGTGTTGTGGAATTATCCAGACCGAGATCCGGGGGAAAGACCCTACAATCGGTCTGCCCTGTTCAACAAGCTCAACCGAAACAAGTACGGGATGACCCTCGACCTGGACAGGGCGGAGGGAAAGGAAATCTTCAAGAATCTGGTCAGGATAGCGGATGTGGTCACTGAGAACTACAGTCCCCGGGTCATGGCCAATTTCGGCCTGGATTATCCCATTCTCAGAGAGATCAAGCCGGATGTGATCATGCTTTCCATGCCGGGCTTCGGGCGAACCGGCCCTGAGAGGGACAATGTATCGTATGGTACCATCATCGAGCCCATGTCCGGCATCTCGGAACTGACTGGGTATCCCGACGGGCCGCCGCTCGGCGGTACCCTATCCTACGGTGATGCGACGGCTGGCCTGCACGGCGCTTTTGCGGTTCTGGCTGCTTTGGAATACCGTCGCAGGACGGGCAAAGGCCAGCATATCGACCTGTCGCAACTGGAGGCCCTGGTGCCTCTGCTCGGGGAGGCGGTGATGGATTACACCATGAACAGCCGGGTGCAAACCCGCACCGGCAACCGCGATCCTTCTGCGGCCCCTCATGGTGTTTACAGGTGCAAAGGCGACGACATGTGGGTTGCCATAGCGGTGGGATCGGACGACCAATGGGAAAGGTTCTGCAAGGCATTGTCGAACCCGCCTTGGTCCCAAGACCAGCGTTTCCAGGACTGTCTGGGCAGGTGGGAGCATCAGGACGAACTCGACGCGTTGATCGAGCAATGGACACGAGAGCGCGAGCCCATGGAAGTGATGAAACTCCTGCAAGATGCCCACATCGCTGCCGGCCCTGTCCTTTCCGCCGAAGACCTGTACAAGGACCCGCATTTGAACGAAAGGGGCTTCTTCGAAGAGGTCCGTCACCCTGAGGCGGGAACCCACCGGTATCGGGGGATGCCTTTCCGGTTGTCCGGCTGCCGGTGTGGGATCCGCATGCCCGCACCCTGCTTGGGAGAACACAATGAATATGTCCTCGGGGAACTCCTCGGGTTGTCCGGAGCAGAGATCATGCGATTGACGGACGAAAAGATCATTGGGACAGCACCGCTTTTGGAATGAGACTCCCCCAGAGACTCACCCCCCGGCTTCGAACTCGAGGATGTCGGCGGATCCGCATGGATGGTGGGTGAATTCCCCAGGATAAGATGGCCGCAACCGAGGAGCCAGCAACTCAGAACCAACGAACGCCCAGCGGGCAACAAATGCGAGAGGTGGATATGTCCTTCAGGGTCGTCTTCACACTTGGGCTGGTCGACACCCCCATAGAGGATGAGATTCTCAGTGAAATCGATGCAGAACTTATCAAGAGCCCCAGCCGCACAGAGGAGGAAATCATCGCCGCTGCCGCCGAAGCCGATGCCCTGATGACAGGGCTGGAACCGTATTCGCGAAGGGTGATCGAAAGTCTGAGCAAGTGCAGGGTCATCAGCAACTACGGCGTCGGTGTGGACAACATAGACATGGAGGCGGCTACGGAGAAAGGAATATGCGTCGCCAATACCCCCGACTACTGCATCGAGGAAGTTTCAGACCAGACCATGGCGCTGGTGCTTGGATGCGCCAGAAAGCTTGTCAAAATAGACAAGGCGGTAAGAGACGGGAGATGGGGCACTCCCGAGCTGTTCCAAATGCGCCCGCCCATGTTCCAACTGCGGGGGCAAATTCTGGGTCTGGTCGGTTTCGGCAGGATAGCAAGGGGGGTTGTTCCCAAGGCCCAGGGATTCGGGATGAAAGTGATCGCATACGATCCCTACGTGCCGGGGAAGCTGGCCGAAGGCCTTGGCGTGGAGCTGGTGGAACTGGATGACTTGCTCCGCAGTTCCGATTTCGTTTCCCTCCACATGCCCCTGACGAGCGGTACACACCGCATGTTTGGCGTCCGAGCATTGGACATCATGAAACCCACCTCCTTTCTGATCAATACCGGCCGCGGGAGTGTGGTGGACGAACAAGCCCTGCATATGGCCTTGACCGGAGGCTCGATTGCGGGCGCCGGTCTGGACGTCATGGACGTGGAACCGCCCGAGCCCACCAACCCGCTGCTCAAACTGGACAACGTCATCCTGGGTGGGCACTCGGGGTTTTACTCCGAGTCGGCGATCATGGAGTTGCACCGCCGTCCTGCCGAGGAAGTGGTTCGAGTTCTCAAAGGGCAATGGCCCCGGATTCTGGTCAACCCCGAAGTAAAGGACACGTTTGTCAAGAAATGGGGGGGCATGGCGGGTGACCGCTAGTCCCTTTGCTCCGAAATCCTGACCACTTTTGGCAAGACTTTTTGCACGTGGCGTCACCCCTCTTTGGTTCCGGCTTGTCCGGGTTAGGTGCGATACCCGTGAATGAAACCATTTTAGACTCCCAGCGCCCGCTGGCCGCGTGCTTTCTCGGCAAGGAGAAAGGCTGTCAGGTCATCATGGAACGCATCTCGACTCAATTCCCCCCTTGAGGGGGGCCAGGGGGGTGTTTCCCAGGCTCCGACAACCCTTCACACCCCCCTTTGCCCCCCTCAAGGGGGGAATGTCTACGCTAAAATCGACCGAGGAATGAAATGAGGATGTCATATCCCAAACAGATTCATTCACGGGTATTGGGGTTAGATGGAACATGGGCTCGAGAAGGCAGAGGAGGGAGCGCGCCTCGATACACTGCAAATCAATAAGAAAGGGGAATCAGCATGCCGGACATCGATAGGGACAGCCCGGGGGCGACCTTGCTCTTGATGGGCAACGAAGCCATTGCACGGGGGGCTTTGGAAGCAGGAGTGGGCTTTGTCTCCTCTTACCCGGGCACGCCGTCTTCGGAAATCGTCCCCGCCATCGTGGATGTGGCCGAGAGCAGGGGGATCTATGCCGAGTGGTCCACCAACGAAACCATCGCCATGGAAGCAGCCGCCGGAGCTTCGCTGGCTGGCGTGCGTGCGCTCGCCGCCATGAAACAGCATGGCGTGAGCCTTGTGGCGGACTTCCTGGCCTTTCTTTCCATTGGCACAGGGCAGATGCGACCCATCCAAGGCGGCCTGGTTCTGGTGAGCTGTGACGACCCCGGTCCCAACAACAGCGGCAACGAACAGGATTCAAGGCCCATCGCCAAGTGGTTCGATTTTCCCCTGCTGGAACCGGGAAACCTCCAGGAAGCCAAAGACATGACCCGCTGGCTGTTCGAACTGTCCGAGGACATCGGCAATATCTGTATGCTCCGCTGCGTGAGCAAAATCGCCCACACGAGGGGGAACGTGCAATTGGGAGACCTGCCCTCGAAAACACCCACGGCCCGTTTTGATACGAGCAATCCCCCTGCTGTAGCGAACATGCATGCTGCGGCCCATAAACGGCTGGAAAAGGCTCGGGAGCAGTTCGAGTCCTCACCCTTCAACACCTATGTGGGCCCCGAAAAGCCGGAATGGCTCATCATCACTTGCGGAGCCTGCTCGCTTTACTCCAGGGAAGCGGTGAAAACGCTGAACCTGGAAGACAGGGTAGGCATCCTCAAGATAGGAACGATTTGGCCCTTGCCTGAAAAGTTCGTTGGGGAGCACCTGAGCAGATCGGAAAAGATCCTGTTCGTAGAAGAGGTGGACCCCTTCCTGGAAGAAGCCGTCATGGTGCTTTCAGCCAGCCGGCCTGCCGGCAGCCCTCGGCCAGTGTTTTACGGGAAGTGCTCAGGGCACATAAGCTCCTACGGAGAGCTGAACCCAAACTCCGTCATTCGCGCCTTGAATACGCTGTTGGGGCTCTCTTACCAGACGCGGGACGGAGCTTACGACAGCAAAGCTCTCGAGGCTTCCAAGAACCTTACTTTCCTGCGAAGCGGCAACATATGCCCGGGCTGCCCACACAAAGCCAGTGCCTGGGCGATCAAACAGGCCATCGAAGAGGATGGCAGAAACGGCTTCGTCACCTCCGATATCGGGTGCTACCACTGGGGGCTGGCCGGCTCCTCTGTGGCCAAGACCATTTACTGCATGGGCAGCGGTGCCGGGGTGGCGACCGGCCTGGGCAAGCTGGGGCAGTTCGGTTTCGATCAGCCGGTCCTGGCCGCAGCGGGCGATTCCACCTTCTTCCACGCCTCGATACCCGGCCTTATCAACGGCGTTTACAATGAATCCAACTTTCTTCTTTGCGTTTTCGACAACAGCGCAACAGCCATGACCGGTTTTCAGCCTCACCCGGGCACCGGGACAAACGCCATGGGAAAACCCGCCCCCGTTGTCAGTATCGAGGCCTTGTGCCGCTCCCTAAACGTCCGGGTGGAGGTTTGTGACCCCTTTGACCTGGAAACAACGAAGAACACATTGGTGGAGATGATGGCCATGAAGGGGGGCGCCAGGGTCATCATCCTCAAAAGGGAGTGTGAACTGACAAGAGCCAGGAGAGAAGGCCGGGCTCGTTATAAGGTCTTTGTGGATCCCCACCTCTGCCTCGGCGAGGCATGTGTCTATGATAACGTCTGTCGGGAATTGCGCTGCAGCGGACTTCTTTGGGACGAGGACAAAGGCGAAGCCAGGATAGACGAGGTCATCTGCGCGGGGTGCGGCGTATGCTCCGATGTATGCCCCCAAGGCGCCATCGTTAAGGAGGCATTGACATGACGACAGCGAAGACGCTGATGAAAGACCCCCTCAATCTGCTTGTGATCGGTGTGGGCGGGCAGGGAAACGTGGTGATATCGCAACTTATCAGCGAGATCCTGGTCAAGGAGGGTTTTTATGTAACCTTCGCGCAGAGCTACGGTTCCGCCCAGCGGGGAGGCACGGTGCTGAACTATGTGAGAATCTCGAACCAAGAGTGGGTCGGACCCCTTCCACCCGACGGCCAGGCCGATGTGATCGTGGCCTTGGAACCTGTGGAGGCGATGCGGATGCTGGGACGCTTCGGCAACCCCGACGTCTTCACCATCGTCAATCCAAGACCCATATACCCCATGGAAATGGCCGGTGGTACCGTGGAGTATCCCGATCCGGCCAAACTGATCGCGGCCATCAGAGGACTCTCTCGCAGGGCGTGGGTGATTCAAGCGACCGAAGAGGCACAGGAGCTGGGAAATCCAATCCTGGCCAACGTCATTGTCATGGGCGCGATTGTGGGCACCGGTCTTCTCCCACTGGATAAAGAAACCGTCGGGGATGCGTTGAGAGAAAGATTCCCTAAAGCGGTGGACCTCAATTTGTCCGCTCTACAAAGGGGCATGGAACTGGCCGTGGCTGTGTAGAAGGAGATCATGGCATCATTTGCGAAGAAAGGCTGCAGATAAGAAATGGTTAGACCTCTTGAAGGTATCCGGATTCTGGACTGGACCCAGTGGCAAATGGGGACCGTGGCGACCGCCATGCTCGCCGATTTCGGGGCCGAAGTGATCCATATAGAACACCGCATCGAAGGGGACCATGGGCGCGCCTTGAGTGTCGGCGGCACACTGGATCTGCCCCATGGGAAAAACGCGTACTTCGAGTGCAACAACCGCGGCAAGAAAAGCATCGCCATTGACCTTGTCAAGGAGGAAGGCAAGGCTGTCATCTATCGGCTGGTTGAGCATTCCGACGTCTTCGTGCACAACTTCCGGCAGGGTGTGCCTGAGCGCTTGCTGCTGGACTATGCATCCCTTAGCAAGGTCAATCCCAAACTCATCTACGCGGCCGCCTCCGGTTATGGACCCAAGGGCCCGGAATCGAAAGAGCCGGCATTTGATTTCATGGGTCTGGCAAGGTCAGGAATCATGACAAACATAGGCGATGCCGATTCGCCTCCTGTGCCGATACATGGGGGGGTTGCCGACCAGATGGGGGCCATCATGACCGGCTATGGCATATTAATAGCTTTGGTGGCGAGAGAAAGACTGGGGGTCGGCCAGAAGATCGATGTTTCCCATCTTGGCAGCATGATGGCTTTCCAGGGCCTGAGCGTGGGGCTCCGGCTGTATCTCGAGCAGTTCGGACAAGATCTGACAAAACCCAGCAGAAAGACCGCAGGCAATCCCTTGTGGAATTACTACTCCTGTAAGGACGGGACATGCCTCATGCTGGGCATGCTCCAGCCTGACAGGCAGTGGCCGGCGGTGTGCAAGGGCCTGGGTATTGAGCATCTTGAAAAAGACCCCAGATTCGAAGACGCCGACAAACGGAGGGAAAACAGCGAAGCCATCATTGCGATCATGGACGATATCTTCCCTGAAAAGACGGCGTCGGAGTGGGTGGATGTCCTCAAGGCGGCGGGTGACGTCATCTGTACTCCCATCCAAAGCATAAGGGATCTGAAGAACGATCCCCAGGTTCTGGCCAATGATTATATTGTGGATTGTGACCATGAAACATTGGGACCGATCAAGGTGCTTGGACTTCCCATCCACTTGAGCGAGACTCCCGGAGCGGTTCGGTGTGAAGCCCCCGAATTTGGTCAACACACTGAGGAAGTGCTCATCGAGGTAGGCGGCTACAACTGGGAGGACATTGCCAACTTGCGGGAAGAGGAAGTCATATAGCAAGCGAAGGGGGTACCCACATCAACACCAGGAAGGGAGGCGGAAATGAAAAGAGCAATCATCCTGTCGATGGGTTTTCTCACGGTGGTGTCATTGGTGGTGGGACCGGGCGTCCTGGCGGCGTCCGATGCTTCGGGTGGCAAATCAACGGACGAGCCGAAGTATGGCGGGGTGCTGAAAATGATCCGGGAAGCCCAGGAACTTTACTTCGACGACGCAATCGGCCATTTCTACTATGCGCAGACCACCCAGCTCACCAACGAGGCCTTGTGGTACGGCGACTGGTCCAAAGGGCCCGCCGGCAGCAACGAAACGAGCTGGTTTTACCTCATGCAGCCTGCAGCGAACGTTCGGGCGGGCTGCCTGGCCGAAAGCTGGGAGTTTCCCGACGACAACACGGTGGTTTTCCACATTCGCAAGGGCGTTCACTTCCATAACAAGCCACCCACCAACGGGAGAGAGATGACGGCGGATGACGTGGTCTTTTCTCTCAAACGCCTGTGGACGGCCCCCAAGTCCTACCAGGGCACCAGTTTTCCCTGGAAGACCCATTTCCAGGACAAGGACGGAGAGCCGTGGATCGAAGCCACGGACAAATGGACTGTCGTGATAAAGTGTCTTCCGGGTCAGTTGGGCAAGATCTTTGAGCGAGCCGGAAGCAGCTCCAACATCGTGCCCCGTGATGCCGTTGAAGCATACGGGGATCTCAGTGACTGGAAGCATGCCATCGGCACCGGGGGATTTGTCCTGACGGACTATATCCCCGGCAGTGTTGCGACTTTTGAACGGTTTGACAATTACTGGAACAAAGATCCCCTGCACCCCGGCAATCAACTGCCTTATCTCGACGGGGTCAAATGGCTGTACATAGCGGATCAGTCCACCCGACTGGCGAGCCTGCGTACGGGAAAGGTGGATCTGGTGGCTTCTCTGGGTGTGGTGATCGGATGGGAAGATGCCAAGGATCTGGAGCGCACCTGCCCGCGTCTGCAGATGAAGGGTTTGCCCACCGGCACAGCGGCCGCCTTGTTTTGGAGAATCGACCGGAAGCCCTTTGACGACATCAGGGTCAGGCGGGCACTATGCATGGCCATCGACAACCAGGAGATCATCGACACCGTGTATGGAGGCCAGGCCGACATAATGCCCTGGCCGCTGATGAATATTCCGGATTTTGCCGATATCCGCACCCCGCTTGCCGAGCTCCCTCAATCCACAAGGGAACTGTACGAATTCCATCCCGAAAAGGCCAAGAAGCTCCTAACCGAAGCCGGTTATCCCAACGGCTTCAAGACCGGCGCCGTCTGTGAACAGGGCGGTGTGGACATGCTCTCGATACTCAAGAACTACTTCGCCAACATCGGTGTCGAGATGGAAATCGATGTCAGGGAGCACGGAGCGTACATCTCCGTCAACAAAGAAAAGAAATTCGACCAGATGTTCTATGGCGGTGTCAACAATTCCCTGCCTTTCCAGATGTTCCAGGTGCAGCCCGGGCATTTCCAGAACACCAGCATGGTCAATGACCCGAAGATAAACGAGGCCCGTGAAAAAATAGCGGCGCTCTATTTTGACGAACCCAAGATGCGCCAAGTGATGAAGGACATTACCCCGTACATGATCTCCCAGGCCTTGTTTTTTCAGGCACCGGCACCGTATCAGTACAACGTATGGCAGCCCTGGGTAAAGGGATACCACGGGGAATACCAGGTGGGCTACAACGCTTACCTCAATTTCCCCGTCTGGCTTTGGCTTGACCCGGATCTCAAGCAGGAGCCCGGTGGGAAGTGATAAACCCTTCAACCAGGTCCAGACTCTCTTGCTATGTATGTTTACGCTGGAGGACAGATGATGAGTGGCGAAAACCAGACGGAGTCGATGCTCAGTGCCTGTCGAGTGCTGGACCTGACCGATGAAAAAGGGCTGCTGTGCGGAAAGATACTGGGAGACCTCGGGGCCGATGTCATCAAGATTGAAAGGCCGGGAGGAGACCCGGCTCGCCGGCTCGGTCCCTTCTACCAAGACAGGGTGGACCCCGAAAAAAGCCTCTACTGGTGGGCCTTCAATACGAGCAAACGCGGCATCACGCTCGACATCACGAAGACGGACGGTCGTGCGTTGTTCAAGAAACTGGTGGAGGGTGCCGACCTTGTGCTGGAGTCTTTTCCGCCGGGGACGCTCCAGGCGCTTGGTTTGGATTATCCTGTATTGGAGGCTATCAATCCTCGGGTCATCCTGGTCTCCATCACTCCTTTTGGGCAGACAGGTCCCTATAGGGAATATAAGGCTCCGGACATTGTGGCCTGGGCTACCGGCGGCGTGATGTATCAGTGGGGGGATGCCGATCGTCCGCCCCTGCACATCAGCCATCACTCGCAGGCGTACCTTCACGCCGGAGCGGACGGGGCCGTCGGAGCCCTGATGGCCCTCAGTTGGCGACACGCGACCGGTCAAGGGCAGCATGTGGATGTCTCCGTGCAAGCCTCGGTCGCACAACTGATCTATTTTGCCACGGTGCAGTGGGACATGGTGCGTGTCATTCAAAAGCGAGGGAGCATAGGATATATCACGGTTCAGGTCACTCGGATGTGGCCCTGCAAGGACGGCCACGTGATCTGGATTTACTTTGGCGGCGGCATGGGATATTTGAGCCGGCCCCTTGTCCGGTGGATGGAAGACGAGGAGATGGCGGACGATTTCCTGAGGTCGTTCGATTGGGAGGCCTATGATCTGGCCACGACAACTCAGGAAGTGGTGGACCGTATCGAGGTGCCCACGCGCAGGTTCTTCCAGACGCACACCAAAGCCGAGCTTTACGAAGGAGCCTTGAAGTACAACGCACTGGTCTATCCGGTGGCCACCACCGCCGACATCGTGCAAAGCGCCCAGCTCGCCGCCAGGGAATTTTGGGCGGGGGTCGAGCATCCCGAACTCGGTGTGACTCTCTCCTACCCGGGCGCGTTCATCAAAGTGAGTGAGACGCCGGTTCGTCTGTCACGCCGCGCCCCTCTCATCGGCGAGCACAATCACGAGATTCTCGAAGGCAAGTCAGGTTTTTCCAAAGAGCCTATTGCTTCGCCGCACGGAATAAAGGGCTTCTTGGAACCACGTTGCGGAGAAAGAGCGGAAAGCCCGGCCAATAGAGCCCTTGAGGGAATCAAGGTCGCCGATTTCACCTGGTGGATCGCTGCCCCCCTTGCCACCAAATACCTCGCCGATTTCGGCGCCCAGGTGATACGCATCGAAAGCAACAGCCGACCTGATCTGCAGCGGACCATTCCGCCGTTCAAGGACGGGGAGGTGGACCTGAACCGTTGCGGTCAATTCAACCAGTACAACACGAGCAAATTGAGCGTGGCCGTGAACCTCGCGGATCCAAGGGGGCGCGATTTGGCCAAACGTCTGGTTGCCTGGGCCGATGTGGTGGTGGAGAATTTCGCTGCAGGGGTCATGAAGAAACTGGGGCTTGACTACGAGCAGCTCAAGGAGGTGAACCCCGATCTCATCATGCTCAGCTCGTGCATGCATGGTCAAACCGGACCCCACGCAGAGCATCCGGGGTTCGGTTGGCACCTGACCGCTCTAGCGGGTCTGCACCATCTGACCGGCTGGCCCGATCGTGAGCCGGTGGGCCCGGCCGCACCCTACATCGACTTCATTGCGCCTCGTTACACTGCTGCGGCCATTCTGGCCGCCCTCGAGTACCGGCGGCGCACCGGGAAGGGGCAGTACCTCGATCTGTCGCAGTATGAAACCGGCATTCAGTTCATCAGTCCTTTGCTCCTGGACTACAACAGCAACAAGCGCGTGGCCGGCAGAATGGGGAATCGCAGCGATCACGCGGCACCTCACGGCGTCTATCGCTGCCGTGGCGAGGACAGGTGGTGTGCCGTGGCGGTTTTCACCGAAGAGGAGTGGCAAAACTTCTGCAGGGTCATCGGCAAGCCACAGTGGACCCGCAGCCCGAGATTTGCCGATCTGCGATTTAGGAAGCAAAATGAGGACGAGCTGGACCGCCTTGTGGAGGCCTGGACCGTCCGGCACAGGGCCGAAGATGTCATGGGAACGATGCAGGAGGCGGGGGTGGCCGCCGGACTCGTGGAAACCGGGCAAGACCTGCTGGAGTACGACCCCCAACTGAGGCACCGTCACTTTTTCCGGAAGCTGGACCACCCCGAGGTGGGTACATACGCCGCGCCAGAGCCCGGATTCGTCCTGTCAAGGTCGCCGTGTGAAATGCGCCGCGCCCCGCTGCTTGGGGAACACAACGAGCTTGTCTTTTCTCAGATCCTGGGCATGTCGGATGAGGAGATCGCCCGGCTTGTGACGGAAGGCGTCATCGAATAGGCATCTTAGGCGCGAACGTCTCCTCATTTGTGCAGCGTTGTTTAGCTATTCGGTCGTTGTTTTCTGCTGCAGGCTCTGGTCGATCCACAGATAGGCCGGCCAGCTTCCGTCCTTCTTGCCCAGCATCCGTTCACCGCTGTAGCCTTTCACTCTCGGCTGCCAGAATGTGTAGACATGCTGGCCCGGCAGGTAGATCGAATAGCATTGGTCCATCATGTACGGTGCGGCTTGCTTCATCAGCCGGCGCCGCTGCGTCTCGTCGGGAAAGGAGGCAGCGACTTTGCTTTTCCACTCGTTCACGACCGGGTCGTCCACATGGCTGAAATTGTAAACATTGCCGGGGGTCATCCACAAGAACTTCATGGGAAAGGTGGAAGCCGTAATGAAGAAGTAGACGTCCTTGAAATTGTTGGCCAGCCCGGTGGAAACATAGGCGGCGTACTCACGAACATCGAGCTCGGCGTCCACACCCACTGCCGCCCATTGGTTCTTGATGATGGAAAGCAGATCTACGTCCGGTTTTTGACAGAGGATCTCCACCTTGAAGCCGTTGGGATAGCCCGCTTCGGTTAGGAGCTGTTTTGCCTTTTCCGGATGGAATTCGTATAGCTCCCGGGTGGAATCCGGAAGCTGATCGAACGGCGTGAACATATCCATCATTTCCGGAACCGCCATGATCGGATAGGTGATCAGGTCGGCGTTTCCACCATAGAAGTGCTCGATGAGGGACTGGTTATCGATCGCCAGGGCCAGGGCCCTTCGCACCCTCTTGTCATGGAACAGGGAGTCCGGTTTACTCACTTCCTTCATCCATATTGCCGGAGCCGTGCCGGGGAAATACTCTCTATTTTTGAGTTCCGGATTTGTCTTCTTGAGACTATCGCAATCCTCCCAGCTCACGTCGCTCAAGACGTCGATCTTGCCGGTCCGCACGGCTGCGAGCCGGGTGGAGATGTCGGGTACGATCAGCCATGTAACCCGATCTATGTAAGGCAGACGGTTTTTGGGAAAGAAGGGATCGTTATTCCACCAATCTGGATTCCTTTCGAAGGTCAGGCTGGTGTCGCTCACGTACTCGGTGAGGATAAACGGCCCGGTACCTACGGAATTCCGCCAGTCGTTCATATCTCCATACTGGTCGATGACTTCGTGAGGGATGGTCTTGAAATGCAAAAGGATCATGTCGTAAACGAGGGCCAAGGTTCCCGGCTTGCACTTGACCAGGACAGTCCACCTGTCAGGCGCGGTGATCGACTCCAATTGCTTAGCATAAGCGGTATGATGGTAGCATTTGGGAGTTTCAAACACTCGCTTGAGCGAGAAGAGCACATCCTCCGCTGTAAGTTCCCTGCCGTTGACCGGAGGCTTGTTGTGAAAGCGCGCTCCCTTGCGGATGTGCACGGCCAACGTGTCCGGTTCGGGAAAATCCCAGCTTTCGGCCAAATGGCCGATCCATGTTGCCGGAGACGGGCGCATGTCGTAGATCCAGCTTGCCTCGCCCGTGCCTGTGGGGCCCTTCGTCCAGTCGCCTATGGTCAGTGCGTCGTGAGTGAGGTAAAGCGTGGGAGCAAGTCCTATATGGCCGAAGGCCTCATCAAAATTGACCGGCGGTGTCGCCCAACCCTCTCTCAGGACCCCTCCATACCTCGGCTTTTCCACGAGCCTGCCCAACGAATCCTTGACCATCTGCTTGCTTGCCGCTTGCTGCTTCTCCGGTGCCGCCGGCTTGTCTTTGGCTGACACCGCAGGCGGATAGGAAAGCAGAACCGCGAACACGACCAGCATCCCCCCCCATGCAAAGCCTTTCTCTCTCTTCATCATGTGAAAACCTCCTTTCTGCTCTTCTGCTCCAAGGGTGAAGCAAAGGATGTGGGAAGGGTAAGAAAGAAGAAGTGAACCGGCGCTTAATCCCCGCCCGGAGGACGGGGTTTTTCACGTCTCGATAGAAGATCAAGAGGATTAGACGAGAGGTTGCTCTTCGTCATTACACTAACCCCCATGCCCGGCGCAGGCACAACGAAGGATGAAAACCCGTCTTGCACTCCCCCTTTGGAACCGGGGCTTGGGGGGGGATTTTCATATAAAAACCATGGCAGAGGAGAGGGTTGTATGTCAAGTGAAAATTCGGCGCCCAAGCGTTGTATGGAGCCTGGAGGGTGCCCCCGCTCAGTTCGGTTGAGTGCAAATCAACTTTCTGCCTCAGCTTCGCGCCGCAAAAACTCTAAACCGTTCAGTGGATTTCTCCGGTTCTTAAAGCGCGTGCCAGGTGCAGACCTCCTCGTCCGTCACTACGGCTCCTGTAACCCCTGTCGCGTCTTGCATGGCAAGGAAAACTGTTGCCTTAATACTGCCATGGTGTAGCGTAGCATGGTTCATTCCCGCGCCTGCTGCGGGGAACACATTGACGAAGGCGTGGGCAGTAGTAGTATAACCGGTTCATCCCCGCGCCTGCGGGGAACACACGCCGGCTCCTGAGGCAAAACCCTCCCATGCCGGTTCATCCCCGCGCCTGCGGGGAACACGACACACGGCCGGCGAAAATGCCACGGATGGGCTTTAACCCGTGCTCCGGTAAACCGGATCCTGCCAGCGTGGTCTCCAATACCTGCCCGCACCTGAAGAGCTCGAATTCCTGTCGGCTGATGGCCTGGCCGTCCTGTGCCCTCTGTTCGGTGTCTTTTTTCGGCTGCTCGTCCTTTTCCATCGCCATCCGGGCGATCTGGCCCAGGTCGGCATCGGCAATCGAGGCTTCGTCCTTCCCCTCCAAAAGGCCCGGCCGCTTTTCCTTGATCAGTGCCAGCAATTGGTCTCTGTCCATAATTCCCCTCCCCTGGTCATGGGCGGCGACCGCCCGGATGAACTTGCCGCCGGCGGCCGGACGGCTCACGATATCGAGACTATCCACCGCTGCGAACTTTCGAAGCACATTTATATCCTTTCCGTTGCGGGTCTGCCTGGTCCCCGTTGCCAGGGCGTCCCAGGAAAGCCCGTAAAGGCTGGTTCCCATTCTCATGGCATTGAGCAGATTCTTCCCGAGCCACCTGTACGAATCGACCAGGTGGACTAGACCGGTGAGACCCTGTCCGGCCACGAACCGGACGCTATCGAGCCAACCCGCCTTGTTTTTCACCAAAAGGTCCTTGACGGTAAACAAGGGTTCCAGCAAATGGCCGGCGCTTCCGGGAAGCTCGTAAAGGTTCACGTCCACATTCTCGAACAGCGCTGCGCTCATGCGCAGCACGTCGTCGGGCAGGTACCATCCGTTTTCCGTTTCCCCGGACGCGCAGACCACGACCTCCCAGACCATGCCTTCCGGGTCTTGCGCCTGGCCGAGACGCACCACGTGCTGCACCTGCCCGTCCACGGCATGCTCCGTATGGTTGCCTTCCGGGTTCTGAGCCTTTACCTCGGACATATCACTTGGCCCTCCCCGCCACCGGTTTCATCTTGCGCCGCACGATGCCGTTTACCCCGACCGCTTCGAGGGGCACGATTTCCGAGTCCTTCATGGTCTTGCCGTACCGCACCTTGGCGCCTCCATTGGTGACGATGAGGGCCGTGGGGACGTTGCCGTCGTCGTAGCGCACCCGGGCGGCGAATACGTACTGCTCGCCGATGCCGTAAGCCTTGCATCCGGCCGCGATGAGCGCCTTTTCCTCCTTGGTGGGCCGATACTCCTGTTCCGGGGGTTCTGCGGCGAGCACCGTGGCAAGCTGCGCTTTGTGGGCTTCGAGCTGTTGGCGCAGCTCTTCGTTTTCCGCTGCGAGTTTTGCGGCGTCTTCGGTCGTCCTGGTAGGTCTCCTTTTCCGGGTCATGATTCTTTCATGAGGTATTCGATCAGCGCGTCGTCTATTTCGTTCCAGTCTTCATCCTGCACCATCAGGAAGGGCCTCGCCGGGATGTCGCCCCAGGGTATGGGCACGCTGCGCGTGGCGCCGTAGTACACCGCACCGCACCGCACCGCTTCGCTTAGCAGAGCCCAGGGCACGGGCTGTCACCACCGTGCGGAAAGCGCCTTTTTTAGCCCCGAACTGATGCACGGCGCCGTATACTTTGTCGGTGCCCACCGCTACTTCGGTGTTGCCGGCACGGAAGCTGATGGCGCCCATGAGCCCGCCGGCAAAGCCCTGGGCGCGCAGGATGGCGGCGCCTTTGCCGCGCCGCTTTTCCGTCACGGCGCTGTGGGGCGCCCACTTTTGCGGGCGGCCGCCCTCTTCGAAGTTGCGAATGACAGAGGCTTTTACGGTGCCGCCCACGATTTCCAGCGCCGGCTTCATATCCTTGCACCGGTCCGCAATCTGCTCCATCTGCTCCTTGACCGCCTCGTCCTTGACGGTCACCCTGATCATGGAACCTGCCATTGACACATCTTTGGACTCACGCTATACTTTGGGTTCGCATGCAGGCTCCGGGTAGGGCCGTGCTCCAGTACTTGCCCGGCAGCCGGGCGCCGTGGCCCGCACGGGGGACCATAGGCTACTGCCTTGCCCACAGCAGCCTGCCCTTGCGCATGTTGTTCGCGCCGGTCACCCCTCCCCTATAAAAATCGTGCGCCACCCACTGGTTTTCCATCACCTCGGCCCACATACCCAGGGTGCGTTTTTTCCCCTCTGCGATCATCTTCACGTAGCGCCTGCGCAGCGCTATCCGGCCGGAGACCTCGTTGACCGCGAAGGATACCCATATTTCGAAAGGGTCTTCGATCAGCTCCGGGATCAGCGGGAAAAAGGCCTCACGTCCATCCCACCTGCTTTTCGGGCGTTCCAGCATGTGGTCCACGATGGCCTGGCTGACCATGACGCGACTGCCTGTCGGGTCCTTTATCACCGCTTCGTCTGCACCGAGTGCGTTTTTCAGGGCGCGGCGCAGCCCCTCAATGTCCCCTGCGCGCACCCGGTCGCCCAAGGCGGCACGCGGTGTGTCCGCGGGCAGGTCCGCGGGCCACCCGTAGTCTTCCGGGCACCTGGGGTCCACGTCGGTTCATCCCCGCGCTTGCGGGGAACACTGGGGAAGCGTTGCAGACATAAGCAGATGGGACGGTTCATCCCCGCGCTTGCGGGGAACACTCCCCCCGCGTCGTACTCCATCAGCATTTTCTCGGTTCATCGCCGCGCTTGCGGGGAACACTGGCACCTGACACGTATGCAGTGCATGACAAACGGTTCATCCCCGCGCTTGCGGGGAACACCCCACAGGGGGTGCTGTCAGGTCTATATCGAACGGTTCATCCCCGCGCTTGCGGGGAACACAAGCTCGCTGCCCTGATAGGTTTGCTGCCCGGCGGTTCATCCCCGCGCTTGCGGGGAACACACATGCTTCCGTCGGCAAGCGCGCCATCCGTCCGGTTCATCCCCGCGCTTGCGGGGAACACTACCCGGCAGAAACCGAGCAAATGAAGAATCGCGGTTCATCCCCGCGCTTGCGGGGAACACACACAACAGCTATCCCCCCCCCATGCTTCCATCGGTTCATCCCCGCGCTTGCGGGGAACACGGAATGAGGATGCAACCGTCCTCGTACGCCGCCGGTTCATCCCCGCGCTTGCGGGGAACACGATGATGGTGCACTGGAACCGGCTGGGCATAGCGGTTCATCCCCGCGCTTGCGGGGAACACTCAAGGTCAAATATCACAAGCGCGCCCCTCCTCGGTTCATCCCCGCGCTTGCGGGGAACACTCTCCATCCTGCCAGACAAGGGACAACTCCACCGGTTCATCCCCGCGCTTGCGGGGAACACGGGGTGTGGCTACATGAGGCGACGGAGCGCGACGGTTCATCCCCGCGCTTGCGGGGAACACGTTCGCTTGTTCCCGTAAAGCTGCGACGCCATCGGTTCATCCCCGCGCTTGCGGGGAACACGTCGCCCGAATCCTGGTTGAGCTGGGCGACCACGGTTCATCCCCGCGCTTGCGGGGAACACTTTCTCACGCCTCCGACATATCCCGGGCCGGGCGGTTCATCCCCGCGCTTGCGGGGAACACGCTGTGCCTGACGCAGGGCGTTTTGCCCGATACGGTTCATCCCCGCGCTTGCGGGGAACACGCCCCCGTGAACTCGAACTGGAGCATCCCCGGCGGTTCATCCCCGCGCTTGCGGGGAACACATCCTACTCCTCTATATCCGCACCGTAATCCGCGGTTCATCCCCGCGCTTGCGGGGAACACGAATCCGCCTTTACAAACGCATCCGCAAGGCCCGGTTCATCCCCGCGCTTGCGGGGAACACCCTCGTGTTTCCCAAAGGATTGCCAGCACCCGCGGTTCATCCCCGCGCTTGCGGGGAACACCATTTGCAGGCGGAGTAATATCCAAGCCGGTGCGGTTCATCCCCGCGCTTGCGGGGAACACACTCCAGCACAAAGTGGACTTTTTCCAGATCCCGGTTCATCCCCGCGCTTGCGGGGAACACTCCAGGCCAAACAGTCCGAAGCAACAGTTTACCGGTTCATCCCCGCGCTTGCGGGGAACACTGTGCCTAACCATGCCATAGTATTATGCCACGCGGTTCATCCCCGCGCTTGCGGGGAACACACGGCACGGGGAAAACAACCTTGGCCTTTCAACGGTTCATCCCCGCGCTTGCGGGGAACACGCGAACAGACCACGGACGGCTAAGTAGCTGGCCGGTTCATCCCCGCGCTTGCGGGGAACACATGATGGCAAATGGAATACTAATAAATATAGACGGTTCATCCCCGCGCTTGCGGGGAACACGCTCTCTCATATCTGTCACTATGGATACCTCTCGGTTCATCCCCGCGCTTGCGGGGAACACAGGATTTCAAAAAATATCATTTCCAATTGCGGCGGTTCATCCCCGCGCTTGCGGGGAACACGAATCGTAGGTGTGGACCGTAATTTCTAGTGGCGGTTCATCCCCGCGCTTGCGGGGAACACGGATTATAGGGGGGGAATAGTCTCTAGTCTCTCGGTTCATCCCCGCGCTTGCGGGGAACACCAATTTACCGTGGCCATAGGTTCAGGAGTAGGCGGTTCATCCCCGCGCTTGCGGGGAACACATCACAGTCGTCAACCCTGAATTTGTAGCCCACGGTTCATCCCCGCGCTTGCGGGGAACACATCCTTGCCCGAGACGCCGTACGCCTGCATCGCGGTTCATCCCCGCGCTTGCGGGGAACACTCGTACCTGGTCTTCGAGCGCGAAGGCAAGTACGGTTCATCCCCGCGCTTGCGGGGAACACGGACAGGGTAGACACAAACCGGTCCATGATGTCGGTTCATCCCCGCGCTTGCGGGGAACACTGAGTGATGCGGTCCGCCGCCCACGATGCGGCCGGTTCATCCCCGCGCTTGCGGGGAACACTTCCGGGAAGCGTCAACCATTTTCGGCTGCTCCGGTTCATCCCCGCGCTTGCGGGGAACACATCCCTCAGGCGGTCAGTTACGCCACCTCGGCCGGTTCATCCCCGCGCTTGCGGGGAACACTCATGGGCCTGTCCGACGAGGGCGCGAGCGAGCGGTTCATCCCCGCGCTTGCGGGGAACACCCGAGCAGAGGAACAAGTCCCTGAAGAGTCAACGGTTCATCCCCGCGCTTGCGGGGAACACTGCTACCGCCGCCCGTAGCGGTGCCAGCAGCTCGGTTCATCCCCGCGCTTGCGGGGAACACCATGGTGCCAGAAAAACATCCCTGTAAGGCTTCGGTTCATCCCCGCGCTTGCGGGGAACACTTTTTGGTTTCAATCCTGATCATGTCCCTCTCCGGTTCATCCCCGCGCTTGCGGGGAACACTTCCTCCTGTTCCTCCGTCAGCCCCACCGCGTCGGTTCATCCCCGCGCTTGCGGGGAACACTATAGTGCCCCCTATTGGTAGTTGCCGGGGGGCGGTTCATCCCCGCGCTTGCGGGGAACACCCTTGCCATTATGGGCTGATATCGAAACGCTGCGGTTCATCCCCGCGCTTGCGGGGAACACTGTGCCCAGTCCACAGCCCATTCCAACAGGCTCGGTTCATCCCCGCGCTTGCGGGGAACACGATGGCGGAAGTGTACCTCCAGTAACCGCAGACGGTTCATCCCCGCGCTTGCGGGGAACACGCATCGCCGCCAATACCGCCAACGTCATGTACCGGTTCATCCCCGCGCTTGCGGGGAACACATTTCAGCTATTCCGAAAATTTGCGGAGGGGGCGGTTCATCCCCGCGCTTGCGGGGAACACACTATCTGTAGCCCTTGGGAAATACTCATTTTTCAAAGATCGAAAACGGCTACCGAATTCCTATGCCGTTTCATTCCCTGCCTCAACGGATTCAGAGGGTTCCGGAAGGGGGGTGAAAGACACGAGCTTCACGCCGTCCAATTCGCATGGAATGCGCCGGTTCGCACCGAAGGTTTCGAAATCGAATCCCGCTTCCGTATTGGTGGTCCAGGCCATGACAGCATTACCATCTTCTATGCCAACACGGACCTGCCCCCAAATCATCTCCCGAGTGCGTCTGGAAACTCTTCCGACGTAAACCCCTGCCCGGATCTCGAGGAGCCACACGGCGAGCCTGCCACGCAAGCGGGGTGGAGCGTTTTCAACCACGATGACCAGCATCACCAAGCCCCTCCTTGTTGGGGATAGCCATCTCCACTGCCTCCTCGTGCGCTTTGGGCATTGGCACCTCACCCGCGGCAAGGACTTCCTCAATACTGGGGATTATCCGGTGCAGCAGGCGAGTTTGTCGGAAGGCGTCGCGGCAGGCAAGCCGCACTTCCCGTTCCGGGTTTGTCGGCATGCGTGCGGCGATTCTGAATGCCACCGGCACCACCGTTTCGAACTTGAAAATGTCGGCCATGTCATAAACGAACGACTGCGGCTTTCCGGTGTGTATGAAGCCAACGGCAGGGGCGTAACCGGCCGCCAAAATCGCCGCTTCACAGATCCCGTATAAGCAAGCGGTGGCGGAGGAGAGGCAGCGGTTGGGTACATCTCCGCTTTCCCATTCGGTGTAATCATAGTTCCGGTTCTTCCATGGCACCTTGTGTTGAGCGGCGATCAGTTCATACATTTTGCGGACCCTTGCCCCTTCGATGCCTCGCAACTGCTCGATGCTTCGTTTGGCGGGCGGCTCCTCCTTGAAACGCATGGCATACATCTTACGGACCACCTTGAGCCGCGCCGTGTCGTCGAGGGCGACTTTAGCCTGGTACAGTAGGCGGTCGGCGCGAGCGCCACCGGGCTGGCCTGCGGAGTACAAGCGTACCCCTGCTTCCCCCACCCACACCAGCAGGCAGCCCACCCGCGCCGCGAGCACAGCCGCGGCATGGGACACCCGGGCGCCCGGCTCCAACATCAGGCAAGCCACGCCACCCACAGGGATGTGGGTGCGTACCCCCTTTTTATCCACCAGCACAAAAGCGCCATCCAACACATCGAGCCGGCCCTTTTCAACGAAAAGAACGGAGAGGCGATCCTTGATAGGAATGGGTTTTAGCGGCGGCAAAATGGGTTCCGGCATCAGGTTTCTCCTTATGGCTTGGAGGTTTCATCGAATCTCACCCAGGTCCGGATCGACCAATGCACCGGCCTTAAAAGAAGACGCGGCAAACCTCATCTTATCGGCGCCACGGACAGAAGCCCAAGGCCCATGGATTTGCCATGGCCGATCCCCGTTTCCAGGGCGTCTCTGAACTTTTCCGGTTCGGTAACCGTAAGAATCCCGTCGTAAAGGACGGAAAAAATCCTGATCCCATTTCCGGAATGCTGTTTACCTCTTAGCATCTGTTCTTGAGAAATCCGAACATCGACCCGGTCTTGCATCGATGCGCAAAGATAGAAGGGAGCTGAGTGTGGCAGTGAGAAGCCGTGCCGCTCCCCTTTTTGAGCAATCCATCTCTCCTGTTCCTCCAATCTGAGCAACCCCTGGCGCTTGGCATTCCGTGTCACGCACGGGTTGGCTCGCAGCCTGAAGCGAAAGCGCCGGCCCGTTTTGACCAAGTGGAGCTCCAGCCGATCGTTCAGATCGATGGCCGGATCGGCTTTTGCAAGCCACCCCTTCACGCCGATGCCCGTCCAGTCAGCGGTCGACGGGCTCTGTAAAAGAATCCTCGGGTTCCCGGAAGGATCGGTCTCCGGTTCCAGCCTCCAGAGAAATCCGCCTTCAGGGCACTTCCGGTTCGGTTCGCTGAAGGCCCTGCACAGGGTGGAGTGAAGCTGGTAGGGGTCGGCCAGGTCCCGCCGGGCCTCCCGGCACCTGGGATCAAGATGGATTCTGTACAGCAACATCGGTTACCTCCTGGGGGAAGGGAATCCACTCCGACCGCACGAAGCGCGCTCCGAAGCGCCTTTGAGCGAAGGATGAAAGCGGCTGATCCATCTTGAGCACACCTGAGCCATCGCCTGACTCGAAGGAGACCAGGAGCTTTTCGGGGAGTTCTTCCCATTTTCGCTTGGAGCAGATCCATGGCCACTTGGCCAGAACGTCCACCAATCGAGCGCCTTGAAGACCGTTCTCAATCCAAATGGGTTCTGAGGGGATATAGGATTTGCGTCCCAGGGCGAGAGGCCAAACTGGGTTTTGCAGGCGGTCATGGGCCGTCTCCAGGAGCGTGCGATCGTCTCCTTCGAGCCCGACCAAAAAAGCGGCATCGGCAAGGTAGAAGCGCTGAGAAACAACACCATCCTTGGAAGGTGTGCCGTCCGCTTTGATGATGGTATCGGTTGTGGCGCACGCCGCTGTCTGGAAGTCCCGTTTGGGCACCCCCGGCCGGTCGTGGCGAACCCCCATGGTCAGGCGTGTGAGCGGCGCCAGATCCGCCCAGTTCTCACGGTCGATTCCCAGGGCCGCACCCACGATGCCGATGACCCCGGACTTGCTTGGCTCCTTACCCGTATCGCGCTGGTCAAAACGACTGGTGGTCCCCCACGACTGCATGGGCCCCACCAGACGAAGCAGCAAGGTTGCCATGGTTCACTCCTTTATGGCGGAAAGGGTTCCGTCAAGCAGCACCTTGAGGGAAGCAGCCGGCTTCCCGAATCCATCGAGCTTGGCACCGGTCAAATTGAGAACCAAGGTTTCCTCCTCACCACCGAAGGCAGCCCGGAGGGCAATGGCTTTCTTGGCAAGTTCTTCTGCGGATTTTGCGGTGAGCGACTCATCTCCTTTCACACGGATGGCTGTCTCAAAGGCGTTGGCCAGGTTGCGCGGGGCGGTGTTGCGTCGCACCGAGACAGCCACGAATTCGGGGGGATTGTGGGCCGCGAAGGTGTTTTGTTTTCCCGTGGGCTCGGCGACCACGAAACCTTCCAAGAAGGCACGCAGTCCCTTGGCGGCCAGCTCCCTGTCGTCTTGGAGGTTTTCGAGCAGCTTTTCCCAGTGCACCACGGCATAGCGGTAAAAGCAAGCTGAGTTGAACTCCACCGTGCCCATCATGTCGGCACCGGAGGTGTCTTCGGGCTTGAGGTCGTCCACCGCAGTGTAAAAGTCGAATTCCCGCTCGACCGCGTGGGTGGAAATGGCATGGGCGACCTGGCAGGCTGCGTTCTGGTTCTTTTCCGGCATGTCCGCCAGCATGCGCCCGAAAAGGGCCACATCTACCGCTTTCCCGCCGTCAAGAACCTTGTCGAGGGCCTTCTTCAATTCAGGATCGGCGGTCTGGGCCGCCTGCTTCTTGGCCTTGCTTGATTTTTTCCCCTCTTCGGGGGCTTCCACGGGTGTACTGATGGAATCCCACTTTTCCCGGATTATGTGGGCCATATCGGCAATCTCGCGTTGTCCCATGAACAAGAGATACTCGCTTTTCCCGTCATCCTTCACAGTGAGTTCCATGGCCGCCAGTGCCAGCCGTGCCTTTTCCCGAGCTTGTGTTTCATCTTGCCCCTTGGCGACCAGGGAGCCGACAATTCTGTCCAGGATGCGTTTGGTGCGGATAGCAACATCGTCCGCCCCGAGAGCGTTTTGTCTCACCAAGCCTTTGAAGTGCTCCCGCACGGAACGTTTGATGCATTGGCTCGACACGCGGGCGCGCCGGGTGCCGCCAAAAATGGCGTCTTTGGGCGCACCTGTGTCGTCGCGATTGAGGTTGCATGGTGCGAAGTTCTGAAGCGCGTGGATTTCGATGATAGTCTTCATTTCCTTTCTCCTCCTTTCACATGGCCGGTTCTGTTCCCGGCGGCGTCAGACAGCGCGTGAACCAAGACTCCTCAGGATTTCCCTCCCCTGAGAAAGGTGTGTGTGGTTTGAAGGGAGGCCTTCAGAGGAAAAACAGCGCCGTTTGTTGAGGCACTATATATCCCTGTAAAAATCACGTGCCCATGTGTTTTGTGTGTGTCTCTGATCATCATTCCAGAAGAGCAGATCTTTCAAGAGGGCCTCGAAATCAATGGGTTGATCCCTGAGAAGGGCGATCATTTGGCGCAGTCGGTTTGGTAACTGGCTGGAGTCCGCATCGAGCAAAGCGATGAAGCGCCGTTCCGTATTGGTGGACCCGCTGGCTTTCTGGTGGGCTGCGCATGCTTTTCCGAGAGACATGGGGGCAGCCGACGAGCGCTCCTCCTTCCACTGCGCAGCCCAAAGGCCGGCCACCAAGTAGAAGACTTCCCGCCGCCAGGAGTTGTCCTCGTCCTTCAAGAACGGCTCAACGTAAGGGTAAGCCGGTACGAACCTCCCCGGATCAAAGGCGAGGCTTCTTTTCAGCACGGCTCGCACCCTTGTGTCTTTGTCGTTCCGGTCTTCCAGCCACTGGATGAATCCGCTCATGGCTCCTCCTCATGCTGTTCGAGTTTCTGGATTTGATCCGTCAACTCCTTCAGTTTGCCCCTCACCAACCCTTCGGCCTTTACCAGGGCACGGATGGTCCAGGCGTCGCCCGTTGAGGCGGAAACGCGTTGCCTGTCCCAAGAAGCTTCCAAGGTTCGTCTGACGAATTCGAGCCACTGGCAGCGAATGTCCTCGGGATCGCGGTCAAGGGTGTATTCGGCCAGGATTTCGTGAAACCGAGATTCCAAGGCAGACCAGTACCAGCTGTTGACGGGCATTTGCTCCACGAAGGCCCCGACGTCTTTTCCTGTGGGTTCACGACTGCCTCGGCTCAGTATATTCCTCGCAAAGGATCGGCAAGCAAACCACAGGGATTTTTGTGCGCCTTCCGCGTCAGCGAGAAGTTGCCGGATCTCTCCGCGGATGAAACGGTCTCCTGCCAGCGCCTGAGGCAAAGTGAAACGCTCCATGCGCCAGTATTCGATCTTGGCCTTGTTGTTTGCTTGCCCGAGAACTATAAGCGAACGCGCAAGCCGCTCCCTGCAGGCTCGTGTTAGTGCGGCGGCATGCTCTATCACCCTGGGCGCCAGGTGCGACGCGTCGGGCAGTAAGGAGTCGAAATCTCGCCAAATGCCTCGATCACGGAATTGGATGGGAAGTTTTCCTCTTTTTTCGTCGATCCGATACCCGAGCATGGGGTCTATGTGTCCTTCCGCCGAGCAACCTACGCCAGATGCGAAGACCAATTCTCTAACGGTGCTTCCATCGCTTTCGAGGTTGAGCCTGATCGATCGCGTTCTCCATGAATAGAGCTCGGCCCACCCTGCGATGCCTCGTTCTATGCCTTTTTGCAGGGAGTGCAGATCATCCGGCTCCCTTTCCCAGAGGGGGATATCATGTTGGAGCACTTCCCGATTTTCCGGCACCAGCGAGAAGAGCAGAGTGTCGCTCAGGCTTGCACCCAACGGCAGAGCCATTACCGATGTGGCAGACGGTGCGCTCTTGGTGTACTGGAAGTCGCTTTTTCCCCCGCCGATGGCGAACGTTTGGCAGGCAATCAACCATCTGGCGGCCTTGCCCGAGGGAATTTCTCCCGCACCCGTGATATGGATGTGATCAAACAGGACCTTGGCGTTGTCCGCGTTGTGCTCCGCAGCCATTGCGAGCCACGACCTCCACTGTTTTTTGCCTTTCTTTTCCTTGGGCTCATAGTGCGGCACCTGGTAAAAGGGATACTTTTCATCGAATAGCCACAACCGCTCCCGCCACTTCTCCAGGTAGGCCGTGATTTTTTCGGCCGGCAGCCCCGTCCTGAAAAGGGCCTTGGCCTGTTCGATGTCTGTGGGTCCCTCCAAGGCGCGGTAAAGCACAGCAAGCAGAAAGCGGTGAAGGGCCGCCACCACCAGAGGGGAGTCGTCTTCGATGGTCGCGATTTCTCCGGACCGCAAAAGGGTTTCGCGGATTCCCCATTCGTCTCTGGTTCCATCGGCCAGCCGCACCGGGATCCATTTTTCGTCGATCAGATTGAATCGGCTCATTCGGCCTCCTTTGATTCGTACACAAGCCCCAGATCGTCGTCGAGACGAACCGTCGCATCCTCAGTCCAAAAGCCCTCGGACACTAGCTCCAGGGGAAAGCAGTTACGCAGAAGCGGTGATACCTTCCAGCCTTCCGGAACCCCCAGGGCCCGGACGCGGGCAACCACACCCTTGCGCGAAACGCTCAATGCCCGCAGGAACCACTGCTTGGCCTGGGGGAAGTCCGGCGTTGCTTCAGGATGGAATCCGTCCTCCGGCCACAAAGGGATGACGACTACCGCGTCACCTCCTATCCGGGTTCGGGCCATGAGGGTCCGATGCACACCCGGGCCATCTTCATCGTAAAGCACGAATCTTTCCGGCTCATTCCACGATGCATCGTCGGGAAAACCGACAATCGCCTGATTTGCCTGCCCCCTGAGAGCCATGGCCTCACCCTCCTCGGCGACCGAGGCTTGGTCCAGCCGCTCCCGAAGGCACTCGGGCGGGTCCACCTGTTCTTCATACACCGCTTGCACTAAAACATCTATCTCATCGGGCAGCGTCAATTCCTGCCGATTCCGGAGCAAAATCCAGGTCCGAAGCAGCAAGTCCTCTCGATAAACCGCGTCCCACCACAAAGGCTTTCCGAAGGGTGGGGGCTCGTCGCCGGCAAGACCAGCAACCAAGAGAGCGGGTTCAGAAACGGGCCTGAACTTTCTTGCGTGCCGCCACAGGCGCCCCGCGCGCTGAAGAACGAGATCCACCGGTGCAAGATCGGATGCTATGAGGTCAAAATCGAGGTCAAGGCTCTGTTCGGCGACCTGCGTGGCAATCAGGATCCTGCGTCCGTCCCGACTTCCTCCTTCTTTGAAAAGCTCAAGAACATGATCCTCACGTTTCTGCCTTCGGTCCGCCGGATACCGCGCGTGGAACAGGAGCACTTCGGTGCCGTCCGGGAGTCGCTTGCCCACGCGCGCGCCGTCACGCGTGATGGGCGCGCCTTCGGGAAAAATCCGGAAAAGCTCTTGGGCTCGCTGCACGGTATTGAGGAGCACCATACCCATTCCGCCACCGGCAAGCCGACTTTCCACAGCAGAGCGCATGCCATGCAGATCGGGCGAAATCGCTTGGAGTCTCAGGGTGAGTCGCCGAGCCGGGTCGGCCTCGAAATGCCTTTGGTCCACCCCCGCGGCGTGAAAGATCGAGAGGCGAGGGTATTTGGCCTCTTCATCCGGAAAGGCCACGTTTGCTACATTCGCCAATTTGCGCCGGATAGAAGGAGGCAAGGTTGCTGAAAGAAGCACAACCGAGGAGCCCAGTGCCAGTAGCCAGCGCAGCAGGTGAACCAGAAGCGTGCCCGTGTAAGCATCGTATGCGTGGATCTCGTCGAAGACCACCACACGGTTCGCAAGGCCCCACAGGCGAACGAAGTTGTGCCGGACCGGGAGAATGGGCAACATGGCCTGGTCAACCGTTCCCACACCATAATCAGAGAGCAGCGCCCGCTTCTTGTGGGTGAACCACTCCCTAACGCGGATCTCACCACCTGTTGCAGGATCGTGGATGCCCGAAAGACGCAAGTTCTGGAAGGTGTCGTTGAGGATGGTCGCACCGTGTAGAAGTTGCAGGTCGAGCCTTCGGTTCTTTCCATGATCACGCAGGAAATCGAGGGTGCGCTTGAACATGGCATTGCCTGTGGCCTTGGTCGGCAGCGCTACATACAACCCACGGTGTCCGAAACGGCGCTGCAGTTCGAGATGGGCAAAAAAAGCCGCCTCGGTCTTTCCCTCGCCCATCGGAGCTTCCACAAGGAAAATGGAGGGTGTGGTCACACCGGTCAACGCTTCGGCAACGGACTGCTGTAAGGGGCGAGGCGCCATGCCAAAGACCTGCTCGAAGGACTTGGGCGCTTCGGAAAGGGGAGTCCGAGGTTCCCAGCCGATCGCATCCAATGCCTCGACGGCGGAGCCACTGCGATTGTTGAACCATCTCTCCAAATCCAAGCAGTCCTCCGGGGATCCGAACGGGAACCACTCCTCGTTTGAGCCGAGCCAGTCGGCAAAGCTCGTGAGTCCCGAAAGCAGCATGAAATCGGGGCCTTCGAGATACTGCTTGGCTGGACCACGCGGGGGCTTGAAGACCTCCAGCAAGGCTTCCACAAAGTACCGGCGAGCCTTTGCCCAATCGTCCCCACCTATGGCATTCCTATCGCCTTCCAGCTTGCACAGGGTTGTCGGTGAGGCCCGTTGCCCGTGGTGGCACCCCACCGCGTCGGCCACGAGCGCAGCCAATTCAAATGGCCAGTCCATTTCCTGCAACAGCTCCGTAAGAGCAATCTGGCTGACAAAAGCGTGGTTGATCTGGGTATTTGGGATTTTCGGCATGCGCAGTCCTGTCGGGGGAGCCCCCTGCCACTTGGCCTGGAAACCCGGACTGGCCTTTCCCAGATCATGGCATGCCGCTAGGAGCAGGAGCCATGGTCTGGCAACGGCCCATTCCATCCCCAGGCAGGCGGCCATCCGTATTCTGGTGGCTTCCGGTTCACGGGCCAGAACAGCATCCACACTGGCCGCCACATCGAGCATGTGGAGAATCAGAGGGTGCCACGCCGCATCCTTGTTCTCGGCGGTTTTCGCCCAGACGTTCGCCAATGCCTTGTCAACCATCCGTCTGCCTCCTACCCCAGTGCCCAAGCGCGATACCCGTGAATGAATCCACTTGAGACGCCCAGCGACCGCTGGCCGCGTGCTTTCCCACCAACGAGAAAGGCTGTGAGTTTCATGGAGTTCACTCGAGTCAATTTCCCCCTTGAGGGGGGTGTTTCCCAGGCTCCGACAACCCTTCACACCCCCCTTTGCCCCCCTCAAGGGGGGAATGTCGACGTCAAACTCGACCGACGAATGGAGTCAGGACCTCATATGCCAAACGGATCCATTCACGGGTATTGTGCCTAAGCCCGATACCCGTGAATGAAACCGCTTTAGACGCCCAGCGACCGCTGGCCGCGTGCTTCCTCGGCAAGGAGAAAGGCTGTCAGGTCATCATGGAACGCATCTCGACTCAATTCCCCCCTTGAGGGGGGCCAGGGGGGTGTTTCCCAGGCTCCGACAACCCTTCACACCCCCCTTTGCCCCCCTCAAGGGGGGAATGTCTACGATAGAATCGACCGAGGAATGAAATGAGGATGTCATATCCCAAACGGATTCATTCACCGGTATTGCGCTTAAGCGTATGCATCCCACGTCCTTTCGCCCACATATGCTGCACAGGAATAAGGGAATCTGGCTCGGGAAACAATCGTGGACCGCTTGCTCCGTCGACCTGATAGCGAGCTTCAGAAGCGTTTTCACCCAATCCCTTTTTGGGGACGCACTCGATCCTTTCGAACAGGTCCACCTCGAAGCGAAGGCCGAAGCGCTCGCTCATTTTTCGGTGCCGGTGGTCACCACGAGAGACCTCGCCTCGGTTCCCATCAGGTGCTCGATGGCCTCGCTCTGGTGCAGGTAAGTGCTCTGCGATCTGCTGCGCTTTTCCATGGCCCTGGCAAGGGCCGCATCGAGTCCCAGGTCCGCGCCAGGCTTTTCCGCTCTTGAACGGACGGTGGGCCTGGAAGAAGGGCTCTTGTGCGAGAAAGCCGGCTTCCTCGAGAGCCGTTTCGAGAGCGGCTCGCAGCTTCAGATCCCGCGCCTGGAATTCGGTGAAAAGATAGCTCTTGTACTCTTCGAGGACTTGATCGACCACGGTGACCGGGTTCAGGGTCGTGGTGCGCTCCCGAGTCAAAACTTTTGTCGCATTGCGCAGGCGCAACGGGCCGAAAACAATAGCGGAAACGCCGCCAATAGTCCATATCCGTGCATCATGGACCTTTCTTTTGCGCGCCATATGCCCATGGACCCCATGAAGGACCAGGGGTGTACGGCGTCCCCCGATGTTCTGCCTCTCTTTTACCTTCCTTCGATGCGCGGCGACGCGTCATTCGCCTTGTATCAAATTGCCCCCGGGTTTATCCGGGGCAACCGTGGTGGGATTGCCCCTACGGTGCTTTGCGACCATGGGGTGGAAATGGGTTGTAGGGGCAGGCCACCGCGCCTGCCCTTCCCGTGCCGGATGAACCGTCCGGTCTCGAAACAACACGGCGAAAGGGTGGAATACTCCTGGGTCCTTTGGCCGATGTCATACCTGAACTTCTTCGAATTGGCACGAGTGGGTTCCCCACACAGCGTTCCCTCGGCTCGCATACCCTCCTCTTGTGGCCGAGGTCGGGAACGAGCCCCGAAATTCCGCCCGCTGGAGAAATCATGCGTCCGTCACCCGCCGATACGTCGTTCCCCGCCGCCGCCTTTCGACTTTCGCCAAGCCCTCCTCCACGAGACGGCTCAAATACGGGCGCACCATGGCCCCATCGAGTCCCGTGGCTTCCTGGCATCCCGGGAAGTGATGCTCTCGCGTTCGGCGAGAAGATGGAGGAGTGTCTCGCATGGAACGTTTTCCCCCTGCTGAAACCCGATGGCCAGCCCGTCTGAGGTTTCAAGAGGCTTCCCTTTCGCACTGTCTTCTGCCCACGCAAAGAGTGCACCAGCTTCCGGCGAAGGGATGTTGGTTTCATCCGGGATGGGCAGTTGGATGACCGGCCTTGCCAGGTTCTCGTTGAGGGGGATATCCCAGTAAGGGTCGGGCTTCTTCGTGAACGCATCGAGTCCGCCGGTCTTCAGCTCGTCGAAGGCCGCAAGGCAGAGTTCAGGTGCTTTCGGGTAGCTGCGGTGGCTGAAGGAGGAAAGCACGTGTGTATACTGCTCACGGGTTAGTCCGTAAGCCTCCGCCACCACCGCGTCGATGGCGGCGCGCACTGCCCACTTGGCGTCGTCGCCGGCGAGCACCGGCCAGGTGTGCTTGGGAGTCGGCTCGCACCACTCATCTCCGACCTGCTCGGTCCAGAGGGAAGCATATCCGACATGGTTGCAGGTGAGGCGGAGGGCGGCGTGGGAAAGAAAACGCTCCCCGTGTTGGATCAAGCACGGGAAAGGGGCACGTTAACGAGAAGCCATCTTGGATTGAATCTATGGGCCTTGATCATCGCTCCGGCAAGGAAGCATTAGCGCTGCTCTGGGGTGAGAGGGAAAAGGTGTCCCCGGTTGTGTCGGTTTTCCTGGGAGCGCGAGCATCTTGTCTGCACCCACGCCTCAATGGAGGCAGACGCTCGCGCTCCCAGGACGGAGAAAAGGACCCGGCTGGCCGGAACGGGGACTGATCCCAGGTTCGCCCACAATGCGTGGCCATATGGGGGCAGGGTGGGCCCCGGGGAAACTGGATTCCGTATCAAGTCAGGAATCACGGTATCTTCATCTGCGAGGTGGTCAGGGGCAACAGGTGGACCGCGCCTGTCGCCGCAGAGGGGACCAACTCGGTGGCGCAAGTTGTGATCAAGCCCGTCGGACACATAGGTGGTCTGCTCAGCCAGGGCCCGCACTTGATTCATTCGGATCTTCTAAAGTATGGTGTGCGGCAAGGCCACACAAGAGCGGGGGGGGCATGCCACCGGGTCGGCCGGAAGGGCGGCCCTCGAGCGGGAGGTTTCCATGCACGACAAGACAGAGCACGCTTTCATCCGGGGGCAAAGGCTGCGTCCGGAGAGCCTGATGATGAGCTACGGCTACTGGCCCGAATGGTCCCAAGGCGCCGTCAAGTGTCCCATCTTCCAGACATCGACCTTTGCGTTCAAGACTGCCGAGGAAGGAAAGGCTTTCTTCGAAATCGCCTACGGCCTTCGGGACAAGGGACCCAGAGAGGAACCCGGCCTCATTTACAGCCGGTTGAACAACCCGGACCTGGAAGTCCTCGAAGACCGGCTTACCCTGTGGGACGAGGCCGAAGCGGCCGCCGTGTTCAGCAGCGGGATGGCGGCCATCAGCACGGTCCTCTTGCAGTTTCTCGGTGCAGGGGATGCCGTGCTCCACAGCGACCCATTGTACGGGGGGACGGATCATTTCATACGCCATGTGCTTCCCCGGTTCGGCATTCGTTCGGTGGGATTTCCCGCATCCGCCCGGCGGGAGGAGATAGAGGAAATCATCGTCCGCCGCCAAATCGACGACAAGCTCAAGATGATATTCGTGGAAACACCCGCCAATCCCACAAATGAACTGGTCGACATAGCCATGTGCCGGCAACTGGCCGATGCGTTTTCCGATGCCGGGAGAAAGGTCCTCGTGTCCGTGGACAACACCTTTTTGGGTCCGGTCTGGCAGCACCCCCTCAAACACGGAGCCGACCTGGTTCTTTATTCGGCGACCAAGTACATAGGAGGACACAGCGACCTCATCGCCGGGGTCTGCCTGGGGTCCATGGAACGGATCAGCCAGGTGAAGGTTTTTCGCACCTTTTTGGGGAACATGGCCGACGCATGGACGGGCTGGCTCCTCATGCGAAGCCTCGAGACCCTCAAACTGCGCATGACCTGCCAGATGAAGAACGCCCGATACGTGGCGGATTTCCTGGCGGACCACCCCAAGGTGGAGAAAGTGCGTTACCTTGGACACCTGCGCGAGGAGGACCCCCAGTTTGAAATCTATCGCCGCCAGTGCCTTTCACCGGGCGCCATGATTTCGTTCGATATCCTGGGCGAAGAGAAGGAGGCTTTCCGCTTTCTCAACGCATTGAGCCTCATCAAGATCGCCGTCAGCCTGGGAGGAACCGAGTCCCTGGCCGAGCACCCGGCCACAATGACCCACGCGGACGTTCCGCGGGGCGATCAGATCAGGATGGGAATCACCGACAGGATGGTGCGTATTTCCGTGGGCGTAGAGCACCCCCAGGACCTGTTGCTCGATATCGGCCAGGCGCTGGACGCGGTGTGAGGCGCCGGTAGTGGAGGGTAGTAAAAGAGAGCAGGGGGGTCCGGGGACGAAACAAGCCTATCCTTTGGAAGAGGTAACGGCCCATGCCGAAGGAAGCCAAGGCGCGCATCCTGATCAACGGCCTTGTTCAAAGGTCGGGGTGGCGCTTCTTTGAGGACCAAAATGGCCCGGCGAAGATCGCGCTTGAAGTGGCCGTAAAACTCAAGAAAAGGGCCCTCGACGCCCTTGAGGAGGACTTGGATCAGACCGCAAGCGGTTTCGTTGGGTTCGGGTTGAAAGCATGGAAATGGCCGAAACACTCGGGCCTGGGAAGCTCCGTGATCAGAACCGGGGTTGCCATGATTCAGGTCCCAGAAGTAGTGCAGGTTTCGGCATGGATCATCGGCCCGGCCACGTCGGACCAAATGCGGAATCCCGTCTTTTCGGTGGGCAGTGCCCACCCTATCGAAAGCCTCAATTCCGACGCGTCTCCGAGCCTATGGGTTCGGCAGTGCCCAGCGTGGGGCCAGCGGAAAATAGGACCCGGCAGGCCGCAACGATGATCGTGGCCGCAAAGGGGCATGAGCCATTGGCTCACCACCCCCACGGACACGGTCATGGGGAAGCTCGGCTCGGGGGTTCTTCACATGCCGGCCGTCCTGGTCGGAGTACCTGGCACAGGGGAAGAAGGAAATCATGAACATGGCCCGGACCCTCCGCCAGTCTACATCGCAGCGCCTCATACCGGGGGTGTTGGTGTCCATGGCGGGCAGTGCGCCCAACAAAGGGCTGTCCGTTTCGGTGGCCGAAGCCTTGAGAATCGCCGAAGTTCTCCGACACCGTCCCGGGGCCCAATTGGGGTTCGCGACTAGGATCGGCTGTTGATGACGGTGATCTGGTCGTTCAGGGTCCAATAGTCATAGATGTATCCCACCAGGAAGAGTCCCCCGGTCAGAAGATAGAGGATACCGGTGATCCATTTTCCCATGTACATGCGGTGAACACCAAAGACGCCCAGGAAGGTGAGCAGAACCCAGGCAACATTATAATCTATGGGCCCCTCACGAAATCTCAAATCGGCTTCCCGGTCCAGGGAGGGGATGAGAAAAAGATCGATGATCCAGCCTATGAAAAGGAGTCCGAGCGTGAAGAAGTAGATGGTGCCGGAGATGGGCCGGCCGAAATAGAAACGATGGGACCCGGTAAAGCCGAACAACCACAGAATGTATCCGACGGCCTTGCTGTGCGTTCCGTTTGTCACTGCTCCCCCGTTTCCGCCATGTCCTTCCGGAAGAACTCCTTGGCTGCGTACTTGATCATGGTCCCCACCGGGTCCCTCCGACCATGCCCCGATCCCGCCTTGCACAGAGGCGCCCTCACGTTGTCGGAGCCGTGCCGGACCTGAGGTCTTTTCGAGGCGGGAGGCGGCCGCCGAAAAGACGGTATCTTACCCCCGAACCCTAAGGGCTCGTGCAAAAATAACCTCCCATTTTGATGCGCCGATCCATCACGCCTGGCGGCGTTGCTCGTCAGTTAAATGGCCAGCCATTCGCCCTCCTCGCGCCTTGCCATGCGCGCGCCTCGACACCTGAAAAGGGGAACTTATTTTTGTACAAGCCCAAAAGGGGCGGCAACGATTGTCAATGCCCTGGGCGCCTCCCATTAGTTCCTCCCGCCCGGCAGGGTTTCTTCCGAAAGTCCATGGCTGCTGCAGGGACAGGATCACTCGAATCCGTAACTCACGATTTGGCTTCGATCCACCTGCTCGGCCCCTCTCAGCTTCTTGACCCGTGTCATTTGCTCATGGAGGTTTTCCGTGGGGATGTGCTGCTGCTCCGAGGGTTTGGGTATCAGCGACAACGCGTGGTCCGGACAGTGCGGCACGCACAGGCCGCATCCGATGCATCTGTCGTAGTCGATCTCAGCGACACCCGCATCGTTCATCTTCAGCGCAGTGACCTGACACTTGTCTATACACACTTCGCAACCCGAACACTTGTCCGCGTCCACCTTGGCGATGTGGTTGGAAATGACCAGCTTGGCCGGGGTGGCTGTTCGCCTCACGGCACCCAAAAACCCACAGCAACATTTACAGCAGTTGCAGATCATGAAAGGCCGGGTGACTCCTTGGGTTTGCGTCACCAGACCGGCCTCGTGGGATTTTTCGATGATCTTCATGGCCTCGTCCAGGGTGATCTGTCTCCCCATCTTGTTGTCGAGGTAGTACTGCGCCATGGGGCCGACCATGATGCACACTTCCAGTGGAGTGTCGCAGGCCCTGTCGAACAGTTTCCTCTGCAATCTGCAAGAGCAGTCCGTCACGGCGATGAGCTCTTCCTTCTTGAGGATCTCATACGCGTCGTCATAGGAAGCCACGCTGTGCTTCGCATCCACTGCCTCCTGAATCGGCAGAACGCGCATCCCGCCGCCGCCGCCGGCCATGTTGTCCTTGAGCTTCTCCCGGATATACTTGCCCGTCAGCCAAACCAGTTCTTTCGGCATCCACAGGGCCTGGAATTCCAAGAGGCCGTGTATGAAGGGGATGGCGCTGTACTTGACGACTTGACCCTCCCGGAGACGGTACAGGAGCCCTTTGAGGGCCAGTTTCTCCAGTTCGGCCGCCAACGGTTCCACCGGCGTGTTGATCCGCTTGGCCACCGACTCGGGTGTCTCCGGCTCACCGGTCATGTGGGAAAACAACTCGGCCTCCTCCGGCGTGAAAAGCAACTTCAGTATTTCTATCTCGACACCGGATTCGGTGGCTGGAAACCCGAAGGAGTATTGATCCAACTGTTCCTGCACCTTTCGATAAATATCTTTTTCCATTCCTGCCTCCTTGAGGGGGAGCGTGTTGTGGGCGAATATTCCCAGTCTATTGCCTCGGCGCGGTTTATGACAGCTTTGTTCTCATTAATCAAGTTCTTGGGCTTTTCAAGGTCGCCATACGTTCTCGATGATGGGTATCGGAATCGACTATCCCTTGGTCCGATCATGCCGCCCCACAAGCCACGACTCCTTTGGAGGCAGTCCGGGCCTGACGGTGATCCGTGGGTGGAACTTCCTGCCGATACGGACCCGGACCGCAACAGTGGGGACCCGATGCAGGACGCGCCCCGTCGATGGTGGGGCGGCCGTAAGCGTGATCGAGCCCATGGGCGTCATTGGAGGACGCTGGGGTCGGCAGAAGAGACCGCCCACCTGGGACGTGGTCATGGTTCGAGGGCAAGACCCTGCACGGCGGCGTCAATGCCCGAATCGGAGGGATCTGCCCTTGCCGCCGACAAATGGGCCTGTGCACGTTGGAACGGAAGCCCTTGATGGAGGGGCTCATTCGCATTTGCGCCGCGCGTAGAGGTTCCGCACAGATACGGACCTGGGGTCCGGGTTGGTCAGCCCGTACTTTTCGGCCCACTCCATGGCTCCCAGGAATTGCTTGCTGGTGATCCCGCGCGTGAACTCCGGGTGGCCGTAGGCCTTGTAGTCCACATGATACTGGGGCATGATGTTGACGTAGGTGGATTTGGGCAGATTCTCAGCCACCCACCTGCCCAACGTCTCCGTCCCTGCCACCCGGTTCGGCATGACAAGGTGGCGGATCATCGGCCCGCGCAGTGCAATGCCTTGCCAGTCCACACGATGTTCTCCCACCTGCCGGTGCATTTCGAGGATCGCCTTCTTCCCCATCTCGGGATAATCAGACGCCCCGGAAGAATTAGGTCGCCGCCTTGTCTGGATCCATGTACTTCATGTCCGGCAGGTAGATGTCCACCACCCCATCGAGGATCTTCAGAATATCAACCCGTTCATGACCGCTTGTGTCGTAAACGACTGGCAGGCGAAGTCCTTTCCACGGGAAAAGCTCCTTGCCGCCCCACCCTGGCATGGTGAAAAGCACCACCGTCCGATCGTTTCGATGGCCTTCAAGAATAGCCACTTGTGAGCATTCAGTATTCAGTAATCAACCGTCAATAGTCAATGGCAGCAAGTCCAAGCATCTTCCGGAGGCATATTCTCACCATCTCAGCCCCGTCCTCCCTGAAGGTAATATCCAGACATGCTCTCAGACCTCGCCCCTGGTCTTGGCGCGTATGGAATCGATGGTGTAAGGGGCCTGTTCCCGTCCTCGGCCGATCCGTCCCAGGGCGTTGAGTTGCCGGTGATAGGCGAAAAGGGCGTCCAGGCCCAGTATCTGGGCATGGGTGTCCAGGGCTTCCTTGAGTATCATCATGCCGTCGGCAGGCACCTCGGCCATGTCCCGGGCCATCTTGAGCACTTCCTCTTCCAGTTTGTCGGCCGGCACGGCCAGGTTGACGAGACCGATCTGCTCGGCTTTCTTGCCGTCGATGAGCCTACCGGTCATGAGCATTTCCTTGGCCTTGCGCAGCCCCAGGTGCCACACCCACAGGGGCATGCTGGTGACCCCTCCCCCGCGGGTGGCCGAATGGCCGAGAACCGCGTCTTCGGCGGCCACGCTCACGTCGCAGAGCATCTGCAGGTAGCAGCCCGATGCGAGGCAAAACCCGTGCACCTTGGCGATAACCGGTTTGGTCATCCTCATGATCCTGAGATACCGTGCGCTTATCCCGCGAAGGGCCCTGAGGGAATTGCCGATGGTCCACGTATCGTATCCTTCGGGAACACTCGTGTAAGGGCTGCCGGCAAGATCGTACCCCGCGCAGAATGCCTTGCCGGCCCCGGCCAGGATCACGACCCTGACCTGCGGATCGGTGTCCGCCTGCTCGAAGGCCGTGTCCAGATCCCTGAGCATGGCGTGATTGAGGGCGTTCCTCTTTTCGGGTCGGTTCATGGTGATTCGGGCGATAGTGTCCTGCACTTCGTAGATGACCGTTTCCAGCTTCATGGCGCTTTCCTCCTGTTGCATTCCATTTGTCCTGTTCGCCGCACCGGCTCTCCGACATCAAGGCGCCGAACCCGGAACCGATGCGGCACCGCCGACTCTCTCAGCCCTCCTTGAGGAAACGGGAAAAAAACGCTTCAACGGCTTCGTTGAACATTTGGGCCGCGTCTGCGTTGATGGCGTGTCCTCCCTCCAGTACGGTGATCTCGAGAAAAGGCATCGTCTTTTCGGCATAATCAACCAAATGGGCGAACTGTTTGTCGAACCTTCCCACAACCAGCAAGGTGGGCACCGTGTTCTCCCGGATTCTGTCGCGAACCGAGCACCTGGGGACCATGTGCAGGAGGGTGTTGGAAAAGCCAAGCAGGTCGATGCGCTCCACATCTTGGACCAGCGCCTTCTTGACCGCCGGCTCCAGATGACGACTCCTGGAAGGATGGAGGGGAAAATCGTTCAGCGCCTGGGGACCCCTTAATCTCAGGCTTTTCACGGCCATCTCCATGGCCGCTTGGGTGGGGTTTTCCCACAGGGCCGATCGGGAGTTGGTGAAAACCTGCGCGATGACCCTTTCCGGATGCTCCAGGGCGTAACGCAAGGTCAAAGATGCCCCGAGAGACTGCCCGCAAACCAGCCACCGGTCCACGGAAAGTTCCCTGCGAATCGTCTCGAACTGACCCATATAGCTTTCGGGCGTGTAACACCCCGGGTCATCGGGTGACGGAGAACGCCCATGGCCCAGAAGCTCCACGACGACCGGCCTGCAGAACGTTCCGAGCGCTTCCAGATTGGGTATCCACTGTGCCCTGCTCGACATGATCCCATGCACCAGCAGCAGATACGGCCCTGTGGTCCCGTGGACTTCACGGTACAAAAAGGACTTGGCCATGGGCGGTCCTTTCCTCGTGGGGTTTGGGAACTGGCGTCTGTCGAATCCGAGGCGTGACGTTATGGATATAATTGGTAAGTGGCTCCCCTTTCAAGGTATTTGTGGGTGTCCCTGTGGGGCGTGAGGCCCCTTGGAAGGCCGAGGCATGTGGGTGAGAGCGGGATCGGCTTTGCCTCAAATGGACGCGTAGCGTCCGATCGAAAATGCTCCGCATTCAGGCTGGGGAGTCAATTCCGGTCGCCACAGGAACGGGCAGATGCCGCAAATGAGCGTGATGTCAGATTATCTGCATCGTTCTCAGCTCTTCAATTTGCCGGTCGCTGTACCCGAGCCGCGAAAGGATCTCCTCATTGTGTTCACCCACTGTGGGTGCCCTGCGTTGCGGTCTGCCGGGAGTCTTCGACAGTTTTACCGGGTTGCCCGTTACCAGAAGCTTTCCAACCACAGGATGGTCCAGCTCCACCACCATCTCGTTGTGCAGGACTTGAGGATCTTTGAAAAGCTCTTGGAAGCTGTTCACAGGCCCGCAGATGATGTCCGCTTCCTCAAGGGCTTTCAGAAGCCTCCGGCCCGACTGCTCCCCAAAGGCTTCTTCCAGTGTGTCAAGCAGCTCCTCCGTGTGCTCTATTCTGGCATCCTGGGTACAGAACCTGTTGTCCGACGTCAAGTCCTCGCGCCCCAGGGCACGGCAGAAGCCTGGCCAACGGTCCTCGCTCAAGGTAGCCACCGCAATGGATATATCCTTGGTCTTGAACACCTGGTAGATGCCTTCGATTTGGGGGTGTCGTCCCGGTCTGCGCTTGACGGGAAGCTCCCCGTCCAAAAGATAGGTCGTGGCCTCCCACGATTGCATCAGTATCTGTGCATCCAGCAGGGAGACGGAGACTTCTTGCCCCAGTCCGGTGCGCTCGCGCACATACAGCGCAGTCATGATCCCGTATGCGAGCAGCACGGATCCACCCTGGTCGCCGATGGCCGCGCCAACGGGTGTGGGTGGGTGTCCCGGTTCAGCCGTCGAGCACATGATGCCGCCCATGGCCTGGGCCACCAGGTCGAAGCTCGGTTTGCTGCTGTAAGGTCCGGTGGTCCCAAAGCCCGAGGCCGATGCGTATATGATCCTGGGGTTTATTCCTGAAATGGCCTTGTAGCCGTACCCGTGCCTCTCCAAGACCCCGGGCCGATGGTTCTGAAGGAAGACGTCGGATTCTTCGACGAGTCTGTAGATTATCTTCCTTCCGGGTTCGGAGGTGATGTCTACGGTCAGACCTTTCTTGTTTCGGTTGTGAGCTTCGAAATAGGCGCTCACCAAACTGCCGGGCGCCACTTCACAGGCCTTCTGTCGCGTCAACTCCCCTCCCACTCTTTCCACCTTGATGACCTGCGCGCCCATGTCCGAAAGCATCACACCGGTATGTGGTCCAAATTGCGCCATCCCGATCTCTAATACCCGGACACCTTCCAGTGGCATCGGCATCTTGGCAGCCCCCCTTTCCGCATGGTGAAAACAAACCCGTTTGTCGCCCTTGGGGAGGACCGAATATTGCCACCCCGTCGAGAAGTCACACGACCCAAAGAAGCATACCATCAACCCTCACAAATGGCTATTGTTCCAAACCTCGTATTGAAAAGGCAACATGAATCCAAGCATCGAAGAACACCAACCATCCTGACCGGGACCCCTATGCTCGGTCGCTTCCGGAGAGCCCGTTGAGGGATTGGCAATTGACAATTGACAATTCTTTGAGGCCACCGTAACGATCGGACCGTGGTGTTTTTCACCATGTCAGCTTGAATCTAACCCGGACAAGCCGGAACCCAAAAGGGGGTGACGCCGCCTGAAGAACTCCTGCCAAAAGTGGACAGGACTGTGGCGCTCAGGGCTCGCGTGAGAATAGACTTCCGTTTTCAGGCGTCGAGGCCTGCGCATGGAAAGGCGCGACGAGGGCGAATGGCGGGTGATTTAACCGACGAGCAACGCTGCCATGCGTGATGGATCGGCGCATCAAAATGGGAAGTTATTCTTGAGCGAGCCCTAAGCGCCTAAGATCGACGAGTTGAGCATTGCGGTTATTCATGGGAGATGGGTGACATCCTACCCACGACGCCGGCCCCCGGAGGGGGCAAGCTGTTGTCCACACATCCGGCATCGGGAGTCTAGTGTTTTCAATGCTTGTGCCCGAAGGGCACGATAGGGTCCGACCGTCGGGGATGTGCCCGCTGCCCGACTTACAACCAGGGCCGTATGTGTGTATAATGACCGCCACCGGCTCACGGCCGTGGGACAACGGAATCGGGGCTGCGTCGCCGTGCCCCGGGCCCGAAAAACCTAAAGGAGGCCCCAATGGTCATTGACATGCATTACCACCTGATGGCAAGGGTATCCGAGAAGATGGTCAGAAGCTTGATCGGCACCGCTCTTTTCGCGGCCCGCACCATGGGAAAGAAGGTGGACCCGGAAGCGATCGTCCAAAAGGGCTTGGCCCAATGGCCCGATCCCACCGGGCAGGTCCTTATGGAACGCATGGACGAGGCGGGCATCGACTGCACGCTGATCTGCATGGTGGACAACGCGAGCGTCGCGCAGCTCACGCCGGAGGCCATGCAGAAAGGAAACAGAATCATCGGCGAAATCGCCAGGAAGAACCCGGGCCGCGTCATGGCCCTGGCGGGGGTGGACCCGAGACGGCCCGAAGCGGTCGTCATGCTCAGGCAGTGTTTCGAAGAATTCGGGGTGATAGGTCTCAAGTACCATCCGGATGACGGGTACGATCCGGCCGGTCCCGAATCCTACCGTCTGCTGGAGCAGCTTGTGCGCCACAAGGGAATTCTGCTGACCCACACCAGCCCCCTTGCACCCCCGTCCCGGGCCAAATATGCCGAATCGGCGCTCCTGGCCGATCTTGGCGTGGACTTTCCCGAGCTCAAGGTGATCGCCGCGCACATGGGCATGGCCAACTGGCGCCCCTGGGCGGCCCTGGCGGCTCAGCAGCCCACCCTTTACGGCGACCTGGCCATGTGGGACACCTACGCCTTCGGAAAGTACTCCCTGTTCTGCCGTGAACTGCGGGACCTGCTCGATTACGTGGGACCCTCCAAGGTGCTTTTTGCCACGGACAACCCCATCCCTTCCACGGTCATCCCCACAAGGGACTGGGTCCGGCTTATCAGGGACCTGCCCGTGAACGCCCCGCAAGGGATTTTCTTCACGCAGGAAGAGGTGGATGCCATACTCGGGGGAAACGCCGCAGCCATGCTGGGGCTCTGATCGGGCAAAGGACTCTGCCGCCAAACGGGCAGGGAAGATGGAGGGAGACAGCCGTGAAAGAGAAAGGCACTGAGGTGATCCGTACGACCACTTGGTCCCCGGGGCCGGGCTGTCACGGGGGATGTGGCATCCTGGCGCATGTGAAAGACGGGAAGATCGTGAAGATCGAAGGGGATCCCGACCACCCCTGGAACAGGGGGCGACTGTGTCCGAGGTGTCTCGCAATGACCCAGTACCTCTACCATCCCGATCGATTGAGACACCCCCTCAAGAGGGTGGGAGAAAGGGGTGAGGGTAAGTGGGAACGGATCTCCTGGGAAGACGCCTTTGACCTGGTGGAAAAGAAGATGAAGGAGATCCGTCGGACACACGGTGCCGAGAGCATGGTTTTTCTTCAAGGCACCGGCAGGGACATCGGGGGGTGGATCTCCATGTTGGCATACGCCTACGGAAGCCCCAACTGGGTGTTCGGATTGAGCGGGCTTGCCTGCTACACCCCCCGATTGCTGGTCATGTGGCTCACCCAGGGGGATTACTGCGTGGGCGACGCTTCCCAGTGGCTGGCCCAAAGGTACGACGACCCGCAGTACAGGGTCCCCCAGTGCATCACCGTGTGGGGTCAGAGCCTTCCCGCCACCTGCCCCGACGGGTTTTTCGGACACTGGTACGTGGACCTGATGAAAAAGGGCTCCGAGCTGGTGGTCATCGATCCTCGGTGCACCTGGCTCGCCTCCAGGGCCAAGATATGGCTCCAGATAAGGCCGGGAACCGATGCGGCACTGGCCCTGGGCTTTCTCAACGTCATCCTCGCCGAACGGCTTTACGACGAACCGTTCGTGAAAAAATGGACCAATGGGTCCTTCCTGGTCCGGATGGACCAAGGCAGGAGACGGTTGCTGCGTGAGGACGACCTGCGAAAGGACGGCAAGCACGAGAATTTCGTTGTCTGGGACGCGGGGGCGCAGCGACCCGCCGTATGGCAGTCCGCTTCCGTACGATACGACGTGTCCGATGCGGATCCGGCTCTGGAAGGCAGCTATCAGGTTACCCTGCACACGGGAGAGGTGGCGCCGTGCAAGACGGTCTGGGCCCTTCTCAAGGAGAGCGTGATCCCATACTCGCCGGAACGGGTGGCCGCCATCACCTGGGCGCCGGCGGACAAGATCGCCGCCGCGGCCCGCTTTTACGCCAGGAGCAAGCCGGCCATCGTGCACTGGGGCCTTCCCATAGACACCATCGCGAGCACCGTTCCCACGGCCCAGGCCATCAATCATTTGTGGTGCCTGACCGGCAACCTGGACGTTCCCGGCGGCAACGTGATCGCCCGTTACCCCCTCGATGTGATCACCTATCCCTTCAGCGCGGGGGGCGGGAGCGTCAGTCTGCCCCCCGAAGTCCACAAGAAGCGCATCGGCACGTGGAAGTACGGGCCCATCAGGGACTTCCGGGCATGGGCGCACCCCGATACCATGCTCGAGCAGGTCTTCACCGAGGAGCCTTACCCCATCAAGGGGATGTGGATCCAGACGGCCAACCCCCTGGCCTGCACCGGGCTCGAACCCGTGAAGTGGTACGAGGCGCTCAAGAAACTCGACTTCGTGGCCGTGGTGGACCTTTTCATGACCCCCACCGCCATGCTCGCCGATGTGGTGCTCCCCGCTGCGTCCTTTCTGGAGAAGGACAGCATCAAGGGGTGGTGGGTCCCCTTGCAGGCGATCAGGAAGGTGGTCACCGAGGAGGAATGCAGGTCGGACATCGAGATAAACTTCGAACTGGCACGGCGATTCAAGCCGGACCTGCCGTGGCAAAGCGTCGAAGAGATGTTCGACCGCATCCTCCAACCCTCGGGCATGACCTACCGTGAGCTCTGTGAAAAGGGCTGGGTGCTGCCCCCCAAAGGCCACCCCAGCGCTCCTTATCATAGGTTCGAAAGGGGGCTGCTGCGAAAGGACGGAAATCCGGGTTTCCTGACCCCTTCGGGCAAGATCGAACTCTACTCTTCCTGGTTGGAGCACTGGGACCTGGAGCCTCTCCCGTACTATGAGGAACCGGCGTACAGCCCCATCAGCACCCCTGAGCTGTACGCACAGTACCCGCTGATCCTGTCCACGGGACGAAGGTCCGGGGCCTACTTCCATTCCGAACATAGGATGATACCCTGGCTGAGGGAACTGGAGCCCGACGCGCTCATCGAGATGCATCCGGAAACGGCCAAGGAACTCGGCATCAAGGAAGGGGACACGGTCTGGGTGGAGAACTGGCTGGGCAAATGCAGGAGAAAGGCCGTGCTCACGCCCATCATACACCCCAAGGTGGTCATGGTGACCCACGGTTGGTGGTTCCCCGAGCAGGAGGCAGCGGAGCCGTCCCTCTTCGGGGTCTGGGACGTGAACGTCAATCAGCTTATCCCCATGAGCCATACGGGCAAGTCAGGCCTGGGATGCCCCGCAAAGAGCATCCTGTGCAAGGTCTACAAGACGGGAGGAGCGTGAATGCCTGAATACGGCATGCTGGTCGACTATCAATACTGCACGGGTTGCCTGGCTTGTGAAGTGGCCTGCAAGCAAGAATACGGAAGGCCCGCGGGGAAAGTGGGCGGGGTGAAGGTTGTGGAATCCATTCAGGAGCTTACCGGGGGAGACCTTGACATCACCTACTACCCGCTGTTCACGCGCCTTTGCACCTTCTGCGCCCCCAGGGTGCGGCAGGGCCTTTCTCCCGCGTGTGTGCAGCACTGCATGGCGGGAATACTGACATTCGGTCCCACGGAAGCCCTGGCCAGGCAAGCTCCGGAAAAGCGAAAGGCGGTGCTGTGGACCGCGGGCAGGTGAGAAGGACCGCGTGATCCTGCGAGCCTCCTACCTCTTTTCCAGCGACTCGAAGCAGGCGATGCACAGCGTCTTTTCCCGGTAGCGCCGGGTGCGCGTCTCCATGACCGCCTCTGCGCACCCGTCGCACGGCACACTGGCCATGATCCTGGCCTTTCCGGGAATGGGACCTTGCGCTTCCTTTATTTCAAAAAGATCGGCAAGTTCTGCCCCCATGATCCTTCGGGCGGCCCTTTCACGGCTCTCGGCCAAGATTTTTTCCTCCCCTGGGGTCAGCCCCTCGGACTGCATCTTGCGGTACAGGCGCCTCATGACTTCCCCCTCCTCTCCGAAAGCCGTGGGCTTGGCGACGAGCCGTGCCGATTTGCCGTCGCGGCGTCGGGCGAACGTGAACGCGTTCTTGCCAAGGTCCTTGAAGACGAGGTTGCCCTTTCCGAAGGTGCATCCCGTGAGGTACTGGATGGCGTCCACACCGCACATATCGGTTTCCACCAGTGCCACGATCTCTTCGTCCGAGGCCTTTCCGATCTCCTGAAGGGCCCACTCGGCCGCCCGTATCCCCATGGCAAGTCCCGGGCACCAGTGCCCGTGGAATTCGGTGGTCTTCTTGACAAGCTCGGGGCTTATGCTCGTACCGCTCACGATGGTCTCCTTTCCGATGGCCTGCTTCCGGGCGTCACGGGATCGCCGTTTCACCCGTCGGAAGAAAAAAGCCACGAAGATCTGTCCCTTTCAAGGGATCTCGCCTTCGTGGCTTTCGCAGGTGTCAATGGGGTGCTGGCGAAAATGCCGCCGAGCTTCTTACCCGGCAGGCGCGATTTGCTTACACTCATCCGCCTGTCATGTCAAGGATCGCGATGCCTCGTCAGTGCTGACGCACGAATTGAAAGTTAGCAGCTTTGGTGATTCTTGGGGCAGGTTTTTCGAGCCCGCCGGAGCGTCGGGAGGCGTTTTAGCCTGTCAGGTCAAGCCCCATTTTAGTTCATTTGAGATCCATTCATGATCCAGCCAAGGAGACGCCAACGTCTGGCGAATGAATTCGATCAAACCTCGCACACCCGTATCCTTTACAAGTTTCCTGAGACGATCCGAATATCGGCTATGGGTGTTGAATAGATGCCCCAGCCGCATCAGATAATGACAACCTCCCACAGCCGGTGGCGCTTAAACTTCTGAGCCCCATCCATGGCAATAGGATAACAGTTCTCGATGAACCTGAAAAATCCTCGCGATTCCATCTTCTCCAGCAACTTGAGGCATGCATCCACCTTGTTGCTGCCCGAGGCTGTCCGCCGGTGCAGATGTTCGCAGATCGTCTCAGCCAACTCAGTGCGGCTCAATCGTCCAAAGGTATGGACCGTCTCCCGAATCTGGGCGATTTCCTGCTCCGTGATATGACGGCCCCAGTGCACCACAGACCAACCTGCTCTTGGAAGCATAAGGATCCCTCCTGGTCGTCCTCTACTGAGTTCACGTTACACTGCCAAGAGACGGAAGGGTTGTCTATACGCAACCTCGCGACGAAAAAGTCTTCTGGTATGATCGAAGGCCCCGTCCCCCTTGGGTCTTCGAACTCGTGCGTCAGCACTGTCGACGGGACCGCATGCGATGCGTTTGACAGGGGACCGCTGCTTTCCATAGTATGGGAAAAACTCCAAGACCCTTTGGCCGAGCCCGACGGCGGCCCCTGAACGGCCGTGCCGATCCGTGGCCGTGTGATCCTGCCCCCGAGGCGCTCAAGAGGTCCCCATGCGGTTCACTTACGCCCTGGATGAACGCCCCCCCCTGAAGGAGTGGCTCTTGTTCGGCCTCCAGTGGTTCGCCATCACCATTCCCACGGTCATCATCATGGGCAAGATAGTATCCACGCTCCACTGTGCCGATACCACCCACCAGGTGGCCTACCTGCAGAAGCTGTGTTTTGTCATGGGGCTCGGCCTTCTGGCCGAGATCTGGTGGGGCCACCGTCTGCCCCTTGTCATCGGGCCGGCCGCGGTGCTTCTCGTGGGGGTCACCACGAGCCATGGGGCGGACGTGGACACCATCTACAGTTCCATCCTCATTGGAGGCGCCGTTGTCACCCTCGTGAGCGTCACCAGGATCTCCAGCCGCCTGCAGAGGCTATTCACCCCCAGGGTCATCGCGGTCGTGCTCCTGCTGATTGCCTTCACCCTCACTCCGACCATACTGCAGCTCATCGTGTCCGGCCCCCCGGGGGCCGCCCTGGGCAAACTCTGTTTTTGCCTCTTGTTCCTCGTGGTCTCCTTCTTGGTCTACCGGCGTCTGTCAGGGATCTGGAAGTCCACGTACATCCTTTGGGCCATGCTCGTGGGCAGCCTGCTCCACTTCGCACTTTTTCCCGGAGGCGTTTTCCAGCAGGTCCCAGGGCGCGAGGGCCTCGCGGCCCCCTTCTGGAGGGATCTGACCACCCGGATTTCGCTGGATCCGGGGGTCCTTGTCTCGTTTCTCTTCTGTTATCTCGCCCTTTTCATCAACGATATGGGGTCCATTCAGTCCATGGACGAGCTCCTGCACCCGGGAGACATGCCCCGCAGGATAACCAGGGGAATGACCATAACGGGCCTTGCCAACATCCTTTCCGGACTTCTGGGTGTGATCGGACCCGTCAACTACTCCCTGAGTCCGGGAGTGATCGTGTCCACGGGATGCGCCTCCAGACTCGCGTTGATCCCTGCGGGCCTGGCCCTGCTGGTGCTTTCCGTATCTCCGGCCGCCATCGGTCTTCTGGGAAGCGTCCCGTCCGTGGTGATCGGCAGCGTCCTTCTCTTTGTCCTGTGCGCGCAGTTTGCCGCGGGCATGATGGTGGTTCACGAGTCAAAGGAGGGTTTCGATTTCGATACGGGACTTGTCCTCGGGCTGCCCATTTTACTCGGCACCATCGTGGCCTTTCTGCCGGCACCTGTCATCGAGGCGTTCCCGGGGGTGCTCCGGCCTGTTCTTGGAAACGGGTTTGTCGTGGGGGTGGTGATGGCCCTGGTGCTGGAGCACGGGGTGTTCAGGGGCCGGGCTGCGGACAACACCACAGGGCAGCGTTGATCGGGCGGCTGGAGGGATATTTTGCAGACGCTCTCAGATCTTCATCGCGCCTCCTTTCTGAAAGGCTGCGGTTTTCCCGCCATCACGATGGCGACGATGGCCAGCGCGTATATCCCCACGGAAGCGAGCAGGACAAACCGGTAGCTTCCCAGAAAGTCGTACACCAGACCGGAAAGGACCGCTCCGGCGGAGTTGCCCAGGGCCTGCCCCATGGAAACAAGGCCCAGGAGCACCCCGAACGAAACAATTCCGAAAAACTGTCCCACGGCCACGGTGAGAAGCACGACGACTCCTCCCATGGAAACGCCGAACACCACGACATATGCCCATACCGCGACCGTTGTGTGCGCATTGAGAAGAATGAGCACGGCCAGTGCCTGCAGTCCGAAGCACAGAATGGCAGCGTACCGGAAGGGGAGCAGATCCGCCATCCTGCCGAAACCGAGTTTGCCCAGCCCTCCGAGTCCCGCGGTCAGGCCCATGGCCGCAGCCGCGGCTCCTTCGGCGATGCCGGCGTCGATTATCAGAGGAACCTGGTGCTGCAACACACCCATCATGGCCAGGGGCGCGAGGAAAAACGTCACCATGATCCAACGGAAGGCCGGGGTGCGTACCGCTTCTCTGAGAGGCCATCCCTCCAGGGCCAGGTCGGGACCCCTCGGCACGGTTGTGCCCTCTTCCCGCCCTGGGACCGCTGTTGCGCGGAAATTTCCGTCGGGCACGCTCCCGATTTCGGCGGGGCTTGCCTTGATAACGAAAAGGGTCACCGGAAGCCCCAGGAGCCATACGAGGGCCCCGATGAACACGAAGGACGCCCGCCAGTCAAAGGTCGACGTTATGTAGCCCACCACCGGGGACATGACGAACCCTCCCATGGCGATTCCCACCATGGAAAAACCGATGGCCGTGCCCCGCATCCGGACAAACCAGCGGGTGAGCAAGCTACTCACCGGTATGAAGCCGATCCCCGCCGTGGTCAGGGACAGGAGGGCGTAGGTCAGGTAGAAAGACCACAGGGAATCGGTGAGACTGACCATGGCAAAGGAGACTCCTGCGCACAGGGCGCTGGTGCTCATGATCTTCTTCGGTCCGTAGGCCTGGGTGAGCCGCCCCACAAGGGGGGCGAACAGGCCCTGAACGAGCATGTAGATGGACATGGCCAGGGAAATGGACGCTCTGCTCCACCCGAAGTACGCTTCCAGGGGCCTGATGAAGATGCTGAACGAATAGAACCCGGCGCCGGCGAACAGAAAAAGCAGGATGAAACAGCCCCCCACCACCCACCATCCGTAAAAGAGCCCCGATTTACGGCCTTCCGCAGAATCGGAACCACTGTCTTGTCCTTTCAACGGCATTGTCCACTCCCATTGCCCTGATGAGTCTTGATCATCCCTGACATCAGCTCCTTGCACTGCCTCTGGCGTCGTGGGTCGGGGCGACGGGGAAAAAAGGCGTACGGCGGGGGCGCAAGGCTCAGATTCTCTTGAGCAGACGCACGGCGACCTGCTTGATTTCCACTTGGGGGTCGTCGAGCATCGCCTCGAACATGGCCTTGCGCGCCTTCAACTGCGCGGAATCGATCTCCGCCAGGCGTTTGAGGGCGAGAAGACGTATGCGCGGGTCCTTGTCGGCGAGGCACCTTTCGTAAACCGTCATGTGGTCCTGTGTTTCGCTAACCGTGCCCAGCAGCACGAGGGCATCCCTTCGCAGGTCGTCGTCCTGTTCTTCCAGATAGCGCAGGTACACCCTGAGCACCTCGTCGCGCCTGAATGCGAAGCGCCTCAGGTTGAAAAGAATGCACGACCGGTGTTCCGGCGGCCCGTGTTCCAGCCGGTCCGCCAACAGGCCGAAAAGACGGTCGTCGCATAGGTTGAAAAGGGCCTTGAGTGCGGCGTGCTGCACCTGGGTGTCCGGATCGAAGAGCCGCTCGATCAGCGGGACGGCGGCCCGGGAATTGCCTTGCCAGCCGATGGCTGAAGCCGCGTAGAGCCTGAGCCTGGAGTCAGGGCTTCCCAGGTCATCCAAGAGGCGTCCCATCAGGGGCCCCGCATCACGGAGGAAAGGAAAGACGATGCTGAGCTGCAAGGCCGCGGCCTCACGGGTGTCGGGGTCTTCGTGGGGATCTGTGAGGATTTCGTACAGGGGCCAGGCCGCCTGCTCCCTTGCGAAGGTGCCGAGCAGCACCATTGTCTTGCGTTTCAGCTCCACGTCCGCGTACTTGAGCGCCCTGAGGAGCACGGGCACCGCCACGGCCCGGTCTTTGAGAAACGCATCTATGGATTCGGCGTAAAAATGGGCCTTCTGCAAGAGACGCTCTCTGGGGTCAAGGGGTATCAGATCCATTTTCTTAAATTATACCTCGCGCGTCCCCAAACCGTGTTTTTTAACCCCCACCCGGCCCTCTCCCAGAGGGCGAGGGGGATGTGGAAATCGCAATTTGCGGGCGCGCGCACTATATTCGTCCCAGGCGATGTCGATGCCCACCTCGTCGGACGCCGGCCACAGGCGCACCTTGCTGTCGCCGGAGTAGCGGCCCGTATAGCGCACAGCCTCGCTTCCTGTCAAACCCGGCAGGCAAGCCCTGGTGTTGACGCACAGCGTTCCTTTGAAGAGGTGCTTCCGTAAAAGGCAACACAATCGTGGGTGTCGTGCCTGTCGCCCTGAACCGACGCCGTTGCCGCCCCGTCGCGGCGATCATCGAGGCCGTGTCGGCTTACGGCCCACACCGAAGCCAGTCAGGGTCCGATGGACCCGCAACGCCTTGGGGTCCTGCCGCTTGATCTTTCTTTCCCGTATGTGTATTTGCCGGAACATTTGTCTATCGCCTGTCTGAAAACTCCCCGGCTGCCGGTACGACACCAACCCCCGCCCCTGGTGTGGGGTCTTATGGCAAGAGGTGTGCGAGCCTGTCTTCGAATTGCCGGTTGCCCACAGCCGGGGTCCCCACGACGGCCCCGGAAAGCATCAACGGACAGGCCCTCCGGGAGGTGCAAAACATAGGGGTGCAACATGCCCGTTCAACCCGTAAACCCGTGCAATGGAGGAAGAAGAACATGACGGACAAGAAGGCCGACCTTGCAGGACCCGGCATCGGCGACTACGACGAACTGGAGAAGATACTGCCCGGCGATTATCATTCCCTGCTATCTCCAAAAGACACGCAAAAGGCCGTTTTCGCTGCGAAACAGTACATCGAAGAGAACCTGTGCCGGCAGCTCAACCTGATTCCCGTCACCGTCCCGCTCATCGTGGACGCCCAGAGCGGGGTCAACGACTATCTGGACCGGGACGGGTCGCGCACACCCGTCGGGTTCCACATTTCCAACGACCACGGCAGAAACCCCGTCGATGCGGAGGTGGTGCAGGCGGCCACCAAGTGGAAGCGGATGGCCCTGAAGCAGTTCGGGATGCAGGTGGGGGAAGGCCTTCTCACCGACATGCGCGCCGTGCGCAAGGACTATTTCCTCGACCACGACCACAGCGCCTACGTGGACCAGTGGGACTGGGAACTGGCCATCACCGAGGATCAGCGGAACCTCACGTTCCTGACCCAGGTGGTGGAAAAGCTCTGGGAGGTGATAAAAGGTGCCGAGATCCATGTACAGAAGCTGTTTCCCCGGCTCCGCACGGACAAGCATCCCGACCTTCCCGAAAAGCTCGTTTTCCTGCACGCCGAGGACATATTGGACAGGTATCCGGACCTGCCCCGGAAGCAGCGCGAAACGGCCATCGTCCAAGAGCACCAGGCCATCTTCATTTACGGAATCGGCTGGACCCTCAATGATGGGTATCCCCACGAGCTGAGGGCGGCCGATTACGATGACTGGGTCACCGAAACCCTCTCCGCGGACGGCAGGCCCATGCATGGTCTCAACGGGGACATCCTGGTGTGGAATCCGGTCACCAAGCGGCGCCACGAGCTCACATCCATGGGTATCCGCGTCAATGCGCAAACCCTTAAAAAGCAGCTCGAGATAACCGGCCAGACGCATTTTCTCCAGTTGCCCTACCATCAGGCGATCACCCACAACACCATCCCCTTGAGCATCGGCGGAGGCATCGGCCAGTCCCGGACCTTCATGTCCCTTCTCAAGAAGGCCCACCTGGGGGAAGTGAGCGTGAGCGTCTGGCCGCGTGTCCTCAAGGAGATGTGCGCAAGGAAGAACATCCACGTCATCGAGTGAATGCCCCCACGTGCCCGGGATGTGAGCTCCGAGGGCCCGGGGGCTGGCGTCCCGGGGGCAAATCCCACAGACCCCGCGCGTATTGGCGTATGCGGGTCCAGCAAGTTCGGTCCGGGGACACCAGGCGACGGGCAGTGGGCGAAATGCCGTCTTTCTGTTGGGCGGTGCCCACTTTAGGAAAACCTCAATTCACGCGGGGCTCCATCCATGGATGCTCCGCCTTGCTTAGCGAGAGGCGGATAGAAAACAGGCCGCGCCTGGGCGCAACGATGATCAAGGCCCTCCCATCTCTCATACCTTGGGCGGCCGGAAACTGGGCTCTTCATACCCTCACCCCGGCGCTCTCCCAGAGGACGAGGGGGATGCAGGAAATCGCAATTTGTGACCGCGCGCAGTATACACGATCGGAGGTCGCAACATGGGGATGACCATGGCCGAGAAAATCCTGGCCCGGGCCGGTGGCCTGGATCGCGTGCACCCCGGCCAGTACGTGACCGCCAGGGTGGACCGCATGATGTCTCACGAGGCCTTTGCCCGGTGCGCCATGACGCTCAAGGCAATGGGGGTCGACAGGCTCCACGACCCGGATCGGCTGGTGGTGGTGCTGGACCACTGGTTCCCTGCCCCCACGGTGCGCATGGCGGATGCCCACTGCCTCATACGGCGGATGGCGGAGCATTTCGGGGTCAGGCATTTTCCGGGATATGCGGGCATCTGCCACCAGGTCATGGTCGAGGGGGGATATGTGCTGCCCGGCGAGCTCGTCCTGGGCACCGATTCCCATACGACCACCTACGGCGCCTTCGGAGCGGCAGGTACGGGGATCGGTCAGACCGAAATGACCTACGTCCTGGCCCTCGGGGAGCTCTGGATGCAGGTGCCGCACACCATTTGCTTCCACCTTGCCGGACATTCCACGCCCGGGCTCATGGCCAAGGACATCATCCTGTACATGGCGGGCAGGTTCGGCACCGAAGTCGCCCAGTACCGGGCCATGGAATTTACGGGCCCTGTGGCGGCCCGCCTCAGCCTGGCAGGCCGCATGACCCTGTCCAACATGGGGGTGGAGCTGGGGGCCAAGTTCGCGTTCTTCCAAGCGGACGAGCGCACCGCTGCTTACCTGCGCGCGCGTACCGGCGAGGCCGTTTTCCCCTTTGGTCCGGACCCCGATGCCGTCTACGAGGCGACGCACACCGTCGATGTCACGGGCCTGGAGCCCATGGTCGCCTGTCCACACAACCCCGGCAACGTACGACCCGTTTCCAAGGTGGGTGATGTCCCGGTGGCCCAAGCCTTTCTGGGCTCGTGCACCAACGGACGGTTGGAGGATCTGGCCGTGGCGGCACAGATACTCAAGGGCCGCTGCGTGCATCCGAAGACCCGGCTTCTCGTGACCCCGGCTTCCCATGAAGTGATGGTGGAGGCCACCCGAGCAGGTCATGTCCAGATCCTGCTGGAAGCCGGGGCCCACATCACCCCCGCCGGGTGCGGTCCATGCCCCGGCGGCCACATGGGGCTTCTGGGCGCGGGTGAGTCGTGCATTTCGTCCACCAACCGCAATTTCGTCGGCCGGATGGGAAGCGAAAACGCATCGGTATACCTGGGCTCGCCTGCCACGGTGGCCGCTTCCGCAATAGAGGGGCGCATCGCGGACCCCAGAAAATACTGGGCCGACACGACGGTATAGCATGCGGTCACAAGCCGCACGGTTCGTTCATGGCGCGGCGGAATCTGCACGGCGGCGCTCCATTGCTACATCCCCCTCACCTTCCGGGAGAGCACCGGGGTCAGGGTATGAAGACCGTATTTCTTCGACGCGCGAAGTATAACAAGACCTGCGCCTTCGAATTGTCTTTCAAACCGGAGTACACACTGATTTGCGAACATGAACAGATGCCTGTCAGGGCAGGCATCGGATGAGGTACCCATGGGCATAGGCATAGAAGGCCGCGTCTGGAAGTTCGGGGACAACGTGGACACGGACGTGATGGCCCCTTGGAAGACCCTCAACCTGGGTTGGGAGGAAAGAAGGGACTCCGTGCTGCACACACGGCCGGGATTCGTGAACGAAGTGCGGCCCGGGGACATCGTGGTCGCCGGGCGCAACTGGGGCTGCGGCTCCAGCAGAGAGCAGGCTGCGGAGAACATGAAGCGTTTGGGGGTAGCCGCAGTGGTGGCCGAATCATTCGGGCGCATCTACTTTCGCAACTCCATTGCCATCGCCCTTCCGGCCGTGGTCTGCCCCGGGGTCCACGGGGCCTTCGAAGAGGGGGACCGCATGGAACTGGACCTTTCCACCTGCCTGGTCCGGAACGTGACACGCGGCTTGCAGCTCAAGGGGCAGCCCTACACGCAGGAGATGCTCTCCATAGTGGAAAAGGGAGGACTGATGAACCTTCTTAGAGAGCGTCTCGGAGAGCGCCTCGCTCATCGGGGGCAAGAGCAAGGGCCGTGACGCCCCGGGTGGTGGTCTCCGAGGGGTAAGACGCCTCCCCGAAGACCGCACGTCATGGTGGAAGGGCGGGAAAAAGGACCCGGCCGGCAGGAACGAGGATCGAGGCCGGATCGGCCCTGTCCGGACCGGGGACACTTTAGGACGGGCGGTGGGCGAAGTGGCGTTTCGGCCCTGGAATCAAGCTCCAGGCCCTTGGGTCCGAATATATGGGGAATCGGGGATCGGAAACCAATGCTGTTCACCTCTTCACAGAAAAGAATCTTCCTTTACCTCCTTTTGTGCGCCGGGGCCGCGCTGTTGTTCCTCGGCGGCTGCCACCGGGCCGGGGGCAGGCATGCCCTGCCCGCTGCCGAGAGGGGACAGATGGATCTTCGCGGGTGGAGCCCTGCCGACGACGGTCCCGTGGCGCTGAAGGGAGACTGGGAATTCTACTGGGGACGGCTTCTGACCCCCGGGGACTTCTCCGTGCCCCCTTTCCCGCAAAGGACGGGCTTTCTGAAGGTTCCCGGCGTCTGGAACGGGTACAAAGCCCAGGGAGACGAGCTGCCGGGCCACGGGTGCGCCACCTACCGTCTGACGGTGCTCTTGCCGGAAGCGCCCGTGCCCCTTGCCTTCAAGTTCCTGGACGCGAGCTCGTCTTTACGCCTTTACGCCGACGCGAAGATCGTGGCCTCCTCGGGCACGGTGGGGACCACGGAGCCTGAAACCTGTCCACGGTACGCCCCCGGAACGGCCTTGTTCCTTCCTGAATCGGAGCGACTGGAATTGATTCTCCAGGTGGCCAATTTCCACCACCGGCTGGGGGGGCCGTGGGAGCCCATCCACCTGGGCAGGCCGACCGACCTCATAAATGCCAGGCAAGGGAACCTTGTTCTGGCCATGTGTCTTTTCGGAAGCATCGGCATCATGGCCCTGTACCATGCCGGTCTTTTCATCATGAGAAAGAAGGACAGATCGCCCCTGTATTTCGCCCTTTTCTGTCTGCTCATCGCACTGCGAACCCTGCTCACGGGAGAGCGGTACTTCGTGCACCTTTTTCCCTGGGCGAGCTGGGAGGCCACCGTCACGCTCGAATACCTCTCTTTCTACCTGTCGGTTCCCGTCTTCGCCATGTTCATCAGGTCCTTGTATCCCATGGAACTGCCAGGCGCCGTCCTTCGCGTCATTCAGATCGTCAGCCTCTGTTTTTCCGCTGTCGTGGTCCTTGCACCGGTGCGTGTTTTTTCCCACACGGCCCCGTTCTACGAAGCCTACGCCCTGCTTGCCTTCGCTTACGGCATCTTCGTGCTTCTACTGGCGAACTTGAGAAGAAGGGAGGGGGCCGCCATCTTCTTGGGAGGCTTCCTGGTGCTGCTGGCAGCCGGGACCAACGACATACTTCTGGAGAGTCGGTTTATCGAGACAGGCCATGTTGCCCCCCTCGGTCTTTTTGCCTTCATCCTTTCCCAGTCCTTCCTGCTTTCCCGGCGTTTTTCCAATGCTTTTCTCCTGGTGGAAACGCAGGGCGAGAGGCTGAAGGCGACCAACAGGGCCTACGAGAGGGAGATTGTGGAACGTAGGAGCGCGCAAGAGGCCCTCAAGGAGTCCGAGAAAAGGTACCGTCTCCTGGCAGACAACGTGACGGACCTCATATGGACCATCGACATCCGAACGCGGCGATTCACCTACATAAGCCCGTCGATCCTCCTCATGACCGGCCACACGCCTCAGGAAGCGTTGGGCCTCACCATGGAGCAGACCCTTACGCCCCACTCCCTCGAACTGGCCGATCGGAGGATGGCGCAGATGCTGAAAGGGGAGAGCAGGGGGCAGGGGGACCGGGCGGCCTCCGCGACCCTGGAGCTCGAGCAGTACCAAAAGGACGGATCCACCCGTTGGGTGGAGGTCCGAACCACCCTTCTCAGGGACGAGTCGGGGCGCCCCGTGGAGATCCTCGGCGTGACGCGCGACATCAGTGAGCGCAAGCGTGCGGAATCCCTTCTCAGGGCGAAGATGGAAGCCGAGGCGGCCAGCAGGGCCAAGAGCAGGTTTCTGGCAAACATGAGCCATGAGCTGCGCACACCCCTCAACCACATCATCGGTTTCACGGAGCTCGTGGTGGACCGCAACTTCGGAGAGCTCAACGAGGTCCAGACCGAGTACCTGAACGATGTGCTCCACAGCAGCCGGCACCTTCTCACCCTGGTCAACGACATCCTCGATCTCTCCAAGGTGGAGGCGGAAAGGCTGGACCTGGAGATCGGGACCATCGAGGTGCGGCACCTGCTGGTGGAGGCAATCCAAATGCTCAGGGAAGCCGCCGCAAGACGCAGTATCGAGGTGCGGATAGAGGAACCGGTCAGCCCCCCGACCATCCAGGCCGATGAACGCAGGCTCCGGCAAGTGGTGTACAATCTGTTGTCGAACGCCGTGAAGTTCACCCCCGAGGGAGGAAAGGTGGTGGTTTCCGCGACAGGGTCCGAAGCCTCCGCCGGAAAAGACAGCCGGACCGTTGTCTTCTCCGTGTCCGACACCGGGATAGGCCTGGGTCCTGAGGACCTGGAACGGATTTTTTCCCCCTTTGAGCAGGTGCACGATTCCCCCTCGCGCAAGTACCAGGGCACGGGCCTGGGGCTCAGCCTCACGAAAAGACTGGTCGAACTGCACGGCGGCACCATATGGGCCGAAAGCGAGGGGGAGGGCAAGGGGAGTCGTTTCACCTTCACCCTCCCGGCGGGTCCCTCCAACGCGACTGCCTCCTAGCCGCATCTTTTCACTCCATCACCCCTGCCTGCCTCAGGGCTTGGATCTGCTCCCCATCGAACCCCCAACGCATGAGTGCCTTTTCTGCCCGGGCTCCGGTGGGCGAGGGCGGCGCCTGAATCTGCCCGGGGGTGCGGCTGAAGCGAGGGGCCGGTGCGGGCTGCATCACGCCTTCCACGTCCAGAAAGACCTTCCTGGCCAGGTTGTGCGGGTGGGCCAGGGACTCCCCAAGGGTCAGCACCGGTGCGAAACACACGTCGGACCCTTCCATGAGCGCACACCACTGCTCCCTGCTCTTGCTCTTGAAGACCGCCGCAACCTTTTCCTTGAGCCGGGGCCACTTGCTGCGATCCATCTGGGGTTGGAATTCGGGATCTTCCAGGCCCGTGCGCTTGAGCAGCAGGGAGTAGAATTGCGGTTCGATGGAACCCACGGAGACCCATTTACCGTCCGCGGTTTCGTAGGCGTCGTAAAAGGGGGCGCCTCCGTCGGCCAGGTTCGCCCCGCGCCGGTCCACCCAGGATCCCGCAGCGTGCATCCCGTAAACCATGGCCATGAGGGCGGCGGACCCGTCCACCATGGCCGCGTCGATCACCTGACCCTGCCCGGATTTGCGGGCTTCATACAAGGCGCAGACCATACCGAAGGCCAGGAGCATTCCTCCGCCGCCGAAATCGCCCACGAGGTTTAGGGGGGGCACCGGGCTTGTGTCGGGCCTTCCGATGGTGTGCAGGGCCCCGGAAAGGGAGATGTAGTTGATATCGTGACCCGCGACCCGCGCCAGAGGTCCTTCCTGGCCCCATCCCGTCATGCGGCCGTAAACGAGGCGGGGGTTGCGCTTCAGACACACGTCGGGGCCGAGCCCCAGTTCCTCCATCACCCCCGGTCTGAATCCTTCGTAAAGAGCATGGGCCCGCTCCACGAGCCCGAGAACGGCATCCACCCCTTCTTTCTTGCTCAAATCGAGCCCGACGCAGGGACGCCCCCTGAGCAGTACGTCGTACTTGGCATCGAGCATTCCCCTGTGCCCCTTGCGGTCTATGCGCACGATATCGGCCCCCATGTCCGAGAGCATCATTCCACAGAAAGGTCCCGGGCCTATACCCCCCACTTCCACGATTCTCACGCCCTCCAGCGCTCCCATGCGTGCTCCTCCTTATCTTCCCGATGGATTCCAACCCATGCCATGAACGTCCTGGACCTGCGGGGTTGGTCCGTAAGGACAACCCAAAGCTCCGGGAGGCAACCGCCCAGGTCGAGGGTTTTCAGATACCAGGTTTCACAGGGTTTTCAAACACCTCGGAGCGAAAAGTCCGGGGGCCCCACGCCACCCCGGAGACTGCGGGCACCGGCGCGTCCTATCAACGTCTTTGCACTTTTCGGTGCTGTCTGGTAAGAAACGCAAGTCTCCGCACCTTCGATTTGCCGGGATTCGGGAAATCTGGGAGGCCGGACGGTTTCGGCTATGCCCTGGAGGACCAGGCGAGGGTCCCGGCAGCCGGACGTCTCATGATGGGAGACAACCCTGAGGCATTCTATTCACGACTGCGGGAACTTCTGGGCATGTGTCAGCGCGGGATGTGATGACCGTCCTCAGGGTAAATCGATCCTGACAGCAATTCCATGAAAAAAGCGAGCTGTTAGAGCTGCCCCTGGTCAGTTCCACTCGTTATCGTTGTCGTTGTCGTTGTCGTAATCAGTCCCGTAGGCAGGGTGATCGGTCTCGAAACCGGAAGGCGTGCGAGAGTAACGGTCACCGTTGTTGGCTCGGATTCGTGGCTTCTCCGTTGAGCGCAACGAACAATCCCACCGGCGGAACACCTCCGCCGATTACGATAACGACAACGATTGGCCGGGTCGTTTGCTTCCAAAATGACCCTATTCACACTCGATCGGGGCGTAGAAGAAATTTACCCTGTGACCGTCCTTGACACGGGTGCCGATGGATGTAACATACGCGCCGCTTCTCGGCGCATCCCGCATCGGGGGGCGCACCCCACAGTGGGGAGAGGCGTTGCGGCAGGAAGCCCTTGTCCGGAAAGGGATCGAGGGTGCCGGAAATAGGACAGTGGTTCGAAGAAACCGAAAAGAAAGGAGAAGGAGATGATCAGGAAAGTAGTCTTCGTGGCGATTTTGGCCGGAGCTTTCGCATTGCAGACAGGTCACGGCCACCAGGGGGCCGAGGCGGCCACCCTGAAGATCGGCATCCAGAGCGTGCTCACCGGGCCGGGCTCTCCCTGGGGAGTCGCCTGGGTCCAGGGCATCGAGATGCTCATCGAGGAGATCAACGCCAAAGGCGGACTGAAGGTGGGGGACAAGACCTACAAGATCGAGTACGTGAAGGTGGACGACAAGTACTCCGGAAGCATGGGGGTCCAGGCAGCCAACCGGCTGGTTTTTCAGGAGCGGACCCAGTACGTGTTCGGTTCCATCGGCACGGCCTCGACTCTCACCGCGATTCCCATTTACAATCAGAACAAGGTGCTCAACATCAACTGCACGGCCGGTGCGGAGCCCGATCCCAAGCTGCCTTACACCTTCAATGTGGGGCGCACGGCACCGGGACGGGTTTACGCGGTTTACGGCCTGCTCACCAAGGCCCTGCCCCAGGTCAAGAAGATAGCCATCGTGACCCCCAGCGATGAAACCGGCAAGAGGATGGGGGGCATGATCCAGGACATGGTGGGTAAGCTGTTTGGAATCGAGGTGGTCAAGTACCAGGAGTACGAAAAGGGCACCAACGACTTCTACCCCGTATTGAGCCCGGTGGTCGGCGCCCAACCCGACGCCATAGACACGGGGGGTTCGGCCGCCATGGATGCGGCCCTCATGACCAAGCAGGCCCGGGAGCTGGGATTCACCAAGCCCATCTTCCTCTCCTGGTCCATGGTCGCTGAAACCCAGATCAAGATAGCCGGGAAGTACGCAGACGAATCGTACGGAAGCGGAACGGACATAAACGCCCCGTGGGTGCCTGCCGAGACCAGGGATTTCGAGAAGAGATTCCGTGAAAAATACGGGGACCAGGCCGGTGACTTTGTCACGGCCCTGACCGGCTACCGGGGGGCGGAGGCGGTGTTCCTGGCCATTGAAAAGGCCGGCACACTGGACACCACGGTGGTCAGAGACACCCTTGAAAATCTCGTGTGGGACTGTCTGGGTCTGAAAAACGTGCATTTCGGCGGCACGGAATTTTACGGCATAAAACGCCATATCGTGAGCGATGCGGAACTGATCGCCATCAAAGACGGAAAGGTGGTGTCCATAGCCCATACGACACCCGGGGAGGTGGCGCAGCTTCCGCCGTTCAAGTAAACACTGGGTTCTGACGCATGGGGCACGTCCACGTGGTTCCATCGGTCTTACCATAAAATAGTCCTCATAATAGTCCCAAGGAGGCGAGCATGGAATTTGGATTCACCGAGCCACAGGAGAAGTTGCGGAAAGAGATACATGATTTTTTCATGAGCGAACTGCCCGAGAATTACGAGCCGGGCACCGAAAGCATGGGAAAGGACGTCCAGGACTTCTGGATGCAGTTGAAAGACAAGGCCATCGCCAAGGGCTACTACGTTCCGGGGTGGCCCAAGGAATACGGCGGAACCGGCTTCACGGAAATCGAGCATGGTATCCTGGACGAAGAACAGGGCTATGCCGGCGTGCAGTGGCCGGACTTCTTGGGGCTCCACCTGGTGGGTCCCACCCTGCTGGTGATGGGCACTCCGGAGCAGAAGGCCAAGTGGATACCCCCCATTGCCACGGGGAAAACCGTCTGTTTCGAAGCATTCACGGAACCGAACGCCGGCTCCGACGAGGCGAACGTCCAGCTCCGGGCCGAAGAGGACGGGGACGATTTCGTGCTCAACGGCCAGAAGGTCTTCATAAGCGGCTTCTACAAGCCCAACTGGCTCTTCACCCTGGCCAGGACACGGGACATCGAGCCCAAACACAGGGGCCTGAGCCTCATGCTGGTTCCTGCGGACAGCCCCGGAATCACCTTCCGTCCACTGCCCACCATGGGGGGGGGGCGGCAGAACGAGGTGTTTTTCGACAACGTGCGGGTCCCCAAGAAGAACCTTCTCGGAGAGCTTCACAAGGGCTTTTATCATGCCATGCAGGTGTTCGAGTTCGAACGGAGAATGACCGGTGCGGCATCGGCCGGCAAGCGGCAGCTCGAAGAGATGGTGGCCCTGTGTAAGGAAGCGAAGAAAAACGGCAAGCCCCTCATCGAGGACCCCCAGGTGCGCGACAAGCTGGCGCGGCTGGCCGTGGAACTGGAAGTCCAGAGACTGGCGGGCTGGTACTCCACCTGGAGGTTCGCGGAGCGGCACAGGCTCGGTCCGGCGTCCTACGACGTGAGCAACTATTTCGCCAAGTGGTGGGCGGACCGGCACGCGCGGTCCATGCAAAGCGTGCTGGGGCTTTACGGGCAGCTCACCACGGGTTCCAAGAACGCGCCCCTCTCTGGAAGGGTCGAGCGCAGGTGGAAATTCACCCGCAGCATGCACGCCGGGGGCACCTTCGAAGTGGTCAAGATCGTACTGGCCCAGAGGGGGCTCGGGCTGCCGCGTATTCCCGCGCACTTCATGAAGGCCATCGGGGAGGCTATCGCCAATCCTGCCAAGAAATAGCACGCGCGGGACGGCCGGGCGGCCGTCCAGACGGCCTGTACCGGCAAAGACCCGAATCGATGGGATCGTTGGTTTTCTCCAGCGAAGGTGCCGCAGAGCGGCTCTGCAGTCTGAAAGGAGCAGAGGATTATGGATTTCAGTCTCAGCAAAGAGCAGGAGATGTTGAAAAAAGAGGCGCGTGACTTCCTTACCAAGGAATGCCCCGAGGAATTCGTGCGTGAGATAGAAAAAGGCAAGGAAGGTTATTCGGCCCCGTTGTGGAGAAAGATCGCCGAGCTGGGGTGGCTGGGGATAGCCTTCCCGGAGAAATACGGCGGGATCGGCAGCAACGTTCTGGATCTTGCCGTCATTTACGAGGAGATGGGGAAGGCCATGTTTCCCAGCCCGCACCTCTCCACGGTGGTCCTGTGCGGGCTGACCGTACTGGGCGCCGGCTCCGAAGCGCAGAAGGCGGAGCTTCTGCCCAAGATAGCCGAGGGGAAGCTGATCCTGGCCCTGGCCCTCACCGAGCCCGAGGCGGCATGGGGGGATGACGTGTGGGATGCCCACTCGGTGCAGCTCGCCGCCACGGCCCAGGGCGGGGATTATGTGCTGAGCGGCACCAAGCTTTTTGTGCACGATGCAGCCATCGCCGACAAGATCCTTTGCGTGGCAAGGACCAGGGCGAACGGAAAACCGGAGGAGGGTATCACTCTTTTCCTGGTGGACGCCAAGAGCCCCGGAGTTACCTGCACGCTCTTGAAGACCACGGCAGGGGACAAGCAGTGCGAGGTTGTGTTCGACAAGGTCCGGGTGACCCAAAAGGACATGGTCGGACCGCTCAACGGGGGGTGGGCCCCGTTGTTCCGCAGTATCCAGGTGGGGGCGGTGATGCTGTGCGCCCAGATGGTGGGCGCCGGTCAGGAGATCGTCAAGCTGGCGGTGAACTACGCCAAGACCCGCGTCCAGTTCGACGCGCCCATCGGGGTGAACCAGTACGTGCAGGAGCACTGCACCAACCTGGCGGCCCTGGTGGAGGCGTGCAAGTTCGTCACCTATCAGGCCGCCTGGCGGCTGAGCGAGAACCTGCCTGCCGATTTCGAGGTGGCCGCGGCCAAGGCATGGTGCAGCGATGCGTTCGAGGACGCCTGCTGGTCCGCACACCAGGTCCTTGCCGGATACGGGTACACATCCAAAGACGGGGTCCTTCCCCTGTATTCGAGAAGAGGCAAGATGCAGCAGCTCTATCTTGGGACCAGCGCCTACTGGAGGACGAAGGTGGCGCCCGTGTTCGATGACTGGACCTTGGAGCGCCCGAGGGGCAAGGCCCTGGGCTTGTGGTCCAAGGCACCGGACGAGGAAGTTCCGGCATGGGAGGTGTGGAAGCCCGAAGATCTCCTGGAAGTATAGGAGGGCTCGGTCCCGAACAAAGAGGCGCACGTGGCCCGCAGTCGCGGGAAGGGTTTCGGGCCACGTGCACCTGCCCCCCCTCCCCCCGCCACGACCCCGGTGACCACACGTACTGTGGACACAAGGGTTGGTGGCTTTCCTCGCCCCACCGGCGGTGTCTGCATCACAAACACCAAACACCGTGGGGGCGCCCTCCTGCCTCCCCCTCCTGCGCCGGTCCTTCCAAAACTTTGGGATTTCCACTCCGGCCTGCCCCCGCCTGGATGTGGACGGCCGCATTGAGCCCTGTCGCTCCCTCCGGGGACGGTAGAGTCAGGTGATGGGGTGAAGAAAAGGCGGATGGCTCCCAACAAGGGGTGTGGGGTGCCCGTGACGATCAGCAACGGCACCCTGGGGGACGGCAGACCCCCAACCGAGGCGAGACGTTCATGGGCGGGCGCAGCACAGAAAAAGAGGACAGGCTGTTTCTTTCCCGAGTGGAAGAGACCATCCGCCGCCACCACATGTTGCCGCGGGGACAGAGGGTCCTTTTGGGGGTGTCCGGAGGCGCCGACTCGGTCTGTCTCTTTCTGACGCTCTCCCTCCTGGGGGAGCGGCGGGGATGGGATTTGGGAATCGCCCATCTGGATCACGGTCTGCGGGGAGAGGAGGGCAAGGCGGATGCCGCCTTTGTGCGGGCCATGGCACGAAGGCACCGGGTGCCTTTCCACACGGAGTCGACCGACGTTGCGGCGCACAGGCAAGGCCTCCATCTTTCTCTGGAAGAGGCCGCCAGGCAGGCCCGTTACGAGTTTCTCGAGCGCACGGCCCGGAACCACGGATTCGCTCGCATCGCGGTGGGCCACCACGCCGACGACAATGCGGAGCTGGTTCTCATGAACCTTCTGCGGGGAGCAGGCACGCGGGGGCTCGCGGGGATCCCTCCGGTTCGCGGAGGATGGATCGTGCGTCCCCTCCTCGAGGTGCGTCGCACCGAAATCATCGCCTTTCTGAACCGCCGCGGCGAGGCGTGGGTGGAGGATCCCAGCAACCAGAGCCTCACCTTCCGGCGCAATCGCATCCGGCACCAGCTCCTTCCCTTGCTCGAAGGCAGCTACAATCCGAATCTGGTTTTGGCCCTGAACCGTCTGGCAGCCCTCATGCGCGATGAGGAGGCATTCTGGGGCGAACGGGTCGGCGCCTCCCTTGCTGACTGCCTCCTGGAGGAGCGGCCGGAAGAGACCATACTTCTCAAGGCATCCTTCAACCGGAACCATCCTGCCGTGAGACGGCGCATCCTGCGCGGCGTCCTATCCAGGGTGAAAGGGGATCTTCGGCGAGTGGGGATGGAGCACGTGGAACAGATCCTGAGACTGGCAGAAAAAGAAGGGGCCCGACGCGAGGTCCATCTTCCCGGTGAACTCGTGTGCCTGGTGGAGGATGACCGGCTGGTGGTGCGCCGGGATTCCGGAAAACGCAAGGGCGAGAGGACGCTCAGGACCCTCCGCGGTTGGAGCCCCGTGGTCATCGATGGTCCGGGAACGTACACGGTGCCCGAGATCGCCATGGGGCTGGAGCTGTCGGCCGTGGATCCATCCGAGGTGTCTTCGACGGGAAGTGCGGACCGGACGGAAGCCTATTTTGACCGCAGCAGGCTGCAGTTTCCCTTGACCCTCAGGCAGGTCCTGCCCGGGGATCGTTTCACCCCCATGGGCGCGGGGGGGTCCCAGAAGGTCAAGAAATACTTCATAGACCACAAGGTTCCCAGGGGGCGAAGGACCCTGACACCTGTTTTGGAAAGCGGAGGCAACATCGTGTGGCTCGTGGGGCACCGACCGGACGATTCGGTAAAGGTCACACCCGATACCCGCTGTGTGGTGCGGGGCAAAGTTTTTCTTGCCTAATGGCCCCCCATGGCTACAATGGAGACAAGCCTGTGCGCCCGTAACGGTGTCGTTGGGCCCGGGCCGAAGACATACGAATCCCGGGCGGCAGGGGGCAACGTGCCCGCCCGAGTGAAGGAGGACTTTTTTGAACCCTTTTTACAAGAATCTCGCACTGTGGCTGGTCATCAGCCTGGTGATCATCATGATCTTCCAGTTGTTCCACCAGCAAAGGCTCCCCGACCAGGAGGTGGACTACACCGAGTTTCTCGCAATGGTGGACAAGGGCATGGTGGACTCGGTTCTCATCCAGGGCGAGGAGATCTTCGGAAAGTATCGGGATGGAAGGCGGTTCAAGACCTTCTCGCCACAGGACGGGGATCTGATAAGGACCCTTCGGCAGATGGGTGTCACCATCAAGGCCAGACCGCCTGCCGAATCTCCCTGGTATGTATCCGTCCTCGTCTCATGGCTTCCCATGATCGTTCTCATAGGGGTGTGGATCTTCTTCATGCGCCAGATGCAATCCGGAGGCGGCAAGGCCCTTTCTTTCGGCAAGAGTCGGGCACGACTGATGTCGGATCAATCGACCCGGGTCACATTCGAGGACGTGGCCGGCGTGGAGGAAGCCAAGGAGGAGCTTGCCGAAATCGTGGAGTTTCTGAAAGATCCGAAGAAATTCACCCGGCTCGGGGGCCGGATCCCCAAAGGGGTTCTCCTGATGGGTCCACCGGGCTCGGGGAAGACCCTGCTCGCCAGGGCCATAGCCGGAGAGGCCGGGGTGCCCTTTTTCAGCATCAGCGGTTCCGATTTTGTGGAGATGTTCGTCGGAGTGGGGGCCTCCCGTGTGCGGGACCTTTTTGTGCAGGGAAAGAAGAACGCCCCCTGCATCATCTTCATCGATGAGATCGACGCGGTGGGCAGGCACCGGGGGGCCGGCCTCGGGGGGGGACACGACGAGCGGGAGCAAACCCTCAACCAGCTTCTCGTGGAAATGGACGGCTTCGAGTCCAACGAAGGGGTCATCCTCATCTCGGCCACCAACCGACCGGACGTTCTCGATCCCGCCCTTCTCAGGCCGGGACGTTTCGACCGGCAGGTCGTGGTGCCCCTGCCCGACATACGGGGGCGGGAGGATATCCTGAAGGTCCACATGAAACGCACCCCGGTGGACACCGATGTGAACACCGTGAATCTTGCCAAGGGGACCCCCGGCTTCTCGGGCGCCGATCTGGAAAACCTTGTCAACGAGGCGGCGCTCCTGGCCGCGAAGAGAAACAAGGAAAAGGTCCAGATGGCGGACTTCGAGGACGCCAAGGACAAGGTTTACATGGGGCTGGAGCGCAAGTCGAAGGTGATCCGGGAAGAGGACCGTAAGACAACGGCCTACCACGAAGCGGGGCATGCCCTGGTGGCTCGGTTTCTCCCAGGAACCGACCCGGTGAACAAGATCACCATCATTCCCAGGGGCAGGGCAGCGGGCATCACGTGGTTCCTTCCCGAGGAGAGGGATTTCAAGTTCCAGGATCAGTTGGAGTGCGAGCTTGTTGTGGCCTTCGGGGGGCGGGTGGCCGAGGAGATCGTCTTCAACCGAATCAGTACAGGAGCCTCCAACGATATCAAGCAGGCCACGGAGATGGCCCAGAAAATGGTACGCCTGTGGGGGATGAACCGCGACCTGGGTCCCCTGGATTACTCCCAGGGCGATGAACAGATATTTCTTGGCCGTGAAATCGCGAGGCCCAGGGATTACTCGGAGGAGACGGCCCGCAAGATCGACGAGGAGGTCCGGACCCTGGTCCAAAACAACTACGGGCGGGCAAAGACGATCCTGGGGGAGAACATCGACATTCTGCACGGGTTGGCCGGACTGCTCCTCGAAAAGGAAACGGTGATGGGCAAGGAACTGGACGAGCTGATCCGAGGCATGCGACCGGAGTGGAAAGCGGGGGGGGTGCAAGCCCAGGGAGCCCACGGGGGGGAAGAGGCCCTGGCATGAAGCGCTACGTCATGTCGTGGGGCGAACGGTGTCTCGAGCTGGGAAGGCGCACCCTGGTCATGGGGATACTCAATGTCACCCCCGATTCTTTTTCCGATGGCGGGCTCTATCATGACCGGGACGAGGCCGTGGCTCGCGGTGTCGCCATGGCCCGGGAAGGAGCGGACATCATCGATGTGGGTGGAGAGTCCACGAGGCCCTTCTCCGACTCGGTTGCACCGGAGGAAGAGGTTCGGCGCGTGGTTCCCGTGATCGAGGAGCTGTCCAAACGCGTGCAGGTTCCCCTGTCCGTGGACACCACCAAGGCGGCGGTGGCGGAGAAGGCCCTGGAGGCCGGGGCGTGTATCGTAAACGACATCAGCGCGTTGCGCCATGATCCTCACATGGGGGAACTGGTGGCTCGCCGGTGCGTGCCGGTGGTCCTGATGCACATGCTGGGAACACCCAGAACCATGCAGGTGAGCCCCCATTACGACGACGTGGTGGCAGAAATAAGGAAATTTCTCGTCGATGCGGTGCGCCGGGCCGAAGCCATGGGGGTGCCGAGGGACCTTGTCATGGTCGATCCGGGAGTCGGATTCGGAAAGACCGTTGCCCACAATCTCACCCTGCTGCGCATGCTTTCGCAGCTCGCATCCGTGCACGTCCCCCTCCTCGTGGGACCGTCGCGCAAATCCTTCCTGCGAAAATGCCTGGAGAAAGAGGGCCTGGATGCCTCCCCGCACTCTGTGGAGCTGGCCACCGCGGCTGCGGTGACGGCATGTTCCCTGGGCGGGGCCCACGTTGTGAGAGTGCACGACGTACGGCAGGCCCGTCTGGTGCTGTGCGTGAGTGATGCCCTGAGGGAGATTTCCTGAGTATCCCTTTCCCAGGGGATTGGGGGCTGGTCCTGCCCAAACTTCTCGGGGCCACCCCCCTTCGGCAAGGGGGATGTTTTGTGACAGGGGGATTGGAAAGCAAACACATCGCTTTTCCTTCGGGTACGGGATAAGGACCGCTACTTCCTGGAGGCGGACAGGCACGCGCAATGCCGAGTACGACCCTGATACGGGCCGGCGTGAGGAGCCGATTTTTCATGTTGGCCTTGGTGTGCGCGCTCTTGCTGACCCTCGGGCTGTACCACTGGACGCGGGAAAGCGCCGTGGAAAGGGTTCTGATCGTGGCTGTGGCACCCCCATCCCTGCCCGCAGGTTTCATCCTCATAGAGGGGCCTGTCAAGCAGGTGGAGCTGCGGGTGCGGGGCCCCAAGGCCCTGATCCAGGCCCTTTCGGAACGGGATGTCACCTACCGACCCGCCCTGGAAGGGGACCTGGCAGGGGTGGTCCAGGTTCCGGTGCGCACCCGGGACATCCACCTGCCTTCCGCCGTTGCGGTGGTGGAGGCAAACCCGTCTTTTCTCACGTTCACGCTGGACGAGGAACTCGAAAAGGAGGTCCCGGTGATGGTGGTCCTCGCGGGCCAGCCTGCCGGAGGGTACACCGTGGTCGAGACCAGGGTGGAACCCGAACGCGTGCTGCTCAAAGGACCCGGCGGCACCCTGAAGCGGGTGCACGTTGCCGTGACCAAGCCGGTGAACGTGAGCCAACTCCAGGCAGTGGTCAAGAGGGAAATCCCCCTGGATCTCGATGAATCGGTGGAGGTGGTGTCCACGGCCGGTCCAGTCCGCGTCACCGTCATCGTGGAGGTGGAGATGACGGTGCGCGAACTGCAAGGCATTCCGGTGAAAGGCCTTAATGCGTCGGGTGAGTACGTCATCATTCCTGAGAAGATAGACTTGCAGGTGAAAGGGCCCGTGCGAACCCTGGAAGATCTGCTTCGCCGGGAAAAGGTGGAAGTCTTCGTGGACCTGGAAGGGCTTTCGACAGGGGTCTATACCCGTCGTGCGACCATCAAGCTACCTGTGGACACGACGCTTCTCGATGCCTCGCCGGAGGTCTTTACCGTAAGGATACAGTGAGGGAGAACGATGCTGCTGGTGGTGGACGTGGGCAACACCAATACGGTCCTCGGGGTATACGACGGGGATCGCCTGATCCGAGACTGGCGGGTTCGCACGGAAAAAGAGACCACCGAGGACGAGTTCTTCGTGCTGGTCACCAGCCTGTTTTATGCAGGGGGCATCCCCATCAAGAGCCTGAACAGCACCATCATTTCGTGCGTGGTGCCCCCCATGCGTAACATCCTCACCTCGTTTTGCGAAAAATACCTCCACCATGCGCCCCAGTGGGTCAGTGCGCAGATGGACGTGGGGATGCCGATTCTGTACAGCAACCCCAACGAGGTGGGCGCCGATCGTATCGTGAACGCGGTGGCCGGTTACGAGAAGTACCGATGCGCTCTGGTCATCATCGATTTCGGAACGGCCACCACGTTCGACTGCATTTCCAAGGATGGCGCCTACCTGGGAGGATCCATAAGTCCGGGCATAGGAATAGCCGCCGAGGCGCTTTTTCAGAAGGCATCCAAACTGCCGCGGGTGGAGATTTTCTCCCGACCGGCCACGGCCATCGGCAAGGACACGATCGGCAGCATGCAGGCCGGGATCATTTTCGGCTATGCGGGCCTGGTGGACGGCCTGGTCCGCAGAATCCTGCCTGAAATGGACGCCGGAGCCATGGTCCTCGCAACAGGGGGGCTCGCCCCGCTCATGGCGGGGGTGTGCGAGACGATCGGACAGGTGGAGCCCTCCCTCACGCTGGAGGGGCTGCGGATCATCCACGAGAGGCTCAGCGGTAAAGAGTCCGCATGAAAGCCGGCGCCATGCCCTCCTTGCCAAGATCTCAGTCCGGCCCGGCTCGGAGCATCTGCGGCGGGCATTGCGTCACGTGTGGCCGTGGAAAATGAGAACCCACCCGACAAGAAAACCATGATCACGACCGCGTGAGCAGAAGGAAGGACATGTTCTCGGCGTCTTCGACGACGGGATAAAACCGGGAGCTCATCCGCCTTCGCTTTCCAGGTATCCGCGGAACCCCCGGATGCTGTTGTAAAGGAACCCGCGCTCCCTTTCCCGCACGTCCTCTCCCAGAGATCCCCAGGGGGCCAGCAGGGGATCTTCTCTCAAGAGCCTTTCGAGGCACTGCTCCTCGAAGGCCGACCCCTCGTAGCGCCCCAGCTCGTCCCGGATCACGTCCGCCCAAAGGTACAACTGATCCCTGTGGGCTTCAGGCAGTCGGGGAGTGTCCGTGGTCATACCGAAATGCCCGTAGCAGAAGATCTTGTGGGGCACCGGCAAAAGGGCCTCCAGGCTCCTGACGTTTTGCTCCAGGAAGAAGCGGGGCGGGGTGGCAGGTCGGATATAGTGGGCCTGGCCGGGCAGATCGACGAAAACGCCTCCCGCTTCCCCGGCAAACAGACAGTCCTCGTACAGATAGCTCACGTGATGGGGTGCATGCCCCGGGGTCAGGATAGGGGTGATCCCGTGCGCGCTGAACCTTGCGGCGTCGTGGAGCCTTCCCCCGTGCACAGGCTGCATGGCTCCGTAAGCCCGGGCCGTGTCTCCTATGGTCTTGAGGCTGCCTTCCCACAGGCGGGCGGGATCTTCGAGGTGCCGTATGGCGGAGGCGTGACAGACGATCGGTGCATCGGGGAAGTGCGGGGCGAAATCCCCAATTCCCCCGGCGTGGTCCAAGTGGATGTGGGTCAGCAGGATGGCATCCAAGCGCTTGATGCCGAGCAGCTCCAGGGCCTCCAGCAGCCTGGGCACGGTGGCCGTAGGTCCCACGTCCACCAGGAAGGTGCGATCGCCTTTGTACACCCAGGACCCTATGAAAGAGGTGAAACCCCGCAGGTTCTGGTCGAGGGGAACGAGCGTCAGTTGTGATGTGATGGGAAGAAGGTTCATGGGGCGCATCGGTGCCTTTCTTTCCTTGCTGGTGGTTTCCGGGCTGTCAGTCAAGTTCCATGCGCGCCTCCAGGCGCCTTATCTGGGAGGCGAGCTCCTGCTTCTCCTTCTCGGTAAGCTCTCCGTGCTGCAGGCGCCTCCTGAGCCCCACGAGGGTCATTTCGTCGCGGTAATCGGCGCACGTGTATCGGAGGCGTTTGGAGGACCGCTCTTTGTGTCCGGGCGGCCCAGCCGTCTCATTGGAGTCGCCGTGCATCGGCTTTCAGATCCTCCCGGTCCTGACGAGGGATTCCTTGTACACCCTGTAGAACGAGTCGTTTTCGGCTAGGGCACGTTTGAGGATCTTACCCATTTCCTCCACACTGCCCGTGTTGATGACACAGTTGACGCTCTGGTTGAAGGCGGCCATGCTGTCCATGGTCCGGAAGCGCTCCGTGACCAGGACCACGAAGATGTTCCGCCGTATGGCCATCCCGAGTCTGTCCAGATAGCGCAACACGTGGTTGTCTTTGGGGTCCTCGGCGTCGTACCGATCATTGAGGATCACCAGATCGAAAGTGTGGAAGCGCATCTGCTTGAGGGCCTCCAGAGCGGTGCGGGGTTCTGTGGTGCTGTAGCCCATGCGCTCCACGGCAGCCTTGATCTTGTTCCGAAGCTCTTCGTCGTGCTCGCAGAGAAGGGCCGTCTGCTGGCCTTCTTCCACGAAGTCAAACGGTTTTTCCGAAGCGTCGTAGGTACCCGAGGCCACCTCGTCAAAAAGGTTCTGGTCCTTATGGGGATCCGGCCGGGGTCCGGCCGGCGGAGCCGCAGGTTTCGGCGCGGCCGCCGGCTCGGAAGCCCCCTCGGAACGGGTGTCGATGGAGATCTTGTTCTTGCACTTGGGGCAGGGCAGAGAAAACACCTGGCCCTTGGGAAGCTTCTCATCGGGGATCTTGAACTTGCTGTTGCACTTCTCGCACTCTATATCCATGCTCCACTCCTTTTGGCGCGGACTGCCCTCCCCCTCACCTGCCGTACTCCGAATCCACCTCCAGGTGCTCGATGTCGGTCGTGGCCTCTCCGCGGCTGCTCTTGACACTGTCGATTCCCCGTCCCACGAGCCCCTTGCGCGAGGAGTAGGCCATGGCCGTTTCTTCGGTGATGAGCCCCTTCTTGTATAGGCCCACGATGTAGTCGTCGAAAGTGGTCCAGCCGTAGGCCGTACTTGCCTGGATGATCTCGTAAAACGTCTTGCCCTCGGATTCTCCGTGCAAGATGCTTTCCTTGACACGCAGGTTCGTGCCCATGATTTCGAAGGCGGCCACCCGCCCTCCCCCCACCTTGGGCAGCAATCTCTGGCACACGATCCAGCGCACCGTGTCGGCAAGGCGGATCCGGATCTGGTTTTCCTCCTCCGTGTTGAACATTCCGAGAATGCGGTTGATGGTCTGGCCGGCGTCCACCGTGTGCAGGGTGCTGACCACCAGGTGCCCGGTCTCCGCAGCGCTCAGACCGATTTCCACCGTTTCTCTGTCGCGCATTTCGCCCACCAGGATCACCTTGGGCGCCTGCCGGAGGGCGGCGCGCAGTCCGATGGCGAAGGTGTCGAAATCGCTGCCCATCTCGCGCTGGTTGAAGGTCGCCCTCTTGTGGGGATGCTGGTACTCTACCGGATCCTCGAGGGTGACCACGTGGACCGATTTCTTTTCGTTGATCTCGTTGAGCATGGCGGCCAGGGACGTGGATTTTCCGCTTCCGGTAGCACCCGTGACCAAGATGATGCCGTTTCGCTCCTTGGCCATCTGCAGGAAAGGAGAAGGCAGATTCAGTTCCTGCACCGTGGGGATCTTGGTTTCCAGCTTTCGCAGGACGACGGAGTAATTACCCCTCTGGGAGAAAATATTGACCCGGAAACGCGCCTTGCCGGGTAGCTCGTAAGAGGAATCGCAGGAGCCCTCCTTGAGGAGGGTCTCGGTGAGGCGGCGATCCTGGTTGATGAGGTTCAGTGCAAAGATCTCGGCCTGGAAAGGAGTGAGTTCCTGAAAGGGCGGATTGAGGTCCACCTTGGTGAGCTCTCCCGAGGTTTCCACCTGGAACGGTTTGCCCACAGTGATATTGAGGTCCGAAACGTTCCCGTACGCGTCGAGCATTTTGGTGAGAATATGGTCGATCTCCTGCTTTCTCATGGCGTCCTTCCCTCCACGTCCGCCCCCATGGCCTCAAGCGCTTCTTGCCGTTGGGGGCATGCCGAACATGACGGTCTCTTCTTGTCGGTCAGGCCACGACTGCCTCTGCAACCCTTCCCTCCGGTCTTCTCCCCGGCAAGTGGCGCGGGGGAAACGGTCCCCCCCTGTCGCGGGCGCAAGGACCGGCACCCTGAAGCGCCCGGGACCAGCCGGCCGGCAAGGAGGATCAAGGCCGCGTCGCCCGGGTTGCCTTCAGGAGCCGGGGAGATCATGCCTCGGTGAAATCGGCGGGCGGGTTCTTCAGCAAGGGGCGGAACCGTGCTTTGTCGTTGGATTTTGCGTATGCTTCGTCGGGATCGATCCATCCTTTTTCCAGCAATTGCATGATGGCGTCATCGAGCAACTGCATGCCGTACTTCTTGCCCGTCTGCATCGCAGAAGGAATTTGAAACGTCTTGTTCTCGCGGATGAGGTTGCGAACCGCCGGAGTGGCAATGAGTATCTCCTGCGCGGGGCAGCGGCCCTTCTTGTCTATCCTCTTGAAAAGCACCTGGGCCACCACGGCGCGCAAACCATCGGCAAGGGTGGAACGGATCTGTGCCTGTTGGTTGGATGGAAAGACCTCTATCACCCGGTCCACGGTCTTGGCCGCGCTGGTGGTATGAAGGGTGCCGAAGACCAGGTGCCCGGTGGATGCCGCTTCCACGGCGAGGGAAATGGTTTCCAGATCGCGCATTTCTCCCACGAGAATGATGTCGGGGTCTTCCCGAAGGGCGCCTCGCAGCGCCGCACTGAACGATTTGGTGTGGGTCCCCACCTCACGGTGATTCACCACGCACCCCTGGCTTTGGTGCACGAATTCGATGGGGTCCTCGATGGTCAGGATGTGGTCCTTCCGGATCCTGTTGGCCACATCGATGATGGCGGCAAGGGTCGTGGATTTGCCGCTTCCCGTGGGACCGGTGACCAGGACAAGGCCCCTGGGCAGGCTGGCGAGTTTGGGAAGCACCGGGGGCAACCCCAACTGTTCCGCGGTCAAAATCGTGCTGGGAATCTCCCGGAAGACCGCGGCGACTCCGTATTTCTGCATGAAAAAATTGGCACGGTAGCGGGCCAATCCCGGGATGTCGTAACCAAAATCGATGTCGCCCGTCTCCTCGAAGACCTTCACCTTTTCTTCGGGTGCGATCTCATAGAGCATGGCCTTGAGCTCATCGTTTTCCAGGACCTTGTACTTGACACGTTCCAGATCCCCCCGCAGCCGCAAGACCGGTTGCTGACCTGTGACAAGGTGCAGGTCGGACGCTCCCTGGTCGTGCATCAGCTTGAAAAACGCATCGATTTTCGCCATACGCTTCTCCTCTATGCCTTCTTGAGAAAGGCGATCTTTTCATCGTCCTCTCCGATTGCCGCCATCTCCTCCTGGCTCAGATCCAGGAGCTTTCTGTGGGCTTCGAGAACGGAACGTATCTGGACCTCCAGTTGGATCCGCTGTCGCTTCATCTCCGAGATGTCCTCATGAATCTGGGCGAGTCGACTGTGGGCCGTGTGCAGAATGCTTTCGGCCTTCTGTTCGGCTTCCCGTACAATGAGCTTCGCCTCCTGCTGGGCGTTGGCCTTCATGCTTTCCAGGATTTTCTGGGATTGCAGGATGGCGCGCTTGAAACCCTCCTCGCGGTCCTTGTTCTCCTTGATCTCCGTGGAGAGTCTGCGAACCCTCTCCCTCAGCTCGGCGTTCTCTCGGACGATAGCCTCCAGAGCCTCGGCGACTTGCTCCAGAAACGCATCCACCTCCCGGACGTCGAAACCCCGGAAACGCACCTTGAACCGCTGCTGTCGAATATCCATGGGGGTCATGTCCATGGGGTACCCCTTTTTCTTGGAATGTATGTGAAGATCGCGACCTCCCACCTTCCAACCGAGCCGGCGCGACGCTACAGGAAAACCATCGCCATCCCCTTGAGACTGTTGACGACAAATACTTTGATGAAAACAATACCCAGAATGACCACGATGGGTGAAAAGTCTATTCCGGAAAACCACAGGGGAACACGCCTGCGTACGGGCAGCAGCACCGGTTCCGTCACATTGTGGATGAACCGCACTATGGGATTGTAAGGGTCGGGGTTTACCCACGACAATACCGCCCTGGCGATGACGATCAACATGAAAAAATCCAGGGCGTATTCGAGGACCGTTGCCAGAGCCTTGAGAAAGTAGCCCGCTATGAACATGAGGGGAAATGCCTCCACGCTGCTGAAAGAAACCCTTGTGGGCCGGGCGAAGCCGCCGATGGAGGCGGCTTGGGTCCGGTTCGTGTGTTCCGCCGCGCCATATACCTCGCGCTTCCGCAAGCTGCGCTTGTTGTACCCTCACCCCGGCCCTCCCGCAGGGCGGGGGGATGCAGGAAATCGCAATTTGTGACCGCGCCCAGTATTAAATGAAATACCATCTGTATCGAATGGGATAATATTTCGACGAAAATGTCAAGTTGCAATACGCAGGTGCAATACGCCGGAAGGGTGTGCGTCACCCACCTTTCCGTGCGAAAGGCGCTGCGGGTGGGCAGCGTCTCCCCCGCAGCACGGTCCGTGTGCAAAAGGATTGACACGCCCGGATCCCTTCGAGTACCTATCACCCCACGGAAGGCACGGTACTCATACCCGTACCGGGAGGCGATGTCCCAAGCCACCCGCGTGCCGACATGCCCGGGATTGCCGGCCTCACGGTGAGGGCGCGGCAACAACCCACGTAAGGGAACCGTTCGCCGGGCACGGGGGTTCGTATGAGTGCACCATGGGGATGCGGCAAGGGGAGGCACGGGTGGAAAAACTCGACAAGAAGGTGGGTTTCATTGGTGCGGGAAATATGGCCGAGGCTTTTATCGGCGCCTTGACCGGGTCGGGTCTCTGTGATTCCGGACAGATACTGGTCAGCGACGTGGATCCGAAAAGGCTCGAGCGGGTGCGCTCGGTTTACGGCATCGAAACGACGCCGGACAACCGGCGTGTCTTCGCCTTCTCCCAGGTGCTGGTGCTGGCTGTAAAGCCCCAGAAGATGCAGGAGGTTTTGCTGGAACTGCGCCAGGGCGGGCCGGCAGGGAGGTCCGGAGGCAGGAGGGTCGTGATTTCCATAGCGGCCGGCGTACGGATCGAGCGTATTGAGACGATTCTCTATGCTCCCCTGGACGAGGAGGCAAGGAGTCGTTTGCCCATCGTGCGGGTCATGCCCAATACACCCGCCCTGGTCCTTGCCGGGATGTCCGGGATGGCTCCCAATCGCTTTGCCACCGAAGAGGACATTGCCGTGACCCGCAGGATCCTCGGGGCCATCGGAAAGGTGGAGCTGTTCCAGGAAGAGGCTCTGGACGCGGTGACCGCGGTGTCGGGCTCGGGACCGGCCTATGTTTTCTACCTGGCCGAGGCCATGATGGAAGGCGGGGAAGCGGCGGGCCTCAGCTCCGAGGCTTCCAGGCTTCTGACCGTCGAGACACTCAAGGGCGCGGCCCTGCTTCTGGAAAAGCAGGCAGAGCCCCCCGCGGTCTTGCGCAGCCGGGTGACGAGTCCCGGGGGGACCACGGAGGCTGCGTTGAAAATACTCGAGGGCCACGCCGTCGGGAAACGGATTGTGGAAGCCGTGGTGGCCGCGGCCCTTCGTTCCAGGGAACTGAGCGCAACATAAGGGAGGCACGGCGCAGGCGGGTTGCCATGTTCGTGGAAAACGTAACGCATACGGCTGCACTCTTGGCGGGCATCCTGTCGTTTTTTTCGCCTTGCGTGCTGCCGTTGGTTCCGGGGTATTTCACCTTTCTCACCGGTCTTTCCCTGGAGGATCTCACCCGTGGGGACACGGCAGGTATGCGGCGCAGACTCGTCACGGCGAGCGCCGCGTTTGTGGTCGGTTTCTCCCTGGTTTTCGTTCTTATGGGAGCATCCGCCTCTTTCCTGGGCACCCTGATGGAGCGCTACCAGACGGGGATCCGGATCGCCGGAGGGGTGGTCATCGTCCTTCTCGGGATACACATAAGCGGTATTTACAGGTTGGGCGTTCTGGACGTGGAGAAGCGGCTCCACCTGGCCAGGAGGCCGGCCCATTTGTTCGGCACCTTTCTCGTGGGAATGGCTTTCGGGGCCGGGTGGACCCCCTGCATAGGGCCCCTGCTCGGGGCAATCCTGATCATGGCGGGCAGCACGGAGACCGTGACCCAGGGCGTATGGCTTCTGGCCGTCTATTCCCTGGGCCTGGCGGCGCCGTTTGTGGCCCTTGCCTTTTTCGCGCACAGCCTGCTTTCCCTGCTGAAACGGGCGGGACGCTTGATGGTGTACATGAACCGAGTGGCGGGGGGGCTGCTCATCGCCGTGGGCGTGCTCCTTGTCACCGACAGGTTGCGGTTTTTGTGAACGTGAGCGGGGTGTTGCACGTGAAAGGCAAACGGATTCCGTCGTATCTTTTGTGCATATCGGTTTTCGCGGTGCTCATGGGCTGCAAGGACGCCGGGGGGGAAATCTTGTGGAGGAACGACCCGGAGGGCCGCAAAGAGGCTTCGGTGAGCGGCAAGACACTGCTCATAAGCTTTTATGCCGACTGGTGCGGGTACTGCAAGAAGATGGACGCCACCACCTTCCGGGACCGGCAAGTCGTGGCGTATGTGGAAAAGTACTTCGTTCCCGTGAAAGTGGATTCGGACAAGGAAAAACAACTGGCCGCATCCTATTTCGTCAGGGGCCTTCCCACCACCGTATTCGCCAAGCCGAGCGGTGAGCCTATCAGCAGTCTGCCGGGATACGTTGAGCCGGAGCACTTCCTTCTGGCCATGCAGTTCATCCAAACCAAGGGGTACGAGAAGATGTCGTTCCAGGAGTTCGTGAAACAGCAGGCCGGAGAGCAGCGGGGGAGGTAATCGAGGTTCGGTAAGCCCCGTTCGCGCCGGGGAGCACGGATTCCGGGTCAAGCCCCCGATGCCGGTTCCTTGATTCCCGGGGTGGACGTGAGGCTGCCGTGCTCCACCCGGGCCCTCACACCGGGGCCCAATCCATAGCGTTGGATCACCGCGTCGTGCAACACTCGCAAGACCTGCTCCCCCTGAGCTGCGGCCTGCTCCGCGACCAGGGCCGTTTCCCGGAGCCGGTTTCTCACAGCCTCGTCCCGAAGGTCCACGCAGGCGTCCACCCATGTCAGCCGGCTGGAGGGGGTGTAGAACAAGAGCATGGGGCCGAAGGGCATGCTTGCTCCCTTCGCTTTGCCCACCGCGCCCCTGGCCTCGAGACCGGGAAGCTCCAGGTCCCGGGGCGGCGGCCCGTATTCCAAGAGCTCGCACAGCAGGCCGAGCCCCTCCAGGACCCGGGGGCTCTCCTGGGCCTCCAGGGCACGGGCCGTATCCAGGCAGATGGCTTCCACGTCGGGGCGGCCGAACGAAAGGTCGAGCCCCTCGAAACAGGCGCTGCGGATGAATGCCACCGAATCCTGTCTCCTGTGGGTCACCACGTCCTTGTCGCTCAGTATTCTGATCGCGTTGCGGATGCTGATCATCTCCTTGAGGGAGGGACTCTTGCGAAGCAGCACGTCCTGCAGGGTCGTGCCGCTGTAAATGGGAAGCTCGTTGTCGAGAACCAAGATCCTCTTTTTTCCGGGCTCATCGCGTACGTAGAGATCCATGTTGCGCTCCCGGACCGCGGCGTAGGAAGCCATGTCCAGAAGCCCCCGCATGGCATCCTTGTCCAGCCGGGCGCCGCTTCCGGGCGGCCCCATGCTGGACAGCACGGACCGGGTCAGGGAATCGATGAGGATTTTCTTCTTCAGCCGCTCCGAGAAAGACATGGTCCGCCATCCCTTGGGCCTTACCCCACGGGCCCTGCCCTGTAAAAACTCCTGCCGGTAAATACTCGGACACCTCTTGTAAAATAAATCATAGCGGTGCCGGAGGCAAGGCAGAACCGGGCCTTCCATCCGGGGCAGCCCATGATCTTGCGGCCTTCATTCGCCAGCCCCTGTCGAGGCGGCCCCGTTTCTTGACTCCCCGGCGGTACCCTGATAAGGGGTGCCCAACGGGTTGCCGGTCAGGTTTGGGTGGCCCTGTTCCGGAGCCCCCGAAGACGCCGCTTCCGCCGCACAGGGGGCAGACCAGGCGCAAAGCCTGCCCGGTCCTTCCGGAGGCCGACGGAACGAGTGTCTTGGGGGAGCATGCACCTGTAAGGAAAATCCGGTTGAGAAGATGAGCTACGACCGCAAACGAGAAGACATGGTCAAGCGCCAGATCGAGGCGCGGGGCGTCTCCGACCAGAAGGTGCTGGACGCCATGCGCAAGGTCCCTCGCCACCTGTTTGTCAGCGAGGGGCTTCGGGACCAGGCTTACGGGGATTTCCCCCTTCCCATCGGCGAAGGGCAGACCATATCGCAGCCTTACATCGTGGCCGAGATGACCCAGGCCCTGCAGCTCGGCAAGGACGACCGTGTTTTGGAGATCGGTACGGGTTCGGGATACCAGACGGCGATCCTGGCCGAAATGGCTTTCCGGGTCTACACCATAGAAAGGATACGCTCCCTATTCATCGCCGCCCGCAAACTCTTCGACGAGCTCCACTATTACAACATCGTTGCGAAATGCACGGACGGGACGATGGGCTGGCCCGAGGAAGCCCCCTTTGACGCCATCATCGTCACTGCGGGGGCCCCCGGCGTGCCGAAACCGTTGGTGGACCAGCTGGCCGTGGGAGGGCGTCTCGTGGTCCCCGCGGGGGATAGCTTTTCCCAGTCGCTTCTCAAGATCTACCGGGACGAGCAGGGGATTCATCAGACGGACCTCGGGGGCTGCCGGTTCGTCAAGCTTGTGGGCCAGGAAGGGTGGAAGGAATGAACCCTACACGTGGGTCCTCCTCGACAACCTCTCCAGAATCGTCACCGCCGTCCATCCCGCCGCAACCAGTGCCAAAGCCAGGACGAGTTGCCCGTCCCACTGGTCCGGCAATATGTTACGGGCCCTGACGATCACTTCTTCTCCCCCGAGCATCTTTGTCTCCATCACCTCTTTCCAGGGCCAGATCTTGCGCATGGAACCGGCCATCAGTCCGGTGAGAAAGGCCAGGGTTGCGTTGTGATGCCTTTGGAGCAGGAAATGGAGCACACGGGAAAAGCACACAAGGCCTACGACGCACCCGGTGCCGAAGACCAGGATCACGAGCATGTTATGGGGAAGAAAGGGGTTCTTGAGGGTGCCGGTGATATACTCGTACTTGCCGAGAATGAGCAGTATGAAGGCCCCGCTTATGCCCGGCAGGATCATGGCGCATATGGCCACCGCTCCGGACAGCAGGATGAACCAGAGGCTTTCCGGGGTGGATAAGGGGATGAGGCCGACGATCACGTAAGCGGCGGCCACCCCCCCCGGAAAGGAAACTGCGGGAGGGCCGGGCCATCGCTTCACCTGCCTGCCCACCACGAGGACCGACGCGGCAATGAGCCCGAAAAAAAGGCTCCACGTGAGCACCGTATGGTTGTGGAGCAGGTAGTTCATGAGCCGGGCGCAACTGAGGATGGCCGCCCCGATACCGGCCAGCAGGCTCACGAGAAACCGGACGTGCATCGTCGAGAGCAGGCCCTTGAAATCCAGACGCAGCAGGCTCTTCAGCGCGGCGGCATCGGCGGATCCGACGGCAAGGAGAAGCCTGTCGTAAATGCCCGTTATCAGGGCAATGGTGCCTCCCGACACCCCGGGTATGACATCGGCCGTCCCCATGCACACCCCCTTGAGGGACAGGACCAGTGCCTCCGGAAGGGACCGGGGTCCCGGGCTTGCCAGGAATGCCTCTTTCCATGTCTTGTTGCGCCATGTCTTGTTGTTCATGGGGTCCTGAGACACTCCCCCGCCGCCTTCCACAAGGCGCTCCTTTCAGCCTCCGGGCAGCCGCAAAGCGCCATGGCCCTCCTGCTGCAGCCCTGCCTGATAGACCGGGTGCTCTCCGGACGACCGGGAAAGGCGCCGGGCAGTCACGAAGCCGGGTTCTTGAGATGCCTCATTTTTTCTTCGAGCTTTTCCTTGACGACGGGAGGCACCAAACCCTCTATCCTTCCCCCGAAGGTCGCGGCCTGCTTGATGATGGAAGAACTGGTGAACACCCATCGCATGCCCGTCATCAGGAACACGGTGTGGATGTTTCTGTTGAGGCGCCTGTTCATCAGTGCGAGCTGCATCTCGTATTCGAAGTCGGACACGGCCCGCAGTCCCCGCAAAATGGCCTGGGCGTTATTCTGGGCGGCAAAATCCACCAACAACCCCTGGAAGGTGTCCACCTCCGTGTTGGGATAATCCTTGAGGCATTCCCTGAGGAGAGAAACACGCTCCTGCTCCGTGAAAAGGCATCTCTTGCCCGGGTTGATCAGTATGGCCACGATCACCTTGTCAAAAAGCTGAAGACCCCTTTTCAGAATATCCAGATGGCCGTTGGTGACGGGGTCGAAAGATCCTGGATAAACGGCGGTTCTTTGCATGACGGCTTCCTTGGCTGTTTTCTTCTGAAGTGCCCCGCGATCGTTCACCCTGCGCAAACCGGCTTCCCGGACGGTGCCGCCGTCGGCCGACCGCAGGGCGGCCCCCTCATAGCACATACTCAAAAAAAGAGACAAGGGTTTTCCCGTACCGCCTCCGGTCCTTCAGGGTCCAACCGGCCGTTTCCTCGCTTATCCGTTCGGTGAGGCCGTGCTCAGCTACGGCCACGGTTCCCGGCGCGGCGCACTCCGCCCCACGTACGAGGTCCAGGGTCCTTTCCACGGCGTTTTCAAGGTAAGGGGGATCGAGGAAGACGATCTCGAACTTGGCCTCGAAGCGCCTGAGACAGTGGAGGTCCCGAGTTATGTCCCAGCGTATCACCCGGGTAGAGCCTGCAAGGCGGCATATTTCCAGGTTGTCTCGTATGAGTCGCAGGGCAAGGGGATCCTTGTCGATGAAAAGGGCACAGGCCGCACCCCTGCTCATGGCCTCGATCCCCATGACCCCCGTTCCCGCATAAAGGTCGAGGACCCTGGCGTCCACCACCCTCTTGCCGAGGATGCTGAACACCGCCTCCCGGGTCCGTCCGGCCGTGGGCCGGATCTGGGGGGTTCTGACGGGATGGAGCTTTCTGCCTTTCAACAATCCGGCAACGATTCTCAAACATTCCTCCGGTCGCAAGTCTGTCCGGGCCCGTTGCAGGGCTTCTCACTTGGCCTTGACCTTCCTGCGCAGGTAGCCTCTGTCCACACCTATGGCCCGGGCCGTTTCCGTCAGGTCGCTTCCGTGCTCGGAGAGCTTCTTCTGCAAGTAAACCCTCTCGAACGCTTTCCGGGCCTCATCGAAGGACTCCATGGCCAGAAGGCTCTCCGGGGAGCCGGGGTCGTGCCTGCGTTGACTCTCCCGGTACAGAGGGGGGATGTCGTCTTCCCCGATGGTCTCGCCGGCCCCTGTGAGACAAAGGCGCTCCATCAGGTTCTTGAGTTCTCTCACGTTGCCGGGCCAGGCGTAGGCCTGCAGAAGGGATACGGCTTCGGGAGTTATGTGCTTTTGGGGATAGGCGTGGTCACGGGCGAACTCCTTGAGAAAGGATTCGCAGAGCAGGGGGAGGTCCTCGGTGCGGTTACGAAGGGGGGGCACCTCGATGGGGATCACGTTGAGTCGGTAGTACAGATCTTCCCGGAATCGCCCCTTTTCGATTTCCTCCTCCAGGTTCTTGTTGGTGGCCGCAATGACCCGCACATCAACGGTCAGGGGCCTGCCGCCCCCCACTCTCCGGAATTTCCTTTCCTGCAGCACTCGCAGGATCTTCGCCTGGGTTTCCAGGGGCATATCGCCCACCTCGTCCAGGAAAAGGGTCCCCTTGTCGGACATCTCGAGTTTGCCGCGTTTGCGCTGTGCCGGTTCGAGGTGCAGGCTTTTTTCCCTGCCGAAAAGCTCGGTTTCTATGCTGTCGGGCGCCGTAGCGGCACAGTTGATTTCCACCATGGGTGCATCGGACCGTGCGCTGAGCTGGTGAATGGTCCTGGCCACCAGTTCCTTTCCCGTACCGTTTTCGCCCATGATCAGGACCCAGGCGTCCGTGGGCGCGGCGATTTCTATTTGCCTTTTCACATTGCGGATCGCCTCGCTGTTGCCGGTGATGGAATGCTTCTCCAGGGTCTTTTTCCTGAGGTACCTGTTTTCTTCCTCGAGCCTTCGGAAGTTGAGCGCATTGTTGATGGTGAGCACCACCTTTTCCACGGAAAGGGGTTTTTCGATAAAATCGTAAGCCCCGAGTTTCGTGGCCTTCACAGCGGTTTCTATGGTGCCGTGGCCCGTGATGATGATAACGGACAGGTACGGATGGTCCCTCCTTATCTCCTTGAGGGTTTCGATGCCGTCCATGCCCGGCATCCATACATCCAGCAGCACCAGGTCCGGCGAGGCCTGCGCGATGGTCTGCATGGCCTCGTAGCCGTTGGACGCCGTCAGCACTTCGTATCCTTCGTCCGAAAGGATTCCGCCCAAGGAATGCAGGATGGACGGCTCGTCATCGACTATGAGAACGCTGGGGAACATGACAGGCTCCTTTTTCCCGGTGTCGCTGTGCGCAGCATCCCTCGGGACCCTGAGCGGGTCAAACGGGAAACTCCATGATGAACTTGGCTCCTGAGGGCTGGTTTTCCTGCACGCGAATCAGACCGTTGTGCTGGGCCACTATGGTGTTGACGATGGACAGCCCCAGCCCCATTCCTGCCTTCTTGGTGGAGAAATAAGGCTCGAACAGGCGCAGCTTGTCTTCCGGTGAAATGCCCTTTCCGCTGTCGGCCACCTCTATGCGGACCATCTTGAGGATGGCATCGTGGGTCACCACCACGCAGATACGTCCCGGACCTTCGATGGCCGCCACCGCATTGTTTATGATGTTGGCCATGGCCCGTTTCATCTGTTGAGGGTCCAGAAGAAGACGGGGGAGGTCGCGCGGGGGCTCGAACTCGAAAACGATCTGCCTGTGAGCCTCCCGATAGGGGCCCAGGGTTTCCTCTATGAGCGGGACCAGATCGGAAGGCACGGGGTGGGGAGCCGGAAACCGGGCAAAGGCCGAGAATTCGTTCACGAGATTCCGGATAAGATCCACCTGGTCGATGATGGTGCGCGTGCATTCTTCAAAAACGGGATCCCCCATTTTGTCTTCGAATTTTCTTCGCAGCCGCTGGGCCGACAACCTGATGGGAGTCAGGGGGTTCTTGACCTCGTGGGCGATACGCCGAGCCACTTCACGCCAGGTGGCCAGGCGCTGGGCCTTCTCAAGCTCCGTCAGGTCGTCCAACACGGCAAGCATGCCCATGTGATTGCCCGCATCGTCCTGCAAGGCGGTCACCTGGACCAGGAAGCTCTTGGGCCGGTTGCCGATCGTCACCCTCAGAGGAACACGCAGTGAGCTTGCCGGAGCGTTGAGGGTGTCTTCGATGATCTCGGAGGCCATCCGCAGGTATTCGCCTTGCAGCAAGCGTTTGTAGCTCTTGTAAACCACCGCTTCCGATCGGACATCGAGCATCTTTTCCGCGGATTTGTTGAAGCTGGTCACAATCCCTGTTGCGTCCAGGGAGATCACTCCGGTGGACACGTTTCTGAGCACCACTTCCATGTACTTGCGCCGCTTTTCAATCTCCAGGTTCTGCTCGGCAAGCCGGTGGGCCGAAAGCTGAAGCTGCTCGCGGCTCATGAGAAGGTCCCTGGTCATCTTGTTGAATGCGTCCACCAGGCTTCCCATTTCGTCGTTGGCCGTCTTTGCGATGGTGAATCCCAGATCGCCCTCCGCCACCTTTCTGGTGGCTTTGGCCAGTTCCTGAATGGGGACCGTTATGGATTTTGCCAGGTAGAATCCAAACCAGATGGCACAGAACACAATGAGCAGGGCGGCTATGGACAGGGTGACATAGTGGCTCAGCCTGATGGGGTTCTTCAGCATCTTGATCTGCTGATACTGCTCGAACCCCTTGGAAATGGAATCCATCTTGGCAGTGAGCACGGGCGTGATCAGGGTGGTGACGGCCACGAAACCTTCCACCTCGTCGCTTTGAGCGGCAAAGGGAACGGTGGCCACGGTGCGCACCAGCTCCCCGCCGGGACCCCAGGACGTAAGGGTCCAGACCCGGCCCGGCGGGAGCTCCTGCTGAAGATCGTCCGGGGACAGGGGAGGTACGCTGGACTGCCCGAGCTCGGGGTTCGTGGACAGGGTCATTCGGGCCGCGTTGGTCCCGTAAATTTCCAGGGCGTCCAGATTGTGGGTTTCTCTTGCCTCGGTGACGCATCGTAGGAGCTCGTCCCGGGCATCGGGTGCGAGAAGGCCCCCTTCCTGGATATCACCGGCGATACGTTCGAGAGAAAAACGATTCTCCGACTCCAGGTGCCTGTAAAGTTCCCGGCCCACGAACAGAGAGTTCTCCAGCGACTGTTCCACCGGCGCACTGAACCAGAACTCGATGCTCGTGGTGATGAACTGGATGGAAAGGACGAAAAGGACGCTGGTGGGCACCAGGGAGAGCCCCACAAAGGCCATGACCAGCTTGGAGCGCAGCCCCGAACCCATTATTCGGCGCCGCCTCTCGTAGAGCAACTTGACGATGTTTCTCACCACCAAGAAGAAGAGCAGTATAAGGAGCAGCAGGTTGATGTTGATGACGATGAACATCAGGACGGTGTTGGAGATGGACATGCCCGCGCCGAAACGGCTGATCCTTATGCCCGCGTAACTGAGCAAGGCCACGGCCACCACGATGCACACCATGAGCAGCCTTTCGCGCCTGCGTTTCCTTTCCTCCTGTTCCGAAAGGGGGGTACCAGCCTGTGCATGGGGCGCAGTACGCACGTTGCGCCGAGATGTCTGTCTGTGCATGAAGAACATGTGCGGCCAATGGTATCCCGACCCCACGAGGGCGGCGGGAATGTCAGAGGTAAAAGTCGATGGTGTACCAGTCGGTCTTGAAGTCCCAGAGGGACACGAAGAAAAAGACATAGTGCAGGTGAAGCGGAAGCGTGACCTTGTTCAGTTCCGCCCTGGCCCTGATCTTGTAAGGGCTGCCCTTTTCGAGTCGGTTCAGGGAAATGATCCTCAGCCCGTTGACTTCCGCCATGGCCCTTTGGGCCGCGGCAAAAGAGTCCGTTGTGACGGGTCTGTCCGGGTCCCACGAACGCGTGACCGTGAACTTCTTCTTGAGATTGTCGTATTTCATGGAATGGGTGACGGTGATGTCGCTCATCCTACGATCGAACCAGAAATTGCGAGCCCTGTACAGGGAAATGTAAAAGGAAAAAGTAATGGGCACCCCGGTCAGCACGGCCTGTTTCATTTCCGTGGTGAAGCAGCCCTCCACGGTGAGGTACACGAGAAGATCGTCCCGTGTGTTCGTGACGACGATATTGGAAAGCCGCGCATCCCTGCCCCATGCAGGAAAGGAGGAAGCCAAGAGAAGGACGACAGAAGAAAACAGTGCTAAGGGTCTTTTCATCGCAACGCGTGCCATGCGCTCCTGTGGCACCGAAAACCCGAACCGTGCGGGTGAGCGCACAACCCTCACGCGCGGCCCCGTGTCCCCAAAACGTCCGCCCTGGGAGCCGAAAGACCGCCCTTCCCGTCTGGCCGAGCCTGCCCGGTAGATCGAAGAGCGGTCATTGCGGGCTTTCCTGAGCCTGGCCCGTGCTGGATACGGGGGAATGCACGCCGCCGCTGGTCAGTCGCCCCCAGTGCGGGCTTTGCCCTGGTGACGCATACAGGTTTCCGGGCCCGCCTTCCCGAATCCTCTGTCTCTACGGAGCGAGGAGTTCCTGTGGAACAGAAAACAAAAATTTATAGCGGATAGGCACGGTTATGGCAAGGGTTTTCAACGGTGTCCTGGCCTGGATCAGGCCGTCGCGGCTATTTTCCAGCACTTTTTCTCGGTGAAGAACTTCTCGAGGAAGGCATGATTGAAGGTGTGGCCCGACTTTTGGGTCACCACGCGCCCCAGGATGGGGATCCCCAAAAGGGAAAAATCCCCGAGACAATCGAGGGTCTTGTGGCGCACGCACTCGTCGTCGAACCGGAGCCCCTCTTTGTTGAGGACGTTTGGTCCGTCGATGACCACGGCGTTTTCCAGGGACCCCCCCTTTGCGAAACCGTACCGCCTGAGCAGGTCGATTTCGTGGAGAAAACCGAAGGTGCGGGCCCTGGAAACCTCCTTGTCGAAGGTTTCCTCCGTGACGCGGATGGAGAAGCTCTGGTTTCTCAAAAGGGGATGCTCGAAGTCGATGCTGCACGAAATCTCAAAGGAGTGCGAGGGGAAAACGGCCACGGATTTGCCGTTTTCGGAGAGGATTATGGGGTGTTCCACCACGAAACAATGCCTCGGACCCCTCTGGTGCGTTATCCCCGCCCGGCGCATCAGGCTGGTGAAGGGTCCGGCGCTCCCATCCATGATGGGCACCTCGTAGGCATCGAGCTCCACTCGGGCGTTGTCGATGCCCAGTCCGGCGAAAGTCGCCATGAGGTGCTCGATGGTCGAGACGATCACCCCGTCGCTTCCCAGCACCGTGGCCTGGCTCGTGTCCACCACGTGCCTGAAAAGGGCAGGGATGGTGGGGGAGTTGGGCAGATCCGTGCGGGCGAAACGGATCCCATGATTGACCGGCGCGGGCTTGACGGTGAGGTGCACCTTCTTGCCCGAATGCAGTCCGACCCCTGTAAAGTGGACCTCCTCCGCGATGGTGCGCTGGCACGATGGTTCCATAGCTGGCTGCCTCTCAAGCCCCGGGAAATGGGCCTTGCCCCGGGAGCGTGTCCTTCGCGTGGTGCCCGGTCCGGACCGCTGCCGCGAAAATAACGACAAGCGGCTTGTATCACAAAGGAAACAGACCGGTCAACCCTGCTCACAGGGCCACTCAGGGTCGATCAGGATCCATCAGGATCCATCAGGGTCGATGGATTCTCAAAACAATCCCTTCTTGAAGCGATCTGCACGATCTGTTTTCGGTCATTGCTGTTCGCGATCGTTTTCCACCTTGATCGTTGTGCCGGCCGGGCGGGTCACGTTTTCTGGCTGCCTCACGTTGAAGGTTGCCGTTCTCACATGCTTGGCCCCGCGCCGGAATTGAGGCTTTCGTAGGGTGGGCACTGCCCACCAAAAAGGCCGCATTCCGCACTTGGTCCGATGCGGCCGCAACGATGATCGAGGCCAATTCGGATATGGGAACCGGTACACCGATCACGACGGCGATCCTTCGGTCGCTTGCTTCCAAAGCAAACCCCATTCCCGGTCGATTCGGGCACAGAACGGATTCACCGTGACAAAGGGATTGCCATGCCCGAAAGGAGTTGCTACAGGATCGGTGGCATATGGACCGGGACACAGGAGGCAGGGTGCTCGCCAAAGTCCTCAGCAGCGCCGTACTGGGAATCGACGCCTACATCGTGGAAGTGGAGGTGGATATCACCTCGGGGCTGCCGGCCTTTGCCACCGTGGGCCTGCCGGAAACCGCGGTGAAGGAGAGCAAGGACCGGGTCAAATCGGCCATCCACAACTCCGGATACCGCTTCCCGGATGACCGGATCACGGTCAACTTGGCCCCCGCGGACATCAAGAAAGAGGGAACCGCCTTCGACCTTCCCATGGCCATCGGCATCCTGGCCGCCACCGGCCTCATCAAGCACGACGCCCTGCCCCACTACCTGGTGTTGGGAGAGCTTTCCCTGGACGGAAGGGTCAAACCCGTGCGGGGAAGTCTTCCCATGGCCCTGGCGGCAAAGGAAAACGGTGTGCGCGGCATCATACTGCCCATGGAAAACGCCCGGGAGGCCGCGGTGGTGGAGCAGACCGAGGTGCTGCCGGTAGAGCACCTTTCGGACCTCGTGGAGTTTCTGCGCGGCCAGCGGGCAATCGCGCCCCAACGGGTGGACCTGCGCGCCGTCTTCGCCCAGCAAGAGGAAAGCGACACGGACCTTGCCGACGTCCAGGGGCAGGAGCATGTGAAAAGGGCCCTGGAGGTGGCCGCAGCGGGAGGGCACAACATGATCATGATAGGCCCGCCTGGCTCCGGCAAGACCATGCTGGCAAAGCGGCTTCCCTCCATATTGCCCCCCATCACCTTCGAAGAGTCCCTGGAAACCACCAAGGTGTTCAGCGTCATGGGCCTTCTGGAAAAGGGCAGGCCCCTTGTCGTGAAAAGGCCTTTCCGGGCCCCCCACCACACCATATCGGACGCCGGGCTCATCGGGGGCGGACACGTGCCGCGGCCGGGCGAGGTGAGCCTTGCCCACAACGGCGTGCTGTTTCTCGACGAGCTTCCCGAATACAAGAAGCACGTTCTGGAGGTTCTCCGCCAGCCCCTGGAGGATCTCCAGGTCACCATCTCCCGGGCCGCCTCCACCATCACCTATCCGTCCAGTTTCATGCTGGTGGCGGCCATGAATCCATGCCCGTGCGGGTATTTTTCGGATCCCCACCACGCATGCCGCTGCACCCACCAGCAGATCCACAGGTACCGTTCCAAGATCTCCGGCCCCCTCATGGACCGCATCGACATCCATGTGGAAGTGCCCGCCGTTGCTTACAAGGACTTGCAGGGTCGGACTGCTTCCGAGTCCTCCGCCACGATTCGCGGGCGGGTGGTCAAGGCCCGGGAAATGCAGTCACAGCGCTTCAAGCGGGCCAAAATCTACTGCAACGCCCAGATGCGCAGCCGCCACGTGCGCCTGTACTGCGGGATCGATTCGGATTCGCACCGGCTCCTGGAGGCCGCGGTGGACAAACTGGGACTGTCGGCCCGGGCTTACAACCGCATCCTGAAGATCGCCCGGACCATCGCCGACCTGGAAGGGGTAGAGGCCATCGGGTCCCACCACGTGGGCGAGGCCATCCAGTACCGGAGCCTGGACCGGGGCAAGGCGGCGATCTGAAAGAACCGGTGCTCCCCTGCCCCCGAACCTGATGGGCGGCTGCCTCCTCGAAGCGGGGAGCAACCGTGTAGTTTTCTCCCACTTGCAGGGCCTCGATTTCGCGGAAAGTGTAACCTTTTGTTACACCGCGCCACACCGAGAGTTTATAACTACCCGTATTCTTGCCAAAAGTTATTTCGCCATTGTTGGCACGCCAATTGCTGCTCAGATACGCGCAATCATCCGGCGACTCGGCCGAGCCCCGGACCTCGGGGCATCCCGTGTCCCGCTTTTTAGCCCATCGGAAGGCTGACCCGGAGACCTATTGGAAACGCACCATCAGGCACGGCTTACCTTCCACCACCATAGGGAGGCACCATGTCGTCACACAACCTGTGGAAACATTTGGGAACGAAAGGCACAGGGCTGCTTCTTGTCGCCCTGGCGGTCGTCGCGGCAGTGCTGGAACCCCAGGGGGCAGATGCCCGGCCCCTGGGCGCGGCCGAGATCCGGGTGCTGGGGATCCGTGTGGACCTGGACACCCGCCCCGACGTGGAGGGCTTGCAGGCCACCATGACCGCGGTAAAGGATGTGCCTGCGGCGGTTCAGTCCTTTGTGGGGCTGCCGGGGGTCGATGCGCGCCCGAACCTGGCGCCGGGGGTGGTGGTCAAGGCCGCGCTTTCCGGGCCCGGCTTTTTTGAGGGCCCGGTGACCCTTTCCGCGGTGCCCAACGGGCCCATGGAGCTTCCCGTGTTGCGGGTTGCGGGCGACTACCTCTTGCACAACGTGCGCCTGGAGGACGAAAAGGGGCGCCTGATCCTGACCCGGGACGGTGCCCTTTCCCCGGTGGTGATCAGCGTCATCGATGAGCTCCTGGTCACCCAGGTGACGTCGCGGCCCCTTTCCCTGGAAGAGATCCAGGACCTTGGGATTGTGGTGGACGAAGACAACTTCACGGTGATGAATTTTACCGTGGGCCTTACCCTGGGAAGCGAGCGGGTCACCATCGACCTTCCGGTGGCCCTTCCCACCTCCTTCGAGAAACTGGAAACCCCGGCGATCGCGCTTCCCGAGGTGCAGCGCCGCCTGGATCGGATCGCCATCCCCAACTTCACCCTGGTGGGCTTCCAGCTCCGCAAGCCCGATCTTCCGGAAGAGGTGACCCTGGAGCTTCCTCCCATAAACGGGGTGATCGTCATTCCGGGAAACATCGCCTTTCTCAACCAGTTTTTCAGCGTCTTTTTGCAGACCAGCAACCTGGCCCCGCAAGGCAGCGGGCTTGTCCTGGAAAACGCGCGGGCCTTCATGCACCTTCCGCCTGGAAAAGACGCGATCCTGGGCACCGGTGACGATCCCCTGCGGGCGGCCGAGACCCAAGGCGGTGTCGTGGCCGAGGACCTTCCCCTTATCAATGCCGACGGAGCGGACGCGGTGGTCCCCCAGGGGACCAGCCAGGCCGAGTTTCTCGTGGAGGGCCTGCGCGAGGGGACCCACACCGTTACCTTCGACGTGACGGGCGATCTGTACGTGCCTTCCCTGGGCTCCACCGTGCCCATGACGGGAAAGGCAGCGGGGCTGGTGCAGGTGAAAAACCCCACCTTCAGCCTGGTCCTGGCCCACCCCTCGGTGGTGCGGGAAGAAGAGCCCTACACCATCGTGGCCACGGTGACCAACACCTCCCTGTCACCGGCCAACCTTTTCCAGATCCGCCTCGACACCCGCAGCCTTTCAGGTGCCCGGCTTGCCGAAGGCGAGCAGGAGCTCAAAAGCCTCGAATCCCTGGCGCCGGGTGAGTCCGGGAGTTTTTCCTTCCGGCTCGTGGCCCGGACCACCGGCAAGGTCACCGGCACGGTGCAGCTTGCCGACGAGGGGATAAACGGCAGCTTTCTTCTCACAACGGGGGTGGGCGACACGGGAATCCCCCTTTCTCCCGACGCCCTCGTCCTACCCTCCACGGTGGAATACCTGCCCCACGACCCGGACCTGGCCTTTGCCGCCACCCGTCTTCTGGGCCAGGCCTACAGCCTGGCCACCGCGCCGGGGGGAAGCCTGCCGGCGGACAGGGTGCGCGTGACGCGGTCCTTCGTGCTGGACCGGGCCGTGAAGCTCGCCCAGGCCGGCCTGCACGTGCGTTTCGGGCAGACGCAGACCGCGGCGGCCCAGGATGTTCTCATGGACTTTTTCGGGGCGGATAGGGCGAGGCTCGATACCCTGTACGCCAACGACCCCGAAGCCCGGACCCTGGTTCTCGAGGACCTGGATGCCTTCGACGGGCTGCGGCGCACCTGCGGGGCCGGGCTTTGCCTCTCCCAGGTGCTGGGCACCCTCCTGGGAAGGGCCCTGGAAGAGCGAACTCTCGCCCTTTTCCAGCAGCAGTGGGCCGAAACCTTCGCCTCCCGACCGGCCCATCTTTCCTTCGGGGCCAGCGCCCCGGGCTCTGCCGTCCTGCTGCGCGTGACCGATGGGGAGCAGCGGGAGCTGGGAAGCCTGGACCCGGGCGCCGCTTTCGCCAGGGAGGTACCCTTCGGGGATCGTCTGGTCCTCTCCGACACACATGAGCTTCTTTTCATCGCGGCCCCCACCTCCGACTCCTACCTTTTCGAATGGGCCTGCCCCGAGCCATCGGACCTGGAGCTCTCCCTGGTGGTTCCCGGAACCTCGGGCATGGTCCTTGTCACCTACGCGGCACCCGCAATTCCCGCAGGGGCCCGGGGTCGCATGTTCTGGACCCGTGACGGTCCCAACGATTTCGTGTTTTCCGTGGACACGGACGGAGACGGGGTCGCCGACGCAACCCTTTCACCGGAGCCCGTCCAGCAGGTTGCGGACCTTCCCCCCGCAGTGCTCGGGGTGCACCAGTGGGGAAAGGGGACCGAGCCGCGGACCAATTCCTTTGAGGTGGGAGACGCCCTGGGGTTTTTGGTGGGCGTTCTTTTCGACGAGGAGGTGACGGGTGGGTCCGCAACGGACCCCACGCACTTCGAGGCCCCCGATATCGGGGTGGGCCGGATTGCCTTCCAGCCGGACCGGCGCATGGTCTTCATGTCCCTCAAGAAACCGGTGGGTCCCTTCGTGCCCCGTGAGCTTGTCGTGCAAGGGATCGCCGACATCCGGGGCAACGTGATGGGAAGTGCCACCCACCCCATCGTGCCGGACCCCGAGCTGGGGCCGGGGGGCACCTTTTCCGGCCGCGTGGTGACCGCGCAGGGGAGCCCCGTTTCCTTCGCATCGGTCCGGTACATCCAGCCGGTCTGGGTTTGGGACTCCCTGCTCAAGACCTATGAAGTGGAGGACCTGGAGGTGGCCGCCTGCTCCACGGACGCCTACGGGAGCTTTTCCCTCGATTACGTTTTGGCCAACACCATCTGGGACAGCGGCTCCACCAAGCACACCCAGTTCACCCTCAAGGCGGCGGATCCCCAGTCGGGACAGCAGGCAAGGGTATCGAGCCGGATAGCCTTCAACGGCCAGCGCATGGGATTCGATCTGATCATCCGGGGCCACGGTTCGGTGCAGGGGCTGGTGTACGACGAGACCGGGGCACGTGTGGTCGGCGGGGACCCCGGCACGCCGGGGTTCCTCGCGGTAACGGCCCGCAACATCAACACCGGCGAGGTCTTCCATAGCTGGGTGGACGCCGATGGGCGGTACGCCTTTCCCCGGCAGTTCGAAGGGCCCGGGGGCACGCGCATCGAGGCCCCGGGGGTGGCCGCGGGAACCGTGATCCTGCACATCGTGCGCGAAGCGGGCGGGGCCACCGCGGTGGCCACGGTGAGCGTCTCGGGGCAGGGGGTCGAGGTCACCCGGGACCTTGTGCTGGTGGTCTCTTCGGCCACCGTGGCGGGAAGGGTCGTGGAGGCCGACGGGGAAACGGGGGCCCCTTCCGTGCGGGTCCAGATCAAAGGAAGGGTCCTGGAGAGGGAGCCGTTGGGGACGTGGACGTTTTCCACCGCGGTGGTGGGGGCCGCACAGACCGACGCGCAAGGCCATTTCGATTTCGGGCCGGTGCCCGCGGGCGACATCCAGGTCACCGCGTTTCGGGCATCCACCTTCGAGAAGACGGTTGTTTCCTCATCCGTTACCGTCGGGGGCCGCCAGGACCTTTTGCTGATCCTTCCCGGAAGCGGGGCCGTGGTGCGGGGGGTGGTGCAAGACGCTTTGGGAAGCCCGGTGCCCGGTGCCCAGGTAACCTCGGGCCTTAGCCTCACGGAAACGGACACCTACGGGGCATTCACGTTCGAGGGCCTGCCGGTGGGGCCTTTTCGCATCTGCGCCAAGGGGCCATCGTCCCTTGCCATGGGGTGCGTGACCGGGCGGACCTTTTCGGCCCAGGATGTGCAGGAGGTGCTGGTGCGCCTGGAGCCTGTGGGCACCATCGTGGGGACGGTCTACGAAGCCGACGGCTTCACCCCGGTGGTTTCCCAGAAGGTGCAGCTCTGGACCCACACGGGCAGAAGCGATGACGGGGTCCTGGCCACGGTCTTGACCGACCTGGAAGGGGCGTACCGGTTCGACAACTACCCCGTGGGAGACTACTCGGTCCGGGCCGTGCGCCAGGATTACGGGGACGGGGGGATGGCCTATGCCACCATCCGGACCTCGGGGGACTTTCGCCATGTGGACATCACGTTCCGGGGCCTGGGCCAGATAAGGGGAAGGGTGATCCAGGACGACGGCACCCCGGTGGTGTGCGATCTTGTCATCACCCGCAAGGTCTGGAGGGTGGTGGTCAGTGAAAGCCGGCAAAACAACGTCTACCTGGAATACGTGGAAAGGCTCGGTGAGATCGACGAGATCAGCGCGGATGTGGAAAAGAGCCTGGCCGAGGTGGGTTTTTCCTTGGAGCCTCCGGAGTTTTTTCTGCTGGTAAGCGAACCGGTGCATCTTAGAAGCGACGTGCCCGGGCCATCCGGGGAGGTGACCGGAACCTTTCACTTCCAAGGTCCCGCCCTTGCCGGGCCCTTCGAAGTGGCGGCTTTCGGGCCCTTTTTGGCACCCGCCCAGGTGAGCGGCGAGATCCCCAGGACGACCGACCCTGCGGTCCGGGTGGTGGATGCGGGAGACATCGTGCTGGAGCCGGCCGTGGGATCGGTGGAGGGAACGGTGTTCATGCCCGACGGCCGGACCCCCGTGGGCGCCGGCGTGCTGGTGACCATCCGGTCCCTGGACGGCTCGGGGACCATCGAACTTCCCGGAGGCGTGAGCCAGCCCGTGCTGCCCGCGTACGACGTGCTCACCGATGGGCAGGGGCATTTTTCCTTCCCCCTGGTGCTCCGGGGCCGCTTCATCCTCTCCGCGGACACCGGGGAGCCGGACCCGGCCATCAAGGCCCACTCCGGGCCCGAGAGCCGGACCGATCTTTTTGAAGACGGGGAAGGCAATAGGGTCCTCAACGTGCGCCTTTACGGCGAAACCTCGGGGGTGGTGCCCACGGACCAGACCCTGACGGCCCCCATCCGCCTGCGGGACGTGGCGGGAATCGATGTGCGGGTGTACGAAAACGACGGGGTCAGTCCGGCACCCTATGCCAGGGTGACGGTAAGCGGTTTTGAGGCCCCTGCCAATGCCGATGCCGACGGCATGGTGCATTTTTTCCCCTTGCAGGAGGGCGGGTTTTCGGTAAGCGCTGGGGACCAGTGGCAGCTTGCCACGGGCAGCACCAGCGGGCAGGTGCCCCAGGACCCCCCCAACGGCTATGGGATGGCGGTGCGGGTGGTCCTGGGGGCGGTGACCACGCCCCAGGGCGAGGTGCTCGATTCCGAGTTTTTCGGCACGGTGACCGGCACGATCTACCGGCCCGACGGTACGGTGGTGGAAAACCCGGCCCAGGTGACGGTCCGGTGTGCGGGAATCCGCATCGTGACCACCTCGGACGGTTCGGGACACTACCAGGCTGAAAACGTTCCCGGCGGGGCTTTCACCGTGGAAGCGGTCGAGCCGCTCACCGCGCGCACGGGGGCCGCGGTGGGCTTCCTGGAGGCGGGCAGCCCTGTGGAGGATGTGCCCGTCACCTTGGCGGGCCTGGGCACGGTGACCGGGCAGGTGCTCGGCAGCGAGGGAAGCGTGATCGTGTCCCCGGTGGACATCGTGCTCACCCCCATCGAGGGCAGGGACCTTCTCGCCCGCACCGACGCCCAGGGGATCTACTGCCTCCCCGGAGTGCCCCTTGGGTCTTACCGGGTCAAGGCCACCGACACGGTGAACGGATTGGTGGGTGAGGCCCGGGGCGAGCTGCTCCACGATGGGGACACGGAGACCACGGACGTGGTTCTGGAGCCGGCCGGCCGGATCATGGGCACGGTCTATGGTCCCGGAGTGCTGCTCGACCAGGAGGGCAATCCCGTGGGCGCCCACGGGGAGGTCCTCGACAATGCCCCGGTGGAGCCCTATGCCCAAGTGACCATCGCAAGGGTGTCTTTCACCCAGAGTGTCACGGCCGATGGGGCGGGGGCTTACACCTGCTCCCACCTTCTGTCTCTGGGAACCTACACCGTCACGGCCCGGCTCGCCGGTTCGGGAAGGCAGGACGGGGCCGCGGTCACGGCGACCCTTTCTCACGGAGGGCAGGACGTTCGGGCCTGCCTTTCCATGAACGGCAACGGCACGGTCGAGGGCCTGGTGGTTCCCTCGGACGGCCAGACGCCCGTGCCGACGGCCCAGGTGACCCTAACAAGCGCCAGCCCCTTTTCAGACGGCCCTGTCATGGGCCTTACCGATGGGGACGGGGCGTTTTCCTTTACAGGAGTTCCCGTGGGCGCCTTTTCCCTCTCCGTACGCTCCGGGGATCTGGGGGCCTCGGTGGAAGGGGCCCTGCAGGATCACGGTCAGGCCCTGGTTTTCCGGGACGACGATGACGACCCCGACCATGGCGCCATCCGGCTGGAAGATGTGGCAGCCGTGCAAGGCCGGGTGCTGCAAGCCGACGGGAGCACCGCCGCGGCCGGCGCGGTCGTGGAGATTGCAGGCGGCGGCATGCGCCGTGTGCGGCTCTGCGACGCCGGGGGCTTTTTTGTCTGCACGGAGCTTCCCATGGGGACCTACGAGGTTTCCATCCTGGAGCCCGGCACGGGCGGTATCGCTGGCCGGACGGTGATGCTTGACACCAACGGGCAGGTCGTGGACCTTGGCTCCATCGTCCTTGACAGTGCGCCGCCCGTGGTGGTGTCCACGGTGCCCGGGGCCGATGCGGGGGGCGTGTCTCCCCAGACCACGGTCACGGTCACGTTCAGCGAACCGGTGGACCCCCGGTCCATCCATGGGCAAACCTTCCGGGTTCTGGTGGACGGTGCGGCTGCTCCCGGCGTCTACCAGGTCTTGCCCTCCCAGACCCAGGCTGTGTTCACCCTCGGCGCGCCTTTGCCGCATACCAAGCGGGTGACCGTGGTGCTAAAGGGCGAAAAGCTCGGGTTCGAGGGCCAAGTCCTCGATCCGGGGATACGCGATCTGGCCGGCCACGGCATGGTTGCGGACCACACCTTTGCTTTCACCACCGCGGACACGGCCCCGCCGAGGCTGCTGCGCTTCACCCCTGCCGCCGGGCAAAAGAACGTCTCCCTGGAGACCGTGGTGCGTGTGGAGTTTTCCGAGCCCGTGGACCCCGGCTCCATCGCGGCCTTCGCCCTGGAGGCCGACGGGGTGCCCGTGGCAGGCGGCATGAACACCCAACCGATCCTGGGGGACCGGGTTTTTGTGTTCACCCCCCAGGCCCTTCTGGAGGCCGACACCACCTACACGGCAACTGTCACCGGACCCGTGCGGGACCTGCTGGGCAACGCCATGGCCGTCCCATCCCTTTCCACCGTCTTTTCCACCATCGACACCAAGGCTCCGGTGATAACCAGCCTCGAGGTGGTGGGTGGGGTGGACCTTGTGTTCGGAAAGACCGTGCAGGTGGCGGCCGCACTGGAGGCCCCGGAAGATGGGGACTCGGTGGAGTTCTACGTGAACGGTGTCCTTTCCCGCACCGTGGCCCAGGCGCCTTTTGTCTTCGGCCTTTTGCTCGACGAGGCCCTGGGGGCCCAGCCCCAGATCAGCGCGGTGGCGGTGGACAGTGCCGGAAACCGCAGCGAGCGCGTTTATCTCACCCTGAGCATTTCGGCCAACCAGCCGCCCCAGGTGGTCCTCGCCTCGCCGGCAGGCGGGACGGTGAGCCTCGGACAGGCCGTGCTTGTCCAGGTGTCGGCCACAGACGATGTGGGAGTGAACCGGGTTGCGTACACGGCAAGCGGGGGGATGACGGCAAGCGGGGCGCGCGAGATCCCTTCCTCCCCATCGGCCCTGGAGGTCTTTTCCTTCACCGTGCCCATGGATTTTCCCGTGGGAGCAAGCATCGTGGTGCGGGGTGCAGCGACCGATTCCCTGGGGCTGGTGTCCCACAGCGAGGAGGTCACCCTCACGGTCCAGGACCTTCTCCCGCCCCAGGTGACCATCGGCAGCCCGGCACACCTGAGCACCTTCGATCCAGGCGCCCAGGTGCAGCTCTTTGTGGCGGCCCAGGACACGAGCGGCATCCAGAGCATCACCCTTACCGTCACAGGTGCCCTGGATCTGAGCGACAGCCGGGTTTTCAGCCCGGCCGTGTCACCGGCCTCGGGGGCCTTCGTGCTCACCGTTCCCCAAACGGCCCTTCCCACGGAAAGCATCTGGGTGACGGCCACGGCCACGGACACTGCGGGCAATTCCCGTAATAAGGTGATCCGTCTGAATATCACGGACCTCATCCCCCCCAGCGCGAGCCTGGCCTCGGCAAGCGGATTGCTGCTGGCCGAGCCTGGCAAGCCGGCCGTGGTGATGGTGAGCGCCGCGGACACGGTGGGTGTGTCCAAGGTGCGCATCGAGGTGACGGGAATCCATTCCGAAACACGTGAATTTGCCGCCCAGGTGGAGACGGCCCAGGTCTTTTCCATCCCCGTACCCCCGGAGCTTGCCCTGGGGTCCCAGATAATGGTCCACGCCACGGTGTGGGACGCCGCGGGCAATACGGCGAGCGCGGCGGATCTGGTGCTCACTGCGGCGGATCTCACGCCGCCTGCGGTGACCGTCACGTCGCCCGTGACAGGCTCCGAGGCGATCCCGGGCCAGGTGCTGGAAATCCGGGTTTCGGCCACCGACACCTACGGCGTGGCCTTGCTTTCCCACGTGGCCTCCGGCGCGGCCCTGGGAACGGGCGAGCAGGCGGTGACGCCGCCCGCCCCGGCCGCGGAAGCGGTCTTTTCCCTGGCCGTTCCGGCCATGGCGCCGGCCGGGTCCCTCATTGCCGTGGAGGCGGGGGCCGTGGACAGCGCCGGAAACGCGACGACCGCCCCCCTTGTGACGGTGCGGGTCGCGGACATCATGCCACCGGAAGTGACCGATGTGAGCCCGGCAGACGGCACGGTGCACGTGAGCCCGGAAACCGTGGTGACGGTCACCTTCAGCGAGCCTGTGGACACGGAGACTGTCGGGGCCGAAACCATGGTGCTCACCGGACCCGGGGAAGCGGTGGTGCCCGGCACCTACGCGTTTTCCGAGGCAAACCGCGTCGTGACCTTCACCCCTGCCCAGGCCCTGGGATGGGGTCTTTCCTATACCCTGACCCTTACCCCCGATATCCACGACGTGGCGGGCAACGCCCTGGCGGCAGACGTGACAGCCTCTTTCGTCACCGTGCCCCCGGACACCGTGCCGCCCACGGTCACGGGCGTGTCTCCGGCAAACGGGGCCATGAACCAGCCCGTCAACACAGTCGTGGTGCTCACCTTCAGCGAGCCCCTCAACCCGGCCACGGTCAACACCGGCTCGGTACGCCTCACGGGAGGGACCGGCCCGGTTTCCGGAAACATCGCGATTAGCCAGGGAAACACGGTGGTGAGCTTTTATCCTTCATCGAGCCTGCAGCTCGGGACCGCTTACACCGTCACGGTGACCACCGCGGTCACCGATGCGGCTGGAAACGCCCTGGTCGTCCCGTTTATCTCGGCATTTCTCACGGTGACCCCGGACACCACGCCGCCCCAGGTGGTCTGGATCGTGCCGCTCGACGGGGAGCAAGGGGTGGTCGCGTCTCCGATCGTGGAGGTGGCGTTTAGCGAACCCATCGACCCGGCCACCGTTTCCTCGATCACATTCCTCGTATCCCCCCTGGGGGCGGAACCGGCTGCGGGCACCTACACGGCCACCGAAGGGAACACCAGGGTCGAGTGGACTGCGGAGCTGGCTCTGATGGTGGGTGAAACGTACGAAGTGGTCTTGACCGATGGCATCACCGATGCTGCCGGAAACGGGCTCGTGCCGTTTGCGGCCACGTTCACGGTGAGCGACTTTGCCTTGATCACCCCCCGGCAGGGAGACCTGGTGGTGGAAGGCCAGACCATCGGCATCGAGGCCGGGGCCACCAACACCCCGGGGATCACCGAGGTGGTCTTCTCGGTAAACGGGGTGGACGTGGGAACGGCGAGCTCAGCGCCTTACGCTGTCCTGTACACCGCACCCACCGTGGCCGAGGCGGGGGGAACCGGATTGGCCATAACCGCTCGGGGCGTTACACCGGTCGGCGTGATCGCGGCGGGCGGGATTATAGTCACGCTGTTGCCCGCAGACGGAGATGCAGACGGAGACGGTATCACCAATGGACAGGAGATTGCTGCGGGAACCGATCCCCTGACCCCGGACGCGGACCAGGATACTGACGGAGACGGTCTTACCAACGCATTGGAAGTGCTGCTGGGAACCAGTGTGCACCATCCGGACACCGACGCGGACGGGCTCACGGACGGCCAGGAAGACGCCAACCACAACGGATTTAGGGACGCCGGGGAAACCGATCCCCTCAGCGCTGACACGGACCTGGACGGCATGGAGGATGGAGAGGAGGTGCAGTGGGGGCTGGATCCCCTGACGGACGACGCGCAGGCAGACCCTGACGGGGACGGCATCGTGAACAGAGACGAAATCCGGTTGAAGGCGAATCCTTTCAGCTTCAACCCACCGCTGTTCGCAAGGCCCGACACGGTCCTCTCGGGCCGCAATGTGTATTCTTCCATCATGATTTTGCCGGGCTATACGGTGCGGGTCAGCGGAAGCGAACCTCTGGAACTGGTATCGGCCACGAACATCGTCATCGCGGGCACCATCGATGTGAGCGGTGGGGACGGGCAGGCCGCTGCCAACACCACCATGGTCCCGGCCGCCGGCGGGTTGGGAGTCGCCGGAGGGGGGGATGGAGGAAGCGGAGGGGTCATGGGCGACGGCTCCCCGGGATGGGGCTTTGGTGGCGGGGGCGGCGGAAAATCGCCGGTCGCCCACCCCATGTGCTCTGTGGGAGGCGGTGGAGGCGGCGGATACGGCGGGGCAGGAACCACGGGGTTTTACACCGGTCCTGCCGAATGCATGGGAACAGGGGGCCTTTCCTATGGCACCGCATCGGTGGAGCCCCTGCACGCCGGCTCGGGGGGAGGCGGTGGGGGCAGCGGGGCGAGCGGCTTCATTCCCGGCGGGACTCTGGCCAGCAACGGAGGCGGCGGAGGTGCGGGCGGAGGCGCCGTCTATCTGGAGGCCCTTGGACAGATTCTTATTGATGTGACGGGGGTCATCGATGCGGACGGAGGCACCGGCGGCATGGGAGTGAGCGGAAGCTTCCCTTACGCGGGCAGCGGGGGCGGCGGCTCCGGCGGTGCCATCTATCTCAAGGCCCCGCACATCGAGAACAGCGGCAGCGTGCACGCAGTGGGCGGAGTGGGTGGCGTGGCGGTCATGTTCGATTTTTCGCCGGGAGGTGCCGGGGGCGCCGGAAGGATCCGGGTGGATGCGGGTGTTTTGACCGTCGGGGGGGGTCCGGTGTCCCAGGGGGACTTTGCCGCCACGACCAACCCGCCCGTGGGCCGGTTCGGGGGGCCGTGAAGCCGGAAGTGGTCAGACGCTCAGGGATATGGAAAGAGCAGGTTTGCGGGACACAACCGCGGGGCCAAGGCGTGAAGCCGGTCACAAGGCGATGTGCAGGCAAATTATATTAGAGGCCAATGCAGCCGAACCCGAACGTAACAGAGAACAAGGTGGAGCATGACGACAACGAGCCGCCCCAAGATCCTTCTTGCAGTCCTTGCCCTTTTGCTCGTGTGTCCGTTGTTCTGCCATGGCGCCCGGGCCGTGGAGCCGACGGACATCGTCCGGATCACCTCGGTTTCCAGCGGCAGGGCGTACACATGCGGTCTCGCCCAGGTTGGGGCCGAGGTGTATGTGGACCGCACCTACACGGTCACCCATTTGACTGCCGGCCTCGAGGGGGGCGTGCTGGTG
>ENA-OSEO01000356-OSEO01000356.1-sediment-metagenome-genome-assembly--contig:-NODE-356-length-123058-cov-7.887568_pt1 | contig 123058 bp, 106 predicted proteins | sample MGYA00237883_ERZ534232 | MGnify/ENA metagenome assembly ERZ534232
CGCGATCTGCGTCGTTGGGCTTCATCCTTCGTCATTGCGGCGTACTGGTTGTACGCCTCATTCCTCAGGATTCGCCCCACGCCCAAGGCGTGGCTTGCATCTCATCGTTTTGCACCGGCCTGCCCGCAATACAGTGTATCGACGGGCTGACAAGCCCGTATACGCCGGGGAGGAGGAATGAAATTCGAGAATGAGCCACACACGCCGCGGACGGGGTTCGATAGACCGCTATAGGAACAGTTCCGTGCTCAAATAACGCTCGCCGGTGCTCGGAAGCATGGTGACGATATGCTTTCCCCGATTTTCAGGTCTTCGGGCCAGTTCCAGGGCCGCGGCCACGGCGGCGCCCGACGAGATACCGCACAGAAGTCCCTCCATCCCGGCCAGGTCCCGCGCCGTTTCGAAGGCTTGTGCATTGGTGACGGCGATGACTTCATCCAGGATCCGCGTATTCAAAACCTTGGGTATAAACCCCGCCCCAATTCCCTGGATCTTGTGCGATCCGGGCATTCCGCCCGACAGGACCGGCGAGTCGGCGGGTTCCACGGCCACGGCGCGAAAATCCTTCTTCCTGGACTTGATCACCTCGGCCACGCCCGTAATCGTTCCGCCCGTTCCGACTCCCGCAACGAAAATATCCACGACTCCCCCGGTGTCCCGCCAGATTTCCTCCGCCGTGGTTTTCCGGTGAATTTCGGGATTGGCCGGGTTCTCGAACTGATTGGGCATGAACGCGTTGGGGGATTCCGAGACAATATTTTCGGCCCGGGCCACGGCTCCTTTCATCCCTTCGTTTCCCGGTGTCAGGACCAGTTCCGCTCCTAAGTGTTTCAGGAGCTTTCGGCGTTCCATACTCATGGTTTCCGGCATCGTGAGTATCAGCCGCAGGCGTTTCAAGGCGCACACGAACGCCAAGGCGATGCCCGTATTGCCGCTGGTGGGCTCCACGATGACCGTATCGTCCCGGATCCTGCCCTCGGCGATGCCGGCCTCGATCATGGACACTCCGATACGGTCCTTCACGCTGCCCAATGGGTTTCTGAATTCGAGCTTGGCGTAAACGGCCGCGTGAAGCCCCCGCGCCATGTGGTTCAATACGACCATGGGGGTTCCGCCCACGGTCTTGGAAACATCCGAATACAGATTTTGGTTTGGAATCATCCTGCGCTCCGAGTAAGCCCGCCCCATTCGGCGGAGGATTCCGCGGGATCGGGTCCCCTGAAGGCCAGCTCGGGCGTCTTCAGGACAACCTTGGTGTCGGGTGGAATGGACTCCGTGAGCCACACGTTGCCGCCCACCACGCTGCGGGCTCCGATGACCGTACCCCCCCCGAGGATTGTGGCGCCCGCATAGATAATGACATCGTCCTCCAGCGTCGGGTGTCGCTTTCGATCCCTGTACAACGTTCCCGCGTTCTTGGGAAGCGACAGGGCCCCCAGCGTCACTCCCTGGTATAGACGAACCCGGTCGCCGATAACCGTGGTCTCTCCGATCACCACTCCCGTTCCGTGATCGATGAAAAAACTCCGGCCTATCCGGGCCCCCGGATGAATGTCGATTCCCGTTCGGCTGTGGGCGTATTCCGTCATGATTCGGGGCAGCAGGGGAACTCCGAATTCGTACAGCACATGCGCCAACCGATATACGGTGACGGCCAGGAGGCCGGGATAACAGTAGATGATCTCATCGTAACTCTTGGCCGCGGGGTCCCCTTCGTATCCGGCGCGCACATCCTCCGCCAGCACCGTTCTCAGCCCGGGAAGCCGCCGGAGGAAATCGACGGCCGTTTTCCGTCCCCGGTCCGTGCACCGGCTGCACGGCTGATCGTACCGGAGGCAGTCATGCCGAACGGCCAGGGTGATTTGTTCGGACAATGCATCGAACAGACGGGTCACTTCCTGACCCAGGTAGTACTCGATGTTCATGGGATCGATCCGCGTCGACGCAAAGTACCCCGGATATAGAACGCGAAGCGAGGTTTGCAGCGTATCGATGACCGTTTGGCGGGAGGGAATGGGTCCCGGCCCCAAATGGTCAAAGCACTCGGTATCGCTGCACGAGTCCACGATGCGCCGGACGATCTCCGGAATCGCCGTACGGTGAGTTTCCTCGGCTTTCTGTTCGACCTTGCATTCGCCGGTTTCAAGGTCTTGGCTCATGACGGGCCTCCGGCGTTCATGGGTTTCGCCTCACGGCCTTCAAGCCGCGAATTTTTAGCATGCCACACATTACATGACTGCACAATCCCCCCGTAGCGCATCCAATGGAATCACCGGGTTCCGGGACGAAAAAAACCGGGGGCGCACTCCGGCCCCGGAACGTCTCGGAAGAAGGGGCGGGAAAGAGCCCCGAACCTATCCCGCCGGGTTCATAAACGGTCTCCGTTCAACGAGTCGTCGCCCGGAGCCGTCCGGAAAACGCAGGTCCTCGAAGTATTCTCTTTGCATTTGGACCGTTTGGGCGCTACACTGGTGCGACACTTCAAGGACATACCCCTCGTACACGCTCAATGAACGAATCTCTTGACGGATGTCGGCCACATCGCAACGGAGGCTTTCCATGCACACGGGAACCATTCGCGTATACACCGGCGGAGGAAAAGGAAAAACCACCTCGGCTTTGGGAGAAGCCGTCAACGCCCTCTTGTCCGGAAAATGCGTGTGCATGTTCCAATTCATGAAACCCGTTTCCCGCAGGGGGGAAGAAACCCTCATCGACTGGTTTCCCCACGATCTCCTCCTCTTGCCTGTGGGCAGACCCGGGTTCCGATACATTTCACAGACCCCAACCCGAACCCTCCCTCGCCATACCCTGGACGCCGTCAAGGCGCAGCGGGCCTTGAAAATGGCCCGGGAATTCATGCACGGGGAGCGGTATCACCTTATGATCCTGGATGAAATCAATATGGCGGTGTACTTTCAACTCATCCCCGTGGAAGCGCTCCTCGAGTTCATGGAAACCAAACCCAAGGGCACCCATCTCGTTCTCACGGGTCAGAAAGCACACCCGCTGGTGATCCAACGGGCGGATCACGTGGTGGAAATCCGGGACCGCAAGCATTATTACCACGCCGGCGTACCCGCACGCATTGGAATCGAGTACTGATTCGGCAGCCGGGCTCACGACCCGGTCTATCAAAACCCGTACCGTTCCCCGGAATCCGGGGATCAGTCCTTGCCGGACAGAAACGCCAAGGGTATCAGAGACTTGCCTCGAACCTGAGCCATTTGCATAAAGGCTTCCTTTCCGGAGACGCAGGGAACCTGTCGTTCTTCTTCCGGCTTCATGTGGAGGGCGACGGCGCCTGTGGGACAGGTGGTTACGCACAGCCCGCATCCGATACAGCGGTTCAGGTCGACTTCGGCGACCCCCTTTTCCCCCACCTGAACGGCGTCCATCTGGCAACGTTCCACACAGGCTTCGCAGGCCACGCATTCCTCGGGGTCCACCTCGGCATAGTAATTGGACAACGTCATCCGCGCCGGAGACGGGTGTTTCTTGAGCGCCCGAAGCATGGCGCAGCAGTCCCCGCAGCAGTTGCACATTCCTCCCGGATTCTGGGCGTTGAACGGCTGGAGAACGAGACCGGCCTCTTCGCAGGCCTCCAATATCTTGAAGGCCTCCTCGCGAGACACCTCGCGACCCATGCCGCGGTCCATGTAATACCGGGCGTGGGACCCGAACATGAAACATACCTCCCTGGGTTTGTCGCACCCTTGATCCAGGAGTTTTTGCTGCTTTCTGCAGATGCAATCCGCAACGGCGATGAGGGTCTTATCCTTGAGGATTTCCCAGGCCTGATCGTAGGGAGCCACGGGCCAGCCCACCGCTATGGAGCGATTGACCGGGATGGGTCTCATGAGGCTGAACTGCCGGGTGGCCTGCTCGCCGAAAGCCTCTTCAAAATACTGCTCGTTCAGGCGGGCGAACTCCCGGTCCATGTCCTTGACCTGGAACTCATACACGCCCACCACATAGGGCGCCGCGGCGTACCGGGCGCCTTCCGGTTTCCGTTGCCTGAAAAGCAACCCCTTGTCCGCCATTCCTTCCAGCAGCGCTTCCGTCTCTCCCAAGTCCCGGCCGGTTCTTTCGGCCACCCGGGACGCCGTCTCCGGGAGAAGACTCATGAGAAGATACATGCGCGCCTCTTCTTGGGAAAACAATCCCCGGAGGATGTCCCGTTCCACACCCGAAGAGGTCTTGGGAAATACGGAGTACTGATCCAGTTGTTCCTGGAGATCGTCGTAAACATCGCCCATACCCGCTCCTTCCGCCCGTTGAGCGGTCTCCATTCCGCAGACCGCCGTTTTCCAGCCCTCATGGTTTCCATAGCGCGCCGGCCCCGGGCCTCACGGCCGCCGAGCACGACTTCGCCATCGAAGCACTTCCGTAATCACTCCTCCCCGCCCGGTGATCCAAAGGACCGGCGGCTCGTTCACAGCCCGTTGTGCACCGCATGGCAGGCAAATTGATGGCAAACGATGCGGTGTGCAAGCCGCGCCGCCGCCGTAACCCCGGATCGCGTGTTTCACCAGCCTGCCGGCAGTCCGTTGACAAACCGTGTTGCGGGCAGGCTGGTCAAAAACGATGAGACGCAAGGCGCGCGAATCCTGAGGAATGAGGCGTACAACCCGTACGCCGCAATGACGAAGGACGAAGCGCAACACGGCGGATCGCGTGTTTCACCAGCCTGCTAAGGCCGCCGCAAGACCTTCACCATGTGGGCAAGCTCCCCGATCAACCGTTCAAACCGTTCCCCCCCAAAGGACGCCACCACCCTTGCCTGCGCTTCCAGCCACAAGGGGCGGGCCCGTTCCAGGACCTCTCTGCCCTGCTCCGTCAGGTGAACCGCACGTTTCCGGCGATCCGTCTCCGGTTCGATTCGAATCAACCCTCGGAACTCCAGGATTCTGAGATTCCGTGTCAGTGTGGTCCGATCCGTGCCCGTAGCTCGCGCCAGGCGGGATAGGGTCACCGGTTCCAGTACGAGCGTCCCGGCCAGCAGCGATAGCTGCGTGGATCGAAGCCCCGTGGGCCGGAGGATTTCGTCGTACAGTTGGGTGACGGAACGGGCCGCTTTGCGAAGGTTGAAGCAGGCGCAGGTCCTCCCCATTTCCATGCCGGTATCCGGAGTAAGCCATTCCATAGAATACGCTTATATACACCCAATCCAGTGTGAGTCAACACCGGATCCGAGAGTGTGGAATCGTTGGGACCGGGTTTTCCGTCTCCCGACACCCAATTTCCCGCTTGACCTCGAACCACGGCTCTCTTATATAAAAACGTATGCAAAAGAATGAGTTTCAGTATCCACTCATACCCGGATTGCATATTCCGGCCGCCCTCCGTCCCCGATGTTCATCCAATGAATGTATGCCAGGAAAGAACCGGACGCGGCGGGATGCGTTCGGTGGTTTGGAAGAGGCATGGATTTCTTGGTTGCAGCAACCCGTTGATAAACGGCATGGCGGGCAGGCTGGTGCAAGACGGTGAAACGCAAACCACGCCTTCGTCTACGCCGTTGGCGTGACGGCCGATCGCATTGTTCAACAGCTGGATAAGGAACTCCCATGCATCGTTACTTTCTCCTGTTGTGCCTGTTGGCGGCGGCGCTCCTTACATGGCAGACAAGCTGCACGGAACCCAAGCGGCTGCCGATGGAGAGCGCCTCGAAAGATACCGGCGGTTCGTGCGCCGCCTGCCATACGAGCTATGCCACGCTCCGCGCCGTAGCATGCCCCGATACCGACCCTCCCGTGGAGGGTTGCGGCGGCGCCGCCCCCCACATCGAACCCTTTGACAGGGTCTTCCTGGGAGGACCGGGATATGAGGTTTTCCGGAACTCCGAACACGGCCGTCTGTCCTGTACCTCCTGCCACGGAGGCAAGGACGGGACCGGCGACAAGGAACTGGCTCATTCCGGGGACTTCACGAAACAGCCTTCCTCCAAGGCCCAGGCCGTGTGCGGCGACTGCCACGAGGACATTGTCAGGAACACCGCGGACAGCTTGCACGAACAGGGATGGGGACAAAAAAACAGCGTGGCGGTCCGCATGGGCCGGGTGTCTTTTGATGCGGTCCCCAAATCGCTGCATGCAGGCTACGAACAGCATTGCGCCACCTGTCACGCCGGCTGCGGCGACTGTCATGTCAATCGTCCCAAAGCGGCCGGAGGCGGTCTCTACAAAGGACATCAGTTCTCCCGCACACCGGACATGCGGGACACTTGTGTGGCTTGTCACAGCAGTCGCGGCGGCCACGCCTACTTCGGACTCGGCGTCGGCGCCAAACCGGATGTTCATCTGACCCAGGCCGGTTTCACCTGTCTCGATTGCCACACCCGGAAGCAGATACACGGCGACGGCAAGGTATACAAGAACCGTTATCGGTCCCCGCTCAGGCCGCAATGCGACAACTGTCATTTCGACACGGCGGAATCCAATATCTATCACGAAACGCATATCGAAACCTTCGATTGCCATGTCTGTCATTCACAGGACTATAACAATTGCGGCAGTTGTCATGTGGGAGGAGCCGGCGCACGCATTCCTTCGCATTTGAGCTTCAAAATCGGGCTGAATCCCATTCCCGAAGACAAACCCTTCAAATACGCGTTATTGAGGCGGACCCTGGCCGCCCCCGACACGTGGTCCGTATACGGAATCGATCCCATGCCGGCTTTCGATGCCAAAACCACGTATAATTACACCACGCCCCACAATATTCTCCGATGGACCACGCGGACCCAGGTGGACCCAGGCCGCTCCTGCTATGACAGCTGTCATATCGCTCCAGGGAGAATGGAAACGCCCACCCGTAATCGCGAGCTGTACTTGTTTGCTTCGGATTTGAAAGAAGACTGGGAAAAGAGCGCCAATCGGCATATTACGGTGGACGGGAAACTTCCCAAGAGTTGGGAAAAACGGCGGAATCCTATGGAACCTGCTGAATAATGTATCTTAGGATCGGGAGGAAACATTTTATGCGGAACCTGGCATACAAACGTTTTTTCGCTTTATGCTTGATCGGACTGGCTGGCTTTCTGGGCCTCTCCCAATGCGCTACCGCACCGCGAGCCCCGGAGGTCGTGGACGAATCCCAAGTACTTTTGAACTTCTTCGAAACCGAACGGGATTACCTGCACGAGGGAGGACCCTTCGTCATCGCGGCGTCGGCCCTCCGAACCAATCTGCTGACCAAACCCAAGGCGCAGTATCTTATCGACATCCGTTCGCCTCAGGCGTTCGCCCGGGGACACATCGCCGGGTCCCACAACATGGAGTTCCAAAGTATATACGATCATGTGAAAGGGATCGACGCCCCCGCCTATGAGAACATCGTCGTAATCTGTTTCGCCGGACAGGCGTCCGCCTACGCCGTTTCCCTCTTGCGCGCACTGGGGTATTCCAATGCGGTTTCCCTGAAGTGGGGAATAGGCTCCTGGGCCGCCGTCTTTGCGCAGGAATCCTGGTTGAAGAATTTGAGTAACAACCGGGCGGATCAATTCGTCCACACGCCCTCACCGCCGAAGAATCCCAAGGGAACCCTGCCGCAGCTCACCACCGGCAAAACAAGCGCCCCCGAGATATTGGAGGCCCGCGCCCGAACCCTCTTCGCCGAGGGATACGGACCGGTCATGTTGGGGCATTGTTGTTTATTCAACGATTTCTATGACAACGGCGGCTTCTATATTATCAATTACTGGCCGACGGAACTGTATGAAAAACACGGACACCTTCCCGGCGCCGTCAATTATCCGCCCGACGAAACACCCTTCAAGAGCACGACGGATCTTCTGACTCTGTCCACCCGGATACCCAATGTCATCTATTGTTATACAGGCCAGACCAGCTCGTATATTGCGGGTTACCTCCGGCTTCTGGGATACGACGCCCGCTCTGTGTTGTTCGGAGGAAATGCCATGATTTACGACAGAATGCGCGAGAACAAAGTTCCCAATACATTCATTCCGGAAACCGAGATCATGAACTACGAGTACGCCACGGGCAGTTGATCCAAATCCCGAGCCATTCACCACGGGTCCGGAATCACGATTCCGGCCCCGTTCCCTCTACAAACCGCCCGACCCACCACTCATCCAATGGATTTTGCCTTCGCTTCTCCGCTGCCCGAATCGGACGACGCAGCGTTTCACGGGGATCCCGCCGCTTCCGCGCGTCCCACTCCCCACGCCGCGACCCTTCCTTTTCCGTTTTCGGCGTCTCGACGAAAACGGGTTTACCCGAACCCCCTGCGTATATTACAATTTCATGACACTTTTCACGAAGAGTACTCGTGGCGATTTCTTGGCCCCAACATTGCTTCTTTCTATAATGCCGGGAAAACAGCCGACGGCCCCGACGATACCATCACCCGTGTCCCATCGGTGCAGCCCGTGGATAAACCGCTATGCGGGCAGGCTGGTGAAAAACGATGAGATGCAAGGCGCTCGAATCCCGAGGAATGAGGCGTACCACTACTACGCCGCAATGACGAAGGACGAAGCGTCACGCCAAAGGCGTGACAGCAGATCGCGTTTTTCAACGGCCTGATAGGTACCCAACGCTATGGTCCGATTCCTGTTCGATAAGAGAGATCGTCAACTCCTGGAGATCGTCAACGACGTACTTCATCGCGATCGAATCCGAAGCCGCGCCAAAAAGGTTTTCTTCCCGCATCTGCATCCCTCGGGCATCAAAGAAATGGCCGAATCCAAAGGACTGCGCATCGCCCACGCCCTGGTCCATCTGCTGCAATCCCTGGAAGCCGGAGAAGTCGGCGACCGTCTGGATGCCTTGCGCTGCCTTAGAGACGAGGTACTTCATTCGGGAGCCGGGCCTATGCCCCGGAATACGGCGAGGGTGCTTCTGCAGATCATGAAAGAGCTGGTGCGGGCCCATGGGGATTACGAACGGCAGCTCGAGCTGGCCCACGATTTCCGAACCACGGCCTCGGGAAAGCCCAAGATCGTCCGCGCCATGCTCCGTCGTTACCACCTTCTGGAGATGCCCGAAGCATGGAACCAGCTTTCCTTCGACGACCATGTCCACGACGCCAACACCAAAGGCCGCAAATCCTCCAGTCACCTCATTATGGACGCCTGGATCAAAGGCATCCGCCGGCTGAGGGTGATCTATTACAACTATCTGGAAGCCAAGTTTGCGGTGGAACTCCTGGAAGCCGCCGATATCATGGGAATCACGGTGCGCATCGGCATCGAATTCAAGACCCGTTTCCGGGACAAGTACGCTCAACTGATCTGGGTGCCCAGAGGTTTTCCGGATACACAGGCTTTCCTCTGCTTCCTGGCCGAAGATTCGGTGATGTCTTTCATGGCCGAAGGAAGAGAGGTTTCCGAATTCGAGAAACAACACGTTCTGAGACTTCTTCAGGAGTTCAACACCAGGCACAGAATCTCCATCAACAGAGACTTCGGCTTGGATGCGCCTCCTTTGGATGAGTCCGACTTTCTTCATTTTGTGGGCACCGGACAGCCTTCCTCCATCCACCTTTCGGAGTTCATCCACAAGCATCTCGTCACGGCCATGAAGGACCGGGTCTCCGCACTCCGAAAGGAATTCGAGCGCGCTTCGCCGGAAGAACGGGAGAGAATCTCGGGACTGGTCCGGGAAATGGACCTCGTGGATTCGGATTTTATCCTGGAGCGGTATCTCCAGCCCCGCCAAAATCCGGAAATCCCGGATCCCGCGGTTCCCTGCGATGATCGCTCGCTGACTCCCCCTTTGTTGCAGCTCTCCCCCTGCGCCCTCGTGGATCGTCTCGCACGGCTTCACTCCGCTTTCCGCATCACGCTGAACCTCAGCAACCTGAAAGCGGAAGACGTCATCGAACTTCTCTACGACTGCCAGGGCATGATCACACGCCTCGAAATCTTCAACCTGAAGGATTATGCAGAGGGGAAAACCTCCCACATCCCGGCCATCGCCGAACTGCAGCGCGCCATCAACGACGGCAACGTGATCCAATTAAAGCGGGTAACGGCCGAAATCGTCGACCGTCTGAAGCTCTCCAACTATGCGGACCGGGAGGAGCGGATTCACAAACTGACCCAGATTCTTCATGACATCGCGGACTTTAAGGCCATGTACAAGGGCATCCCGTTGAAATCGCGCATCGGCAGCGACTCGACGGGCCGCTCCCGGCGGGTGCACGGAATGGGCTTGGCCGTCATCGAAACGCTGCCTGGGCGATCCCGGAAGCAGATATGGAGTCACGGCATTTCCCCCCGAGAAATCCTCCCCATCCGAACAGAGGCCCGGTTGCGCATTACCCGCTGCCCGCGGACGAGTCCCAATGCCGTCGTTCAAGTCTTTTTCGATTGGGCGCGACGCACGCGGATTTTGACCTTCCTGGGGGAAACTAAAGAAGCGGACTGGGTGATCCGGGAGGACTCCACCCTCATAAGCCGTCTCGGGAACATCGTAACACTCGGAGGCATTGCGGAAGGACATTCCAACGGGCTTTCCCTGGAATCCCCCGAAATCCGGACGGTTCGCCGGGCGGTCTCCCTGAGGTACATGAACACAGGTCTCAAAAACGCACTCAAGGTGTTCCTGGGATTCGTTCCGGCCTTCGCCACATTCGCCCTGACCAAGGACTGGTGGATCCTGGCCTACTTCGGCGCGTTCATCTGGTTTGGAATCACGGGGCTTCGAAACGTGCTTCAGTCCGTTTTGGGAGGCGGAGGGATCCGGAGATCTCCGCTTCTGCGATGGAACGATTACGTAAGCTGGGAACGGATCACGGATTCCCTTATGTTCACCGGATTTTCGGTACCCTTATTGGATTACGTGGTCAAAACCGCAGTGCTGGACCGTGCGTTCGGGATCACCACAGCCACCAACCCGGTGCTGCTTTACACCGTCATGGCCGCAGTCAACGGCTTGTACCTTTCCAGTCACAACGCCTTTCGGGGCTTGCCCCGGGGCGCCGTCATCGCCAACTTTTTCCGGAGTATCCTTTCCATTCCTTTGGCCGTGGGTTTCAACTCGGCTTTAGGAGGCATCCTGTTCGCGGCGGGAACTCCTCAGGTAACCGATATCCTTCAGAAATGGGCCGCCGTTATCTCGAAGGCGGCATCCGACACGGTGGCGGGACTCATCGAAGGGACGGCGGACCGCCTGGAAAATATTGCTTTGCGCCGGAGGGACTACCAAAGCAAGCTGGATCAGCTGTTCGACACGTACGCACAGCTCGAACTCCGCTTTCCCGAAGCCCCCGTCCTGGAGGTGCTCGAGTCCGTGGAGAAACTCCGCTGGGCGGCGGGTGCGGAGGTTCGGGACCTGGAGAAGATCATCATCATTCATTCCCTGGATCTCATGTACTTCTGGATGTATCAGCCCCGAGCCCGCAGCGCCCTCAAGGGTTTGCTCCGGGAGTTGTCCATGGAAGAACGGAGAATCCTCATCGGCTGCCAGAACGTGTTGCTTCAGACGCGTGATATCAGCCTGCTGTTTGTCGATGGCCTGGTGGGAAAGAACTTCTCCAAGGCGTTATCCTTCTACCTGAACTGCGCCCCGGATTATCTCGAAAGCGTGCAGAAAATGGCGCTCTCACCGCCGACGCCCCGGCCCGTAACCGCAGAGAACCCCCTCCTGTCTGCGGGCGACAATAGAAAAATCCGGATGAATCGAGATCATATCATGCCCGTTGCCGTCTCCCGGAAAGGGAAAGAACACTGCGGCTGTGCGAGGGCTCGGTCGGAGCGTCGATCGATTGCGGACCTCCGGAACGGACTTGCCTCCAACGGAGGGGACCCGGCATAACAGCCCGTTGATGAAACCATTGCGGGCAGGCCTGCGCAAAACGATGAGACGCCGGCCGCGCCTTCGGCCACGCCTCCGGCGTGGCGAATCCTGAGGAATGGGGCGTACATACGGTACGCCGCAGTGAAGCCGGTCTGAACGGGGCGCACAGGGGGAAAGGATGAAGCGTCACACCAGAGGCGCGCCGGCGGATCGTGGTTTTCACCGGCCTGAAGAGAAACGGCCCGCATGGACGGATGTGGAACGCCGTCTTTACGAGCCGCCGCGAAGCATGTCGAGCCGAAACCGCTTCGCCCTTGTTCACGTCATATACTCGGCTGTCCGCCGGACAGCTACTTTTCCGGACCGTGTCACGTAGCCGGTTTGCTGCCGGACTGAACGATCTTCTTCTCAATCCTACGGATCTTCAACATCGGGACACCCCCTTTCCATCTACATTTCTGATGCATGTTAACTCCATGCATCGGTCATGTCAATAGTGTCCCGACATCCCTGCACCAGACATTCGATCCGGATCGCACACGTTTCGGCCGCGCCCCATGGCGCGCAACGCCCGCCGGAAGTCCGTTTCCGCTCCATGGGCGGTTCGCAGGCGTTCCTATCCGCCCTGTTTTCGGCCGAATCGGCAGGCGCCTTCGACTTACGGACCCACGGTCAAAACTTCTCCAATTCTTCCCGTCCCAACGGAATAACCTCTTCCGGCTTAACCTCCCGGGCTTGGTCTCTATCCGCCGCTTGGGCGGGGGCTCGGTCCCGTACCGAAGACCGGGCCGATCTGACCGACGGGAGACCTTCCTCGGTCCCGGTTTTCACGCGGTCCCCCGGCTTTCCCCCGATCCCTTTGGAATCGCCTCCCCGAACCAGAAGGATAAGTCCCCGCACAAAGCCTTTCAGTGTTTCTGCTTGAGCCGTCAGTTCCTCTGAAGCACCCGCCGACTCCTCCGCGGTAGCCGCGTTCCGTTGAGTGATCTTGTCCATCTCCACCGCGGCGCGGTTGACCTGTTCGATACCGGCGGATTGCTCTTTGGATGCGGTGGCGATTTCGGACAGCAGTTCCCCCACCCTGGAGGCGCCGGCAACCATCTCCTGAAACGCCTGATTGGTCTTCACGGCCAGTTGGCTTCCCTCTTCCACCTTGTGGGCCGTGCCCTCAATGAGACTTTCCGTGCTCTTGGCCGCTTCCGAAGCCCTCAAAGCCAAGTTCCGGACCTCATCCGCCACCACGGCGAATCCCGCCCCCGCGTCCCCGGCGCGGGCCGCTTCCACCGCGGCATTCAGCGCCAACAAGTTCGTTTGAAAAGCGATTTCATCAATGGTCTTGACAATCTTCGTGGTCTCGTCGCTGGCGTTAGAAATCTCTTCCATGGACCGTGTAAGCCGCTGCATGGAAGCAAGCGCTTCCTCCACAAGACGGTTTGCATTGGTCATCAGTTGATTGGCGTGCGCCGCATGGTCCGCGTTCTGCTTGCTCATGGCGGCCATTTCCTCCAGGGAAGCGGACGTTTCTTCCAACGCCGCGGCTTGTTCCGACGAACCTTCGGCCAGAGATTGGCTCGAAGCGGACACGTGATCCGAAGCGGACGCCACCTCTTCGGAAGCACTCTGGATTCCCTCGATGATCCTCTGGATGGGCCGCGTAATGCTGCGTGTGATGACTGTGGCCGCGGACAAACCCAGAATCAGGGCGATAACCAGTCCAAAAATGACCATGCGGGAGGCCGACGACAAATTGTCCATGGTCCGCCCGGCCAACCCGGCGGTTTCCGCCATTCCGCCTTCCGCCAAAACCCTCGCTTCCTCAAGCAGGCTGCGGGCCGCCGACTCCTGCTGGAAGCCGAACTCGCGCAACCGCAGCCATTCCGTTCTCAACTGCTCGGTGGCATCCTTATAGACCGTCGCCGCTTCGTGAATTCTCTGAAGTTGCAGCAAACCGGTCTCATCGTACGTGATGGTCGAAAGTTCGGAGAGGGTCCCTTCGATGGAGGCGAATCGTTCGGCGGCGTCGAGTAGACCTTCGGGATTTCCGACGGCCTGGGCCCCTAAGTTCCTGAGACGCACAAGGTATCCCTGTTCGATCACTTCACGGATCTTGCGGATGGTATACAGGCGCTCCTCGAGTTGGGTCATTCCGGCCCCTGTGGCGATCTCTCGGCGCAATGCCTCGTTCTGACCCTCCAAAAATCCGTTGGCGTGGTCCATATATTGAACAGCCGCCTCATCCAGTCTGGCTCTTTCCTCCGAAATAGCCGTATTGCTCCTTTCCATGAGGTCCGTCAGGGATTCACACTCGGATTTCTGGGTTTCCATCCCCTCTACCGCCCCTTCCAGGGTGGTCAGCAGATCACTCCGGGCAGCCAGTTCCCGCGCCTCTTGAAGCACTCCCCCAAGTTCTTCGAGGCGAAGCCTTCCCACCGCTAGATATCCCACGTCTTCGGTCAAGGCGTATTCCGCCATATTGCTTTGAAAATCGAGGGAAAGACGCTCGATGCGGTTGGCTAAACCCACTTGAGGCAGGAACTGGTCCGAAAGCATCCCGAAGGCGTATCCTACTCGATTCATGTTCCAGATGGCCACCGTTCCCAATCCCAGTAAGAAGAGCAACACCAGGATGAATCCCGAATAGACTTTCGTGCTGAGTTTCATGCTGTTCTCCATCTGTCGTACAATCCAGGCGCCTTCATCGGATACCGAGTCGCCCTTCCCCGGCCGAAGTGCATGCCTTCGCACTTGGCGCCGGCGGTCATTTGGTTGTCCGGTGTGATTTTTATATCGGAGCTTCAGGCGTGAACTTGATGGAATTCTCGCACCCGGGGCCATGCCCCGGCCCTTTCGGGAGCGGAACTTTGACAGGCTCCAAAGATGTGTTGCGGAAGACGGGGTCCCGGGAGTCTTCGTCCCGCGGGAACGGCCGGGATTCAGGAAGAGCAAAGGCGGAACCGCACCTCCGTGAACACAACCGGAAACCTCGGGAAGTGCTCCTGAAACGAGAAGGGAAGGAGCAAACCTTCCCTTCGTTGCTTGATGCGGTTCTTTGCGCCCGGTCAGGCGTGGGTATGATCGTGCACGGCTGCGGAGTGGCCGAAGTGATCGTGATCGTGCGTCCCGTGTTCGCCCGCGTGATCGTGGCCATGCTCGTGAACGTCACCCTCATGCACATGCTCATGCATGTGTTCGTGAACGTGCTCATGAACATGCACATGCCGGTGCTCGTGAGCATGCCGGCTGTCGTCGTGGGAATGCTCATGACTATGCACATGATCATGTTCGTGAGCATGCAGATGCGTATGCTCGTGTTTCCCAATCATGCCGTTTCTCCTTTCATAGAATGATTAAACCCTTCATGGGTTTCCTGTATATAAATTAGCACCGCCGGCCCGGCGCGTCAATCCGACTGATAAACCGTTGAAGACGGCGTCGTCCCCAGGACTGCTGAAGATACCATGGCGTGCAAGGCGCGGAATCCTCGAAAATAAAGGAGAACCGTGTCCAGGAGAAAGCAACTATGCGCCGCCACGCTCGGGACCTGTCCGGCGGTGGTATTTTCGTCTAAACGATGGGACGGATCCCGGCGGCCGAGACGCTGTAGCGGTCCGTTGAAACACCGTACAGCGGGCGGGCCGGTGCAAAACGATGAGATGCAAGCCGCGCGAATCCTGAGGAATGAGGCGTACAACCAGTACGCCGCAATGACGAAGGGGTAAGCGTCACGCCAAAGGCGAGAACGCAGATCGCGTTTTTCAACAGCCTGATAGGTCGATTCGCTTCGGAAAAGCATTGATAGACCGCCTTCCTTGAACTATTCTGATTTCGAATTCTTTCGTGAAATCCCGGATCTCATCGAGCGTCCGAACCCATAGTGTCCATGGAACCTCGTCTCCTTGGATTCTGTTGCGGAATCGCCGCTTCGTGGCCGCGAACCCTGCCGGCCGACTGGGCAAAGCCCGTTTTTCGGCGGCCTGACAACGGACCCCGCAATAAAGAGTAGATCACTCACAGCGTATGATCTTCGAAAACGAACTCATCATGCTTCTTCTGGGACTCGGAGTGCTGGCGTTTCACCTGAGAAACCGATCCGCATTCAATCGCATAATTCATGCTCCGCTGCTTTCGGCTTCCTTATATCTGCTCGTGGCTGCATGGTGTTTTACGGTTCTGGAGGGTTTTTTCTGGCATGACTTGCTCAACCTGCTGGAACATGCCTGTTACGCAGCCAGTTCGCTCCTCCTCACACTGTGGGTATGGAAGCGGCTCCAGCGAGCCGACGGGGAACGGTAATGCATCCGGTGGCCATCTTCGATGTTCTGTTCCTCTCAAGCGTCCTGGCGGCCTTGGCGCTTCTCTTTCGCGGATGGGGAAGGACGCCTTTCCATGACTCCCGCTTCGTACTCTGCGGGCTCTTGATCACTTCAATGCTCTACGCCGTTTGTTTGACGCTGGAGTGGACCGGCATTACGGATGCCTTCGATACCGTCGAAGATCTTTTGGGAGCCTTGCTTCCCATGTGGTGGGCGTTCTTCCTGTACAGTCTGCTCCAGGAGTCGGCCTCCCGAGAGTTGAGAAACAGGGAAATGGAACTCCGGGACAGCAGGCGTCGCCTCTCCACCCTGTTAAACAACTTGCCCGGCATGGCCTACCGTTGCCGCAACGACCGAAACTGGACCATGGAGTTCGTGAGCATCGGCGCTCTGGAACTCACCGGTTATGAACCGGCGCAACTGGTGGACAATCAGGCCATTGCGTATGCTTCTCTCATTCTTTCCGAGGACCGGGAAAGGGTTTGGCAAACGGTGCAAACCGCTCTGCAGGAACGCAGGCCGTTTCAGATGAACTACGGAATTTCCGCGGCTTCGGGAGAAGAGAAATGGGTCTGGGAACAAGGAATGGGGATTTACTCCGAGCACGGCGAAGTAATCGCTCTGGAAGGATTTATCACGGACATCACGGAGCAACGGAGGGCGGAAGAGACCATTCTCCGGTCGGAGCGGCGCTTGGCGGACATCATCGATTTTCTGCCCGATCCCACCTTTGTGGTAAGTCGTCAGGGAGAAGTGATCATTTGGAATCGCGCCATGGAGGAGTTAACCGGTATCAAGGCGTCCCACATAAAGGGCAAGAGCGGATACGAGTATGCCTTCCCCTTCTGGAAAGAGCGAAAGCCCGTTCTGGCGGACCTGGCCATGGATTGGGACGAGGCCGCGGCCCGTACCTATCCTTTTGTTCACCGCGAGAACCACACGCTGCTCACGGAAGTCCGGGTCCCCGGTATCCGTCCGGAAGGAATTTACTTGTGGGCCAAAGCGGCGGCGTTGTGTGATCCGGACGGCAGCATCGTGGGAGCCGTGGAATCCATACGGGACATCACCAAGCGGAAGGAACTGGAACAGGCTTTGCAAGACGCGGTGGAACGATATGAGATTCTCTTCGATAACCTGCCCGTGGGCGTCGTGGCCATGGACTCGAACCTCCGTATTACACGTATGAACACCGAAGGATCGCGCATGACCGGGTACGAATGTGAGGAAGCCGTTGGAAAACCCTGTTATGAGGTGCTTCACGGACAATTGTGCCACACGTCGTGCCCTATCCGAAACGCCCTGAAACATCCTCACTCCCGGAGTTCCGTGGAAAGCGAAATCACCCGCAGGGACGGCGCCCGGATACCCGTTCGAATCAATGCGGGACGCCTGTACACGTCGGGGGGCGAACTCTCGGGCGGAGTGGAAGTGTTCCAGGACATAAGCGAACTCAAGAACCTGGAAGCGGAGCGCGCCAATATCATTTCCATGTTCGCGCATGACATGAAGTCCCCCCTGGTCGGCATTCATGGATTCGCCGCTCACTTGCTGTCCCGCTCCAGCGACCTTCCTCAGGAGAAATTGACCCGATTCCTGGAAGTTATCGGAAGGGAATCGAGTCGCCTCGAATCCCTGGTAAACGACTTCCTGGACTTCTCACGCCTGGAAACGGGAGGTCTCAAGCTCCGTTTCGACGATACGGAGGTGGGCAAAGAGATACAGGACATCCTGGAGCTTTTCGAACATCGGTTTCAACAGGCTTCCATCCGCGTGGTGGAAAAAGGTTTGGACGCATTACCCATCATTCAGGCGGACGCAACCCGGCTCCGACGGGTATTCACCAACCTCCTGGAAAACGCCTTGAAGTACTCGGAAGCGGGCGCCACCGTGACGGTGGAAGGCAGGGAAACTCCGCACGAGGTGATTGTGTTGTTTTCGGACCAGGGCTTGGGCATCCGCCCAGAGGAATTGCCCCATATATTCAACATGTTTTACCGGGGTAGAACTCCAGGCAAACGGGAGGGGCACGGTTTGGGTCTTGCCGGTGTGGACGCCATCGTGAAAGGGCACGGAGGACGGGTTCTCGTATGCAGCACCCCGGGCGTCGGCTCCACCTTTATGGTGGGTCTGCCCAAAGAACAGCACGGTGAGTAGACGCCGCACCCAGCCCCGTCCGAGACCGCCGGCCTTCATGCCGGATCCTTTTTTTCAAGGAGGTTCGCAATCATGCTGAAATGGCTCCTATTCATCGTTTTCACGATCTTCTTTCACGCCGTCCCGTGCAACGCGGCCCCTCCCATCCCGTGGTGGTTCTCCCCCACCTTGGGATTCCTGGATCTGCACGCAGCCTACGACATGGAGCACTATCCGCGCGCCGACGTGGAGAGGCAGGAAGGGGACCTCAAGCTGTTTCGCCACCGTGGATTCCTAAACGTTCCGCTGTCCCAATCCCCCGACCACGAATGGTCCATCAGCGCGTCGGCGGGCCTGGAGGATACGAGTACCACCGCCGTCCTGCCGGATACCCTGGAGCCTTTTCCCGGCTCCCTGTGGAACCTGCGGGCAGGTTCCACGTACCGTCATCGGCTGGACAATGCCTGGATCGCCGGAGGGGCCGTTTCCGTGGGTTCTCCCAGCGACAAACCGTTCCATGGATTCGATGAGACGGAACTTCAGGCCTCCCTTTTTCTTCGGACACCCCATAAGCAGGACAATGCTTGGCTGTTCCTGATCCATTTTTCCAACAACCGGGAATTCTTGAACTACGTCCCTCTTCCGGGCATCGGATATTCGTTTCGGCCTTCCCGGGACTTTCACGCCATGGTGGGGGTTCCTTTCGCATGGATTCAATACGCGCCGTTTGAGAACGTCGTCCTGAACGCATCCTACTTTCCCTTGCGACACGTAAATACCCGCCTGAATGTTCGCATACTCCCCAAGACCTGGATTTTCGGAGGCTTCCAATGGACCGGAAACAGGTATCTGAGGGCGGACCGGAAGGATACGGACCATCGCCTGTTCTATTACGAGAAGCGGGCGGAAGGAGGTTTCCGCCTGGACCTGGCCGAGAGGGTGCAACTGTTCCTCTCCGGCGGATACGCCTTTGACCGGTTCTACTTCGAGGGCAAGGATTACGGCGACCGGGGACGAAATCGGTTGGACATAAACAACGGACCGTTTGCCGCACTCCGCGTCAACGTCGCTTTCTGAAACACCGGCGCCCGGAGGCCGTCATGGATCCGTTGTCCGTGCAAGATAGCGTGTCCGCACAACCTCGTTTCGGAATACGATTTCTATTCCATGTTTAGGCTTGGACAAGATCGGCCTTAATAACTACACTATTAAATAGAAGAACATCCCATAAGCCGACGGAATCAGGCATCGTTGGAAACCGAATGCGTAAGGCGGGGGTCGCGCATGCGGATTCGATGCAGAAGGGGACCATCATGGGAACGAGCATGTGGAAAGCCATGGCCGTGGGGATGCTGGTCCCGGCGCTCTTGTTCGCCCTTGCGGGAAACGCCGCCGCGGATACACGGGGAATCCGGGTAACGTACCGGGCGCCGGCGGGCGGGTATCAGGGACTGACGGGAGAAGTTCGGCTGTACGAACAGTCTCATGCGGTGCTCATCGGCATCGACAGGTATCAGGATGAGGATATAACCCGGCTTTCAGGCGCCGTACGCGACGCCAAAGACGTCGCCGCGGCCTTGGAGAAGCACGGTTTCAAGACGACTCTGCTCCTGGACCAGGCCGCCACGCGGGAAGCCATCACCCGCCTGCTGGGAGATGTTCTGCCCGAAACCGTGGGGAAGGGGGACCGTGTTCTGATCTACTATGCAGGACACGGGGTATCCCGCGGCCAGGGGGACCAGGCCATGGGATACATCCTTCCCGTGGACGCCCGCAGAGATTACGTGCGATCCACGGGTATTTCCATGAACACCCTGGTCAGTTGGTTCGCCGAGTATCCCAGCAAACACGTACTGTTCGTCGCGGACAGCTGTTATTCCGGTTTGGCCCTTTCCACCCGCGCCGTGGGTCTTCCCAAGACGCTCAAGGACTACCTGCTCCAGGTGACCGGCAAACCCGTGCGATTGGTCATGACGGCCGGCGGCGCCGGGGAAGTGGCCCGGGAGTGGAAGGGAAACGGATTGTTCACGCACTTCTTTCTCCGAGCCTTGCAGGGTGAGGCCGATGCCAACCGGGACGGCATCCTGACGTCGGATGAGCTGTCCGCATACCTTCGGCCGCAGGTATCCATGACGGCCATGACCCAGTGGAGGGCTTCCCAAACACCGCAGATGGGACGAGACGGCGAGGGGGAATTCGTCTTCCTGATCGGTGACGTCCTCGCCCCGGAAACCACCGAATCCGAGGATATCGAGCGGCAACGGGCCGAGTTGGATCGTCAAAAAGTGGAACTGGAACGGCAACGTCTCGAGTTGGATCGACTCAAAGCGGAACAGGAGAGCCTGCGAGCCAAAGCGGAACTGGAAAGGCAGAAGCTGGATCTGGAAAAACAGCGCCGGCAGTTGGACGAAGAACGCCGGAAGCTGGAAGAAGCCGCCGCGGAAAAAAAGAAGACCTCGCTCCAGAAGGTGGACGCCAAGGCAGCCCCGCGGATTCCGGATTGCGCAACGGGGGGTGAATGCAACGATCTGGCACATAAGTATTACAGCGGCGACGGAGTGCCGCAGAACTATCAAACGGCCCTGGCTCTGTACCGCCGCGCCTCGGACTTGGGCAATGCCCTGGGATCGACGAATCTGGGATGGATGTACGAAAAGGGCTACGGGGTAACCCAAGACTTCGCCCAGGCCGCCGTGTTTTACCGCAAGGGGTGTGAGCAGGGCAACGCCGTGGGGTGCGCCAACCTGGGATACATGTATGAACAGGGTTATGGAGTGCGACTCGACTACGGCCAAGCCTTTCAGCTCTACAAAAAGGCGTGTGACTTGGGGGACGGGCGGGGATGCAACAACCTGGGATGGCTGTACCAGAACGGCTACGGCGTCTCCCAGGACTACACTCGGGCGGCCGATCTCTATCGCAAGGCCTGCGATATGGACAACGCCCTCGGATGCGCCAACTATGGCTGGCTTCTCGAGCAAGGGTACGGCGTAGTCCGGGACTATTCTCAGTCCGCCCGATATTACCGCAAAGCATGCGACCTGGGTAACGCCGTGGGATGCGCCAACCTGGGATGGATGTATGAAAAAGGATACGGGGTCAAATTGGACAACACACAGTCCGCTCAGTTTTATCGGAAAGGATGCGACCTCGGAAACGCACGGGGGTGCAACAACCTGGGATGGCTGTACCAAAACGGAACCGGAGTCCCGCGGGATGTCGGAAAGGCGCTGGAGTTGTATCGGGAAGCCTGCGACGCCGACTACGGTCTGGGATGCGCCAACCTGGGATGGCTGTTTGAAAAGGGAATGGGCGCGCAGGTGGATTATGCCCAAGCCGCGGGTTCCTACCGCAAAGCATGCGATTTGGGCAACGGCGTGGGATGCAACAACCTGGGATGGTTGTACCAAAACGGCTACGGAGTACCCCAGAATTATGCGCAGGCCGTCGACCTGTACCGGAAGGCGTGCGACCTTCAGAACGGATTGGGCTGCACCAATCTGGGGTGGATGTATGAACAGGGATACGGAGTGAGTCCGGATTACTACCAGGCTTCTCAGTATTATCGCAGAGGCTGTGACCTGGGCGAAGCCATCGCGTGCTCCAACATCGGGTACATGTTCGAACAGGGATACGGCGTCCAGAGGGATTACATGCAGGCTTCTCAGTTCTACCGGAAAGCCTGCGACTCCGGGGACGCCCGGGGATGCAACAATCTCGGGTGGCTGTACCAGAACGGGAACGGTGTTCCCAAAGATCTGGTGCGGGCGGCGGACTTGTATCGCGCGGCGTGTGACGCGGCGTATGCCTTGGGATGCAACAATTTGGGCTGGATGTACATGTATGGAAACGGCGTGGCCAAGGACATGCCCGGAGCCGTGAATCTCTTCCGGAAAGCCTGCGAGGGAGGGAATCCCAACGGATGCGGAAGCCTGGGATACGCTTACTATTACGGGTACGGCGTAACGCGGAACGTAAATCTGGGAATCGAGTATCTCCGCCGGGGATGCACCATGGGCAACACGTGGAGCTGCGATCAGTTGAAACAGGCCGGGGCTCTCAAATAGGAGGGAGGGGCCGGAGTAAAAGCCCGTGCGGCGTTCTCCCTTTCACAGGACCTGTCGGCATGCTCCGGGATTTCCGGTGAGTGGATCAGGAATCCTCCAGCGTGCGACGGATGGAAGCGGGCAGGTCCGGGAAGAACTGCAATCCCGTTCTTTTTCGAATCTCGGCCACGGGGACTACGTGACGGTCGATGGGGTTGTCCGGAGGGGTCTTCTGGTCAAATATGAATCCGGCCACCCTCAAGGACGCCAAGTCCTTTTCCGGCTGAACGGCCACGATCTTCCAGAAACCGGAGGGTACTTCGTGAGGAGCGTCCAAGCCGGGAAGCCGTTCCATTTCGCGCTCATACAAGGGACCCGCCAGCACATACACCACCGCGCCCCCACGCACCATGTCCCTTTCCTGTTCCTCGAGCCGCAGCCAGGGTCCGTTCTTGAGATTCAGGTCCATGGGAACCACGTTGGACATGTACCATGCCTCGGGACTTCCCTTGAAGGATTCGGGCGGCGCCAGGCGTCCCCGGTCCAAGCCCAGAAGGGTCTGGGCTCCCTGGTAGTCCCCGGGTTTGAGAGACACCGCCCCATCCAGCCACGGATCTTCCGCCCATCGTGAGACGGGGCTGTGGCCCCCGGCGCCCGTCACCTCATCCAGACGATATGCGACCCAGTCCGCAAACCGCGTATGGCGATTGTAGGACAAGGCATACGTATCCCGAATCAGAAGATCATGGGTCGATGCGGCGCTTTGAGGCATCCCATGCAGAAAGTGCTTGCAGACGATCCTCAAGGGTTCCCCCGCCGCACACACGCCGATCGCTGCGGCCAAAATCCATACCGACATCAGGAATCCCGCCGATGTCTTCATCTCGAACCTCCCTGCAGATCGGAAACCACCCGACACGAATGTCAATATCCGGCGTTTTCAACCTACCCCATCCAAACACGGCGGATTCGCCCATGGTTCCCTTGGACGCCGCAAGCCGCGTGTTCCTCCCATCGGGTCTGCCGGGAAACCGGCTTCCTCGCCCCGGGGACCTCCGCAAATCGCCGTCGCCCGGGCGAGGAAGCCGGGGTCCGGTGGGCGCCGCACCCATGTCCCTCATGGAAATCACCCATGCGGGAGCGATCCTGTCATGACGGAGTCAAACGTCTCCGCTTCTCCGGACGAGTGCGCGGGCTTCAGCCTTTCGAATCCGCTCCTCCTGTTCCGCCTTTCTCTGCCGGGCGCCTTTCAGCTTTTCGAGAATCTCCTTGAAATCCGCCGGCTTGTTTAAGTAATCATACGCCCCCAGCTTCATTCCCTCCACCGCCGTATCCACGGCTCCATGTCCCGTGAGGAGCATGACTTCGACCAGGGGATGCCTGCGTTTGATCTCGCGCAGGGTCTCGATGCCGTCCATGCCCGGCATCTTGATGTCCAGTATGACCACGTCGTAGTCCTTCTTCTCCAGCGCCTCGAGACACTCCTGACCGCTGTAGACCCCGTCCACGTGTTCACCTGCGTCCTTGAGACGCAGAGAAAACATCTCCACGAAATCCTTTTCATCGTCCACGACCAACACTTCAACGGGAATCTTGACCATGGCCTGTCCTCCGTTCATTTGAATCCGGTGCGGGTTCGAAGTCCGCTTCCGTTTCCATGGAACCCGCGAACCTTTTCCGTCTGGGCAAGGTAACCCAAAAACTCGCTCCTCGGCCCAGTTGACTTTCAACCTCAATGGTTCCACCCAACTTCACCGTGATACTCCGGCTGATGGAGAGCCCCAAACCCGTACCTTGGCCGGGGGGTTTGGTGGTGAAGAAGGGCTCGAAGATTTTCTCCAAATGCTCCCGGGGAATGCCGTGTCCATGATCCGTTACGCGCAGCACGGCCTTGTCGGCGTCTCCTTCCACGCGGATGCGCACTTTCCCTCCTTTTGCCGAAGCCTGCACGGCATTGTTCACCAGGTTGAACAGGACCTGTCGCAACTGGTTGGGATCACTCCAGACCGTAAGATCGTCCGTCCGGTATTCCCGGATCAACTCCAACCCCTTGTAGGACGCCTCCCGTTCCACGAGTTGAATCACTTCGTCCACGAGGTTCCCGAGATTCACCTCCCGGAGAATGCCGTCGCCCCTCCGAACAAACCCGAGCAACTGGTGGGTGATCTTCTTGGCCCGCTCGACGCTCGCTTCGATTTTCCCCAACGCCAGTTCGAAGTCCTCTCTGCGAGGAATATTCGCCAGTTCCTCCTTCTCCAACAGACTCTTCATCCAACCCGCCGACTCACGAATAATGGACAGGGGATTGTTGATCTCGTGGGCGATGCCCGCAGCCAAGGTCCCCAGGGAGGCCAGCCGTTCCGTGACGATCATCTGTTGCTCCATCTGAGCCCGGAACTCCGCCTCCGCCTTCTTCTCCCTGTCCCGAACGATCTTCTCGTGCGCCTGGCGAATCTTGCTGTAAAGATGTTCGAATTCCACGGGCTTGGACAGGTAGTCGAAGGCCCCCAGTTTGATGCCGTCCACTCCGTCCTGGGCGCTCGCATGCCCGGTAAGCAGGATCACTTCCATTCCCGGCCGCGTTTCCTTGATCTGCTTCAAGGCTTCCAACCCGTTCATGACCGGCATCTTCACGTCCATCACGATCACGTCCACCGGATCTTGGGACAGGATGGAAAGCGCCTCTCGTCCGTTGGAGGCATCCTTAATCTGCATGCCCCGACGGGAGAGCCGCTTGGCCAGGGGCGCCCGGAATCCTTCTTCGTCATCCACGAGAAGGACCCGGATGGATTCCACGCCGCCCTGTTCCCTCATACCATCACCTCAAACAAGCCCCAGGATATGCCACCACAACGCAGCCACCAGGATCAACACAGCCAGAAGAATGGGCGTTGCCAGCAAGCCGGCCCGGGTCAGATCCGATGACTTGAAATACCGGTAGCTGTAAGCGATGGCGTTGGGAGGGCATCCGATGACCAGCAAGAGGGCAAAGGAGGTGGCCATTCCCAGGCACAGAGCCATCACTCTCGGATCCACGCCTTCCAGTTGAGCCAGGGGAATAACGATGGGCAGAATCAAGGCCGCGGCGGCTACATTGGCCATGGCGTTGGTCACCAGGGCGCCGAACACGCCCACTCCCGCGAACAACAGGAACCAACCTCCGCCTTTCACATACGGAAAGAAGAGATTTGCAAAGTAGTCCGCCGCTCCCGAATATCCCATGGCGAGACCCAAAGAGATGCCTCCGCCGAAAATGAAGAGGGCGGTCCCCCACTCCAGGTGCGTGTGGATGTCTTCCCATTTGAGCACCCCGATCAACACCAGGGCGCCTACTCCCAACATGCCGGTGACGGAATAGTCCAAACCGTGGAAGGCCTTGGACAACCACAGAAGGAACACGACGAGCGCCACCAGCAACGTCATCCGTTCCTGCCGGCTGAAGGGGCCCAGATCCTCGTCGAATTTGGGTAGTTTAATATTGGGATCCGGCCTGAATACCAAGTATACCACGAGCACCGCTATGGGGACCGTTAAAATCGCCGCCGGCATGGCGAAGATGATCCAGTCCAGAAAGTCGATTTCCATGCCGGTGAATTCCTTGAGAAAAGCCGCCGCCACCATGTTCCGGCCCCCGCCCACCAGGGTGCCCATGCCGCCGGCCGAACAGGCGAACGGCAGGGAGAGCATCATGAACTTGGCCGTATTGGTGTGAGGCTGGATGCCTGCGGCCCGCATGAGAGGAATCATGGTGACGATGCCGATGGCCGTGGCCGCGGCGTCATGCATCACCGAGGATGCGATGCCCAACCCCATGGCGATGATGAAGGTGAACCGGGTTACGCTGTCTCCGGCCTTCCGGACGATGAAATACCCCATTCGCTTGGTGATGCCCACCTTGTCCAGGGCAATGGCAAAGATGAGACAGGTCATCACGAATACCACCACGGGATGCATGTACGGAGCCCAGGCGTCCTTGACGTCCGTAATCCCCATGATCACCAGGAATACGCCGATACAGACGGCCGTGATTTCCAGAGGTATGGCTTCGGTAATGAACAGAAAAACGAGAACCACCAGCACCGCCAGAAACCGTTTGGCCTTGGGAGACAACCCGTCCACGTACTCCACGCGGGCCCCCGGAATATCCAGCGATGCGAGTTGGGATTTCACATAGTCCGCTGAAGCGGCGGGACCGGACCGGTCTTTCACTTGGAGGACATAGCCCTTGCCCATCTGTTCGTTCTTGGGCGCCAGATTGAATTCTTCACTGAGGTGTTGAAAGAGACGCTGCTCCTCGTCACCGAGAACTCGGAACTTGCTCCCTTCGGGTCGAGGCAGGAGCAACACCACCAATCCCAGAGCGAGCGCGATGCAGAGCTGAACGATGCTTTTACTTGCGAAACTTTTCACAGACATGATCATTCCTCCATGCCCCGGTTATCGTGACCGTACGCCTTTCCAAGATTCACTGGGTGCTTTTTTTCTTGTGTGCTTCCCGAATTTTGGTCAGAAGATCGGTCAAATCGCAGGGCTTGGTCAGATAGTCGTAAGCCCCGAACAAAATCCCTTCCCTGGCGGCTTTCTCGGAACCGTGTCCCGTGAGCATGATCACGGCCAGTTCAGGAACCATCTTTTTCAAAATCTTGAGCACTTCGATGCCGTCCATATCCTCCATCTTGAGATCCAGGACCGCCACATCGAAATCCTGCCTGCGCACGGCCTGAATGGCTTCGGAACCGCTCAAGGCAGTGGTCACCTCGATTTTGCGTCGGGCTATCCTTTTGGAAAGCACGTGCACATACGCCTCTTCATCGTCCACCAAAAGAAGCCGGATCGGTTGAGCCTCTGCGGCATCCCGTGCAGACATGGAATCCTCACTAAATCCTGCGAAGGGTAATTTCCTTCATCTGAGCTTCAATGATTTTTTCCTCGTGTCGCCGTTTCTTGGCCACGGCCTCCTGAACCTTGGAAAGAAGTTGATCCATATCGCACGGTTTCATCAAGTAATCGAAGGCTCCCAGTTTCATCCCTTCGATGGCGCTTTCCACGGTCGCATGCCCGGTAAGCATGATCACTTCCAGCAACGGATAGGCCGTTTTCATCTCTCTCAACGCTTCGATGCCGTCCATCCCCGGCATCTTGACATCCAGGATAACCACATCGATATCCGTCAGACGTTTCAACAGGCCCAATGCTTCCGGTCCGCTGAAAGCGCTCACCACTTCGAATCCCCTGCGGACCAGACGCTTGGTCATGGTCTCCACGAAAGGAGCCTCGTCATCCACCAACATCAATTTCGTTGCCGCCATCTTTATCGCTCCTTGCTTTGTTTTCCATCCGTGTCCCGCCGAGCCTTTCTATGGCCGGCCGTCAGGGTTGCCCTCCCGTAATGCTCTCCTCCCGTCTCTTGGGGAACGGGACAACTCCGGAGGTCGTCTTCGACGGAGCCTCCCGCATTTCGGGAAACGTGTCTCCGGGCAGACTCCCGGCATCCTGGGTGGCACTCTTGGCAAGGGGCAGCCTCACATGAAAGACCGTGCCGATACCCACGGCGCTGTTCACGCTGATCTCGCCACCCAGTTTGTGAATGATTCCATAGCAGATGGACAGTCCCAATCCCGTCCCCTTGCCTACGGGCTTGGTGGTGAAGAAAGGATCGAATATCCGGGGCAGATTGGCCTCCGGGATACCTCCCCCCGTATCCGACACATCCACGACTACGGCGCGGTCTTCCAACCGGGTGACGAACCCCAGGGTACCTCCTTCCTTATCCATGGCATCGATGGAGTTGTTCACCAAATTCAACAAAACCTGCTGTATCTCGGACGGCGCCACCTGAATCAACGGAAGATCGGGCGCAAGGTTCATTTCGATACGAACATTGCTGTACTTGGCTCTCTGTCGCGACAGATTCACCACTTCCTCGATCAGTTCATTCAGCTGTACTTCCTTGATCTGCGGATCCGTTTTCCGGGCAAAACTCAACAGCTTGTACGTAATGTCCTTGCACCGCTGGCCCTGAACCCGTATTTGATCCAAGGAGGTCTTCACCTCCTTCAAATTCTCGCTTTCTCGAAACTCTTCCTCTTCCAGGAGGTCGCCGATCCAACCCGCCTCTTCCACCATGATGGCCACCGGATTGTTGATCTCGTGGGCGATACCCGCGGCCAATTCGCCCAGGGAGGCCAGCTTTCCCGCCTCTATGACCTGCTCATTCATCATTTCCTTTTCGCGCTCCGTGACGATGATGTGATTCACCATTCGGTTGGACAGAATGAACGCCGTGGTCATAACCGTCGCCGCGCCGATCAGAAATATGGCCAGGGCCAGCTGCCTGGTATGATACAAATCCGACAGCAAATCCGCCTCATATTGCTGGTAGATCAACAGCCAGCTTCCCTCCTTGAGGGTGGTCACCACCGAAATAATTTTCTTTCCGACCTTGTCGGCGCCTTCGAACACATCCACTCGATTGCGGCCCAGCGGCTCAGTCAGAAAATCCAGGGTGAATTCGAGGGAATTTCCGCGCGACGTTTGACGGTGTGTCTGAAATTCTCCTCTTCGGTTCAATATGAACGCCTGGCCGGTCCTTCCCACATGGATGTTCTCCACCAGTGAATTGAAGGTCATGAAATCGATGGTGGCTCTTAAAATCCATTCCTCGCCGTTACGGGATTTCTTCACCGCCACGATGAAGTGCGGCAGGCCGCGCATTCCCAAGAACACGTCGCTGATGTACGAATCGCTCTGCATGGCCTGCTTGAACCATTCGGCCTCGGAGTACACGACCCGGGCCAGTCTGAAAGGACCGGCATACGCCACCTGAAATCCGTCCTGACGAACCACGCCAAGATCCACAAAAGTACCCTCGTGCTCCTCACGAAGATCCTCCAACCGTTGCTGGAGAAACGCCTCGTCGGATAACTCTTCGTAGGAACACACCCGGGCCAATACCTTGATGTCCGCCAGCTTTTCCGTAAGAAAGCTGTCGATCTGAAGCTTGTGCTTCAGCACCAGGGTTTCCAAATGATCCACGTATTTGTCGTAGTAGGACTTCTGGAAATTGTACAGCGCGACTACGCCTATAGCGATAAGAGGCGCCAGAGAAACACAAATGATGATGAACGCCATATTGGTCTTCAGTAACCGATAATAGGACGCATCGTGGTGCTTCTTGGAAATCATTCCGGTTGTCCCGTTCGGACCGATCGTCTCGTTCAGAGCTTTCTCATTCCAGGAGTCCGCCGATGGAAACGCAGGAAATCATGCCGTCGATTTCGCCCGATATCGATGATGCAGCACGGAAGCCAGCGTCTCCTTCAAGTGCTCCATGTTGCCGCTCTTTTCCACGAATGCGGCAACCCGCTTCAAGGACGGATGAAGGGTATCTTCTCTGGAAAGGCTGTGGATCACGATGGGCAGTCCCGGTTTCCGCATCCCCAATGTTTCCACGACTTCCAGTGCGCCTCCGTAAGGAATCTCCGGGTCCAGGATCACCAGAGCCGGGGGATCACTACTTTCCACCGCCTCCAGCACCTCCCGATCATCCCTGGCTACACGCACCCGATACCCCTCAGCCATCAGCTCGCGTTTCATGAACTCACGAACATTCCGATTTCGATCCGCGATGAGAATGAAGAACCTCTCCGACACCGGAAACGCTCCTTGCCCCGTTTACGGTTCTTTCAGGCAAGGAACATGCCAGTGGCAGGCAAGTCCGGTACAAAGGTAACCTCTTGACTCTTTTTGCTATTCCGGGTTCTTCAGGAACCCTGAAAGCACACATTCTCCCGGCTGCGCGCCGTCTTTTTTTACAACCTGTAAAACACCGGCCGTAAATCGCCTCCCATGTTCCGCCTTCGGGCCGGCTTTCATGCTCCGGGGAACTCCGCCGATGACCGTAAAGTCATCGTCCGGGGAAATCGTCCCGGAGGCGCATCACCCCCCGGGAAGCTCCATGTCCAAAAGACCGGCGGTCACCGACTCAATCGCACCTCACAGAAGCTTCCAGTGTCAAGCGGTACTTTTCGATTTTCGATTGCAGGGTTGGACGGGAAATACCCAGAATTTTGGCCGCCCGCGTTCGATTTCCGCCGGTAAGTTCCAGGGCTTCGCGGACCAGGGTACTCCCGAAATAATCCATGACGGTATCGAAATCCGCCCTGCCGCTCTCTAAAACCAGGCGTCGTCGAACCCACTTGCGGACCATACGATCCACAGTCTCGTCGTCGGCATCCTCCAGGATCTCGGCCCCATCGGGTCCGGGCAGTATGTCCTCCGGGCGAATGGGACAGCCCCGGCTGAAAATCAAGGCCTTCTGGAGCGTGTTGGCCAATTCCCGCACATTGCCCGGCCATGGGAGGGTCCCCAGAACGGCTTTCGTCTCTTCGGCCAGCCCGGGATTCTCGATTTCCATATCTCGAGAGGACTTCGCCAGAAAATACTCGGCAAGGTCCTGAATATCCTCCGCGCGCTCTCTCAGCGGAGGCAGGCGGATGGTGACCACCTTCAAACGATAGTACAGATCCTCACGAAAACGCCCCTGGGCAATGGCTCCTTCCAGGTCCGTCTTGGTAGCCGCGATGATGCGCACATCCACCGGAATGAGTTCGCCGCGTCCTCCAAGCCTTTCGATGTTCCGTTCCTGCAAGAGCCGCAATACCTTGGCCTGTATGCTCAGAGGCATGTCCCCGATTTCATCCAAAAACACCGTTCCCCTTTGAGCCCGTTCGATCTTGCCGATATGACGGCTTAACGCGCCCGTAAACGCCCCCTTTTCATAGCCGAACAACTCGCTTTCCAGAAGCGTTTCGGGAATGGCCACGCAATTGATCGTAATGAACGGTTTATCGGAACGCTGGCTGTACTTATATATGGCCCGGGCCACCAGTTCCTTCCCCGTTCCGGATTCCCCTCGGATCAACACGTTGGCGTCCGTGGCGGCCGCCCGGCCTATGGACTTGTAGACCTCCTGCATGCATCTGCTGCCCCCGATAAGACCGTCGACCAGCCCGGGATCCGGCGCCAGGTCGGTTTCGGCTCGGGACCGCCTCAAGCGGGCCGCTTCCAGGGCTTCCTTGATCAGGGAGAGGATGTCCGGAATGTCGAAGGGTTTGACCACATAGTCAAAGGCCCCCATTTTGGTTGCCTGGATAGCCGTATCCGTAGTCCCATACGCCGTCATGATGATCACCGGGAGTTTGGGGTCCCACTGGTGGATGACGTCGAAAGTCTCCAAACCGGTCATGCCCGGCAGGCGCACATCCAGAATGACCAAGTCCGGGTTCTCCTCGCGGATCATGGCCAGAGCCGTTTCCCCGCTGGAGGCGGCGTATACGGCGTGTTCCTCCCAGGTCAACAGTTTGGAGAAGCTTTTCCGTAATTGAGCATCATCGTCGACAATGAGAATCTTCGCCAATTCGGACGCTCCCATAGGATATAGGCGCCCCCTGAAAGGGCATCCGGTTCCATCCAATCACGGGCGCCGCAGCACGATGCAGAACACGGCCCCTTTTCCCTCTTCGGACCGGACGCTCAAAGCGCCTCCATGTCCCTCCACGATACGGCAGGCAATACTCAATCCCAGGCCCGTGCCTTCCTCTTTGGTGCTGAAAAAGGGCTGAAACACTTTCTCCTGGATCGACTTCGGAATCCCCGGACCCGTGTCCGCCACGCGTATCATCACCACCCGTTCACCGGATTCATCGATCCGTTCTTCCTCCTCGACGTCAATGGAACCGCCCTCCTGCATCGCTTCACAGGCATTGAGCAGCAGATTCACCAAGGCTTCCTTGAGCTGTTCCGGATCCAGCCAAACATGGGGCAAACGCCCAGCCCTCTTGACCTCCACACGGACACCGTACGAATCGAATCGGTGGCGCAATAACTGCACCGCCACATCCACTACATCCGAAGGACTCCCCTGCTGCATGAGAAGCTTGGGGGGACGCGAGAACTCCAGGAAGTTCTGGACGATGGTATCAATGTGAGCGATTTCCTCGGAAATCACTTCAAAATCTTCCTTCTCCGTCTCCGAAAGCTCCAGGGTCCTCGCCAGGGAGAACAGCCGCATCTTCACGGAAGTCAACGGATTACGAATGCTGTGCGCCATGCCGGCCGCCAGTTTCCCCACCAGCACCCACTTTTCGGACTGCACCAGGTGCTCTCGGCTCCGCTCCAACCGGGTCTTGGCCTCATCCACGTGCTCGATAAGGCTGTACACCCGTTGGCTCAATGCCTGAACTTCATCCACGTTTCCTTCATTTACCGGAGATGACCCCTCTACAGCCAGCCTCCGAATCGGCGCCAGGATATACTTGAGCAGTATATAGCTTAGCAAACCGGCAAGCAAACACACGCCGGCGGAACCCAAAGAAGCGAACAGCCTCATGGCTCGGGCCCTGGAGCGGCTCTCGGCGACGGCTTCATCGATGAACCTCTCGTGCAGGGCTTTATACTGCTCGCAGAAACCATACACTTGATGAAACCTTCCCCGGACGTCCTCGTGCAACAAAGCTCCCTCCTGGCGTTCTCCCTCCCGATAAAGCCGAATCACCTGGTCCCGGAAAAAGACGTACCGGATGTATTCCGTTTCGATCTGGTTCAATATCTCCAGCTCGCTGGGACGATAGCTGAGATTCCTCGCTTTCTTCAGCCCTTCATGGAACACTTCCTGATGACGATACAACTCATCCAGCCAGCGTGGTTCGCCATACAGATAATAGTACGTGACGAACCCCTTTTGCATCAGAAGGGCGATCTCCAGTTCCTCCGCGGCTTTCAGCCCGGCCACGTCCACTTGGACGGTCCGTTCGAAAAGCCTGTCCATCCGCACCGCATACCAGACGGTGACCAAACTTCCCAGCAGGGTGGCCGCCACCAGAATTCCCAGGACACCCAATACCCGGGTACGCAGGCTGATACGCATCCCCATGTTCCATCGCCTCCAGCCGGTGCTGATCAAGACCCGTCCGTGTTGCCATGCGTTCTTGCCGCCTCCGTGAAAACGAGGCCGCGAAAAGCCATCATACCCCGGGAGAACAAATTCTGAAAAATCGCGCATGCATGAAGCCCGCCCCAGCAACGAAGGATGACGGGCGACACCGCAGAAGGCGTTTCCGGACGGCCATGGAAGACGCCCTAAACGGAACAGGATAACCGCCGGTTCCCCCGGTGGCCGACACGGAACTCGACCCCTGCCAAGGTTCCCTCTGCACGCGATCGAGAAACCGCCGCAACGGTTGTGCAGTTTGTCACAAATCGACCCGAAAGAAAAGCACAACCGTATCCACGCCGACTCAAAACCCAGGTCACGGAACTCATGTTCCCCTGTCAGCCCGTTGATAAACCGTATTGCGGGCAGGCCGGTGAAAAACGACGAGATGCGAGGCGCGCGAATCCTGAGGAATGAGGCGCACAACCAGTACGCCGCAATGACAAGGGATGAAGCCCGACACCGCAGATCGCGTGTTTCAACGGCCTGATATGCTCTGCGGCCCTCGGAGGGCGTCGCATTCCTCGTATCCAATTTCGCCGATCCTCCAGTACGCCGGGGCCGTCCGCAGCCGGCATCCATGCTGCTTATCAACGGGCCGATAGGGGGATTCAACCGTTTCCTTCACCGTATCTCTTTGGAATAACAAGTACATATCTCCGGCGATCCATCCACCCTCTTGCCCAGAAATCGCTCCTCGGGTAGACTTTAGCAGCTCGTGGAAGCACGGGGCGGAAGCCGGACCGGCAGACACCCTTGAAGTGCGTGGCGCGCGAATCCCGAGAAACAACGAGGGTTACACGTCACCATCATACCCGTAGGTCGCGTTCTTGGCCACGCCGGTGACCGGATGCGCGATACCGGGTCGCCATGTTTCCGGACGGTCCGTCCAGAGAATGAAGACATCGGTTATCATTCACCTCCGGCGGTTGGTTCGTTCAACACGGGCGCTCCTATTCATACAAGAACTGATCGGCTAAAGGAGACAGACATGCTGAAAGACGGAGAGAAGGGGGCCATACTACAACGGGACAAGCGGACCTACGCCATAGCGCCGCATCTTCGCTGCGGAGTGGTCGCCCCGGATGAATTGAGAAAACTGGCGGATGTGGCGGAAAAATACGGCGCCGCGGCGTTAAAGGTAACGAGCGCCGCACGAATCGCTGTGGTGGGTCTCAGAGAGGAAGACCTGGATGCCGTGTGGAGCGATCTGGGTATGTCACCGGGGGCCGCCGTAGGTATATGTGTTCGGAGTATCAAAGCCTGTCCCGGCACCACGTTCTGCAGACTGGGCCAGCAGGATAGTTTGGGCGTAGGGATGAAATTGGACGAAAAATATCACGGCTTGGAACTGCCCGGTAAGACCAAGATCGGGGTAAGCGGCTGCATGAACCAGTGCGCCGAGACGTGCATCAAGGACATCGCCCTCGTCGGAAAGAAGAATGGATGGACCGTCATGGTCGGGGGATCCGGAAGTGGAAAACCCCGACTTGCCGATACATTGGCGGAAGGATTGAATACCGAGGAAGCGCTGGTTCTGGTGGACCGAATCGTGGACTATTACAGGGAGCAAGCCAAGCCCATGGAGCGGATGGGCAGGATGATCGACCGCTTGGGGTTGGAAACCATGCAGACGGCGCTTCTGGGAGGCTGACTTCCTGCAAGCGGGAGTGAGGAGATCGGCCGGAGGCTCTCACTCCAGAGGTTTTTGGAGGCCTCCAGGAACACAGGGTCCATCCCCCTGTCAGGCCGTTGAAAAACGCGATCTGCGGCGTTGGGCTTCCTCCTTCGTCATTGCGGCGTACTGGTTGTGCGCCTCATTTCTCAGGATTCGCCCCACGCCCAAGGCGTGGCTTGCATCTCATCGTTTTGCACCGGCCTGCCCGCAATACGGTGTATCAGCGGGCTGCTAGCCAGGCTTGGGAAACTCCATAACCTTCTTCAATGCAAATCCACTTCCCGGACAGGGGATATTCCCTGTCCGGGAAGTCCCCCGATTTCATCGCGACGAAGAAGCACCGGGATCAGATGGCCCAAGCGGGCATTTGAACGGAATCCTCGGGGACATTGGGAATGGACATGGCGCCGATAACGCTGGAAGACTCGGTTTGGATGCGGCTGTATGCCGTCCTGAGAAAGGCCACCACATCCATCCGGCGCACGGGAAGCCCGCTTTTCTCCAGAAACGCAAGAAGCGCGGGTTCCCTGGGGAGTGAGGGCCTCTTCGCCGTTTCCCGCTGGTAAGAGGGATACTTGAGCGCCTTGGACAACAGGTTCGCATAGTACACCACCGCGGAAATCTGGGCGTACTCGGTGTCTTTCCAGGGAGCGTGGTGGTACAGCACCGGGCATACGAGTTCCCGGGGAAAGTTCCACCTCTTGAGCAGCGTGGCGCCTATGTGCGCATGGGTATAGCCCAGAACCCTCTGTTCGGCCTCGCTGAAAGTGACCTCCTCATCGCGGACCAACTGGATAATCCCTATGAATTCCTCGTGAAAATACCGGTCGATCACCACCTTGCCGATGTCGTGAATGAGCCCGCAGACCATGGCCGCTCCCGCGGGATCCGGAGCGAAGGCTTCTTTGGCCAATCGTTTCGCCAGGAAGCCGCACACGGTGGAATGCGTCCAAAGGTCCTGCCTCCGAAAATCCGTCCTGGACTCCACCGAATAAAAACGAAACACCGACTGAGCAAGGACGATGTTGCGAAGCTCTCTGAACCCGATAAGCACAATGGCCTGCCTTACGGTGCTGACCTTACCCAGCAGCCCGTAAAACGCCGAGTTGGCCACTTTCAGAATATTTACCGTAAGCGATTGATCCCTCTTGATGGCGCGGGCGATGTCGTCGATGCTGGACTCGGTTCGGTCTATGGCCTGCAGCACTTCCATGAGCACATCCGGAAGCGAGGGCACCTCCCGGATTCGCGAGACGATCTGTTCCAGTTGCGGATTCATGATGCGGTCCCCCCCGCTGAACATTCCTCCGATATACTTTTTCCCGGGGATGGACGCGGCCCTCGGTCTTATACGCAACCTGGAACCCGAAGCAGCCCCGTCCTCACCACGTGGGAACCCGAGTTACGACTCTGTAACCAAAAATACGCCCTGTCCCTTCGGTTCGCCCATGGATCGTATCCGGGATGCCGCCATACCGGCCTCAACAGGGCGCTGCCGCAATGGTCCGTGCGGCCCGGATCCCGGATCCGGTCACCCTCCACGCTTCTAATATGCAAGAACGGCGCCTTACCGGACCACCGGATCGCTCGACGCTGCATTACCTGACTCGGGACACCATATCCGCGGCATACGATTCCCCTGTTCCATCCGTTATCCTGTTTCCGCGTTTCCACCCGTTCGCGGATCCGATGCGGTCTATCAGTCCGTTGATAAAGCACGTTGCGGGCAGGCCGGTGGAAAACAATGAGGTGCAAGCCACGCCTTGGGCGTGGGGCGAATCCTGAGAAATGAGGTATACATACAGTACGCCGCAATGACGAAGGATGAAACCTCACGCCTTTGGAGTGACCGCAGATCGCGTTTTTCAACGGACTGCCAGGCTTGTTGACTATCGGATCACCAATGAGCATAGTGTCGATATGCCTCAAAAAGCGCGATCCACGGTGTCGGGCTTCATTCTTTGTCGCTGCGATATGCCGTATCGCCACGTTCCGGAGGAGCGTATACTCGAACTCATGAATGCCGGGGAGACAGAGAAACCATGAATGTCTTTGAATCGGTTCGGGCAAATTCCTTTTCGTCGAGAAGGAAGACCGGCACGAAATGCATGCTGGCCGCCGCCGTGGTCGTTGTGTTCGGAATAGGGCTATGGCCGGGTTTTGGTGACACCACACTATCCACCGCCGACATCCGCAAACATATCCGAGACCGCGTGGAAGCGGCCCGCACCTGTCCGGTGCTGCTGATCGACGACGAACTGTGTCACGGATCCGAAGTGCTTCCTCTTTTCTACGCGCGGCATCGATTTTCGCCGGTATGGAGTGAAGAATCCGGGCTTCTCCCAAGAGTCCAGGCCGTGCTCGAGGCCATCCGTGAATCCAAGGAGGAAGGATTGAACCCTACTGACTATCATTTCGATCGAATCGTCGAGTTACTGAGACGTTATCACGAGCTGGATCACCTCGAGGCTCCGGAAAGATCGGTCCTTCTTGCGGACATGGACTTCCTGCTCACGGACGCCTTCCTGGTGTACGACTCTCACCTGCTGCGAGGTCGCGTGGATCCGGAGACCGTCGAAGCGCAATGGTCCGTGGAACGCCGCAAGGCGGATCTGGTGGACCTACTCTTTCATGCTCTGGAAAACGACCGCATCCGGGAAACGTTGGATTCTTTGGCGCCGGAACACCCCGAATACCGGAATCTCCGCGTAGCGCTCGCAAGATACCGGGAGTATGCGGCGAGAAAGGACTGGCCCGAAGTCCCCGAGGGTCCTTCCCTGCGCAAGGGAGATCGAGACCCCCGCGTCGCGCTTCTCAAGGCCCGCCTTACGGCGGAAGAACTCTTGGATCCCTCCGAGACGACGATGTACCCGCCGGAGGAATTCGACCCGGAGACCGAGCGGGTACTGATGGAATTCCAGGAGCGTCACGGTCTGGAGGTGGATGGAATGCTGGGCCCCAAGACTCGGCGGGCCTTGAACGTGTCGGCGGGAGAACGGGCGAATCAGATTCTGGTGAACATGGAACGTTGGAGGTGGCTGCCCCGGGAGTTTGAGAGGCGACATATCCTGGTGGATATCGCCGAGTTCCGCCTGCGAGTCATGGAGGAAGGACGAGAACACCTGAGCATGAAAGTGGTAGTGGGTAAGCCGTATTGGAAAACCCCGGTGTTTCGGGGGACCATGACCTACCTGGTCCTTAACCCCTTCTGGAACGTACCCGATTCCATCGCGGTGCGGGAGTTGCTTCCCAGACTGAAAGAAAACCCCGACCATCTGAAAGAGCAGTCTCTCGAGTGGGTACAGGGGTGGGGTCTCGAGGAACGAGTTCTGGATCCGGAACAAGTGGACCCCTCACGAGAACTTCTGGCCCGGGGAACCATCCGCTTGAGGCAGAAACCGGGTCTTCAGAACTCTTTGGGACGTATCAAATTCATGTTTCCCAACCGGTTCAATGTGTATCTTCACGACACCCCCGCCCGGCAACTGTTCCAACACAGTGTCCGCGCGTTCAGCCACGGCTGCATTCGGGTGGAAGAGCCCCTGGTATTGGCGGAGTACCTGCTCACGAAACACCCGCAGTGGAACCGCACGCGAATCCTGGAGGTACTGGAAACCAGTAGACCTCTGGAGGTGCGGTTGCCTGATCCCGTGCCCGTTTACATCCTATACTGGACGGCCCGGGCCGGGGAGGACGGGAGAGTGCAATTCCGAGAAGATGTGTATCAGCGGGACGGCGTTCTGAAAGCCGCGCTGATTTCCGCGCCGCCCGCCGCTTGACCGAGGCGTTGCTTTTGTGGACAATGGAGTCGGTTCGAGTCCTGCCGCACCAAGAACAGCACGATCCCTTAAAACCCGAATCGGCCGCCGCCAAACAGTTCATGGGAAAGCGGCCTTGGCGGCCGTTACCGGAACGCCGAACGCACGGACAAACCTGTGATCGCAATATGAGAGAATGGACCGACCTTGTGCATGGGGCCCCATGAAAACGAACGCCTGGACACCGTTATGCACCGCCGCAATGATCTGCGCCTGTGTCGTCTGTCTTTTCGGAATCGGAGCTTCGGCCGTTTCCGCCTTCTCCCCGGAAACAACATCCTTTGAGGTTATAATCAGAGACCAGGTCTCTCCGTACCGTGTTCTGGGGGTATACGTCTTGCCGCGGGAAGAACTCCCTCTAACGGCGGTGCACAGGACCTGGGAAACGCCTTTTGAACTCACCGCCTCGGCCGGAAAAGCCGTTCGCATAGCCTCCAACGCCTGGAAGTGGCGGGCTCCGGAGAAGACAGGCTGTTATCCTCTGACCATTTCGCATCCCCGGACACGGGATACGGTGCGGTTGAATGTCTTCGTGCTGGTTCCCATGCTCCACCTGGACGATTCCTGCCTCAACGGGTACCGCATCGGGGATTACCCTCGCAAACCATACAGGGATCTGCCCGCCTACGAACCTCCCAAGGGACTCCTGGAAGTAACGCGGGAAAACGAGAATACCTTGGTGGCGCCGCATTTTCGGCTGAAGCAGTTTCTCTGTAAACAAGAAGGCGGGTACCCCAAATATGTGGTGCTGACGGAGCGTCTACTGCTCAAGCTCGAGTATTTACTGGAAGAAGTGAACCGTGAGGGACTTCGAGCCAAATCGTTCAACATCATGAGCGGCTACCGAACCCCCTTCTACAACGAATGCATCGGCAACGCGCCGCACAGCAGGCATGTTTACGGGGATGCGGCGGACATCTTTATCGATGAGAATCCCAGAAACGGCCGGATGGACGATCTCAACGGAGACGGGAAAGCGGACTTTCGAGACGCCCTGGTGCTGTATCGCATCGCGGATCGACTTGCCCAGCGTCTCTCGAAACAGGATCTCGTCGGTGGATTGGCGCCCTACAAAAAAACGGCCTCTCACGGTCCGTTCATCCATGTCGATGTACGCGGCCATCGGGCCCGGTGGGGCATCCAAACGGCGGAACCGGCCTCACCCAAACGCCCGTCCACCTTGTTATCCGAACGCCGTCCCACGGAATCCAAAGAACAACTCTGATCACACGGTCGCACCGAGAGGAGCCGCGGTAAGGGTTCGAGGGGGCTGCATCGAGGAAATCAACCGCCGGCCAGAGGCGGAAATACGGCCAATACATCGCCGTCGGCCAAGACGTCTTCCGGCTCCGCATGGCGGGCGTTACGGAGGATGATTTTCGCCGTACGGGGTTCTATCCCGAGCCGGTCCAGAAGCTGGGATATCCTGGTACCCTGCTCCAGTTCCATTACGCCGTCCGTGCTTCCTCCGGGTGCGTACTTTCTCAGGGACGCAAAAAGCTTAAGTTTGACGTGTATCCTCATCGATCTTACCTCTGAAATACACGGCCACATACGTGTTATAGGACAACTGGGGTGGAAACAATCCCAGCCGGTCTCCGTGCTTGAGTTTCACATCTCCTTTGATTGGACAATGATTCAGAAACAGAAGCTTAACGTCCGCGGGCTGAAGGCCCATGACCCCCAAAGCCTGTTTCAGCGTAGCCCCCTCCGGCAGGTTGAGCTGCAAGAGCCCGTCCTCATGCCCGGACACCTTTTCCCTAAGATTCCCACCCAGTTTGACCGTAACAACCACGGAAAGTCTCCCCCCTATCACCCCGTTGATGAACAGTATTGCGGCAGGCCGGTGAAAAACGATCCGATGCAAGGCGCGCGAATCCTGAGGAATGAGGCGCACCTACACTACAGTACGCCGCAATGACGTAGGATGTAGCGTCACGCCGACGACGTGGCCGCAGATCGCGTTTTTCAACCGTCTGTTGGGTAAGGTACGCGTCACCTCTGCCCCGAACCCCTCCCGGGAAAAGAAAACGGCGCCCAACGAGGAGGACACCGTTTCCCATTAACCCTCACCGGGGCGGTTCCCGATCCGGCATGGCTCCGCCGAATCGGCTCCACGGGGAACAACCCGCCTTCACCATCACAGGGGAGTTTTACCCCGTCTTTCCCCATCCATCAGAACCGGTAGACCGTATCCAATTCCGCATCCGACACATCAAATACCACGTTGTGAGGAGGCAATTGCTCCCGCTTGAAGAATTCAGGCAACCGATCGTGTTCCTTGGTGAATCCGGCGCCCGCGTTGAACTCCCGTTCCGCCTTCAGCACCTCTTTCCCCAAATTCACGAAATCATCCGCTGAAAACGGCATGCCATATTTGGCGGAGATCATTTCGCAAATCCCTTCGAGGGCCGTGGGGTCATCCAATACGGCGAACGCCGTGAACAGGCACAATCCCGTGGAATCCAACGCCGCCGTGGCAATTTGAAGATTCTTGGACAACTCCGCCTGACCTTCCGGCTTCAAGGCGTCCACCTTGCCGCCGACTCCCAAAATATTCGCCGCCGTGGCATAACCCGCCGTGTGATCCGCACCCATGGTGGATGTGGCGTAGGTGACCCCCATGCCCTTCACCGCCCGGGGATCGTAGGCGGGCATGGCCTGCCCCTTGACCACCGGAATGCGGTTCACTCCGAAAACCTTTCCGGTCACCAAGGCTCCGCTTCCCAGGATGCGGCCCCGCGGCGTCCCTTCTCCGATCTCCTGGATGAGCCGAATGACCCCGTCGGCGTCTCCGAACGGCAGTACGCCTCCTTCCATGGCCACCGCCATGGCCGCCCCCACCTCGATGGTATCCAAGCCGATATCGTCGTACAACCGGTCCATCCGGGCGATGGCGTCCATATCGTCGATGCCGCAGTTCGGACCGTTCGCCCAAACGGTCTCATACTCCGGAGCCTTGCTCATGAAATGGCCGTCCTTATCCACATAAATGCCCGAACACCGGATCGTGCATCCCGAGTGACACCCGTGGGTGGGATTTCCGCCCCGGGCTTTCATGATGTCGTGTTCTCTTTCCCCACTGACTTTTTCAGCTCCTTCAAACTGTCCGGAGGAGAAGTTCCGCGTGGGCAACCCCCCCGCTTCATTCAGGATGTTCGTAAGCACATTGGTTCCATACGTGGGCAGTCCCTCGCTGGTCACCGGATGCGAATTCAAGGCGTTAAGAAACTTGCGTTGCGCGGCCTTGAAGGCCTCGGCGTCCACCAAGGGGACCCGATCCGCGCCTTGCGGGTCCAGAACGACCGCTTTGAGTCTCTTCGAGCCCATGACCGCACCCAATCCTCCGCGGCCCGCATGGCGCGTGGGGCGGTTTTCCCGATCCGTGACCGCGATGCTGGCGGCGGACAAAAGCATTTCCCCCGCCCGGCCGATGGAGATGCAGCCTGTCTTGGTCCCGTATTGCTCCTGGAGCTTGGCCACGGTGTCGTAATTGTTCAGCCCCGCCACATCGGAAGCATCCTCGATCCGGGCGCCGTCCTTGGTCACAACGACTTTGCACCACGTTCCCGCGGAAGCGGTCCCTTCTACGACCACCGCCTGAATTCCCAACCGAGCCAGGTATTGTCCGGCCTGTCCTCCGGAATTGGATTCCTTGATGGTCCCTGTGAGCGGGCTTTTCCCGCCAAAGGAAATGCGACCCGAGGTGGGCGCCACCGTACCTCCCAGGAGACCGGGGGCGAACACCAGCTTGTTGTTGGGGCCCAGGGCATCGCACAGGGGATCCACTTCTCGCCCCACGATGGCCGAGGTCAGACCTCGGCCGCCCAGTTTTTGATACGCTTCGGGGACCGGCTCGATCTTGGCCGAGCGATCCGTAAGGTTTATCCTGAGAATCTGCGCCATGGAAGTCTCCTTCTGCTGCAAGGTGTACACAAACTATATCACCATGGAGAACGGAAATCAAATTATTAAGCTAAATCCATAAGTTATATCATGTATGACATAACGCCCCGAACAGCCATCCCCCTTTTCCCGGGACCATGGAGAAAACACGCTTGCCATTACCCGGCCGGACCGGTAAAACTGCAAACATCGTTTCCGAAACCGCGATGCGGCTCCCGGTTCCGCCTTGTCTCACGATCTTGCAGGAAAGGAATGTCGTGCTGGATGCCATTCGAAATCGCAGGAGTATTCGGCGGTTCACAGACCAGGACGTTCCGGATTCCTCTGTGGACACCATCATTGAAATGGGAACCTGGGCCCCATCGGGTCTCAACAACCAGCCATGGAAATTCGTCATCGCTCGCAGCCCCCGTCTGCGGGAGGAAATGAGCCGTCTAACCCGGTATGGGCCCATCGTACGGCAGGCGCCCGTGTGCATCGTCGTGTTCCTCGACCAGACGGAAAGCTACGATCGGACCAAAGATGTCCAAGCCGTCGGAGCCTGCATTCAGAACATGCTTCTGACCGCACACCATATGGGACTGGGAGCCGTTTGGCTGGGAGAGATTTTGAAGAGCAGGAACGAGGTAAGGTCTCTCCTGGATTTGCCGGAAAGTCTGGAACTCATGGCGGTGGTGGCTTTGGGACATCCGGCGGCGCCGGGGGGCGTCGGTTCCAGAAAACCCTTGGATCAGGTGGTCTTGGGACGCAAGTGAATCCGGAGTCCCGGCGGCCGCCCGCCCTTATTCGGGTCCGGGGTTCCACACCGTGAATCGGCCATCCGAACCATGGCCGATCCTTTTCCTTTGGAGAAGCACAGCCATGGATATCGAGAAGCTCGTGATTCGAAACCGGAGTTATCGAAGATTCCGGGAATCGCACCGCATTACCAGGGACCTTCTCATCGAACTGGTTTCCCTGGCCAGATGCACTGCATCCGCAGCCAATCGACAGCCCCTCAAGTATATCCTGTCGGCGGAACCGGGAAGCAACGATCGCATTTTCTCCTGCCTGGGCTGGGCCGCCTATTTGAAAGATTGGCCCGGACCGCCTCCGGGTGAGCGCCCCTCCGCCTATATCGTCATCCTGATCGACACGGACATCACGAGGGACTGGTGGTGCGACGACGGTATCGCCGCCCAGACCATCCTCCTGGGGGCCGTGGAACGCGGCCTGGGAGGGTGTATGATCGGCGCCGTGGACCGTCGACGTCTCCGAAGTGAGTTGGGGATTGCCGAGCGATTCGAGATCCGTCTCGTGCTCGCCTTGGGAAAGCCCGCCGAGACGGTAGTCATCGATGATCTGGAACCCGGGGGCGACATCCGGTACTGGAGGGATGCGGACGGAACCCACCATGTTCCCAAGAGAAAACTCGATGAACTCATACTCGGGTAGGAACGCGGGCCGGGACTTCATGGGCGCTCGCCGGCCGCGGACACATCTCACCTCGCTGTTCGTTTCGTCCATATGGGGGAATTCGGCGGGATCCACCCATCCGGAGTCGGATCGACGCAAGAAATCCCGGACACGAACCGGATTCAATCCGTCGGATGGTTTCGGATACGTTGGATGAGAGCCGACACCGAGAGCGTGTCCACGATGGGTACCGCCACCACTTTTCCCCCGTACCTTTCCACGATGTTTTTTCCCTGGATGCTCTCCGCTTCGTAATTGGAGCCCTTGGTCAACACATCGGGCCGGAGATTCTCCAGAAGCGAATCCAGTTCGCCCGTGGAGAAGGTGCAAATATAATCCACGGAATCCAAGGCAGACAGAATGCGAAGCCGCTCCTCCTGGCTGAGCACGGGACGGCCCTCCCCCTTGATGCTCCGTACCGAGGCATCGTCATCCACGGCCACCACCAGTACGTCGGCAAGTCTCTTGGAAGCTTCCAGCAAACGCACATGACCGGCGTGCAGGAGGTCGAAACACCCGTTGGTAAACGCGATGGTCTTACCCTGTCGCCGCAGTTCGCTCACTTCCCGCTGGAGCGCCGCCGCATCCCGAACTTTGCGATGGATCGGCTCCGGGGTACGAAGCAGGCTTTCCCGCAGTTCTCCGGGCGTTACCACGGCGGTACCCAGTTTTCCCACCACGACTCCGGCGCCGGCATTGGCCGCTTCGGCCGAGACTTCCAAAGAGTACCGGGACGCCAGTCCCAACCCCATGAGCGAAACCACCGTATCTCCGGCGCCGGATACGTCGAATACTTCCCGGGCCGAAGCCGGAATCCAAACGCTTTCCATCCCCGGCTCAAACAGCGCCATCCCTTCGGGACCCAACGTCACCAGAATGGCCGCCCCCGCGGATTGGCGCTGAAGCACCTCCGCGGCCCGTTTCAGGGATTCCCCATCCGACAAATCTTCTCCAGCCGCCTGGGATGCCTCCCTGCGGTTGGGTGTGATCAAAGCGGCGCCGGCGTATCGTTCATACCGCGTTCCCTTGGGGTCCACAACCACGGGCTTGCCTTGCGTCCGTGCGAGACGCATGAGCATACTCAACACGGACTCCGTGAGGACTCCTTTGCCGTAATCCGAAACCACGACCGCGTCGAAACGGCTCTCTTGCGCCTCGATGCGTTCCAGGACAGCGCTTTCGATGTCAGGGGGAACGGGGCTACGGACCTCTTTGTCCATACGGAGCACCTGCTGGTGGGCCGCTATGATCCGCGTCTTCCGAGTGGAAATCCGCGAAGCGTCGCGAACCAACCCCGATACGTCGGCATCCAGGCTTTTCAGCAGGGATAGGATCCGGTCTCCGGTGTTGTCCCCACCCAGAACCCCCACCACCGAAACCTCCGCACCCAGGGCTTGGAGGTTGTTGGCCACGTTCCCGGCCCCCCCCAGGGTATCCGTTTCCCGATGCACATCCAGAACCTGAACCGGGGCTTCGGGAGAGATACGATGGACCTGACCCCATATATACCGATCCAGCATCAAATCTCCCACCACCAGGACACGGCATCGAGCAAACCGGGCGAGCGCCTCGTCCACTTCGGACACAGTCCACACCCTGCGAAACGGCGCGCTTTCACACCTCAAAAGAGTTCCTCCTCTCCTTGCTCATCCGTCCTCCCATACTCTCCGCGGACGAAGCGTGTAAAGCCCTTTCTCGCTCTATCCTTCATGCACCCTGGGGAGTGGACGACAGCTGGTCACGACCTCCCGATCACTTCTCATCTGTTTCGGAATCTTGTCGATATTATAAGACGGGTTTGCTTCCAGGTGGAGCGGATCATCCCGCGAGAATGCGTCCGCGTGTTGCCGCATTGTCCGGGCTCCGAGGCCGAACCCGCGGAACCCGCGCCGGCTTCAAGCCGGAACAGGCAAGCAAAGGTGGAGTCCATAACCCTTCACACACCCCGGAGTCATTGAGGACAACAACATGCCCCTGCGTTTTCCCCGAAATATCCTGAACGCCCGACGCTACGGGGGTTCCGGCCTGAATCCTTTCCGCGTTCCTCCACCCTGGGCGGGCCAATCCGGAATGGCGTATTGGCGGGAACGCATCTTGTTCGCCATGTACCTCACCGGCGTGGGAATGGGGATCCTGTTCTATCTCCTGATGTTCCGGACCTTGGTGACCGAAGGATATCACGGCCTTCTCTTGCTGAACGGGGCATCCCTCCTCTGGGCGTCCGCCGTGCTCCTCCTCGGGAGCCATATTCGTTTCATCATCCGGGCCGCAGGCGTCTTGGCCCTCATGTTCTCTTTCGGGGTGGTCATCGTCCTGGATACGGGACTCCCATCCGGCGGCCTGCTTTGGCTGTTTTCCTCCTCGGTGATCGCCGCCATGTTGTTGGGTTTCAAGGCCGCCCTGGTGACGTTGCTCGCCAACCTGGCGGTCCTGCTCTTCATCAGTTCCGGGCTGGCCACCCAGGAACTGCCGTGGGAAACGCGATGGGTCGTTTCCGCTCCCCTGTGGATCGCCCTGGTGGCAAGCTTTGTCACCCTGAACGCCATGGTGGTCGCCTGCCTGCTGGTTTTGGGCCGAGGTCTCCAAACATCCCTCAAGGATCAGGCGGAAACCAACCGATCTCTCGAAGAGGACCGCGCGCGGCTCAGAACCGTGAACGAGCAGCTGGAACGGGAATTCAGAGCCCGACAACGGGTGGAGCACGCGCTACGGCATAGCGAGCAACGGTACCGCACCCTGCTGGAAACCCTCCAGGACTGGGTATGGGAAATCGACCGAGACCTCCTGTTCACCTATTCGAGCCCCAGAATCACGGATGTGCTGGGATATGCGCCGGACGAGGTCTTGGGCAAGACCCTCTTCGATTTCATAGCTTCAAAGGAAGAGACCGGAACTCGCGAGACATTCCTCCGATGCATGGAGACCGGAACGGCGGTGAGCGGCCTGGAACACGAGTGCATGCACCGTTCAGGCCTCCGTGTGGTCCTTGAAACCAACGCCGAGCCCGTGTTCGATTCGGACGACCGGGTGACGGGTTTTCGGGGCATCGGCCGGGTGGTCACTGAGCGGAAACAGGCCGAGGAGGCCCTCCTCCGCGAAAAGGAACGCTTCAAGGTCCTGGCCGAGGAATCCCCCACGGGCATCGCCCTGCTCTCACCCGAAGGTCCCTGCGAGTATGTCAACCCCAAATTCGTGGAAATCTTCGGCTATACCCGGGAGGATGTTTCCCTCGGCAGGGAATGGCTTCGCATGGCGTACCCGGATCCCGAGTACCGGAGAACGGTCATGGCCGCCTGGATAGAAGACAAGGCCAGGTCCGGCCTGGGGGAATCCCGGCCGCGAATCTTCCAAATCACATGCAAGAACGGCGCTCAAAGAGTGGTCCAGTTCAGGGCCGTCCTGCTTTCGGACGGCAAGGATCTGCTTACCTGCGAGGATATCACCGACCGGATCCGAGTGGAAGAAGCGTTGAAGGAATCCGAGGAGAAATACCGGACCCTGGTGGAAAACATCCAGGACGGCGTGTTCATCATACAGGATTTCCGGTTTCGGTTCGCCAACAAAGCCATCGGCGGCATCCTGGGCTATCCTCCCGAAGAGTTGGTCAATATGCGTTTTCACGAACTGGTGGCTCCCGAGGATCTGGATCTCGTCACGGATCGCTATCGCAAGAGGCTGGCGGGGGAGGATGTACCCAAGGAATACGAGTTTCGAGTCCTGCGCAAGGACGGGCGCCGGGTTCTGGTAAGAATGACCGTGGGGTTGATTCAGTATCTCGGCCAGGCGGCCCATATGGGCACTCTCGTCGACGTCACGCAAACCAGAGCGGCGGAAGAGGCGTTGCGGCGCTCGGAGAAGCGATACCGGGATTTGTTCGACTCCATTACGGACCTCATCTACACCCAGGATATGGAGGGTCGATTCCTCAGTGTAAACCCGGCCCTGGGAAAGGTCCTTGCATACACTCCCGAAGAACTCATCGGACGGAAACCCTCTGATTTCATGAAACCGGCCTTGCGCGAAGCCTTCCACACCGAATATCTGGAACACATCAAGACCCGGGGATACCATCAGGGCGTTTCCGTGTACTTCGACCAATGGGGGGGAAAACACTACATCGAATATCGGAGCGTCCTGGTGAACCCGGATGAAGGGGAACCCTATATCAGTGGATCGGGTCGAGAGGTGACGGAGCGCATTCTGGCCGAAAAGGAACTCAAGGCCCTTCACAGCCAGTTGCTTCAGGCCCAGAAAATGGAGGCCGTAGGTACTTTGGCCGGCGGCATCGCTCACGATTTCAACAATCTCCTGCAGGCCATAAGCGGCTACGTGGAACTGCTCTCCATGAACGATGCAATGGATCCGGCCTCGAGACACCAGGTGCGGCGGATCCAAATCGCTGCGGAACGGGGACGTGATCTGATTCAGAGGCTGCTGACCTTCAGCCGTAAGATGGAACCTGTCCTCCAACCCATGGATTTGAACCAGGCCGTACGTCATATCCTCGAGATGCTCGAACGAACCTTCCCCAAGATGATCCGTATCGAGACTCACCTGAGTGACTCGCTGTCTCCCATGCTCGGAGACGTTCGCCAAATCGAACAGGTTCTCCTGAATCTGGCCGCCAATGCCCGGGACGCCATGCCCGAAGGAGGCGCCCTGGTGTTCGCCACGGAACCATTCAGCGCGTCGGAGAACCAGCCCACCGGCCACCTCGGGATGACATCCGGCGGCTACGTCAAGCTTACCGTTTCGGATACGGGTCACGGCATGACGGAAACAACCTTGAACCATGTGTTCGATCCCTTCTTCACCACCAAAGCCATAGGGAAAGGGACCGGTCTGGGCCTTTCCATGGTGTACGGCATCGTCAAGGAACACCGGGGTCACCTATCCTGCCGGAGCATCCCCGGCAAGGGCACTACGTTTGAGTTGTTCTTCCCGGCGCGGGAACACATGGCCGGCCCTCAGCCGGAAAACGAACCCCGGGAAGACCGGTTTCCCCCGCCCGGGCGTGAGACCGTGCTTATCGTGGATGATGAACCCGCCGTATTGGAAATCGCAGCAGAGGCTTTGGAACGAAGAGGCTACAAACCCATAACCGCATCCAGTGGCGAGGAAGCCCTGAACGTCTTCACCAGTCGCCCCAATGAAATCGACTTGCTTCTGCTGGACCTGGGAATGCCCGGCATGGGGGGATTAAAGGCTCTGGAACACCTATTGAAACTGGACCCCGGAGCCAAGGTCGTGGTATCCAGTGGTTACGCCGGCGAGAACAAGAGGCGGGAATCCCTGAAACGCGGAGCCCGACGTTTCATCAGTAAACCATACCACCTGGACGACCTCCTCAAGGTGATCCGGGAGGTTCTGGACGAAGAGACGGACTTTCGAAAAACGCACGGCGCCGTATAGGCAATCCGGAATCTTTCCCGCAATCCCAACGAGTACCACTGATTCGGAATGAAGGACCATCTGGAAATCCTCTTACGAGCCTGGGAAGCAGGCCGCCTGCGCGGCCGTTTCAACACCCCGGGAATCTTTTCGGTTTCCCACGAAACCCGGTTTCTGGATGCGGCTCAACTCGCGCGTTTGGAAGCGGAGTTCAGACGATGGGCGGAAAGTCCGGGCCGTGAAGACTTCGGTCTCTCCCGGAAACGGATCCTGCTCATCTTCCTGCTGATCCGCCACACGGGAGCCCGCCTGGGCGAAGTTCTCGCCCTGGACGTTTTCCGCCACATGGATTTGGAAGCGCTCCACATAAGCCTCGGAACGGATAAAGCCTCGTCACGGCAGGTGCCCATCCCCTCCGATCTGGGGCGGGAATTGCGGCGGGTCCTCAACGAGTGGAACCCGTCCGGCCCGAGTCGAGCGTTCTTCCGAGTCGATCCCGGGCATGTGCGGAGAACGTTTTATGACAGAGCCGACGCCTGCGAACTCCCCAGGAATTTGGGAAACCCGACCGCGTTGAGACGCTCCCGGGCCATTGAACTGCTGCGGAACAACGTGCCTTTGCCTCTGGTTCAAAAGATCCTGGGGCATTCCACCGCCAACCTCACCGCCTCTTATTTGGATTTTTCCGCCCAGGACATGCAGCGGGTGGTCCGCCATTTCATGGAAAAGGAAAGTCGGCGCCGAACGAGCGCCCGGAACACGTTCTTTGGAAGAATCACACGCATTCATACCGGCGATATTCAGTCGGAAGTGGAGTTGACCACTCTCGGCGCCGCCCGTATCACGGCCGTAATCACCAATGAGAGTCTGGAAAGACTCAAACTCGACCTGAATGTCTTCGTATCCGCCGAGATCAAGGCGCCCTGGGTGATCGTGGCTCCCGGTCCCCAGGAGCCCCGAACCAGCGCCGGGAACCGATTCCGGGGTGTGACGGACCGCATCCTCCGCGGCGCCGTCACCACGGAAATCGTGGTGCTCCTGGAGGACGGAACGGAACTCTGTTCCCTGGTCACCGAACAAAGCAGGGTCCGGCTGGGGATCCGGGAAGGCGACACCGTCTGGGTGATGTTCAACGACTTCGCTCCCATCCTGAACGTGGACTAAACCGCAACAGGCCGTTGAAAAACGCGATCCGCCGTCACGCCTTCGGCGTGGCTACCTGTCCGCAATACGGTTCATCAACGGGCCGTCAAGCCCCGGAGCGTTTCTTCAATTCTTCATCTCTCAGCACCCGCCTCAGCACCTTGCCTACGGGCGAGGTGGGCAGACTTTCCCGGAACTCGATCCGCCGCGGTCGTTTATAGCCGGTTAACTGGGATTTGCAGAAATCCAGGATTTCGTCCTCGCTGGCCTGTTCCCCCGGTTTGAGCTGGATGAATGCCTTGACGGCTTCACCCGTATGGGGATCCGGCACTCCCACCACCGCCGCCTGCGCCACCTTGGGATGCGTGTACAGGACTTCCTCGACTTCCCGGGGATACGCGTTAAACCCGCCTACGATAATCATGTCTTTTTTCCGATCCGTGATGACCAGAAAACCGTCTTCATCCAGGTGGCCTATGTCCCCCGTCAGGAAAAACCGTTTACCTTCCAGTTGGCGAAATACCTGCTCGTTGGCTTCAGGCTTGTTCCAATATCCTTTCATGATTTGAGGACCACAGGCTGCGATTTCGCCGTCCTGACCTTGAGGCAACTCTTGGGTTCCGGTTTCCAGATCCACGATTTTCACTTCGGATCCCGGAATAGGCATTCCCACGGAGCCGATTTTCCGCATCTCCACGTGGGTCGGGTTCACCGTAATGACGGGGCCCGTCTCCGTCAGCCCGTATCCTTCGAAGATGACGGCTCCGGTCCGCTTTTCAAACTGGCGCACCACCTCCGCCGGCAACGGAGCCGCGCCCGAACCGCATCCCACGATGGAGGTCAGATCGAACTTATCCGTCAGAGGGTGGTTTACGACGGCGGAATAAATGGTGGGAACGGCCACCATCACGGTCGCCTTGTATTTCTGGATGGACGTCAGAACGTCCGTGAAAGGAGGTTTTCCCGCCCTGGGATCCGGGATGCACACTAGTCGGGAGGCGTTGGCGACGCTCATGACCATGCACAAGGTAAGGCCGAAGCTGTGGTACCAGGGGAGCACTCCCAAATAGGTGTGCTTGCCTCCATGCTCCAGCTTGCGCGCCGGACCCCCGGAAGGCGGAGACAGCCGGATCCATTCCTCACAAGCCATGACGTCGTATACGATGTTGGAATGGGTTAAACAGGCCCCTTTGGGGACCCCGGTGGTCCCCCCGTATAAATGAGAAGAGCCGGGTCCTCCCTGGGATCGATTTCCAGAGAGGGAGGTTCCGGCCGGGCATTCCCCACCACGTCGTCAAACATGAGATGTCCCGCCTCGATGCGATCCGCCCGTGGGATCTTCTTGAGCACGGATCCCAGAAACCCCTTTAAGGCGGGGAGATAGGATCGGATATTGCATACGATCACCCGTTCCACGTCCGTCCCCTGCACCGCCTCCAACGCAGTGGAATAAAACATGGGGTGATCCATGACAAACACGGCCCGGGCGCCACAGTCCCGCAACTGATAATTGAGTTCCTTGGCTTTGTACATGGGGTTGCATGTCACGCACACGGCCCCTGCTTTCAGGATCCCGAAAAAGATCTCGGGATATTGGGGCAAATTCGGCAGGAATATCGCAGCCCGGTCCCCGCTCCGAATACCCGAGCCGGCAAGAAAATGCGCCACCCGGTCCGCCGTGTCTTTCGCCTGCCGGAACGTGCGCCGAGCTCCTTGAAATAGGGTAAAGGTCGCATCGGGATACGCTCGAGCCGACTCGTCCAGAAACGTGAACAACGGCTTGTCATACCCATGGATGTCATAGGGTACGCCTTCCGGCCATCTGGATCCGCGCCATGGTTTCGAAGTCATGCACACCTCCCGGCATCGCCTGTGATTAAGGTAACCGATAGGAAACTCAAACCCTTACGGTAACCCTATACCAAAGATTGTATACAAACTCCCGCAAAACCCGCGGTCGGTTCAATCGCGGAACGGAAGATGTCCGACTCTTCATGCGGGGGAATGCTTGGAGAACGAGCGACGGCTCACGATCCGGGGCGGCTCCTTGCGGCGAAGGCGAAAACGAGACATTCCGCAGAGCCGCCGGATGGGAGGACCCAGAAAAGGTTTCAATACGGGGTCCTGTGCTCCAGGGGATCCACGTGGACGGTGACCTCCGCCACCCGTTCCACTTCATCCAACAAGCACCGCTCCACTTCCTTGGCAATGCGATGCCCCTCGACCACGCTCATGGATCCGTCCACCACCACGTGAATCTGGAGTTGATAGCGCCCTCCCGTGCTCCGCACCTTGAGATCATGAACCCGTTGCACCCCCCGAACATTCAGGCTGCATTGAGTCATCCGGTCGAGTATTTCCGGGGATGGGGCCGTGTCCACCATTTCCCGGATGGAATTCCAGCAGATACTCCCCCCCACTTTCAGGATAAACAGGGACACCACCAGCGTGGCATAGGCGTCCAGGATCCCCCACGCCGGGTTGACGAGGGCTCCGCCCACTCCCACGAGCACCGCCACGGAAGAAAGGGCGTCCGAACGATGATGCCAGGCATTGGCCTCCACGGCGGAACTCCCTATACGACGCCCCACCCGCGCCGTATATCGGTACAACACCTCTTTGACGAGAATGGACAGCAACGCCCCGGCAAATGCCAGCCAGTTCGGATGCATGGGCGTTCCGCGCCGGATATGGAAAAATGCTTCGTAGGCCAGAAGCCCGGCCACCAGAATCAACATTCCTCCCACCAGAAGCGACGCCAGGGTCTCTATGCGTCCATGCCCGAAGTGATGACTCGCGTCCGGCGCTCGGCGTCCCATGCGAAGCCCGACCAGAACCACGGCATCCGTAAGGAAATCGGAGACGGAATGCACGGCGTCGGCCACCATGGCCTTACTGTTTCCCAGGATGCCTGCGGCGAATTTGCACGCAATCAGGAAGACGTTACAGGCCATCCCGATCCAGGTAACCCGCTGGCCCGCCCTCATCTCCTCCAAATCCGACCGGGACGTATCGAGACGTTTCCTCGATCCCACTCTCCCGTACATCATCTTGGTCCTCACGCCCGCCCTCCGCAGTCGAGCAGAAACGCCTTCAACGACCCATCGTTCCTCATTCCCAGCCGGGTGAGGACAAAATCGTACCGAATCGGATCCTCCGGGGACAGGAATCGAAACGCCGACGTCACCTCGAGAGCGGTTCGGAGGTCCGCCTGGCGCCGCCGGGTCAGTTTCAGGGCAAGGGAAATACGGTGCATGTGAGTATCCATGGGAACCAAGAGCATGGAAGGAGAAAGAAAACTCCAGCCCCCGGGATCCACCCGGTCCGATCGAACCATCCACCGGAGAAACAGATGGAGCCTCTTGCACGCACTCCCCTTGTCGGGGGCGGGCAGCAGGAAATTCAAATCCTGTCGGGCCGCTTGCCGAAGCCTGCGGGCGAATACGGTAAGCGCGGGAATCACGGTATCATCCCCCGGTTGAACGCCCTGGGAAAAGCAGGCGCCCAACGACCCATGGGCTTCCAGGAGCCGCTTCATTCCCCACATCAACCCTACAAGGTCATCCCCCCTGGTGAACCGGTGGGTGAACCCCCCGAATTGCGTCTCGAGATCGCGCCGCTCCGCCGTTCGAACAAAGGCCGCAGGACTTTCCAGGCAGCCAAGGACCCGGGACACGCTCCCATGAATCTGGGCGACACGCCCGTAAGCCAGCAATGCGGCGATGAGGCCCGCGATCTCACGGTCCTCCACCGCCGCATACGGATACAGAAACCCGACCGGATCAGGATATACGAACCGCCTCTCGCTGTATTGCCTATATAAGCGTTCCAGAGGCTTCCTGAGATCGGGGTGGAAACTTCGGCAATTCATGGCATGGGAATCCGTGCGTAAAGGTTTCAGGGCAGGAAAGGGTTTTGGAGCATCTCAAGAAAGGCGGCGGGTCGAAGAAACGAGATCCTCCAATCCCTGGCGGTCGAGAATTCGAATCCGGGGACCGTCCAGCTCGATGAGTTTGTTCCGGACCATCTTGGCCAGTATCCTGGACAGGGTTTCGGGAATCGTCCCCAGGCGGCCGGCCAGTTGCCCCTTGGAAATGTCCAGCTCGAACTCCGGACTTCCCTCGTCCCGGCGACTCCGGGAGAGCAGATACGCGGAAAGGCGTCCCGGTACTTCCTTCAGGGACAGGTCGTCGATCAGGTGCGTGAACACTCGAAGTCTCCTGGAGAGAATCGCCAGCATGTTCAGCGCCACCGACGGATGTCGCTCGATGAGGGCGATGAAGCTCTTTCGCGCGAAAAAAAGCACCCGGCTCGGTTCCATGGCCATGGAATGCGCCGGAAATCGCCGTCCCGCAAACACGGCCACTTCCCCGAAGGGCTCTCCGGCCCCCAGGATGTGCAGAATCTGCTCCTTGCCCTCCGGGGACACCTTGAAGACTTTTACTCTGCCGGCGACCACCACATAGAAGCCGTTTCCTTCATCGCCCTCGAGAAAAACGGTGTCGCCCTTGGACAGACGTTTCTCCACCACGATGGCCGCCAGACGATCCAACTGTTCCGTCGGCAATGCTTCGAAGAGGGGCACTCTGGAAAGAAACCGCGCAATGTCCATCCATAACTCTCCACGCCTAATGTATAGGTCCCCTTGACCTAAGTCAAAGCCAATCCGTTGTCCGGGGCATATCCTGAGATCACGTGGTTCGATTCCCTCTTACCAGCCCGTTGGTAAACCGTATTGCGGGCAGGCTGGTGAAAAACGATGGGATGCAAGCAAGGCGCGCGCGAATCCTGAGGAATGGGGCGTACCTACAGTGCGCCGTAATGACGAAGGATGAGGCTCAACACCGCAGATCGCGTCTTTCGACGGCCTGTTACGGAGTGTTCGGAATGAAATGGAGCCCGGAAGCAGAACATGCCTTGAAAAGAGTGCCGTTCTTCGTCCGCCGCCGTGTTCGGAAACGGGTGGACGAGGAAGCCCGCCGGTGCGGAGCCGCCGAAGTGGGGCTGGAACACCTGGAAACCTGCCGGCGAAGATTTCTCGAAAACATGGAATCGGAGGTGGCCGGATATCGGGTGGAAACCTGCTTCGGAACTCAGGATTGCCCGAACAGGGCCGTTTCCGACGAGGGGCTCGCGGATGAACTCGAAGAGCGCCTTCGAATTCGAAACCTGAAATCCTTTCTGCGCGGGCGGGTGCAAGGACCATTGAAACCGCATCACGAGTTCTGCGTCACCCTGGCTCTGTGCCCCAACGCATGTTCCCGCCCGCAGATCGTAGATGTGGGACTCGTCGGCGTGATGTACCCCCGGCTTCAACCCGAGGAATGCCGGAATTGCAGGGAATGCCGGGAGGCGTGCCGGGAGCGGGCCGTCGCATGGGACGAAACCGTGTCGCGTCCATCCCTGCTCTCGGACCTGTGCCTGGGTTGCGGGCAATGCGTCCGCGTATGTCCTTCGGGAACACTGGATTCGGGGAAAACAGGATTCCGGATCCTGTTGGGTGGAAAACTGGGGCGGCATCCCCAACTGGGGACGCCTCTCGAAACCATCTACGGGCGCCACGAGGTTCCCGATCTTCTGGATCGTTGTCTGGATGTGTACATGCGCCATTGCACCCAGGGACAACGGTTTGGGGAAATCCTGGCCGGGGTCGGCTTGGAGTTCGTTCGGAAAGGATTCTAAAATAATGTGCAATCGCTTGACCTAGATCAAATCGTTTCAAGGAAATCCACGATACCTTGGTTCTTAAAGAAGGCCGGAATACGACTCGTTATAGACGTCCAAGTTTCACCCATTTGATGCATTAACCCAAAGGAGGTCCATCATGTTTTGTTACCAGTGCGAACAGACGGCGAAAGGTCAGGGATGCACTCAGATCGGAGTGTGTGGAAAGACTCACGAGGTGGCGACGCTGCAGGACACTCTGTTGCACGCACTCAAGGGTTTGTCTCAAGTGGCGGTGGAAGGCCGCAAGGCAGGAGTGAGCGACGCGGAAGTCAACCGGTTCACATGCGAGGCATGCTTTTCCACACTGACCAATGTGAATTTCGACCCGGAGCGTTTTCCTCCCTTAATCCACCGGGCCGTCGAACTCAGGGAAAACCTTCGGTCCCGAATCAAGTCCGCGGGAGGCCGAGCGGATTTCGCAAACGCGGCGGCGACCTTCGCCCCCGAGACCACGACGGCCGGTTTGATCCGCCAGGGAGAAAGTCTGGGAGTCAAGTCCGACCCCGATATCGACGCGAACATTCACTCCCTCCAACAGACCACCACGTATGGGATCAAGGGGATCTCGGCGTATGCGGATCATGCTCAGATCCTCGGGCGGGAGGACGAAAAAGTTTACAGCTTCATCCATGAAGGACTTGCGGCCACTCAGAACCCGAACCTGACCCTGGACGATTGGATCGGACTGACACTCAAGGCCGGAGAAGTGAATCTGCGGGCCATGGAACTTCTGGACGCCGGGAACACGGGGACATACGGACACCCGGCGCCTACTCCCGTGCCTCTGGGACACAAGAAAGGCAAGGCCATCCTGGTGTCCGGGCATGACCTGAAAGACCTGGAAGAAATACTCAAGCAGTCGCAGGGTAAGGGCATCTATGTGTATACCCATGGTGAAATGCTCCCCACTCACGCTTACCCCGAACTCAAGAAGTATGACCATTTCTACGGCCACTTCGGAACGGCCTGGCAGAATCAAATCCGCGAATTCGGAGATTTTCCGGGAGCCGTTTTGATGACTACCAACTGCATCCAGAAGCCGCAAGGCTCTTATAAGGACCACATATTCACTTCCGGGCTGGTGGGATGGCCGGAAGTACCGCACATTTCGAACCGCGACTTCTCGTCCGTCATTCAAAAGGCCCTGGAACTTCCGGGTTTCGTCGAGGACGCGCCGGGGAAAGAGGTTCTCTGCGGTTTCGGGCGGAACGCCGTGATGAGTGTGGCGGACAAGGTCATTGACGCCGTCAAGAGCGGCGCCATTAAACACTTCTTCCTGGTGGCGGGCTGCGACGGCGCCAAACCGGGCCGCAATTACTATACCCGTTTCGTGGAACAGGTACCCCAGGATAGCGTGGTATTGACCCTTGCGTGCGGGAAGTTTCGCTTCTTCGACAAGGACTTGGGGACCATCGGCGGAATCCCCCGACTCCTGGATATCGGGCAGTGCAACGATGCCTACTCAGCCATCCAAATCGCCGTGGCCCTGGCCGGTGCTTTCAACTGCGGCGTCAACGACCTGCCCCTGTCCATGATCCTGTCCTGGTATGAGCAAAAAGCCGTGGCCATCCTGCTGACCCTGCTTCATTTAGGGATCCGGGACATCCGCTTGGGACCCTCGCTTCCGGCTTTCGTCACTCCCGACGTGCTGGACGTCCTGGTAAAAAACTTCAACATCATGCCTGTCACCACCCCTGAGGATGACCTGAAGGCCATCCTGGGATAAACTGGACCCGTCGGGGGGCGAAGGGTTCATTCCGTCCCCCCCCACCGGTTCGATCCGAACCTAAACGGCTGCAACAGGAGTTCCTCCATGAAATGCCCAGGACAGGAAACGCAATACTGGAAGCCCGGAGCCATCTACGAGGCCAAGTGCCCCAAGTGCGGGTACGAAGTCGAGTTCTTCAAGGACGAACCTTCCCGGAAATGCCGGAACTGCGGGGAACGCATGGTGAATCCCAGGATGGACTTCGGTTGCGCCGCATACTGCAAATATGCGGAACAATGTATCGGCGACCTTCCTCCCGAGGTATTGGCCGGCCGGGAAGACCTCCTCAAAGACCGGGTGGCCGTGGAAATGAAGCGGTACTTCAAACGGGACTTCAAGCGCATCGGTCACGCCGGCCGTGTGGCCCGATACGCGGAAGAAATCGGCCGCAAAGAGAAAGCCAATCCGGCCGTGATCCTTTGTGCGGCTTATCTGCACGATATCGGCATCCCGGAGGCGGAGCGCAAGTATCAGAGCACCGCGCCCCGATACCAGCATGAGGAAGGGCCGCCCATTGCCAGGAAATTGCTCACCGAGCTGGGGGCGGCGGCGCCGCTCATCGATGAAGTGTGTGACATCATCGGCCACCATCACGCTCCTCGACCCGAGGAAACGGTGAACTTCAAGACCGTGTACGACGCGGATCTCATCACCAACCTGGAAGAGGAGCACAAAGAGCAACCCCTCTCGCCCGACCGAATCGAACGTTTGCTTGCCAAGGCCTTCCTGACCCAAAGTGGAAAGGAACTGGCCCAAAGAGTTCTCGGTTTCGAATCCGGTGGAACGGGCGCCGTCTCCGAATAACTTGGGGCTGTTAGAGGAGAATTCCATGAACGTAAAACGGAAAATCATAGAAATTGACGACGAATTATGCGACGGCTGCGGAAACTGCGTGCCCTCCTGCGCGGAAGGCGCCATCGAAATTCATGACGGCAAGGCTCGGCTCGTTGCGGAGAAGTATTGCGACGGTCTGGGAGCCTGTTTGGGGGAATGCCCCACCGGCGCCCTCAAGATCATTGAACGGGAAGCGGACGAATTCGATGAGGAGGCCGTGGAGGACTACCTGAAACGAAAGGAGGAATCGGAGTCCAGCCGTCCTTCGGCGATTCCTGCAGGGTGTCCTTCCGCCGCGGTTTCCCTGTTTCGAACTCCCGGACCGCCGGAGCGAACCCCATCCCCCGAGGCCGGCGTGTCCGGAGTCTCCGCACTGACGCATTGGCCGGTCCAGATACGCCTGGTTCCCCCAACGGCTCCTTTCCTCAAGGGGGCTCATCTCCTGGTGGCCGCGGACTGTGCGCCCGTGGCGCACCCTCGATTTCACCAGGATTTCCTGGAGGGCAAAACGGTGCTCCTGGGTTGCCCCAAGTTCGACGATATCAATGAGTACGTGCAACGATTCGCCGACATATTCGCCGCCGCCGAAATCCGGAAAGTGACCGTCGTGGATATGGAAGTCCCCTGCTGTTCCGCCCTTCCGCGAATCGTGCACAAGGGCATGGAGATGGCCGGAAAGAACATCCCCATGGAAGAGGTCGTCATCGCCCGGAACGGGGAGATCCTCCGTAAGCACTCGAAAGCCTCGTAAACCCCATGTCTTCGATGTCCGCGCCCATCCAGGCTCACCGTTCACGTGGGCCTGTGTGAGCCGGCGGGAATCAGGATTACATTCTTCCCATGTTCCTCCCGATCTCCGTGAGAAGATCCGTCGTCCCCAAAAGATCCAAACCCTTCCCGAGCTTTTCGAATCCGGCGATGCGTTTCCGCGTCCCGACCTCCTTCGAAGGTTCTCCGCAAGCAACCCTCCCACGGCGCACTCACAAGGATCCGGATATTCTTGACAGGAACCCCATGCACGGTTTAAATGAGAAAGAGTTTCGGCTGTTCCCGTCCGTCCTGCTTCCGATGGGGTTGCCGTATGTGGTGAACTGGAAGAAAGAACCACAAACCAAGGGGGAACGTATGAAATGGAAAGGGTGCGTGTGGTTGTTTGCGGTTCTCTGCATGGTTGCAGCGGCAGGCGCCGTGGTGGGCTCGGAAACCTGTGTGGAATGCCATAAGCGGATTACGCCCCAGATCGTTACGGACTGGGGTTTAAGCCACCACAGCAAGAACGACGTGGATTGCGCCGTGTGTCACGGGGATAAGCACAAGTCCGCGGACGACGTGGCGGAAGCTCGTCTCGCCACCCCGGAAACGTGCGAGGCCTGCCACGAACCTCAGGTCACCCAGTTCAAAGCCGGCAAACACGCCCTGGCGTGGGCCGCCATGAAAGCCATGCCCACGGCCCACTGGCAACCCATGACCCTGACCGAGGGCATGAAGGGATGCGGCGGTTGCCATAAGATCGGAATCAAGTCCGAGGCGGAAATGAAGGAATTGGCCGCCGGCGGAGCGGGATTCGGGGTGGGATCCTGCGATGCCTGTCATACGCGCCATCTGTTCTCGGCTCAAGAGGCCCGGCAGCCCCAGGCTTGCCAAACCTGTCACATGGGATTCGATCATCCCCAGTGGGAAATGTACTCATCGTCCAAGCACGGAGTTCGGTATCTCCTGAAGCAAAAGAACATTCTCCCCGAAGCCGTGGCCGCACCCACCTGCCAGACCTGCCATATGAACCAGGGTAATCATGCGGTACGCACCGCCTGGGGATTTCTGGCGGTGAGACTCCCCATGCCGGCGGACAAGCAATGGGCGGCGGATCGAGCCATCATCCTCCAGGCTTTGGGGGTGTTGGACCCCAAGGGGAACCCCACGCCTCGCCTGGATGTGGTCAAAGCCGCGGACTTGGCCCGATTGACCCAGGAAGACTGGCAGCAGGAACGAAACAAGATGCTTGCGGTTTGCAACCAGTGTCATTCCATGAACTTCGCACGGGCGGAACTGGAAAAAGGGGATCGGATGATCCAGGAAGCGGATCGTCTCATGGCGGAAGCCATCCGCGTCGTGGCCGGGCTGTATCAGGACGGTACGCTGAAGAAGCCGGAAACGTACGCTTACGCATTTCCGGATCTACTCGCTTTTCACGATGCCCCTACGGTGATTGAGCAGCGGCTCTTCGTCATGTTTCTGAAGCACCGTATGCGGACCTTCCAGGGAACCTTCCATGCCAACCCGGATTACGCCTTGTGGTATGGGTGGAGCGAAATGACTCGAGACTTGACCGAGATCAAGGAAATGGCGGAGACTCTCCGCGCCCGAACCGCCATGAAATAAGGGGTCCGGGATCCCGAGAGACGGGTCACGGAACCACCCTGTCCGTTTGTTTCGTTTTCCAGTCGGACGGCGGCGCCACGCAGCGCCGCCGTCGCCCTTCCCATCGTCCGCGGCGGACGGCCCCGTCTCCGGCGTGCGTGCATTACAGGCTTCATCCTCCGTCATTGCGGCATACTGTAGGTACGCTTCATTCCTCGGGATTCGCCCGCCGTCTTTATCCTCAAAAGTCGAAGCACACGTTCGAATGCCTTTGCGTTTTACGTGCGCCGCCTGGGGATCCGATTTTCCGGAATCCATCCAGGGGCCGCACCGAAGCGGGAAAGGAACGAAGACCCTTTCCGGGTTGCCGACGAATTGAAAGTATAGTATAGAAGAAATTATTTCCGGACAGTCAATTATTCAGGAGATGCGCCCATGCGTATGCAAAGTAAACTTGAGGCCGGGAAATTCGTCGTTCTCGCGGAAGCACAACCCCCCAAAGGAGTGGATGTCTCCAGAATGGTGTCCTCGGCTTCCCGGGTCAAGGGCGCCGTAGACGCCTTTGTCGTCCCCGAAATGAGCAATGCGGTCATGCGCATGAGTTCCCTGGGCGGCGCCATGATCCTGCAGGCAAAAGGGATGGACGCCGTACTGCAGGTCTGCTGTCGCGATCGAAACCGAATCGCACTTCAGGCGGACCTGCTCGCCGCTTATGCATGCGGCATCTCCACCGTCATGGCGGTCACCGGCGAAGACCCGAGCTTCGGCGATCATCACCAGGCGAAAGCGGTTAACGACGTGCAGGTTCTGGAACTGCTTCGAGGTATCCAAAGCCTGCAATCCGGACGGGACATGGCCGGCATCGAACTTGCGGGAACACCTACATTCCTGGTGGGATCCACAGTCAATGCCGGGGCCCAAGGCGCGGCGCTGGACTCCGAACTCCGGGAAATGGATCATCGCATAGAAGCCGGAGTGCGTTTCTTCGTCATACCACCGCTTTTTGATGTCTCTTCCATTGAACCCTTTCTCAAACGCGTGGATCACCGCCGACTGAACATCATTCCCACGGTAGTCCTGCTCAAATCCGCGGGTATGGCCCGATACATGAACCAGCACCTGAGTCATATCCATATTCCCGGCGCCTTGATCGACCGCATTCAGGAAGCTCCCGATCGGGTAGCGGAATGTATTCGAATCGCCGGGGAAACCGTAGCCGCCGTAAAGCGCGAAGGCTTTAAAGGGGTGCTGCTTTCCACCATGGGTTGGGAAGACAGGCTCTCGGATATCCTGGAACGGAATTGGGGGTAAGGGTATGCAGGGTACAAGCGAGACCATCTCGAGTCCGGGCCTCGGCACAGTCGAAGTCCGCCCCTCGGGATCCGTAATGGTGGCGGGGGGAGGAATCGCCGGCATGCAGTCCGCGCTGGATCTGGCGAACTCAGGCTTCTATGTGTATCTCGTGGAGCGATCCTCCGCCATAGGCGGCCTGATGTCGCAACTGGACAAGACGTTCCCGACCAATGATTGCGCCATGTGAATCATCTCTCCCAAACTGGTCGAGGTCGGCCGGCACCGCAATATCGAACTCTTGACGGGAACTGAATTCTTAGGACTGGAAGGACAACCGGGTAATTTCACCGCTCGAATCCGGCAATCCCCCCGTTATGTGGACCTCTCCAAGTGCACCGGTTGCGGAGAGTGCGCCAAAGTCTGCCCCGTCGAAGTCCTGAGCGAATACGATGAAGGCTTGATTTCTCATAAGGCCGTTTTCAAGCGATACGCACAGGCCATTCCCGGAGCCTTCACCATAGAGAAGAGGGGAACGTCCCCCTGCAAGGCCGCCTGCCCCGCCCACATTTCCGTGCAGGGATACGTGGCCTTGGCCGCTCAAGGCAAATTCCGGGAAGCATTGAAACTCATCAAGGAAGAAAACCCGTTCCCCGCGGTTTGCGGGCGTGTCTGCCATCATCCCTGTGAATCCACCTGCAAACGGGGAGATCTGGACGAACCCGTGGCCATCAATCCCATTAAGCGGTTCATCGCCGATTTGGATCTGAAAGAAGCCACACGATACGTTCCTGCGTGTAAGGAAGCGAAGGCGAAAAAAGCCGCCGTAATCGGTTCGGGTCCGGCGGGTCTGAGTTGCGCCTATTTCCTGGCCAGGGAAGGCTACCCGGTGACCGTGTTCGAGCAACTTCCGGTTGCAGGAGGCATGCTCGTTGCCGGAATACCGGAGTATCGGCTTCCCAGGGATATTATCGAAGCGGAAATCCGGATCATCCGCGACATGGGGGTGGACATCCGAACGGGTGTCCGAATCGGCCGGGACATAACCATAGCCGAGCTTCGCCGCCAAGGATACAACGCCTTCTTCGTGGCCGTCGGCTCCCACGAATGCAAGGATCTGGGTCTGGAAGGCGAGACGCTGGCAGGCGTTGTGCCCGGACTGGAATACTTGCGGAACGCCAATCTGGGAAAACCCGTCTTTTTGGGGAAACGAGTGGCCGTCATCGGAGGCGGCAACGTGGCCATGGACGTGGTGCGCACCGCCCGACGGATGGGATCCGAGGAGGCGTTCGTCGTGTACCGCAGATCCCGTGACGAAATGCCCGCCAACCCGGAAGAAATCGAAGAGTGCGAAGAGGAAGGAATTCCCGTTCGGACTTTATTGCAACCCGTTCGTATTCTGGGCGAGGACGGCCGCGTAACAGCCCTCGAGGTCATCCGGATGGAGTTGGGCGAACCGGATGCCGGCGGACGGAGAAAGCCGATCCCCATTCCGGGATCCGAGTTCACGATCCCCGTGGATGCCGTGGTTCCCGCCATCGGCCAGGAAACGGACTGGGCGTGTCTCACTCCCGAATGTGCGTGCACGTTGACGAATTGGGGCGCCATGCAGGTGGATCCCCTGACTCTCCAAACTTCCGATCCGGACATTTTCGCCGGCGGCGACGCGGTGACGGGACCCGCCACCGTAGTGGAAGCCATCGCAGCCGGTAAGGAAGCCGCCCGGTCCATAGATCGGTTCCTTCAAGGGTTGAATCTGCGGGAGGGAAGAGAAAAGGAATGGAAAGCCGTCGAGGATGTCCCGCAGGATGCCTACGATGCTTCCCCCCGCGTCCGTATCCCGCGCATCGAGCCGGAAAAACGGCGGGGAAATTTCCGGGAAGTGCAGCAAACGCTCACGGAAGAAGCGATTGTCCGAGAAGCCCGGCGGTGCCTCAACTGCGGAATCTGCTCCGAATGTTACCAATGCGTGGAGGCGTGCCTGGCCGGAGCGGTAGTCCACGAGCAACCCGCCGTGGAACGCGATGTGCGGGTGGGGTCCGTCATTTTGTGCCCCGGCGGCGAGGCGTTTGATCCGTCCCCTCTCGAGGATTTCTATCATTATCGCGGCAACGCGGACGTGGTTACGAGTCTGGAGTTTGAAAGGCTTTTGAGCGCGTCCGGTCCGACCATGGGGCATCTGGTGCGTCCCTCGGATGGAAAGGAGCCGAAGAAGATCGCATGGCTGCAATGCGTCGGGTCTCGGGATGTAAATCGCTGCAAGAACGGTTATTGCTCCGCCGTGTGTTGCATGTATGCCGTCAAAGAGGCCATGATTGCGAAGGAACACGCGCACGGAGACCTCGATTGTGCTATCTTCAATATGGATATTCGAAGTTTCGGAAAAGATTATGAGAAGTACTATCTTCGGGCCAGGGACAAAGCGGGCGTCCGTTTCGTCAAGGCCAGAATCCACACCATCCAGGAGATCCCGGCCACGGGAAGCCTGGGGGTGGAATATGTGGATGATTCGGGAGCCTTCTACGGAGAAGAATTTGACATGATTGTACTCTCCGTGGGACTTCAAATATCCGGGGCCACGGTGGAAACGGCCGAGCGTTTGGGTGTCGCGCTGAACAAGTACCATTTTGTGGACGGGTCCCCCTTCGCCCCCGTGGAGACTTCCCGACCCGGTGTCTTTGCGTGCGGTGTGTTCCAAGGCCCCAAGGATATTCCCAGTTCGGTCATCGAGGCGAGCGCGGCTTCCTGCGCCGCCGGAATCCTGTTGTCGGAATCCCGGGGCGCATGCATCAAGCAGGTTGCCAAACCACCCGAATTGGACGTCACGGGTCTGACTCCCCGTATCGGCGTCTTTGTTTGTAATTGCGGAGTGAACATCGCAGGCGTCATCGACGTCCCGGAACTCCAGCGATATGCCGCCACGCTTCCCAACGTCGTTTACAGCGGCCAAAATCTGTTTACGTGTTCCCAGGATTCCCAGGAACAGATGAAACAGCTCATCGCGGAGCATCGTTTGAATCGAGTGGTAGTGGCTTCATGCAGTCCCAAAACCCACGAGGCTATTTTCATGGACACTCTAGAAGCCTGTGGGCTTAACCGGTATCTTTTCGACATGGCCAACATACGGAACCAGGATTCATGGATCCACTCGGAGAGGCCGCAAGAAGCGACCGAGAAGGCCAAGGAGTTGGTCCGCATGTCCGTGGCTCGCGCCTCTGTTCTCGTCCCACTCAACGAAAAGAAGATCACCGTCAATAAGCGGGCGCTGGTCGTCGGCGGTGGTGTGGCCGGAATGAACGCGGCGATGAGCATTGCGGACCAGGGATTCGAGGTGGTCCTGATCGAGAAGGAATCGCGGCTCGGGGGCCTGGCCGGGAAACTGCACGCCACCATCGACGGATATGACGTACGGGCCTATGTGGACCACTTGATCCAAGGAGTCACCGCAAACCCACGCATCCAGGTGCTCACCGGATCCCTCATCGTGGGCTTTTCCGGATTCAAAGGGAATTTCACCACGGAGGTGCTGGTGGGGCCGGGTATGTATGAGCGTAAGATCGAGCACGGGGTCGCCGTTATAGCCACCGGCGCCAAAGAATACCGACCCGTGGAATACGGGTACGGCCAAGATCCGAGGATCGTCACTCAGCTCCAAATGGCGGACCGTCTGGAACGGGAAGGCGCAGACCGTCTGAAAAACGTCGTGATGATTCAGTGCGTGGGTTCACGCAACGAAACGAATCCCAACTGTTCGAGAGTGTGCTGCCAAACGGCCGTCAAGAACGCCCTCCATATCAAGAAACTGAATCCCCAAACCGAAGTTCGGATCCTGTACCGGGACATCCGAACCTACGGAGTGATGGAGGAATACTACACAGAGGCCAGAAAGCTCGGAGTGATCTTCCACCGGTTCGAACCGGAAGTTCCACCCGTGGTGGAATCCACGCCCGAGGGTGTGATGGTCGCCTTCACGGATCACGTATTGAATCGGCCTTTGCGGGCGTGCGCCGACGTACTGGTCCTGAGTGCGGGAGTCGAAGCGGAGGATACGGCGGAACTCGCTTCCATCATGAAACTGGCGCGTAACGCCGAAGGGTTCTTCCTGGAGGCTCACGTGAAACTTCGGCCTGTCGACATGGCCGCCGAGGGGGTGTTTGTATGTGGAACGGCCCATAGTCCGAAACTGGTTTCCGAAGCCATAGCCCAAGCCCTTGCTTCGGCATCGCGCGCCATGACGCTGTTGTCCCAGGACTTCCTGACGCTTTCCGCGGTAACGGCGCGTGTGACTGAAGAGCGCTGCGCCGCCTGCCTCATATGCCTGCGAGCCTGCCCCCGCGGCGTGCCCAGGATCAACCGCGAAGGAGCCAGCGAAATTGACCGGGCCCTTTGCCGCGGCTGCGGTATTTGCGCCGCGGAATGCCCCGCCAAAGCCATTGAACTCGACTGGTACGAAGACGTACAGATTTTACGTGAGGTGGACGCCTTACTGGAGGATGTTGCATGAACAAACCATTTGAACCCACGATTTTGGCGTTTTGCTGCAATTTCTGAGGGTACAACGCTGCGGACCTGGCAGGTTCCATGAGACTCCAGTACCCACCCAACATACGAATTCTACGAGTCCCTTGCACCGGCAAGGTGGACATTCTCCACATTCTGCACGCGTTCGAAAAGGGCGTGGACGGCGTTTATCTTGTGGGATGCATTGAAGGAGACTGTCATTTCACGAGCGGGAATTTGAGAGCCCGCAAGCGTGTGGAGCAAGCCCGGGTAATTCTGGAGACGGTCGGCACCGGAGGGGAACGCGTTCAGATGTATAACCTCTCCTCCGGGGAAGCGCCTCGGTTCGCCCAGATCGCGGAAGAGATGACGGAGCGGATCCGAAAGCTGGGACCTAACCCCATAACAACAGCCGCGATAAAAATCGCAGTGTAGACTTCCGGGAAAAGAGGACAACGAGCATGATTGTCGCCGAGAAGAAACCTATTTCGGAGATCATCGAGACCATCCGGGAACATAGCAAGGTTCTGCTGGTCGGATGCAAGGAATGCGTTACCGTGTGCGAAGCCGGCGGAATGAAGGAAGTCGGAGTTCTCGCGTCCGCGTTGCGCCTGTACTTCCTGAATCAAGGCAGGAATGTCCGAATTGACGAAGCCAATCTGGAACGACAATGTGACCACGAATTCCTGGAAGAACTCCGTGACGTCATCGGAGAATACGATGCCGTGGTTTCCCTCGCGTGCGGCGTGGGGGTCCAGTTCATGGCGGAAAAGTATACGTCCACCCCCGTTTATCCCGGGGTGAACACGTGTTTTATGGGGGTTACGGAGCGAAGAGGCTTTTGGACCGAAAGATGCCAGTCCTGCGGCCGGTGCATTCTGGCAAAAACAGGAGGCATCTGCCCCATATCCCGGTGCGCCAAGCGGCTTCTGAACGGCCCGTGCGGCGGATCCACCAACGGCAAGTGCGAAATCAACAAGGAATTGGATTGCGCCTGGCAACTTATCATAGATCGTCTGACGGCCTTGGGGAAATTCGATCTCTACGAGGAACTCGTTCCCATGAAGGACTGGTCCACCGACAGAGCCGGCGGACCCCGCAAAGTGGTCAGGGAGGATGTGCAGCTATGATCCCGAAGACCCCCAGCAAGCTGGAAAGAACACTTTCCGCCGGACACCTGGCCGTTACCTCGGAATGTGGGCCTCCGAGAGGGAGTGATCCCGAGGTCATTCGATCGAAAGCCCTCAAGATCAAAGATCACGTGGATGCCATCAATGTTACGGACAACCAGACCTCGGTCACCCGTTTGTGCAGTCTCGCTTCCTGCATCCACTTGAAACTCATGGGGATGGAACCGGTTCTTCAGATGGTTACACGGGACAGAAACCGGATCGCCATTCAGAGCGACATCCTCGGTGCGGCTTCTTTTGACATTCACAACATCCTCTGCCTCTCGGGGGACCATCAGATATTCGGGGACTGCCCTCAGGGACAGAACGTCTACGACATGGACTCCATGCAACTCGTCCAAACCGTGCGGCATATGCGCGACGAGGGCAGGTTTCTGGGAGGCGCGGACATTGAACGCCCCCCCAAGATGTTTGTGGGAGCGGCGGAAAACCCTTTTGCGGATCCTTTTTCGATACGGGTGCCTCGTCTCGCCAAGAAGATCGCGGCCGGCGCCGAATTCATTCAGACTCAGTGTGTTTACAACCTGGATAAATTCGAACTCTGGATGAAGCAGGCCCGAGATCGGGGACTCCACGAAAAGGTCTTCATTCTGGCGGGCCTCACTCCGCTCAAATCCGTGGGTATGGCCCGATACATGAAAACCCGCGTGCCGGGCATGGATGTCCCGGACGAACTGATCAAGCGCCTGTCGGGCGTACCCAAAGAAAGACAGTCTGAAGAAGGGATCAAGATCTGCGTGGAATCCATACAGCGTTTGCGTGAAGTCGATGGGATACGCGGATTCCATATCATGGCCATCGAATGGGAGGAAAAGGTGCCTGAAATCGTCGAACAGGCAGGACTTTACCCCAGACCTGAGGTTGCCTGATGTATGAAGGAAACTTGCGTCTCCAGGCCATACTTTGACACCCATACCCACTGGGGTGTATCATAAGGTATAGAGGTAAAACCATGACGTTCGTGTTGTGCCGGCGTACAAGGAGCCAATCCACTTTGTATTCAACCAGGATGAGATCAACCGGAGGAAATACGACATGTCAGTAAACAAGACCATACTTGTAGTGGACGATGAGCCCGATTTCGCATCCATAGTTAAAGAACACCTCCAACGAGAAGGATTCACCGTGGATGTGGCCTATGACGGCTCGGAAGCCATCGCGAAGGTGGCCGAGAATCCCCCGGACGCCATCGTCATGGACGTAATGATGCCGGAAAAGGACGGCTATCAGGCATGCGCGGAACTCAAAGCGGATAAGCGCTACGCCGGCATCCCGGTAGTTCTTCTTACCGCCGTGGCCGAACATGTGACCTCCACGCGCTACTCTCATCACGACGGGATGACCACGGAAGCCGATGATTATATCGCGAAACCGGCTACTGCGGAACAGATTGTGGGAAGCATCAAGCGACTGCTCAAACTCCCTTAGCGCTTGCCGGCCGATCCTTTTTCCGTTTCGGCGCGGTGACGGAAACCCCTTTCTCCCGGCGGCTCGTTCGAGGCAGGGGGCGCCGGGAGGGTTTTGTGACGCAACGCAACGCAGGGCGCGCGGACTTCAAGTCATGAGGTGCGCTCATGCGCTCGGGACCATGTCTTGTGCACCGGCTGGTCACGGAGTATCCATGAGGTTACCTACTCCCCAGGAATATCTTCAAAATGCGGTGGAGGCCTTTCACCGAAAAATCCTGGTGATTTCCCCCGAACGGCGTATCCTGGCTTCGAGTCGGAATGCCGGCCTCGACTCTCAAGAAGAGGTGGTGGGCAGGTTATGTCATGAGGCGTTCCATAATCTCCCGGATCCGTGCAGGCATTGCCCGGCCGAAGATGTCCTTCGCACGGGTAAACCCACGCTGAAGCACGGTCTGGGTTCCATTCGGGAGTCGGGAGATGTTTCCTGTCTCTACTGCTACCCCATGGAGAAGAAGGGCGCCATCGAGGCGCTCGTAATTCTCGACTTTGACCTCCCTTCCCTGGAAGAACCCGAAGCCCTGCAAGAAGAACCCTATGCCTACTGGTGGGATTTGGTGGTCTCTTCTTCGGCGGACTCCCCCAAAGTGCGGTTTCTGCAGAGATCCAACGCCTTCCTGCGAAACCTGATCCACAGCGCCGTAGATGCGGTCATTGCCGCGGACATGAAAGGACATATTATCATATTCAACGACGCCGCGGTCCAGATCACCGGATACGGCATGGTGGAGGCGTTGAATCGGCTGGATATTCGCGAGCTGTATCCGAATGACGGCGCCCGCAAGGTCATGCGCATGCTCCGGAGCGAAGAATTCGGGAGCGCCGGAAAGCTCAAATCCTACCACGTGGACCTGAGAAGCAAGAGCGGAGAACTTATTCCCATCAGTCTCAACGCAGCCATTGTCTACAGCGGCGACCGGGAAGTGGCGACCATCGGCTTTTTCCACGATTTGCGGGAAACGCTGCGCATGAAGAAGGACCTGGAAAAGGCGCAAGTGCAACTTCTCCAGGCTGAAAAAATGAGTTCCCTCGGAAAACTCGCCGCCGGTGTGGCTCACCAGATCAACAACCCCTTGGGTGGAATCGCACTTTTCGCGAAACTCGTTATGGAGGAATACGAGTTAGAGGACAGAGCACGGGAAGACTTGCAGAGAATTCTCCGGGATGCCGAACGCTGCCGGGACATCGTCAAAGAACTTCTCGAGTTCGCCAGACAAACACGCCAGGAAAGACGCCCGTTGGATATCAATTCGGCGCTTTCCAGGACCCTCTTTCTTTTGGAAAACCAAGCGCTTTTTCAAAACATTACGGTGGAGAAAAGGCTGTCTCCTTCGCTTCCGTGGGTAGCCAGCGATGCCCAGCAGATCAACCATGTATTCATGAACATTATTCTGAACGCGGCGGAGGCTATGGAAGGAAAGGGGAAACTCACTGTCGAGACCTTCCTGGCCCCCGAAGCGGATCGAGTCTGCATTGCCATAACCGATACGGGACCGGGCATAGCGGATCAGGTTCTGCCCCACATTTTCGAGCCCTTCTTCACGACCAAGGAGGCGGGCAAGGGGACGGGACTCGGACTGAGTCTGGTATACGGCATCATCGAAAACCATGGTGGGAGAATCGGTGTCCGATCGGCGGTCGGGGAAGGAACCACATTCACCATTGAGCTGTGTGCAGGAAAGCACTGATTAAATCGATGAAACCGGAATCGGTAGCGCTATACGCAGACCAAGACTTCATCCCGGTGCTGGTGGTGGATGATGAGGCGGATATCCGAGATGGATGTGAGCGCATCCTGATACGCATGGGATGCAAAGTGTTTAAGGCGGATCAGGGCGAAGCCGCCTTGAGCCTTCTGGCCCGGGAGCGCGTGGCCATAGCCCTTCTGGATCTGAAGATGCCCGGCATGGATGGGATGGATGTCCTGCGGGAAATCCAGGCCGTAGACAAGGAAATCCTCACCATCGTCATCACGGGGTACGCGACGGTGGAAACGGCCATCGAGGCCATGAAACAAGGGGCTTACGACTTTATTCCCAAACCTTTCGAACCGGATCAGCTTCGCATCGTCGTCCAACGCGCTCAGGAGAAGCTCAGACTGCGATGGGACGCCCGGAAACTGGAGGAAGAACGGAAAAAGACCCTGGCCGATCTGGATATGGAAAAGAGCCGGATTCGGACCATTATCGAGGCGCTTCCCAACGGAGTGGTGGTCACCAACGTTCAAGGTCATGTAGTATTCATGAATCCGGCGTTCCTCTGGCATATGGGACTGGATCCCTCCCAGATGCCCGGGCAGCACGTCGGCTCGTATGTAGCGGACGAGGGCTTCTGCAACCTGGTTACCGAGATATCTCAGGGAAAACGCACCAGTCCGGAAGATATGCCGGCTTATGAAATGGCTCTTCCCAATGAGAAGTTTATTTTGGTCCGAGGAAGAGCCGTGTTGGGAGAAGACAATGAATGCTTGGGAGCCGTCCTGATCGTCGTGGACATCACCACTATGAAAGTGTTGGAGCGTCTCAAATCCGAGTTCGTCGCGAAGGTCTCCCATGAATTGCGTTCCCCTCTTTCCACAATACACGAACAACTGGCCCTGGTGCTCAGGGACATGGGAAAGGACGAGTCCAATAGAGAACAGCATGTTCTGATTCGCGCCAAGGAGAAAACGCAAGGGTTGATATCGCTCATAGGTGATCTTCTCGACCTATCCCGAATCGAAGCAGGGGCTATCTGTTCGGAGCCCAGGCGTGTCCAGGTTGCAGCACTGCTGAAGAACATTATAGACTTCTTGAGCGCCAGGGCCTCCGCCAGGCGACAGCTTCTGTCGCTGCATATAACCCAGGATTGTAATCCCTATGTAAATGCCGATCCGCTGGCGCTCGAAAGTATATTCGGGAACCTGATTGCCAACGCAATCAATTATACGCAGGATGGAGGAGAGATAAAAATTATTGTAGGTTTGGCAGGAAATATGGTTCGTGTCGATGTCCAGGACAATGGCTTCGGCATGGAGGAAAGACATCTTCCAAAAATATTCGACAAATTTTACAGAGTCAAGGATGAGAAGACGAGATACATAACAGGGACAGGGTTAGGGCTTCCCATTGTCAAGGGGCTTGTAGAGGTCCTTGGCGGATCCATTAGCGTGCAAAGCACCTACGGTAAAGGAAGCACATTTACGGTGTTGCTGCCTCAAGAGAAGACCCCCGATCTCGGTTCGACTCCCCCCGAAACCAGGCACATACCCCGTTCCTGAGATTCAGCCTCCCGCGTCAGAAATAACTGTATGATCAAACCACTGAAATGCGGCGAGTTAAAGCGCGCCGCGCCATTCTCTGTAAAGAATTTGTCACCGCGCCATCACACACCCGTAACAGCCCCTTGATAAACACGTTTGCGGGCAGGGTGCTGAAAAGCAATGAGATCCAAGCCACGCCTACGGCGTGATGGTAGATCGCGCTTTTCAGCGGCCCGGAAACCATACCGCCCCGGAATGTTTCATCGAGATCCCGGATGCCCATCGATTCCGGAGGACACACCCTGTGCGTTCCGAAGGGATTCACGACGACGGGAGAAGAAAGGTGGAAAGATAGGAGGGTATCCCCTTATACTATTTATGGCATTGAACTCCGAAGATCGTCAAAACGGCCCGCGGATAAACGGGCTTGCCGGCAGGCGGTGGACAGCGACGAATCCGGGGGAATGAAACCCCGAGACCTGAGGCCCGAACACGATACGCCGCAGTACCATTTCGAACCTCTTTCTGAGCCGTACGGGCGGAAGGGGAACGATGCAACGCCTCGGACGGCATGTTTCAACGACCTGCCAATCAAGGAACCGCTATCATGGAACCCAGAAAAATCCTGATCGTCGAGGACGAAGAAGACATTGCGTCCTTGCTGGAGTATCATTTTCAAAAGGCGGGTTTCCGCACCGACAAGGCGGCGGACGGAGAGTCTGCGCTTCGGTTGGTGGAATCCCGAACACCGGACCTGATCATCCTGGACCTGATGCTGCCCAAAGTGGACGGTTTGGACGTATGCAAGCTGCTCCGGAGGGAAAAGAAAACCCAGAACCTTCCCATCATCATGCTTACCGCCAGGGGAGACGAAGTGGATCGGGTCCTGGGACTCGAACTGGGAGCGGATGATTACGTGGTCAAGCCCTTCAGTCCACGCGAGTTGATCCTGAGAGCACGGGCCATACTGAAACGAGCAAACGCCTCGGATGAGGAGCGGGAAGTCATTCAAACGGGAGCCGTCAAAATCGATACGGGTTCTCACAAGGTTTGGGTCCTGGAAGAAGAAGCGACGCTCACGGCCACGGAGTTCAATCTGCTCCTGACTCTGGTCCGGCACAAGGGCAAAGTGTTGACCCGCGACCGTCTTCTGGATTTGGTGTGGGATTATCATTTCGACGGCTACGCCCGAACCGTGGATACTCATATCCGTCGCCTCAGGCAGAAACTGGGAAACGAGGGTTCCCGGATCGAAACCGTCTGGGGGGTCGGATACCGCTTTAGGGAATCCGTATGACCTTGAAACTCCGCACCAAAATCCTGCTTTCCTATATGGTGCTGTTCGCCGTCATCCTCGGCGCCGTCACCTGGTACACGACCCGCTACATGCGAGTCAACCTGTCGGAACGTTTCGAAACCCGCCTCAGGAATGAATTGGCTCTCATCGCCAATATGTTTTCCCTGCAACGACACGAAGATAAGGCGCTCCAGGAAGTGATTCAGCGGATCGGCCGTGATTTGGGCCTCCGCCTCACCGCAGTGGATGCTCGAGGGGTCGTCCTGGCGGACTCCCAGGTACCCTGGGATCGAATCCCCCTTGTGGAGAATCACGCGAACCGAAGAGAAATCCGCGAAGCCATCGACACCGGGTTTGGGAAACACCGCCGTTCGAGCACCACGGTTAAACAGGATCTTCTATACATGGCCCGCAAAGTGCACCCCCCGGATCGGGAATGGCTTGTCGTACGTGTAAGCGCACCCTTGGATGAGATCGAGGAAGACATCGCAAACACCCTCCGGATTCTCTATGTTTCGTCTTTCGTCGCATTCCTCATGCTGCTGCTTTTCAGCATCTGGCTGGCGAATCACATCACGCTGCCTTTAAGAAGCATGACCCACATGGCCGAGCGCATCGCGCAGGGGGACTTCGAGTTCCGTATTCTCCATTATCCCGAAGACGAATTGGGAACCTTGGCCCAAGCCTTGAACCGGATGGCTCAAGAACTCAAGACCGCCATGGAACAGCTGCATGCCGAAACGGCCCAACTGACCTCCGTGTTTCGAGGAATGCTGGAAGGCGTCATGGTGGTCAATGATCAGGGAGAAATCGTACTGGTTAACAGCGCCTTCAAACGCTTTTTTCCCGAAACCCGCCGGTTCGAGGGTCAGATGCCTTTAACCGCTCTTCGAAACAGCCTGGTGGCCGATTCCATCCGGAAGGCATTGGAAGGCACGGACACGTTCGACCTCGAAATCGCCTTGGGGAGCCACCGGAATCAGTTCTTTCACGTAAACGTCGTCGCCCTCCGCCAAGCGGGTCAGGTCAAAGGCTGCATCGCCGTATTCCACGACATCACTCAGATCAAGAAGCTGGAGGAAGTGCGCAAGGATTTCGTGGCCAATGTATCCCACGAACTTCGGACCCCGCTTACAGCCATCCGTGGATATGCAGAAACGCTGCTCGAAGATCCGCCGGACAATTTGGAGCAAGCAACCGGGTTTCTGGAACTCATCGTCAAACACGCCAATCGCCTGTCAAGCCTTACCGCGGATCTCCTGCGGCTGTCCGCTATGGATTCGGGTCGGATTCAATTCCAGCGCTCCTATATCGAGTCCGCACCCTTCCTGAATGGAATCGCGGAGACGTTCTCGGCTCAGATCCAGGAGAAATCGCTCACCCTGGAACTGGAAACCGTTCCGGAACCCTTGAATGTGTACGCGGATCCGGAAGCGTTGACCCAGATATTCACCAACCTCATGGACAACGCCGTGAAGTACACTCCCGAAGGAGGTCGGATCCGATGCTCCGCCCAGGAAGAAGACTCGTGGGTTCACTTCCGGATTCAGGACTCCGGCATCGGCATCCCCCAAAAAGACCTGGAACGCATTTTCGAACGCTTCTACCGCGTGGACCGGGAACGATCCCGGGAACAGGGAGGCACGGGATTAGGACTGGCCATCGTCAAGCATTTAGTCCAGGCCCAGAAAGGAAAGGTTTGGGCCGAGAGCCGACTCATGGAAGGTTCTACGTTCCATGTAGTGCTCCCTAAAGCACCCGGGGTCGAGTCGAGGTTCCCAATACCTGATCCTTCATCCAACCGACTCTCCGAATCCGCGGATCCGTTGCCGGCCGAGAAGAGGAGACCATGAAACGGCCCTGCGAGGATACATCCTGAATACGGTACGTTCGGCGCTCCATCCGGAGTGATCCCCCCAACGGTTTACCGAACGGCAGGCCGACCTGCAGGGTCTCTTCGGAGGAATCGTTCCATCGCCGTCGGAAAAGGATGGTACTGCTCGTTGTTGAATCAGGGTGGATTTCTCCCTATACTGACCCTAAGGCGCCAGGATCGCAAATCCCGGCAATGGATCAGGCGCGGCATCAGGCAATCCTCTCTCCGGCTTTAATCCAGGACCGGCAGGTAAAATGCCGGATTCCGCGCGCGTGCCCGCGCTCTGTCGAACCCTTGGCGGCCCGTTGATAAACACCATTTCGAGCAGGCTGGTCAAAAACGATGAGATGCAAGGCGCGCGAATGCTGAGGAATGAGGAGTACATACACATACAGTACGCCGAAATGACGAAGGATGCGGCGTAACGCGGTTGGCGTGACAGCAGATCCCCTTTTTCAACAGCCTGTCTGATCCGGATCACGCCGTCGTGCGGTTCAACGTCCTCTTTGGATGAAACAAGGATGCCTTATGCCCAGAGACCTGCAGAGACTGTTGAACGACCTGAAAATGGATATCACTTCCATGGCGACCCTCGCCGAAGAAGCCGTGCGTAAGGCGGTTCAGTCGCTCCTCGAGCGCGATTCCAAACTTGCCATGGAAGTACTCGATGGGGACGACGAAATCAACAGCCTGGAAATGAAGATCGATGAACAATGTCTTCGTCTCCTGGCGTTAAAGCAACCTATGGCCATCGATCTGCGATTCATCACCTCGGCCCTCCGAGTGAATTCCGACCTGGAACGGGTGGGCGACCTCGCCGTCAATATCGCGGAACGGGCCATCGAGTTGAACGATCGCCCGCCGCTGCCCTTCAAGGTGGAACTGGCGCCTTTGGCCGATGTGGCCATCTCCATGCTTCAGGATAGTATCACGTCCTTCATTCACAAAGATTCTCTTCTGGCGCGGGAGGTGTGTAAGCGGGACGACGTGGCGGACAAACTCGCCACGGAACTGGTGCGCGATCTCCTGGATCACATGGTCAGGGACGCACCCGCTATCCGGAGAGCGGTGAGCCTCATCATCATCGATCGCTGCCTGGAGCGTATCGCGGATCTCGCCACCAACGTGGGCGAATCCACCATCCTGTACGTGGAGGGCAAAAGCATTAAGCATCACCATTACACCGACTGATTCGTGTCCCACCCCTCCCTGACCCGAATGGACTCCGGATTCGTGTCCCCGGTGGGGAATGTTTCCGCTGCGGGCAGGCCGGTGAAAAACGATGAGATGCAAGGCGCGCGGATCTTTCGTCATTGAGGCGTACATACCGTACGTCTCAATGACAAAGGATTGAAGCCACGCCAAAAGCGTGACAACAGATCGCGTTCTTCAACGGGCTGCTAACGCCGCCTCCAACCGCTCCACGCCGGGAAGCCCCTGGCGTCCCGCAACAGAAGGGTTTCATCCCCCTTCATGATTTCCGCCGCAATCAAAGTGGGCTTATCGTTGATCGTAACTCGAGAGCCCTTCACTTCGAGCCGGTCCCCCATCTGAATCTGGACATCCTGATTGGCGATAAACCAGGCGGGACCGAGATGCACCTCGATGGTCTCCTCCTCCGTTTTCAGTTGCAGGTGCACGCCGGGCGACATGCCTCCTCGGGGCAGAAACTGCTGGATGTCGGCCACTTCGCCCGAAACGGTTTCCACCGTGGCGGGGTTGTACATACGGCCGTAGGCGCCACCCGACTCCCAGCCTCCGCTGCCGCGCCATTCCATGGCGCGTTTCGCCCATACCGGCTGTGATAAGAATATGCCCGTCACTACGATTATGGCGATAAAGGTTCCCGTGTATCGCGGATTCATGGTGTCCTCCTTTCGATGGGTTGAGGGTTGAACGATCTATATCGGATTCGGGATCCCCACCAATATCCCGCAAATTCCACTGGTCCGATATGCGGCGGACCGTGCTCGCAAATCAGAGAATCGGCCCTTTTTGTAATTACAATACTGTATGGATCCCCTTCTTGCAAGGGGGGCCGTCAACAGGGGGGGGTCGAGAAGAAACGTGGTGGGCGGATGGAAAACCCTTTCCCCGAGGGAATTAGACGATTCGGATATACTTCTTACCGAACATCTCCAAGCGAGCCAGTGCAAGAAAAAAATGTTTTCTGACCTAGATCAAGCACAGACGTCGAATACGGCATTATGCTCGACCCAACGCCAATGATACTGGAAGCAGGATGAGGAGTTGCGCGGAGCGGCCTGGCTTCCGCAACAAGGCCTGATCCCCCCTTTTCTCAACGAGCTGTCGTCAGGAAGGCGGAAATCGGGGGGACGCAGGGCGGACGCGTACCGAGAATGGGAAAACATCCTGGTGCGCTCCCCGATGAGGATCCATCTCGTCACGCATCGGAAACCAAAAACCTTCAAGCGTGCAGGGAACCGCGAAGAGCGTCTCGAATCAACGGATCTTCGTCAAAAACCTCTTGGACTCGGGACGGATTTCGTGTTTATTGTGTGATCCAGTCTCACGGTTCCTTTGGGATTTTTCACAGAAAGGTTTCAGCCAATCGGTGACGTCATGAAAAAGCCAATCGCGCTTCCGATGGTTATCCTGATCTTGATTGGAGGAATCACCCTTCTTCTGCTTTCCCGGCGCCAGCCTCACGATGTTGAAACACTGCGACTCTCAGGTAACATCGAAGTGACGGAAACCCGGATCAGTTTCCGCATTCCGGGACATGTGATCGAACGTCCGGTCAAGGAAGGTCAGCGAGTCGAACAGGGACAATTGGCCGCCAAGCTGGATTCCACTGATTTGGAGCACGAGGTGGCCCTGCGGCAGGCCGAAGTGGAGGCATCCCGAGCTGCATTGGCGGATCTGGAATCCGGATATCGGCCCGAGGAGATCGCTCAATCGGAAGCAGCACTGAATCGGGCAAGAGCCGAGTTGGAGCGAGCCGAAAGCGATTGGCGGAGACAACAGGAACTCTTTTCCAGACAAGTCATTTCGGCCCGCGAAACCGAAAGCTCCAGGACCGCCTATCAAGTGGCAAGGGCAAGAGTGCGCGAAGCTTCGGAGCTGTTGGCCTTGCAGAAAAAGGGCTTTCGCCCGGAGCAAGTCCTCCTGGCCCGGGCACGCCTGCGCCAAGCGGAAGAGACCCTGGCTCTAACTCAAACACGTCTTTCCTACGCCACACTCATCGCACCCGTCTCGGGAGTAGTGCTTTCCCACAATGTGGAACCTGGAGAATTTGTGGTCGCCGGAACCCCTATCCTGACCATCGGAGCTTTGGATTCCGTCTGGTTAAGGGCCTACTTCAACGAAACGGACCTGGGCCGGGTCAAACTCGGTGGACAAGCGTGGATACGCACGGACACCTGGCCCGACAAACGGTATGAAGGCCGTATTTCCTTCATTTCCGACCAAGCCGAGTTCACCCCCCGACAGGTGCAAACGGAAAAAGAACGGGTCAAGCTGGTGTACCGCGTCAAGATCGACATCGAGAATCCACACTGGGAATTGAAACCGGGTATGCCGGCTGATGCCGAAATCGTACTCGATTCAGACCATAGGGACCAAGGACCCGGTTATGCACGCCATTGAGACGGACCATCTCACCCGAGCCTTCGGCGACCTCCGGGCCGTGGACGATCTGAGTCTTCAAGTGGATCCCGGCGAAATCTTCGGTTTGGTGGGTCCGGACGGCGCGGGCAAGACAACGACCTTGCGTTTGCTCACCGCTCTAATGGAACCCACCGGCGGAAAAGCCCGGATACTGGGAAGGGATACGGTTCGAGAGGCCGAGGCTATCAAGGAGGAAATCGGGTATATGTGCCAACGTTTCGGTCTGTATCCGGATCTCACGGTGCTGGAAAACATCCATTTCTATGCGGACATTTACGGCGTCGCCCGCCGCGGGAGGAACGATCGGATCGAAGAATTGCTCGCATTCAGCAACCTCACCCCGTTCAAAAAGCGGCAGGCGGGCAAACTCTCCGGGGGCATGAAGCAGAAGCTGGGCCTGGCGTGCGCCCTGATCCACACCCCCAGAGTTCTTTTTTTGGATGAGCCCACCAACGGAGTGGATCCGGTATCCCGGAGGGATTTCTGGCGTATACTCTACCGCCTGGCCAAGGAAGGAATGACCGTTTTCGTTTCCACCGCCTACCTCGACGAGGCGGAACGCTGCACGCGTGTCGGCTTCATGCACCAGGGAAAGCTCATGGCCGTGGATACTCCCGATGGAATTCGAACGCTTATGGAAGGAGCCCTGCTGGAGATCGCCTCCCCGCAGGCTCGCCGGATCGCCGCCCGGATTCGGGACCTCCCCGAGGCTCTCTCCGTGAATCTGTTCGGAGATCGAGTTCACGTATCCGCCTTAAAGCCGGAAACGCTTGCAGACAAGATCCGTTCACTGCCGGCGGAACAGGGTCTGGAAGTCGGCCAAATCCGGACTCTGGAGCCCTCCCTGGAGGATGTCTTCGTTTCCGTTCTGCAGAAGACCGTGTCCTAGTCATTGGGGGAGGGAAGCATCCCAAGGGTCAATGGAGGCGACAGTGAACTCAAGCGTGGAAGAATACGCCGTCATCGTTCGCGACTTGGAACGCCGATTCGGGGATTTCGCGGCGGTCAAGGGTATAAGTCTGAGCGTACGCAAAGGCGAGATCTACGGATTCCTGGGGCCGAACGGCGCCGGCAAGTCCACCACCATCCGTATGCTGTGCGGCCTACTGGCGCCGACTTCGGGAGGCGGCCGCGTGGCGGGCTTCGACATGGTGACTCAAGCCGAACAGATCAAGCGGCACATCGGGTACATGAGCCAACGGTTTTCCCTCTACGAGGATCTGACCGTGGAAGAGAACATAGATTTTTACGGAGGTATCTACCGCATACCCAAGGAGCGCCGCAAGGAGCGCAAGGAATGGCTCATTCGAATGGCGGATCTGGAAAAACGGAGAACATCCCTCACTTCCACCCTTGCCGGTGGATGGAAGCAACGTCTGGCCTTGGGTTGCGCCGTATTACATGAACCCCCTGTTGTCTTTCTGGACGAACCGACTTCGGGCGTTGACCCTATCAGCCGGCGCAGCTTCTGGGATTTCATTCACGAACTGGCGCTCCAGGGAAGTACGGTATTCGTCACCACCCATTATATGGAGGAAGCGGAATACTGTGACCGGCTTGCCCTGATTTACCGGGGGGAATTGATCGCCGAAGGAACTCCCGGAGAACTCAAGACCCGGCACATGGAAGACGACATTATCGACGTGATTTGTCCCACCCCTCAGGAAGTCATGGAGTTCATCGATCCCGTGCCGGGAGTGAAGGATGTGGCGCTGTTTGGGAAAGGACTCCACGTGGCGGCCCGCCGGGGAGAACCCGTTATCCCCAGGCTCCTTCAGGTGTTGAGCGATCACCGCCTGACACCCGAACGGGTGGAAACGGTCCCCCCTTCCCTTGAAGATGTGTTCGTTTCGCTGGTGGAGGCGAGGGACCGGCGGGAGACAAACCTGCAAGGGGGTCCCCGATGAAGGCTCAGCGCGTTTGGGCCGTTTGCCGCAAGGAGTCCCTTCATATCCTTAGGGACCCGCGCAGTCTGGGCATGGGCATCGCCATTCCCATGCTGCTTCTCTTGCTGTTTGGATATGCCCTGACACTGGACGTGGACCGGGTCCCCCTGATCGTGTGGGACCAAAGCGGAACCCCGGCAAGCCGTGAACTCATTTCTCGTTTCGACGGCTCGCCCTATTTTTCCGTGCAAGGAGGTTCCGCAGGATACGGGGACATCCAACGGGCCGTCGACCAAAGACATGCCTTGATGGCCCTGATCATCCCCCCGGACTACGGCAGGGATGCGGCTGCGGGGAGGGAAGCGCGAATCCAGGTACTGCTGGACGGCAGCGACGCCAACACCGCCCAAATCGCTCTCGGTTACGCCGAGGCCGTTGTCAGAGAAATCAACAAGGGCGTCTCCATGGAACGCGCGGGTTATGACGGCCTCATTCCGGGGTTGGATCTGCGGTCGCGGGTCTGGTTCAACCCCGACTTGGAATCCCGCAATTACATCATTCCCGGTCTCATTGCCGTGATCATGATGGTCATAGCCGCCCTGCTCACCTCCTTGACCGTGGCGCGCGAATGGGAATCGGGAACCATGGAGCAAGTCCTTTCCACGCCCTTGAAAGGATCCGAACTGATTCTGGGGAAACTCCTTCCCTATTTCGGCATCGGCTTTTTTGACGTCGCCGTTGCCGTATTCATGGGAGAATTTCTTTTCGGCGTACCTCTCCGCGGCAGTGTGGCTCTTCTCTTCGGCATGGCGGCCATCTTCCTGGCGGGCGCCCTGTCTCTCGGCATGCTGATCAGTATCGTCACCCGAAGCCAGCTCCTCGCGAGTCAAGTGGCCATGGTCCTGACCTTTTTGCCGGCTTTTCTTCTCTCCGGTTTCATGTATGACATCGCCAACATGCCTAAGCCCGTACAAGTGGTGACCCACCTGATTCCGGCGCGCTATTTCGTGGCTCTGCTCAAGAGAATTTATCTCAAGGGTGTGGGATTAGAAATTCTCATCGTCGAAGCGTTTCTCCTTACAGTATTCGGCGGAGCCATGGTGATTCTGGCTCAACTCAAGTTCCGGAAGAAACTGCTGTAGGCGAATCCGAGTCGTGCCCATGTAAAGGATGACGCGATGATCGAACGACTGAAACACATGCTCATCAAAGAATTCCTGCAGACTTTCCGGGATCCCCGTATGAAGGCGGTGATCCTGGTCATGCCGGTGATACAAACGCTGGTTTTCGGCTATGCGGTAACCACCGATGTTCGTCGGATTCCCACAGCCGTCTACGATCTGGATCAGACTCCCCAAAGCCGGGAACTGATTGCCCGCTTCACGGGATCCGGCTATTTTCAAACCGTGGCCCAAGTGGAGAACTGGAGACAGGCTCAGGAATTGGTGGACCGGAGCAAAGTGCGAGCCCTCCTGCATATACAACCGGGCTTCGGAGCGGACCTTTTGGCCGCACGCACCGTTCCTCTTCAGATCATCGTGGACGGGACCGATTCCAACACGGCCGCCATTATTCTCGATTATTCATCCCGTATCAGCGCTGCGTTCAACGAACAGATCGCCACCGAGCATTTGTCGCGCACGCGGGGCCAAACAGTGACCCTTCCGGTCCAAATGCGGGCTCGGGCGTGGTTCAACCCGAATCTGGAGAGCAGAAACTTCTATGTGCCCGGCGTCATCGCCCTGATTGTCATGCTGATCACCCTGATGCTTTCCAGCATGGCCGTGGTTCGGGAAAAAGAAATCGGCACCATCGAGCAGATCATGGTGACCCCCATCACTCAGGCCGAGTTCATCCTGGGCAAGACTCTCCCCTTCGCCTTGATCGGCTTCGTCGATCTGGCCCTGATCACCCTAGTGGCCTTCTTCTGGTTCGATATCCCGCTTCGGGGCAGTCTGGCACTTCTCCTGGGATCCAATGGGTTGTACCTTATGAGTACTCTCGGCATCGGACTCTTCATTTCCACGATCAGCCGAACTCAACAACAGGCCTTGATGACTACGTTCTTTTTCTACTTCCCGGCGGTGCTGCTCTCCGGTTTCATGTTCCCCATAGCCAACATGCCGGAAGCGATTCAGTGGCTCACTTATCTCAATCCTTTGCGCTACTTCCTGATCATCGTCCGGGGAGTGTTTCTCAAAGGAGTCGGGCCGGAAGTATTATGGCCCCAAATGGCCGCTCTGGCCGCTTTAGGGATGGCCACGCTCTTGCTGGCCACATCTCGCTTCCAGAAGACCCTGTCGTAATCCCGTGGCCCGGCCGGGAACACCGCTTCCATCTCCTCTGCGACGAGGGTTAGATCACAACGTTCGGGCAATCCGCTCGCCGGGATAGCCCGATATGCCCCTTATCTTGTCCTGAATTCGGCCGATGTATTCGATAATCAGGGTCGCATTCCGATCCACGCGGAGGAACCGCTTGAATGAAACCGGATTTCATAATAGGGTCCGTGTGAATAGTATCCCGAAGTCGCCGACCCTGCCGGAACCCAAAGCATCCGCAGGGCGTTTCGCCTGGAACCCGGTTCCGGCGGGGAGACCGTATGACGCCAGAGTCCTCAAAGTCAGCGCGACAGGAAAGAGACATACCCGGGAACTACGTTCATCTGGTAGACCAACTTCAGGATCATGTGTACCGTTTCGATCTCCGGTCCCGCAAGTTCGTTTTCGCCAACAAACCCGCCATGGAATTCTACGGAGCAGACGAAAGCAATTACTCGGAGTTAGTCACCCCGAAGACCATCGCCGGTCATATCCACCCCGAAGACATCGAAAAGGTGCGCGAAGAGGGCCGGCGAAGCCTGGAGCCCGGGGTTTCTCGGGGTGAAGTCGAATACCGCTTCCTGCATCCGGACGGGTCCATCCGTTGGGTGCAGGACCGATGGACGGTGGTGCGTGACGATGGGGGAACCCCCCTGTACTTGGACGGCGTCGTTCGGGACAACACCCTCCAGCGACAAACGGAGGAGGCGCTTCGCGTCAGTGAACAGCGCCTCAAAGAAAGCGAGGAAACCTACCGAAACCTGTTCAACAACGCCCAGGTGGGTCTCTTCCGAACCCGCATCAAAGACGGGATGGTCCTCGAAGCCAACGACCGCATGGCGTCCATGCTTGGATTTGAGAGCCGCCGCCACCTGATCGGAACGCGTATCACTCCGGAACACTACGTGGATCGGAACGCGTTGAGACACTTATTGGAAGCATTAAGACGTTACCATGAAGTGAAAGGATTCGAGGTCGAATTGAGGAAACGGGATGGATCCACCCTGTGGGCTCGGTTTTCGGCCCGGAGGTTCCCGGAAAGGGGTTGGAACGAAGGCGTCGTGGAGGACATTACAATGCAACGACACCTGGAGGAGCAGCTCGAGATCCGCCGGCGCATGGACTCCTTCGGCATCCTGGCCGGCGGCATCGCCCACGACTTCAACAATCTCCTGGCGGCCATCATGGGGTATGTGGACTTGACGCTGCAGGAAAGGGAACGGCTGAGCGGACCCCAGGCCGGTTACCTGAAAAATGCCCTGGCGTCCTGCCATAGAGCTTCGGACCTGCTCCACGAATTGAGGTATATCTATGGGGTCGACGAATCCGGCAAGGAAGCCGTCGATGTGTTCTCCACCGCCGGAAAGGTCTTCGATATTCTGAGAAACGCTTCCGACAACCGAATCCCCATCTACGTGGACATTCCGCCTCAAACCTACTTCGTCAAGGCCAACCCTTCCGAACTGCACCGTGTGCTGATGAATTTAGGGAACAACGCGGTGCGGGCGCTGGAAGAAAAAGGTATCACCGCCGGGGATCACATCCGCCTTTACGCCCGAAAAGTCGCACTCACGGGTACGGATCTTCCCGGACTCGCCGGAGGGGAATACATTCACCTGGTCTTTGAAGACACGGGCGTGGGAATGTCGGAAGATGTCCGGAACAAGGCCTTCGATCCGCTGTTCAGCACCCATGACCGGGGGATTCAGAAGGGACAGGGATTGGGCTTGGCCATCGTCTATAATATCGTCACCCGGAATCATAAGGGCTATGTCACCATCGAAAGCACGCCGGGAAAAGGCGCGTCGGTACACCTGTATTTTCCGTGCGCCGATCCGGACCGGGGAGCCGCGGCCGAGAAAACCGCCGGGACCAAAGGAGAGACGGAGACCGTACTGATTGTGGAAGACGAGGAGATGCTTCGCGCTTTTCTCTCCAACGCGCTTTCCCGGCTGGGGTATCATACCCTCACGGCGGCCGACGGTCTCGAGGGATTGAAGATTTACCGGGAACGGAAGGACGGCGTCTCCCTGGTCCTCCTGGACCAGACCATGCCGGGCATGTCGGGGGACAAGGTCCTGCGCCGCATCCTCGATCTCGAACCCAAGGCCAAGGTGATCATTTCTTCCGCCCACCAACCGGATCAGTTTCCGGAAGGAACCTTCTCCGGCGCCGTGGGCTTCCTTCCGAAACCTTTTCGCGTCAAAGACCTTGCCGATGCAATCCGGGCGGCACTGGACCGCTGAAGGGCCCGTCCGCCCGGTTCCACGCAACGATTTTCGCCTGAGCCATCGAGTTCGAAAAGCCGATTCGCACCGAATCGCATCCAGCCGTTCGATCTCTTCCGCATGGCCCCGCATGGGCTGCATCTACTTTCCCGTACCCCATGATCCCTCCTTCGATTCTCCGAAGGATTCTGTAGGAAAGACCTGATAGGCCTCCTCTCTCACATAACATATTATAAACGAAATTTGTTACAGACTGGATCATGCATTTGTCGCATGCCTGCACACTTCGGCTGTTTTTCAGCCGGCCCCCTACCCGCTCGGAAGGCCCTGTTCGAGGGCCCCCGACCCGACCCCTATCGGAGATACCAGAAACATTCCCGCAGGCCCGCTCGTAAGCCGGATTGCGGACCGGCTGGAAAAAAACGATGAGATGCGAGCCACGCCTTTGGCATGGCGGAAATGAGCCTTAGATACGGTACGCCGCAATGACGAAAGGAGGAAGCCTGACGCCCTTGGCGTGAAGGCAGATCGCGTTTCTCAGCAGCTTGTCACGTCCCGCCGACATGCCGGCGTTCTTCTTCCGCGCCCGTTCTTTCGTCACAGGAATTACATGCCGCCGCCCCACTTTCTTAAAACTTTGCCGATAGGGTTGCCGCGATTTCATCGGGTATCCGGTGAAGGGGGGAGCATACGGGCGGTGCCACTCAAAGAACGCACACAGCCTGGAACGAAGATGAGAAAGGAGAAAGAGAACATGAAAAAGCGGTCGTGGATATGGGTTTTCGCGTTCATTCTGGTGTGGCCTTTAACGGGGCTGAGCCAAGCTCGAGCGGAGCGGTCCCTCGCGGACATCCTCAAGGAAAAGGGCGTTATCACGGGCGAAGAGGCTCAGGAGGCGCAAAAGGCGTCGCCTGAAAAGAAATTGCCCAAGTGGATCGAAACCTGGCAGTTCAGTGGAGATGTGCGCCTGCGGTACCAAGGGGAGGATACCGAAGGCTCCACCACCCGGCATCGAGGCCGGATCCGCTTTCGCGTCGGAGCCAAAGCGAACGTGACGGACACCATCGAGGCCGGATTCCGATTGGCCGGGGGCAGTGACGATCCCCGCTCCACCAACCAGACATTCGACAGCACCTTCTCCACTAAAAACATCGGCCTGGACCGGGCCTATGTCAAGTGGCAACCCACAAAGGCCGTGGCCCTCATCGGCGGAAAGATGGGCATTCCTTTCTGGAATGCCTCGGACCTTCTCTGGGACGGGGATATCAACCCGGAAGGCGCGGCGGCCAAGTTCACCCTGGGTCCGGTATTCATCAATCTGAGTGGATTCATACTGGATGAAATCGGCAAGACCTCGGACGATCCTCTGATGGGAGTTCTCCAGGTGGGCGCCAAATTCAAGGCGGATCCCGTGGACTTCACCGTTGCGGGCACGGGCTACGCCTTCAAGAACATCACCAAAGTCAACCTGAAACACTCCGCCAACACCAATACCCGCAGCGAAGACGGGACGTACGAGTATGACTACAATTCCATTTCCGGCGGCGCCGAGGTGGGATTCAATTTCGGAGGGCCCGTGGAACGGCTGGCCGTCTTCGGGGAAGTGATCCACAATCCCGACCCGGACGATGAAAACCTGGGTTATGTCGCCGGGGTGAAATTCGGATCCAAGAGTTTCAAGAAGCTCGGTGACTGGCGTCTCGCTTACATGTACCGGTATCTCGAAAGGGACGCCTGGTTGGATGTTTTTCCGGATTCCGATTTCTTTGGCGGCAAGACCGGCATCAAGGGTCACGAGTTCATCGCCACACTGGGTCTGACCCATAACACTACCCTGGGCTTCGACTATTATTTCGCCAAGAGCATCGAAGACAGCGACATGGACCAGCACCTCTGGCAGCTGGATCTGATCTTCAAATTCTAGAGCATTGTGACGACGCGTACCTCCGGTGACCGTGCCGGAGTACCCGGAAAGAAGCAAGCGCGGGTACGGGGTCTTGTACACCCCGGACCTCCCGCTCCGGCTCACTCCCGGGCCGATGAATCACACTCCCCCACTGGGGCGGGGCCTTCCAGGGATGGAAGCTCCGCTCTTCCTCCTTTGGGAGGCGGCGCATGGAAAATCCTTTCGAGGACGCGCCGGGCGCCATTCCCAGAACAAGGACCGATGCCCGGGAATGGCATTGCAGCACGACCTGCCCGCAATGCGGTGTATCAACGGGCTGTTGAAACGGACGGGGTGCTGCCGGGCTTACTTGTATCCCTGCTCGTGGTCCGGAAACAGAAACCGGGTGCTTTCGTTGGGGGCGAGTATGCACTGCTCCATGAGTTCCCTCCCCCGGCTTTCCGGGACCTCGGGGAAGAAGAAATAGTTGCCGGGCCAGAGATTGGCATACATATAATGAATCTCGTTCGGCTTGAGGTGAATGAGGGTGTGTTCTTCAACCCCGCATTGTTCCCCTACCACCGTCAGTTTCCGTTCCCCGGGATCGGAAAGGATCAGGGAATAGGTTCCCGAAGGCAACATCCCGGCCTCGATGCCGTCCACGTACAGGTTCATGGTGCACTCCCGGAAGCCGATTCCGGGCCTGAGCACGTAGAGCAGCGAGGCGCCTTCAGGGGGACGCGCTTTCGCGGCCAGGCGTTCCAATGTGGATGACACCACGGGCTTGGGACCCGTGGCGCAGGCCGTCGCCAACAGCAGCGACGGTACGATCGCCGACACCCACTTCAGGATGGCGGGCTTCATCGTTGCACCTCCTTGATGGTGTAGGTTACCCTGAGTTTCCTTTCTCTAAGGCCGGACGGAGTTTGATTGCGGCGGCCTGCCGAATCCCGAAAGAGATCCCGGACGCTTCGGCTTCCCTGTGCATGCCTCCGCAGACACGCACATTCCGGCGGCGGTCCGACCCCGGTTCTTCTCCATGCGTTGATTCGAGGGAATAAGCACATACTATCCGTAAGTTGTTACAATTCGACGAAGATTGCGACGACATTCCACATCATCCTACGCAGAGTTTCGTGCGGATTTCCAGCAAAAATCCATTGACAAACCACGGCAAGCGGATATATAGGATAAACATGATCGTAATTGTCGCGTTAGCCGGTGACCGATGAAAATCACCCGAGCCGTAGAATACGCCGTACGATGCGTCCTCTACCTGTCCAAAGCGGAACCGGGACGTGTGATGGGACGCAATCTCATTGCCAAAGAAATGGATATTCCTCATGAATTCCTGGCAAAGATCGCGAGAGAACTGGCGCGGGCAGGACTGTTGGAAATCATACAGGGTCCCAAGGGCGGTTATCGCCTCTTGCTTCCTCCGGGGAGGATCAGCCTGTTGACCGTGGTGGAAGCCGTGTGCGGAGAAATATCCCTGAACGATTGCGTCCTGCGTCCCCATTCGTGTCGCCGGAGTGACGTCTGCTCCGTTCACCCTGTCTGGGTAAAAGCCAGACGCGCTCTGAGGGAGGAATTGGCCCGTTCGAGTTTTGAAGATCTTGTAGAAAAGGAAACGGCTTCATTGTTGGAAGAACGGAATCGCACCCGCCTCCGGAAAACGGAATGCGCCAAGGACCCGAGCCAGGAATCGGATCCCGGTACCCCGGTGGCTCAGAGATGCACTTCCGGCCCTTCGAAGAACAATGAGGATCGAGGCGCATAACCATGAGGCGTACATAGCATACGCAGGCGGTCGTGTTTTTCGACCGATAACCACCTGATGCAGGTTCAGCGTACCCGCGAACCCAAGAAACACCAAGGAGGAACCAGTATGTCCGTACTCGTCGGATCCCGTACCGAAAAGAATTTGCTCACCGCTTTTGCCGGTGAATCCCAGGCGCGCAACAGGTATACCTACTTTTCGAGCCAGGCCCGAAAGGAAGGTTTCATTCAAATCGCCAACATCTTTGAAGAAACCGCAAACCAGGAAAAAGAACACGCCAAGCGCTTCTTCACGCATCTCCAGGGCGGAGAAGTGGAAGTGGGCTGGAAGTTCCCCGCAGGGGTCATCGGGACGACGGCGGAAAACCTTACGGCGGCGGCGGCGGGGGAACACTACGAATGGACCGAGATGTACCCGAGTTATGCAAAGACGGCTCGCCAAGAAGGTCTGGAACAGGCAGCCCGTTTATTCGAAAGCATTTCCGTGGCGGAAAAGCAGCATGAAAAGCGGTACCTGGACCTCTTGAAAAACATTCAAAACGGGCTCGTGTTCAAAAAGAACCAACGTGTGACTTGGCGGTGCCTGAACTGCGGGTATCTTCATGAGGGATTGGAAGCGCCGGACTCCTGCCCCGCCTGTGCGCACCCTCAGGCCTACTATGAACTCCTGGCCGAGAATTACTGATACCCGGGGAGGAGGTCCGCTTCATCTTGAACGGAAAGGGGAACCTCGTATGGCGGCCTTATGAAGAATCGGGATTCCGGTAAATCGGCGAACACGATGGAATGCAAGGAGACCGAAATCCCGTAAACAATAAAGCGGCGGGATAATCCCCCATCGAACTCCAGACGGACCGCCGGCGACATCCGCCGGGGTGGCAATCGTTGGTGGGACACACTATACTACATACACTACAGACAGCCGTGATGGGATGAACCCGTCCGGACCTGAAACCGAAGGAGGAAACCATGCCTGAAAAACTGCAAGTATTCAAATGCGAACTTTGCGGAAACATTGTTGAAGTTCTTCACGGGGGCAAGGGAGAACTCGTGTGCTGCGGCCAGCCCATGAAACTTTACGTAGAGAACACGGTGGACGCCGCCAAGGAAAAACACGTTCCCGTCATCGAAAAAACCTCGGACGGATTCAAGGTGAAGGTGGGCAGCGTGGCTCATCCCATGGAAGAGAAGCATTACATCGAGTGGATCGAAGTTGTGGATGACCGCAACAACGCCTACAGGCGTTTTCTCAAGCCGGGGGAAGCTCCGGAGGGGACTTTCTGCATCCAGGCGGGCCGCGTGACGGCTCGGGAATACTGCAACATTCATGGATTATGGAAGGCCGAATCATGATCAGCCGGGCCATGCAGGACGCATTGAATGAACAGATCAAATGGGAGTTCTATTCCGCCTACCTGTACTTGTCCATGTCCGCCTGTTTCGAGGCGGAAGGATTGGCGGGTTTCGCCAACTGGATGCGGGTGCAGGCTCAGGAGGAGCTCACCCATGGGATGAAATTTTACTCCTATGTGAACAGCCGGGGCGGAAGGGTGCTTCTGCAAGGCGTGGACGGCCCACCCACCCAGTGGGACTCCCCCATGCAGGCCCTCCAGGACACCCTGGAACACGAACGCATCGTTACTTCCAGGATCAACGATCTGGTCCGGTTGGCTCTGTCGGAAAACGACCACGCAACCCACATCTTTCTCCAGTGGTTCGTAACCGAGCAGGTGGAGGAAGAAGCCTCGGCCACCGAAATCCTCCAGAAGCTGAAACTCATGGGGGAACAGGGCAACGGGCTATTCATGCTGGACCGGGAATTGGCGTTGCGCCGATTCGTTATGCCGGCCGCTCAAAGCGAAACATAGGCGGTAACGCGCCGCGTACCAGCCCGTCAATAAACCGTATTGCGGGCAGGCCGGTGCAAGACGATGATATGCAAGGCCGGCCAATCCTGAGGAAGGAGGCGTACATACAAATACGCCGCGATGATGAAGGAGGAAGCCCGACACCACTGGTCGCGTTTTTCAACGGCCTGGTCAGGAACTCGGATTCCAGTCGCGCACATCATCCCGGAAGACGCTCAGACCATGGACCTGCGGTCCGGAAGGATTCATGCTCATTGCGAATCCATTCCGGGCTGCGGTCTGTTGGGGAAATCCTTATCTTTGATAACCGGACCGCTTCCGGGAGCACCCGGAAGAACACAGGTTTTGACACGGCGGAAAGATCATTCTAACATGCTTTCCGACATGCTTGTTGTCGGAATGTGAAGCCCGGGAACCCGGCGGGACAAAAGTCGGACCGACGGCGTTACGACGCGGCCGAAGGAGAGTCGCATGGGTAAGCCTGAAGAGATGTACCAGTGCCAAACCGTAAACTGCGGGTTTATTTATGACCCGGAAAAGGGCTTTCGCAAGGGAAACATTCCCAAAGGCACTCCCTTCGAACAGCTTCCGGAGGGAAAGATCTGCCCCGTTTGCGGCGCCACCAAGAAGATGTTTAAACCCCTGGCGGGTCCGGGATCCACCAGAGAGGAGACTCCGTGAGGAAACCTGCGCCCCTTGCCGCGGGCATGCTTGTTTGCCTCGGTGTCTTTCTGCTGACGGGACACGCAGCCTGGCCGGAAACATTTCCCATGAGTGCGGCCACGGAGGAATGCATCTCCTGCCATGTTTCCGCGACACCCGGCATCGTAGCCGATTGGAAACGCAGCCTCCACGCCCGCGTGACCCCCGCGGAAGCGTTGAAGCTTCCCTCGATCCGGAAACGCATGTCCGGGGAATCCATTCCCCCGGAGTTGACTCGGAACACGGTAGGCTGCGCCGAGTGTCATACGCTGAGCCCCCCGCTCCATGAGGACACCTTCCCACACAACGGGTATCCCGTCCATACGGTGGTCACCCCCCGGAATTGCGCCACCTGCCATCCGGTGGAAGAAGAACAGTATCGACAGAACATCATGTCCCGCGCCCACCACAACCTGATGAGGAACCAACTGTTCCGCCAGTTGGTGCAGTCCATCAATGCCGTGACTCGGTACACGGACGGTCGAACGACCCTCGGCGCCGAGGATCCTATTTCCAACGAGGATTCCTGCTTGTTTTGCCACGGCACGGTGGTAGAGGTGAAGGGTTTCCGGCAAGTGCACACCATCCAGGGAGAAATGGAGTTTCCGATTCTCTCCGGGTGGCCCAACATGGGTGTGGGTCGTGTCAATCCCGACGGCAGCCAGGGTGCGTGCACTCCCTGCCATTCCAGGCATCAGTTCTCCATCGAAGTCGCACGCAATCCTTATGCCTGCGCCAAATGCCATAAGGGTCCCGACGTTCCCGCATACAAAGTATACTCCGCCAGCAAGCACGGCGCCGTATTCGCCGCGACTCACCACGCCTATGACTTGCAGTCCGTGCCATGGGTCGTGGGCGAACACTTCACGTCTCCGTCCTGCGCCGCGTGCCATATCAGCCTGGTGGTAAACTCGGACGGAGACCTAGTCGCAGAGCGTACACATCGTGTAAACGATCGCAAGGCATGGCGGCTCTTCGGTTTAATCTATGCACATCCCACGCCCAAGAATCCGGACACCACCATCATCCGGAACCGGGCCGGCCTGCCTTTGCCCACGGAACTGACAGGGGAGCCGGCAGCCGAGTTTCTCATCGATCCCAAGGAGCAAAACAAGCGCAGGCGCACCATGCAGGGGGTCTGTACTTCATGCCACAGTTCCCAGTGGGTACAGGGCCATTTCCGCCGCCTCGAACACAGTATTCAAACCACCAACGAAATGACTCTCACGGCAACCCGGATCATGATGGATGCATGGTCCGAGGGAGTGGTCCGAGGCCTTTCGGCCCAGGACGGCCTGTTCAACGAAGGCATGGAGAAACAGTGGGTGGAGCAATGGCTCTTTTACGCCAACTCCACGCGTTTAGCGTCGGCTATGATGGGCGCCGATTACGGCGTATTTGCCGGCGGACGCTGGCAAATGTCCAGGACCGTCGAGCAACTGCTGGACTGGCTGCACGTGAAGCGACAACCGAAACCCGAATCCGGAGAGCCGAAGCCCTGAGGGCATGCCGCTCAGCACCGGCTTTCAACCCTTGAAAGGAGCACTCAATGGCCGAGAACACCTGGAAATGCACCAAGTGTGGATACACCCTTCAGGCCCCGACTCCCCCGGACCCGTGTCCAAGCTGCAAGGAGAAATGTGAATTCGTTGAAGTTTCCTGCTACATTCCGGACTGCGGGCAGGGCGGCGTGGATCCACGGCTGGGAAACCGGTAGAGATCCGGCTCGTCATCCACGATCCGATGTCCCTTGGTCGGCCCTTCAAACTCCGGCAATCCTTGCATTCGAAACCAGGAATTCAGGGCCTTGCCGGGGATTTCAGCTTGAGGTCCCTCCTTGGGAAATCAGGATGCCGACGGCAATTCCGGATTAAACGTGAAATAACCATGATCGGAGAAAAGAATGTCCAAACGCAAATACAAAGTTCGAGCGGAATGTCCAGCCTGTGCATGCGGCGACGTATCCTTTTTGGGTCCCGAAAAACTCAGGGAGAAATTCATCGGCAACGAAGAAGAAATCGACGTTCTGTGCCCCATGTGCGGAACGAAGCACAAGGGCAAAATCGAGGAAGTATCCGGCGACGAATAGGTTGGGCCGGAAGCTTTTCCAGTCGAAGGGAGACCCCCGCTCCGGCGTGATGCCGACCCGTTCACTTCCTGCCGGGAAAACGGGGGTGGGAATCAAGGAGGACACCTATGGGAAAAGCCCTGCTCGTGTATGCCACGCGCACGGGGGAAACGCAACGCATCGCGGAACTCGTGGCCGAAGGCATTCGGATTTCGGGAATGGAAGCCGAAGTGGTGGATGCCTCCGCCGTAAAGAAAGAAGCGAGCTTGGCGGGTTACGACGCCGTGCTTTTCGGATCTCCGACGTACCATGGAGAAATGCTTCCCGCCATGAAGACTCTGTTCTTCCTGGCCGAACGGTCGGGGCTCGAAGGTAAGGTAGGGGGTGCTTTCGGTGCTTTCGGATGGAGTGGAGAGGCCCCGGAACGGATTTATCAAACCATGAAACACGTACTAACCATGAAGATGGCGGGCGGTCCGCTCATGCTCAAGTCCACAGCCCTTGAAGGCGGAATGCGGATGGCCCACGATTACGGGCGACAAATTGCAGAATTGTGTCGCTGAGCAGCCACCTGACCTCAACGGATTTTCAACTCACCTTTTGAAGGAGGCGCCTTATGAGTACACCCCAACATTGTCCCGGCTTCCAGCAGTTCAAGGACCTCAAGTCTTTTGTGTGCAAGTGCCCCAACTGCGGAAGGGAAATCGAGATTTTTTCAGACGAATTCAACAGACCTCATACCTGCAAGGGCTGCAAACAGCCGGTGGACTTCACTCAGTGTCGACTGGATGCTGAAGCTCACAGGACGGAACCTGCATAATCACCTGTTCCGCTCCACCAGGAACGGCGGAAACCCCGCTCGATCCGCAGAAGGAGATTTTTGGATGGACAAGTACGTATGTCAGATATGCGGATATGTTTACGATCCCGCGGCAGGCGATCCGGACAACAATGTGCCTGCCGGCACCAAATTCGAAGACGTTCCCGATGACTGGACCTGTCCGGTCTGCGGTGCGTCCAAGGACCAATTCGAGAAAGAATGATTTTTCCGACTCGGTGACCGTTTCCATGCCCCGGAACAGCCATCACAGGCCGAACCGTTACATGGAAACGGTCTCGAATTCACTGGAGGAGACGGCCTGACCAAGCGTCGTGTGCAGGGGACGGGCGGATGGACATCCAGGGATTCCCACGCTGTAACCCAGCAGCAGCCAAGGTCGACACAAAGAGCCCTGGCAGCCCGTTGAAAAACAGCATTTCGGACAGGCTGTTCAAAAATGATGAGATGCAAGGCGCGCGAATCCTGAGGAATGAGGCGTACAACCCGTACGCCGCAATGACGAAGGGTGAAGCGTCACGCCAAAGGCGTGAAAGCAGATCGCGTTTTTCAACAGCCTGTTAGAGTCGCCGGTGTATCCTGCCCATGATACCTCTCAGGGACGAAAACCCGACACGGACACTGCCGGCCGTCACCTTGACGCTGCTGGCCGTGAATGTTGTCACGCATCTGTACCAGATGACGCTCGATCCCAAGCTCTCATGGGTGTTTCTTCACCAATTCGGTGCGATTCCGTATGAACTCGTTCATTCCCGCTCCATCGGAGCCGTCACGCTGGAGAGCCCGGTCCCCCGGTATCTGACGTTGCTGACTTCCATGTTCGTCCATGGAGACGTCTTTCATCTGGGAGGCAACATGCTCTACCTGTGGATTTTTGGAAACAACGTGGAAGACGTGTTCGGGAAGGGGCGGTTCATCCTCTTCTATGTGCTTTGCGGGCTGGCGGCTTCGGCTTCGCATGTGCTGATCAACATGGATTCCCGTGTGCCCATCGTGGGGGCCAGCGGAGCCATTGCGGGAGTGCTCGGAGCGTATTTCGTTTTATTTCCCAATGCAAAAGTGACCACGCTGGTGGTCGTGTTCTTTTTTATCCGTTTGATTCAGATTCCGGCGAGCCTGGTGCTGGGGATCTGGCTCGTTCTCCAAATGCTGAGCGCGGCGTCCAATCAACCGGGCGTGGCCTGGTTCGCGCATATCGGGGGATTCCTGGCCGGAGTGTTCCTGGTGATGGTCTTCCTTCCTCGAAGGAAGCCGTTTGGACGCTGATGGTTTCCGCGGTGCGGTGCAGGACGCCGGTTCCGGGACGGGGAGATGTCTCCATGGGGATCCGGACGAGGGCGGGGCTTGGGCCGGCCGGAGCGGCGTATACCGGCCGAGATTTCAATCGGGTTTGCCGGGCCGGAGGGGATTGGATGGGATTCCAACGTCCGGGCCATGCGGTTGGGCCGGAGCCGGCCGGATAGGGATGTCCTGTTTCAGAATCTCGATCAGTTCAGCCCATTCGGGCTCACGCCCGGGGGCCACGGAGACTTGGACGAGTGCGGGACCGGGATCCAAGGTGGTGATGATACCCAGGCCGTCGTATCCTTCCAGGATGAACTTCAGGAAGGCGAGATCGCTCGAAGGGATCCAATAGGTGCGCCGGGACATGTGAGAGTCCGCCATGGTGACCGCTTTCGCCGAAACCGGAATGGAAGGTCGCCGGCTGGAAGCCGGAAACGGTGACAAGCCGTGTTGAGGATGATCTCCTCGGCTGGACGCTATTACGAAAACAGCTTATCATAATCAGTCATTGAGATGCATGCGATAAAGACCAAAACGGCCATGGAAAAAACGGATTCCGATTCCAGTTCCCCCGTCCGCATATTGGTTGTGGACGACGAGCCCGATGTCCGCGAAGTGATCAGCGACATCGTGGAGAGCTTCGGCTACGAGGCGTCTTCGGCCTCCGGAGGCGAGGAGGCCCTCTCTATGGTGAACCGGGAGCGGTTCGATCTGGTTGTTACGGACATTCAGATGCCGGGCATCAGCGGGATCGATTTGATTGAACGCATTCACCGGTCCCGTCCGGAAATCGATCTGATCGCCGTGACGGGTTTCAACATGGAGTACTCGTACACGGACGTGATCCGGCTGGGGGCCAGCGACTTCATCACCAAGCCCTTGAACGTGAACGAGTTTCAGGCCAAGATCCACCGAGTGCTCCGGGAACGTCGTATGAGGGCCGACCTGGAGCGGCTCACGTTCCGGGATGAACTCACGGATCTCTGCAACCGGAGGTACTTCAATCTGAAAGGTTTGGAGGAAGTGGCCCGGGCTCACAGGCAGGAATATCCTCTGTTTCTTATCCTGATCGATATAGACCATTTCAAGAAATACAACGATCACTTCGGACATCAGGCCGGAGACAGGATACTCAAACAGCTGGCTGAAGTGATTCATATCTCCGTCCGGAACGACGTGGACAGCAGCTTTCGATACGGGGGAGACGAATTCGGCGTTCTGGTTCCGCAGGTGAGTTGCATTCAGGCCCAATGCGTGGCCGAACGGCTGCGCCGGAAGTACCTCGAGTTGGTGGACCGGGAAGATACTTCCCTGAGCTTGGGAGTGGCCGAGTCCATGGACACCGGACTGGGACCCGAGAGCGATCTCAGGGTGCTGATCCAGCATGCGGACAAAGCGCTTTATGAGTCCAAGAGGGGGGGCGGCAACCGGGTTACTCTGTATTCAGGCGACAAGGCGGATTGAATCCGGCTCACGGATGATCCCGCCCGGCGTATCCATTGGGTTGCTTTCGCGCTTGGAATCTTTTTGCAGCACCGGGGGATTTCCATGAAAACGAGTTTAGGCGTCCTGGTTTTTGTAACGGTTATCGGAGCGTGGTTTCTTACGGAAGCCGCGCCGGGAGAGGGGGCCCGTATGTTGGAGTCCACTCGGCGGGACCAACAGGAAGTGGCCGTGACCATCTACAATGAGGATCTCGGCCTGGTGAAGGACCGAAGGCGTGTTCGATTGGAGAGGGGCCTGTTCCTGATGGAATTCAAGGACGTGGCAAGCCGGCTGGACCCCACCTCCGTGTATCTCAAATCCCTTACACATCCTGGAGAGCTGTTCATCCGGGAACAGAATTATGAGTTCGACGTGATTACTCCGGGCCGCCTTCTGGAAAAAAGCGTGGGTCGGAAGGTGGTGTTGGTGGAAACCCGCGAGGAAGACGAGGGCGAGCTGCGCACGGAAGCCGTCCTGATTTCCGTGAACTCAGGGGAAACCTATCAAATCGGGGATGAAATCCACCTGGGTCACCCGGGACGCGTCGTGCTTTCGGAATTGCCGCCGGAACTTCGCGCGCAGCCGACGCTGGTGTGGTTGCTGGAGAACGTCGGGGACCGTGAACAAACGGTGGAGGCGTCCTATTTGACCCGGGGTCTTTCCTGGCGTGCGGATTATGTGGGAGTGCTGAGTGCGGATGAGCGCTCCATGGGTCTAACCTGCTGGGTGACCATCCGGAACGAATCAGGCGGCGCCTATGAGGATGCGCAGGTGAAACTCATTGCCGGCGAAATCCACAGGGCTCGCGACGTGGGACGCCGGGAGGCGGCCATGGCGATGCGGGCTGAACCGGCGGCTCCCCAGTTCGAGGAGCAGGCCTTCTTCGAATACCATATGTACGCGCTGAACCGCCCCTCCACCATCAAAGAGAACCAGATCAAGCAGTTGGCTCTGCACACCGTGGAGAACGTGCCCCTGAAAAAACGGTTTGTGTATCGCGGTCCGGGCCGTTTCTGGGGAGGGAAAGCCCCCGGGTCCGGTACGGAAAACCCCGTTGTGGAAGCCGTCTTCAAGAACGACGTTCCAAGCAATCTGGGAATACCGCTTCCCCAAGGCACGTTCCGAACGTACAAGCCGGACGCGGATCAGGCGCTTCAGTTCATCGGAGAAGATCGCGTCGAGCATACGCCCAAAGACGAAGAAGTGACCCTGCGTTTAGGGAAGGCCTTCGACATTGTCGTGGAAAGAACCCAGACGGATTTCAGATCCAGGGACAAGAGCTTTCAGGAAAGCGTGGAAATCCAGGTGCGCAACCGGAAGAGCGAATCCGTCACGGTCCTTTTGGAGGAAACCCTGAGAGGGGACTGGCAGATCATTCGGGAAAGCCACACGCACACCCGAAAGGATGCGTTCACCATCGCGTACCAGGTTGATCTGGCCCCCGGAGCATCGGACACGGTGGCATACACCGTGCTTTCTCAGCAGTAGCAGGCCGTTGAGAAACGCGATCTGCGTCGTTGGGCTTCATCCTATCCGCCTGTGCGTCCCACCTGTCTGCGTACAGTCACGTACAGTCACGCACAGGCAGGCGCAGACAGGCGTCATTGCGGCGTACTGTAGGTACGCCTCATTCCTCAGGATTCGCGCCCGCCTTGCATCTCATCGTTTTGTACCGGCCTGCCCGCAATACGGTGTATCAACGGGCTGGTGGGAGGGGTGGACAGTGGTCGCCCGAGGATGGTTCTCGAACCGGTCGCCTGCAAGGTGCGCCGTATCGATCCTGAGGAAGCGGTTCGAATCGTTTCGGAAGTTCCGGCCGGGGGTAAAGGGGGATCTTTTGCACCGGAAAGTGTTCAGGAGGTCGAGGATTTTCTCGATTGAAAGAACAGACAGGGGGCTCCGGAACTGGATCGCACGGCAATGCAGGGGAGTTGCCGGGATTTTATGTTGAAGGCGCGGCAACCGTAAGGAAAAGAAGGTTGCCAGGTGACATAGAAACTCACGCATTGATAACAGGGCGTGATATTTTTCCTTCCCATGACGGAACGTCCATTGCCCGCATCGGGCGGTGCGAGACCCCGGCGGAAGGGTTTGCCGGGATCTCCGGGCTCCGTCGCCTCGGGAACACGGCGACACCCTTGCAAGCGCACTCTCTTCACAGGGATTTCGAGAGCCCTATGACCGGGTGACGAATTCCGCGATGCGCATCGATTTTCCAGCGGGTCCGCCCACCCTCCCGTCCGTTCTCCGGAGGGATTCCGGCACTCCGGCTCAGGCTGAAAGCCTGGAGGCCAACTGGGCGACCCTTCTTCCGAGCTTTGCCGCGTTTTCCTCGGCCTGTGCGTCCGGTTTCCCTACGCACGCCGTTCCATAATGGCCCGTGGCGTCCATGGGATCACCCACAATGATCATGCCATAGATCAACAGGGCCTGCAGGATTCCCATCAAGGTTGTTTCCTTACCCCCGGAAGCGTCCCCGGACGTGGTGAATGCCGCGCCCACCTTACCTTCCATTTTTTTCCGGACACCCACGAATCGATCGAACACGGATTTCAACTCAGCGGTCATACCGCCGAAATACACCGGAGATCCCGCGAGAATTCCCGCGGAATCCAGGAAGTCTTCCTTGGTCACCTGGTCCGTGTGTTTCAGCAACGCTCGTGCGCCATCGACCTGCTCGACTCCTCGGGCTACGGCCTGGGCCAGTTTTTCCGTGTTTCGCGTCTTGGAATAATAGAGCACCAGGATCTGCATGGGAATCCTCCTTGGTGAATAAGTTCGCCCCCAAACTCCGCGGTTTGCGGAGAAAAAACCCGCCGGCGGGCGGGTTCTCTGCAACTCTGGGGAAAACGTTACACCGCGTCGCTCTTGGGCGGCGCGCTTTCCGTCTTTCCCGAAGTCCCCTCTGTGGAGGTTTCGTTCTTCTGCGGTTTGGCTGCGGGAGTCGATCCGGGAGATTTACGCGCGTAATCGGATACGTACCACCCGCTGCCCTTGAGATGGAAGGAGCTGTGTGAAACAAGCTTCTTCACCGGGCCGCCGCAATGGTCACAACTACCCAGCGGAGCGTCCGAAAAACGCTGCCAAGCCTCTGTAATCTTTCCACATTCGAGACATTCATACTCATAGATGGGCATGGTCCGTACCTCATGGTCAAGAATTTTCTTTTATAATACGAGCGATGGAAAATTTGTCAAGAGCCCTGGGGGAAAAAGCCCGGGTTCTCGAAATGCCTAAAGTGTATGAGGGATGTGGACGGAAACCTGTCATTTCCACGCCGTATCTGTCGCACCGGTGTTCCCGGAACGGAGCGCGAATCTGCTTGACCCGGTTCAAGGGTGTTTTAAGATAACGCTCAAAAATGCGAAGGAGCGACCGTTTATGATCCATCTGCTCAAGCAACTCCACGTGGCGGTGCCTTTTGACGATCTGGCGGGAAAATACCTGGATCTTGTGCTGGAGAACGGCGTATCGCCCGAAATCGGACTGCGGGCGGAGGTTCTGGATGCCTTTGCCGACGAGGATTTTGTAAGAATATCCGAGAAGTTGAAACGGCGTGGTCTCCGGACCACCCTGCATGCGCCGTTCGTCGACCTGCATCCGGCTTCCGAAGATCCCGTGATACGGGACGGCTCGCGGAGTCGGCTCATGCGGGCGTTCGAATTGCTCGACGTATTCACTCCCCGTTCCGTGGTATGTCATCTGGGTTTCGATCCCAGGCTGCATATGGAGGATCTGGATGCCTGGGTGAATCGCTGGGTGGGATTTATGGAAGTGTGTCTGCCCCTGTTCGAAAAACGCGGAGTACCCATCATGATCGAGAATACGTTCGAATGGGACACCGAGGTATTTGAGCGGATTTTCGAAGCGGTGCCTTCCCCCTTTCTGGGTTTCTGCCTGGACACCGGCCACTGCCTGGCTTTCGGCAAACTGCCTTGGCAGGAGTGGGTGGAAAGACTTCATGGAAGACTGGGACAGCTTCACCTGCATGATAATTCCGGGGCGTATGACGATCATCAGGCGGTGGGGCAGGGACGCTTTCCCTTCCGGCCTTTCCTGGCTCGCTTGGCGGAATTGAATCTCAGGCCTCTCGTTACCCTGGAGGCGCACCGGGAGGATTGGGTTTGGATCAGTTTGAAAAACCTGTCGGAAATGTGGCCCTGGTCTGATGACGGCGAAACCTGATCGCCGCGGGACTCTCCTGATGGAATACGGGGCGATGTCCTACAAGAAATAGAGGCGATCATCCACGGAAGGCTGTTCTTTGCGCATTGCGGCCCGGGAACGGCTTTCCGCTACGAAGGGCTCTTCCTCCGAAAGGTCCCCCAGTTCCTCCTCGAGAGCCTCCGGGTCCTCCCCCTTTTCCAGGCGGTGCAGGGCTTCCTCGAAGCGCGGTCCCAGTTGGAGTCCCGTGGCCTCGGAAAACTTGCGCATCAGTCGGGCCGCCTGGCGCGGATCGTCTTCGTTTACGGACTCCGCTTCCTGAGCGAGATGCTCCATGGCCCTTTCGAGTCGGGACTCGTCCATGTCGGGCATGCCCGTTTCCTCCCGGTCGCTCTTGCGGGGAGTGGAAAACCGGCTCATTCTTCTCTCGAGCACCGATTTCCCACATTGGGGGCACAAAGGTCGGGCTTCGGTGTTCACCGTAGCGGAGAAAAAATTGAACATGCGATGGCATGGGGCGCAATAGAATTCGTAAATGGGCATGGAACCTCCCCCAACAGGCCGTTGAAAAACGGTATTGCGGGCAGGCCGGTGCAAAACGCGATCAACGGCCTGCTAACCTCAACGGTTCCTTTCCAGAAAACCGTTTGCTCCGAGGCCGCGTAACGGAAACCTCGGACCGTGCGTCTCTTTCAACGGTGCGATGCCGTGACGGCCCCGGGGTTTGCCCCGGAGCGCACCATGGAGTAAACTATAATTTGGATGTGTATGCAAGTGTTCCCCTTGGGCGATGCAGGGAAACCGTTGCCTGTTCCCCCATGGACGCAGTGGACGCCGGATGCGGATGGGATTAGAATGACGTTTCATATATACTGGCCGCGCCATGTCCAACCTCAGCTGAACCCGAAACCGGAGGTCGCCGTGTGTCTCAAGTGCAGCGCTCCACCGAACCGTTACTACGTCCAGGATTGCGCTACCGGCCTGCTCGTTTGCGAAGAATGCGGGTTCGCCGTCCGCCGAATCACCGGGGAGGCTCTTCAAACCGGAGACTATATCTGGATCTTGAATGCGGACTGGCCCGAATTTCACTCCTTCGAGGAATTGTTCGGAATCATGGTGGGCTCCGATCATCCCATGCCCGCTTTTATCCAATACGGCATGATTCCATCCCGGGTACTGACGGCCGTGCTGGATATGGCATTCCGGCAGGTTCCGGATGTTCATTGACGGGCCCTGTCCCTTGAGGGACAGGCGGGTTTCCCGCCGGAACGACGGGCGCCGACGACCTCCTCCACACATCAGTATTCGATGCCTTCCCGGGCGGGAATACCGCGTCGATAGTAATGTTTCAGCTCTTTCAGTTCAGTGATGCGGTCCACGTGTCGAGCTATATCGGGATGCAGGTTTCTTCCCGTCAGAATCAGGTGGGTGCGGGCGGGTTTGAGCCGTATGAACGAGATCACTTCTTCCGGTGGAATGAGTTTAAACCACACCGCCATGTTGATTTCATCCAGGATGATGAGTTCATACAGGCTCCGTTCCATGACTTCTTTGGCCAGTAACAAGGCGCGGCAAGCCATGACGGAGTCCAGCGGATCCCGTCCTTTCTTCTTGAGAATGTACCCTTTTCTGCCTACGGGCAGGAACACCAAATTGAGGGGAAATCGGTTCATGAGCAGTTGTTCGCCCTTGCGCAGGGCGGGTTTCATGAACTGCATGATGAAGACACGCTGGTCGTTGAGCAGAGCGTTCAACGCTTCTCCCAGCGCCGTGGAGGTCTTTCCCTTGCCATTGCCTGTATAAACACGGATGGTTCCGGACATGTGCTTCTTTCCGGGACGAACGACCTGGGTCCTTGCCGGTGTTCATCCCTCCGATGGTGATTCAGGCCGCGGCGAGCGGACGGGAAAACGCCGCCCTCCGGCGGGCAAGAACCGTCTTGGCCCGGGAACGGCCGGACCGGCCTAAACCACGGGGACGATGAAACGCCCGTGATGATACTCGAAGGAAGCTCGGGGATCAATAGAAGGTTTGGGCCCCCTTGGGTCCTTGGGAGGAAAGAGCCGTGGGCGCGATCATCACGCTCACCACGGATTTCGGTACGGCGGACGGCTATGTGGGCGCCATGAAAGGGGTGATTCTGACCCTGTGCCGCCGAGTCACGGTGGTGGACATCACTCATGACATACCGCCTCACGATGTTTGGAGTGGGGCGCTGACTCTATTGACGTGCGCCGGGTATTTTCCCGAAGACGCCATCCATATAGGCGTTGTGGATCCGGGTGTGGGATCGGGACGGAGGGCCATGGCTGTGCGCACGGACCAAGGCGTTTTTGTGGGACCTGACAACGGGTTGTTCACTCTGGTGATGGACCGATGGGGCGTGTCGGAAGCGGTTCACCTGGAACGGGCTTCCTTTTTTCTACCGCGTGTCAGCCCCACTTTTCACGGGCGGGACGTGTTCGCCCCCGTGGCGGCGCACCTGGCCCTGGGCGTTCCTTTGGAACACATGGGTTCGCCGCTCGATCCGCCGGTTCGGCTGGAGATCCCGGAACCTCTCGGAGAACGAGACCAGATCCGGGGGCAGGTGATTCATGTGGATCGCTTCGGAAACCTGATTACCAATATTCAGGAGTGGCGCCTGGCGGGTATCCCGTCGAAAGACGTGATAGTGGAATGGCATGGGGTGCGTATTCATGGTCTGAGCACGGCGTATGCGGATGTGCGGGAGGGGGCCTTTCTGGCGCTGGTGGGGAGCGCCGGCATGATCGAAATTTCGAGAAACCGGCGAAGAGCGGACGAGAATGCGGGCGGTGTCCGGGGCGCCTCCGTGGTCGTATCCTGGACGGCACGCTGAACGTGCCGGATAGCAGGCTGTTGAGAAACGCGATGCGCTTCGTTGCGCTTCATCCTTCGTCATTGCGGCGTACTGGCTGTACGGCTCATTCCTGAGGATGGTCCGAACCGCCTTTTCGAATCGTATCTTTCCCGCGGACATCCGGAAGAGCGGTCCGGAAAACTATTGACGCGTTGCGGAGGACGCGGTAGGGTAAAATGAGTGAGCGTTCAGTCGGATGCGAACTTCGAGAAACGTGATGATCAAGAAGAAAACCATCCCCACATTGGTCAAAGACCCCCACCTCGTGGAGAAACGCCGCGCTCAAATCGTACGGGCCGCGGTCGGCCTCTTTATTGAAAGAGGCTTCCATAAGACCACCACCCGTGAAATCGCCCGGGCTTCCGGAATGAGCATCGGGAGCCTCTACGAATACTTCAAATGCAAAGAGGACGTTCTGTACCTGGTGTGTGACACCATTCATAACGCCGTACAGGAACGACTCGAAGGGAGCCTCCAGGAGGACGGAAGCGGAAAGGACGCCATTGTTCGGGCTATCCATGGGTACTTCCAGGTGTGCGATGAAATGGCCGACATGGTCTTGCTCATCTACCAGGAAAGCAAGTCTCTGCCGGCCGATTCCCTCCGGTATGTACTGGAAAACGAGGAACGCATCACCCGGATGTTTCGAAACCTGCTGGAACGAAGCGTGGAAAGCGGCGCCCTGCGCATCCGCGACGGCGGAACCCTGAGTCTTCTGGCCCACGACATTACCGTCTTGGGGCATATGTGGACCTTCAGGAGATGGTCGTTGCAGCATGCCTTCCGATTGGAGGAATATACCAGGATCCAAACCGAACTCATTCTCAAATTCGTGGAATGACCATGACGGGGGAGAATCGGCGGACGGAGACCCCGCCGCCGCTGTTGAGATTCCCGGCAAGGTCCTTGTCCATGACCATCGGAGGAACGGTTTATGACCGACATCAGGGAAGTATACAGACCCCAATATCCAGTCCGGGTGGTAACCGCCGCCTCGCTGTTCGACGGTCACGACGCTTCCATCAACATCATGCGCCGCATCATGCAGGCGAGTGGAGCGGAAGTCATTCACCTGGGGCACAACCGCTCGGTGGATGAAATCGTGGCCGCTGCCATTGAAGAAGACGCCCAGGCTATCGCCGCAAGTTGCTACCAGGGAGGCCATCTGGAGTTCTTTAAGTATATGAAGGACTTGTTGAGAGAACGGGGGGCCGATCATATCCGAGTTTTCGGTGGGGGCGGCGGGGTGATCGTGCCTGAAGAAATACGGGAACTGGAGGCCTATGGAATCACCCGGATCTATTCCCCGGAACATGGCCGTAAAATGGGATTGCAGGGGATGATCAACGAGCTGCTGCAGGAGGCGGATCAGCCCGTCACGGACGGTCTGCCGGATTTGACGCCCGAAACCCTGACGCCTGCGCGAAAACTCCACGTGGCCCGGATGATCAGTCTTATGGAATACGGTTTGACGCAGGGAAACGGCCGCATCGAGGATCTGCGCCGGCGATTTCGCGAGGGCGCGGCGGGTTCGCATTCCCCCGTTTTGGGGATCACGGGTACCGGCGGCGCAGGCAAATCGTCGTTGACGGATGAACTCATTCTTCGATTTCTCTATGATTTTCCGGACAAGACCGTGGGTATTCTAGCCGTCGATCCTACGCGGCGCAAAAGCGGAGGAGCGCTGCTGGGAGATCGCATCCGCATGAACGCTATCAACGACAAACGCGTGTACATGCGCTCCCTGGCCACACGAAAGTCGCGCACCGAGTTGTCGGAAGTGTTGCAGGAGGCGCTCTGGGTGCTGAAGTGCGCCGGATTCGACCTGATCATCGTGGAGACCGCCGGCATCGGACAAGGAGACGCGGCCGTGGCCGAACTGGTGGATTTCTCTCTGTATGTCATGACCAGCGAATTCGGTTCCCCTACCCAGTTGGAAAAGATCGACATGCTGGATTTCGCGGATCTCGTCGCCATCAACAAGTTCGAACGGAAGGGTTCCGAGGATGCGCTGCGGGATGTACGGAAACAATACCAGCGGAACCACAAGCTTTGGGATCAACCCTTGGAAACGATGCCCGTGTACGGCGCCATAGCGGCCAAGTTCAACGACGACGGCGTCACCGCTCTGTATCACGGCATCCTGGAACTTGTGGAACGCAAAAAGAAGACGCGTTGGGAGAGTCGGCTTCCCCGGTCCCAGGACAAGAAATCGTCCAGCAAAACCATCATTGTCCCGCCGGAACGGACGAGATATCTATCGGAGATCTCCGCCACCGTCCGCAGATATCACCGGGAGACGGAAGAGCAGTGCGCGGCGGCCCGAAAGGCATGGGCGCTTGGGGAGGCGTTGAGCCTCGTGGAGGAGAGACTGGAGAGGGAGGGTAAGTCGGCCCTGGAATTACTGAAAGCGGAACTCAGGCAGTCCGAACTCCTGTTGACGCGGGAATCCTTACGGCTCCTGGAAGAGTGGCCCGGTCTTCTGGAGACATACGGGGCCGGAGAGTTCGTCTATCAAGTACGGGATCGGGAGGTTCGAGTTCCTCTGTTCACATCGAGCCTGGCCGGGAAACGGATCCCCAAGGTGGCCTTGCCCCGGTTCAAGGACCCCGGAGAGATTCTGCGATGGCTTCGGGAAGAGAACGTACCCGGGCGGTTTCCCTTCACGGCGGGCGTGTTCCCTTTAAGGCGCATGGACGAACAACCCACCCGCATGTTCGCGGGGGAAGGAGATCCGGCTCGAACGAACCGCAGGTTCAAGTATCTTTCGAGGGACAGCGAATCCAAGCGTCTCAGTACCGCCTTCGATTCCGTCACCCTCTATGGCCAGGACCCGGATATCCGTCCGGACATCTACGGCAAAGTGGGTAATTCCGGGGTAAGTGTGTGCACGCTCGACGATATCAAAGTGCTTTACAGCGGCTTCGATCTGTGTGCGCCCAATACGAGCGTTTCAAAGACCATCAACGGCCCCGCGCCCATCATGCTGGCCATGTTCTTCAATGCAGCCGTCGATCAACAGGTGGAACGGTTTCAGGAGGAACACGGGAGACTCCCCACGAGGGAAGAAACGGACCGAATTCGGGCCATGGTGCTGAAGAACATCCGCGGGACCGTGCAGGCGGATATTCTGAAAGAAGACCAGGGACAAAACACCTGCATTTTCTCCATCGAATTCGCCATACGCATGATGGGCGACATTCAGGAATATTTTATCGAGCATGAGGTGCGGAATTACTACTCCGTTTCCATATCCGGATACCACATCGCGGAAGCGGGGGCGAATCCCGTGAGCCAGTTGGCGTTCACCATGGCCAACGGGTTTACTTACGCGGAGTATTATTTGAGCCGGGGCATGCACATCGACGATTTCGCACCCAACCTGTCGTTTTTCTTTTCCAACGGCATGGATCCGGAGTACACGGTAATCGGCCGCGTGGCGCGCCGCATTTGGGCCATCGCTATGCGGGACCTTTACGGCGGATCCGACCGGGCCCAGAAGCTCAAGTACCACATTCAGACCTCGGGCCGTTCCCTGCACGCCCAGGAGGTGAATTTCAACGATATACGCACCACCCTGCAGGGGTTGTGCGCTATCTACGACAACTGCAACTCGCTGCACACGAATGCGTACGACGAGGCCATCACCACCCCCACGGAAGAGTCCGTGCGGCGGGCGCTGGCCATCCAGATGATCATAAACCAGGAATGGGGTCTGGCGAAGAATGAAAACCCCTACCAGGGCAGTTTCATTGTGGAAGAACTCACCCGCCTCGTAGAAGAGGCCGTGCTGGAGGAGTTCGACCGGCTGACCGACCGCGGCGGCGTACTGGGTGCTATGGAGACGGGGTATCAGCGGAGCAAGATCCAGGAGGAATCCCTGTACTATGAATTGAAAAAGCACTCCGGGGAGCTGCCCATTGTGGGAGTGAACACCTTCAGAAACCCCAGGGCTCACGTGGACGAAGACGAGGATCTTTGTCTGGTGGAGCTTTCCCGGGCCACGGAGGAGGAAAAGCGGAATCAGCTCCGACGGTTGAAGGAGTTTCAGGAGAGACACCGCGCCGAGGCTCCGGAGGCCTTGGAACGCCTGAAGAGGGTGGCGTTGGACGGAGGCAACGTCTTTGCCGAGTTGATGGATACGGTGCGGGTGTGTTCCCTGGGCCAGATATCCAGGGCTCTCTTTCAAGTGGGCGGCCAGTACCGCAGAAGCATGTAAGTGGCGGCGTGTCGAAATCATCCGGACCGGGAAGCGCTCCTGGTCTGCCAGAAGCACCGGACCGGTCTGTGCGGGGAGTGCGTGCGTTCGGGTCCCAAGTGCGTGGATCCGCACACGTATTGTACGTTTCGCACCTCCTGCGTCATTCATGAACTCATGAAGGAGCAGAGGCGCCAAACGGCGCGGACGGGTTGAGTCTCTCTGGAGAGCCGTTGTGGATGTTCTGAAGCAGGCGCCGTACCACATCCGTGTGAAGTCGATGGGGATGTGGGAAGTCCGTTCACCGGGGTTCATGCGGAAACCATCGTTCCTTGCGTCGTCGATGGGACCGCATGACGGAACGTTTCGGACGTTCCTTCGGTTTCCGATCCATCGGTGTCCCGGTTTCTCCCGGCGCCGTGCAGGTTGGTTTGAAATTCCTGTAACAGCCTGTGGATACACAGGGTTGCCGTCAAGAAAGGAAGGTTCATGACCGTTCGTGTTCGTTTCCTGCCCAGTGGATTGGAAGTGGAAATCGAGAAAGGTCGTACGTTGCTGGAGGCCGCCATGCTGGCGGGAGTCCACCTTAACGCCTCCTGCGGAGGAGCGGGAGTATGCGGCAAATGCCGCGTGATCCTGGACCGTGGAGAACTCGATTCGGAGCAGGGCCCGTTCCTGTCCGATTCGGAATACGCCGCGGGGGTGCGGCAGGCCTGCATTTCACGGGTGCTCGAAGACACCGAAGTGCACGTACCTCCCGAAGCTTTCCTGGACAGTCGAACACTGAACCTGATCTCCACATCGAAAGATGCGCACCGGGCCATACGGGACATCGGTGTTCGAGACCTCATGGCCGAGAACCGGTTTCATCCGCCCATTCAGAAACTGCGGGTGGAAGTGGTTCCCCCGTCCATCGAGGACCAGTCCAGTGATCTGACCCGGTTGCTCAATGCCCTGGCGGAACAACATGACGTTCACAACGTGGAAGTTGAGTTTGAGGTGATCCGCGTGTTGCCCAGGGTAGTGCGCGAGGCGAATTTTGTCGTCACGGTCACCGTGGCGATTTCTCCTCGTCCGGAGTATCCGAGAGTGAACCTGCTCAAAGTGGAGCCCGGCGATCGATCGGAGGCCAACTATTGCGCCGCCGTGGATGTGGGGACCACCACGGTATGGGGCGCCCTCATCAACGTGGCCACGGGGGAGGTCGTGGCCGAACATGGCGAGTACAACAGCCAGATGGGGTATGGAGAGGACGTGATCTCACGGATCAACTACGCGTCTCGGCCCGGCGGTCTCCGGAAGATGCAGGAACTCGTGACGGCCACCATCAATTCGGTGCTGGATCACCTGGTATCCAGCGTCGGTCTCTCCGTTCGGGACATTACGCGTATCAATCTAGCCGGAAACACGACCATGACTCAACTGCTGTTGGGGGTGAATCCGCAGCATATACGGCTCCGTCCTTATGCGCCCACGGCCAATTTCTATCCTCCCGTACGGGCCGTGGATTTGGGAATCCACGCGGAACCGGATGTGCAGGCCGCTCTGTTTCCCTGTATTGCGGCGTACGTTGGGGGCGATATCGTGGCCGGCGTCATCGGTTCGGGAATGTATCGATCGGAACAGGTTTCGCTGTTTGTGGATTTGGGAACCAATGGCGAGATCGTTATCGGGAACCGGGACTGGATGACCTGTGCGGCATGTTCGGCGGGTCCGGCTTTTGAAGGAGGCGGTATCAAACACGGTATGCGCGCGGCGCGCGGGGCCATCGAGGAGGTGATGATTCATCCCAAGACCTTCGAGCCCATGATCATGACCGTGGCCATGGCCAAGCCCAGAGGCATTTGCGGTTCCGGCCTGATCAACGCCGTGGCCGCCATGCTCCGAGTGGGCATCATCAACGGCAGAGGCAAATTCAATCCGGACCTTCCCACAAATCGTATCCGCGAAGGAGACGGGGGATTCGAGTATGTGCTGGTGACGGCGGAAAACGCGCGTTCAGGCCAGGACATCGTTTTGACGGAGATCGATATCGACAACCTGCTTCGAGCCAAGGGAGCCATGTTCGCCGGATATCTCACGTTGTTGGAAGGCGTGGGCCTGCGCATGGAGGATCTGGAGCGGGTCGTCATCGCCGGAGGTTTCGGATATCACGTCAATATCGAGAACGCCGTGACCATAGGTCTGTTCCCGGAACTGGAAATGCATCGGTACGAATTCATCGGCAACGGCTCCCTTCTAGGAGCGAAACTGACTTCGCTGTCCAACGAAGTACGCATGGAGGTCAAGGAAGTGGTGGCTAAGATGACGAACTTCGAACTCAGTGAAAATCCAAAGTACATGGACTATTACGTGGCGAGCATGTTTTTCCCGCATACCGAAGAGAAGTATTTCCCTCGGACATACAGACAACTCTGGAGCCGGGATGGGAAGGTTGCCTGACGAACCGCGGGCTCCTGGGATGTTTCCCTTCTGCGGATCGGACCAGGGATCCGCGTTTGAAGGTCATTGTCCCCCTCAACCGGCCTGCATGGGTCCGGGTCGTGTGGAGTGACAACGCGGATGACGCACATATCCAGCCTGGCAGAGGCAAAAGACCGGGTGGAAGTTCTTCGGGGAGAAATCCGCAGGCATGATCACATGTATTACGTGCTGAATCGCCCGGAGATCTCCGACCGGGAGTACGACCTGCTACTGAAGGAACTCGAGGAGTTGGAGGAGCGTTTCGGTTTGGTTTCCCCGGAATCGCCCACCCAGCGCATCGGAGAACGACCCCGGGATGAATTCAAAAAGATGGAACACATGGCTCCGCTGCTCAGCCTGGATTCCGTATTGGAGGAGGGAGGACTCCGTCGATTCGTGGAACGGACGGAGAAGTTTCTGGGGAGAACGACGGCATTTGTCGCGGAGCCCAAGTTCGACGGTCTTTCGGTGGAGCTGGTATACGAAGAGGGGAAATTCACCCGGGGCGGCACCCGGGGAGACGGTCTGGTGGGCGAGGACGTGACGGAAAACCTGCGGACGATCCGCGCCCTTCCTTTGGTGCTCGGAACGGCGATACCCGTTCCCAAGCTGTTGTCCGTTCGGGCGGAGGTGGTCATGCCCCTGGAAGGGTTCAACCGATTGAACAGACAGTTGTTGGAGAACGGCAAGGAACCCTTCGCCAACCCCAGGAACGCGGCCGCGGGCTCTTTAAGACAACTGGACGCGCGAATCACTGCGTCCAGACCCCTGGACCTGTTCTGCTACGATATCCTCTGGGCGGAGGGCGGTGTGCCCGATTTTCACCGGGAGGACTTCGTACGCCTGGAGACATGGGGACTGCGTACGGAGCCTCACCGGAGGGTTTGCCGCTCTCTCCGGGAACTGCTGGACTTCCACGGGGAAATGGCTCGGAGCCGGGACGAACTTCCCTACGAGGTGGACGGCATCGTAGTTAAAGTGGATTCCAAGGCGGACCAGGCGGCCTTGGGGGTGCGCACGAAGAGCCCCCGATGGGCCGTGGCCTACAAGTTCGAACCCCGTAAAGAAGAGACGGTCATCCAGGACATTGCCGTGAGTGTAGGTCGTACGGGCATCCTGACTCCCGTGGCGCTTTTGAAACCCGTGGATGTGGGGGGAGTGACCATCAGTCGAGCCACGCTTCATAATCTGAGCGAACTAAGACGCAAGGATGTGCGGGTGGGGGACTCGGTGCGGGTGGCCCGGGCCGGGGACGTGATTCCGGAAGTGGTCGAGCGTATTCCTGTCGTCGGAGAGACTCGTTCGGAACCTTTTGAAATGCCCGTCCGCTGCCCGGTGTGCGGCGGCGAGGTGATCGTCCGGGGCGCCTTCCATGTGTGCGCCAACGAATTGTCCTGCCCGGCGCAAGTGAAGGGCGCCGTCAAGCATTTCGCATCCAGGGACGCCATGGATATCCGCGGCCTGGGTGAAAAGACCGTTGAGGTCCTCGTGGAGCGGGGTTACGTGAAAGACGTGGCGGATCTGTACGATCTCACGAAGGATCAGCTCCTGACTCTGGAGGGGTTTGCGGATCGTTCCGCGGAGAAACTCCTGGAAGCCGTCCGGCGTTCCCGGCAGACCACGTTGCCACGGTTCCTGTATGCGCTGGGGATCCCGGGAGTGGGAGTTCATGTGGCCCGGGTTTTGGCGGAGGCTTTCGGCTCCCTGGAGAGCATTCGAAAGGCTGGGCGGTCGAACCTGCAGTCGCTGCGCGAGATCGGCGCCGAAATCTCCGAAGCCGTGGTCGACTTTTTTTCGAACGAGAAGAACCGACGTGTCTTGGAGAAACTTCAACGCGCAGGAATTCGATGGGACGCCGGAATTCCGCGGGTTCGAACCGGCCTGGAAGGAAAGAGTTTCGTCTTTACGGGAAGTTTGGAAACGTTGACACGAGGGGAAGCCAAAGCACTGGTGGAGGCTCTGGGCGGTCGAGCGGCGTCATCGGTGAGTGCGCAGACGGACTACGTGGTGGCCGGAGAAAATCCGGGATCCAAACTGGAGCGGGCCCGGGAACTGGGAGTTACCGTCATCGGAGAAACGGAGTTCAAGAAACTGGCCGGAGCCCCCTGAACAGGGCCCCGACCCCAGTGAAGCCCTGGGAAAAGAGAGGAATCTCACGGCAAGCGTCCCGCCACGAATACTCCCCCCCATCGAGATGCACCCGGCGCCCGTAAACCGTGGAGCAAGAACAAAACACCCGCCCGTTGGGGGCGGGCGGGCGCCTTTTCAGAATTCGCGGTTCTGGTTTACCGGATTACGCAAACACGCTACATTTCTGTTATGCCGTTAAGTCACCCTGCCGACGTTGCCTGATTTCTCCGGAATGATGTTGTTCCATCCCTGGCGAACCTTGCGATCCCATCTTGGGGGGGTGGCCGGTCGGAAGATGCACAAGCATTCCAGAATCCCGTCTTCACTAGAACAGACCATTTTTCATGCAGGCTGGTTTAACAGTGATGGGATGGCCCAGCCCCTCTCGAAGGGGTATCATGGCGTAGACAAAAACGCATGAAGGAGGCCATCCCATCACTGTTAAGAAATCGGCAAACGGCCTCGGGAAGTTTAGCCTATTCGGGATACGCTTACCCTGTGCGGCGTAGTCCCTCCGTCACCGCGCGCGTTTGGAGTCGGCTCTCGAACCGTCTCTCCGAGGGAAGTCAGGATCGGATGTCGATGGACGGGAAAAGGCCCTCCTTGGGGCCGTAAGGATACGGTTGGAGAATGTAGAAACAGGCGAGACGGCTCTTTTGCGCGTGCCCCGCGTTTCGCACGCCGTCGAAGTACGCCCCGTTGGCATCCAGTATATGTTCGATCCGTTCCCGGAAAGCGCTGGTGAACGCCGCGCCGTTTCCGGTGAATCGCATGCGGCCTATCTCCAGGGTCCCCTCGACGTCGCTCAATTGGGACAGGGAAATGCCGTGCGTTTCCAAGTCCCGGCTGTTCGAAATATATCCCCATACTAGATGGTCCTCGGGAATCGCCACCGGTTCCTGCAGGTCTATAATGGTATGCGGCATCACGATGGATCCCTCCCCGATCCGCAGGGGCTGATCCGGCAACCCGCGAAGGAAGGAGTTAAAACCCACGAACACCTTCTCGTCGAGATGGGCATAGAGAATCTTCCCCCCGTGAGCCGTTACGTTAAAGCCGTCCAGATGGGAATGAATGATGCAACAATTCTCCTGTGCATTGGCTCCCTTGCCCAGCCACGAATCCTCCAGATAAGCACGCTGGGCGACCAGCACGTTCTTCCCGATGTGGGTTTCCCCGTGAAGGACGGAGTAGGGATTCACACATGCCCCCGGCGGTGCGCTCCCCGCGAGACACGAGCCCACCGCGTCAAAGGCCGGTTCGAAACGTTCTTTGAGGGATTCCATGAGATCCACCAAAATCCCCTGGGGTTTGGCTCCCGGTTTGGCGCGCACGTAACGCCCGAGAATCTCAGCGTCGTGCATGTAGTCAAAGGTGAAACGGTCCGTGTCCGTCAGGAAGATCCGGCCGGGCTCGATACGGGTGTCCGTCAGCTCACCGCTCTGAACATAGGCGTAGGCTCCGACCGTACTGGCTTTGCAGCAGGTATGGTCCACCGTGCTGAACGCATCGAGGAATACCCCTTCCATGGGTGATCCGTGAATGTTGGCGTGATCCATGGATACGGTGTTCAGAATGTAGAAACGCTCGGGATGCTCGGGAACGTGCGAATAGTTGTGAATCAGTGTTCTGTGGAGAAAGCTGTTGCGTATTACAATACGTTCATCACCGAACAAAGGAGACGCCAGATCCTTGTAGTGTAATACTTCTCCTCGGTTCTTGAGTTCGTCACCCCGCACATCCGTCTTATATAGGATGGAATCGTCTATAACACATCGTCCCTGTATGTAGCTGCCTGATATGCTTGATCGATTACATTCTATTCCGAATGAGTCATGGACCGATATGCAGTATAAGGCATAATATTGCGCTAGTTGGTCATGTGATAATAGGTCTCTTATATATACATCTACATTTAAGTTGATCTTCCTAAGATGGATATTCAGTCTTCCGACTATGCGTTCTACAACTTCATTTATTTCTTTCATGAAAATACCTCATAGCTTCGGCAGCCGTGTATCCTATCGTTTCTCACCGTTCTCCCTGAAATATTTTTCATAAACGGGCGCATGGAATCAACACGGACGCGGCAAGCACGTTTTTCTCCACCGCCCGACCACTTTGAGCGCCGTTGCCGGACCGTACAGGGGAACAGGCCGCCGGTATCCTCCGGCGGGACGATGTTTCCCGGTTTTCTGGAGTCCCTATCTAACAAAGCTCGTGTCGGGGATCAATGTCTTTCTTTCCCGGAACGGCGGACGACTTTCGCGAAACCGCGGGCAGGCATGTCTCATCAACAGGGGCGAAGCCCGTTTCGCTAAAGAGGAGTCCCTGTACACCCGAGGCTTCTCACCGTTCGAAGACCGAAGCCTGCACAGGTTGGGATGCGTAGTTTCCATGCACCACCGCATGGAGCGTAATCTTGGTCCGGCTCGCGAAACCGGCCGGCGCGCGTATCTCGAAGGATTCACCTCGGGAGTACGTGTATGGTTGTTCTTCCGGGAGATGGGAATAGGGGCCGTATCGGACTACGATGTAGTAGGAGCCGGAAGCGATGAGCCCTCCCCGGACGGCCGCGTTCGGAACGGTGATTTCGGCCACCCGTTGCTCCGTTCCGGCGTCGAAGATGCGGACTACGGCGTCCGCTCCGGATTTGTTTTCAAAATAGATCTCGTTGCCGGGTTCACTCCAGCCGGTGCGGCAGGCAAGAAGCGCCGCCAACAACACAGCGACCGTACACGGAATGAGCAACCGCATCGATTCCCTCCTTCTGTATCTTGTTGTGAAACGGAACCGGGGCCGTCGTTGGATCTCAACCTATCTGCAACGCAGGTTATATCTTGCTACAGTTTCACGTCCACAAACCGATCTCTTTGGTCAAGAGGCCGTTGAACAAGGGGATCCGCCATTCCGCCTTCGGAGTGGCTTGCATCGCATCGTTTTGCGCCGGCCTGCCCGCAATACCGTTTATCAACGGATTGTTAGGCGAGCCCCGGCGGGACCCGCTGTGTCAGGGTACCCGTTTTGCTCGTTATGTCAAGGAGGTTCCCCCTCGCGGGGCGGCGGGAATCCTAAGTTCCGGAAATGCGGGTGGTTCCGGGGACGGCCCGGCGGAAAGGAGTATTGGCGGTGAGGACCATTTCATGCAGCCGACTGGTTCCGGGCATGTACGTGGAGGCTGTGGACGCCGTTCCCGGTTTTCCGTTCAAGCCGGGTCGAATTCACCGGGAAATGATCGATTGGATGGTTCGGCGAGGCCTGAAATACGCCTTGGTGGCGGAGGACCATGAGCTGGGAACGGATGAATTCTCCCGCGAGTCGGAGCGCGCCCGGCTTCTGGTGAGTCAGGCCCACCGGCAGGTCACGGACGCTTTGAACTCCGTGGCCCGATCCCGGCCGCCGGATCCCCGACTGATGGAGAACCTTTGCACCCCGTTGCTGAACGAACTGGTGCTGCACCGGGACCTGATGCTCCTGGCCCTTTCCCTCAAGAACAAGGACCAGTATACCTATGAGCATTCCGTTCGGGTGGGGGCCTACGCCATGCTGCTGGCGGCGCAGGTGGATATTCCGTTGGAGGACCGGCCGGAATTCGGCATGGCCGGGTTCCTGCACGATGTCGGCAAACTCCTCGTCCCCTCGGAAATCATCCAAAAACCGGGAAAGCTCACCGCGGAAGAGTTCGCGTTGATCCGCGCCCATCCCGCCGAGGGGGGAAGGTTGCTATCCTCCCACGGGAACGTGAGCCCGGAGGTGGTCCGCGCCGTCCGGGAACACCACGAGCGCATGGACGGACGAGGATATGTCGGAGGGCTTGCCGGAGAAGAGATCAGCACCATGGGAAAAATCCTGGGGGTGGTGGATACGTACGACGCCATCACGAGCGACCGTCCTTACAAGGCGGGCAAGAGTTCTTACGCCGCGTTGGCGGAAATGCGGACCCTGTTTCTGCATGCGTACGACGTGGAACTTCTGGATCATTTCATCAAGGCGGTAGGGATATACGCGCCGGGGACCCTGGTTCGGCTCACCGACGGCCGATACGCCACGGTGGTGGGCAACAACGCCGACAACCTGCTCAAACCCTGGGTGGTGGTATACGAAGCTGTGGAAAGCCCCGGAGGTGAGGTGCGGTACCGCCGGGGGCCCTTTTTGAATCTCGATGAGGGCGCGGTGGGAATCGAAGCGGTGATGGAACCGGCCGGAGAAGAATTCCGGACGGTTACGGCTCGGATCCGCACCCCTTTATGACGGCCTGTTTCCCGGATGTACGGGTGCGCTTTCTCGAGCGTTCCGGATCTCATTCGCGTTTACGGAGCGAGGAATCCAGGCGGAGTCCCAGTTCGATGAGCTGGGTCGCTTCCACGTCGGCGGGGGCCTGCGTGAGCGGACAGGCGCCTTTCTGGGTTTTCGGGAAGGCGATGACATCCCGTATGGAAGGGCACTGGAGCAGGAGCATGAGAATCCGATCCAGACCCAGGGCGATCCCGCCGTGGGGAGGCGCTCCGTATTGGAAAGCCTCCAGCAGAAAACCGAACTTGTCGCGGGTTTCCTGTCCGGACAGGGAAAGGACCTGGAAGACCCGTTCCTGAAGGTCCGGCCGGTGAATTCGAATGCTCCCTCCACCCACTTCGACGCCGTTCAGAACCAGGTCGTAGGCCCGGGCCCGAACGCGAGCGGGGTCCTTTTCCAACAGGGGTTCATCGGATTCCCGTGGAGCCGTGAAAGGGTGGTGCACGGACGCATACCGATGTTCGTTCATGTCGTATTCGAACAGGGGGAACTCCGTAATCCACAGGAATTCGAATCGAGCGGGATCGATGCAGCCCATGCGACGGCCCACCGCCAGCCGAACCTGGTTCAGGGAATCATTGACGATCTTGGCCTGATCCGCACCGAACACCAGCAGATCCCCCGGTTCCACGTTCATGGCCTGTGCGAGTCCGCGTCTTTCCTGTTCACTCAGAAACTTGGTAATGGGGGAGAGCCACTCCGAGTCCTCGACCTTGATCCAGGCCATACCTTTGGCGCCGTATCGCCCGGCCAGCTCCGTAAGCTCGTCCAGGTCTTTCCGGGAAAGCACATGCCCGCCCTTAATATTCAGGGCTTTGACCACCCCGCCTTCCTGGACGGCTTTTAGAAAGACCTTCAGCCGGGATTCTTGGAACAGGGAGGTGAGGTCCCGGAGTTCCATGCCGAAGCGGGTGTCCGGGCAGTCCGTGCCGAACCGCAGCATGGCCTCGTCGTACGGGATGCGGGGAAAGGGCAGGGCGACCTCCCGGTCCAGAAGCTGTTTCAAGAGGCGGGCCATCATGCGTTCCATGATGGACAGGATGTCCGACTCCTCCACAAACGAGAGTTCCATGTCCAGTTGGGTGAATTCGGGTTGCCGGTCCGCGCGGAGATCCTCGTCGCGAAAACACCGCACGATCTGGTAGTATCGGTCCATGCCCGCAACCATGAGCAGTTGTTTGAACAGTTGGGGGGATTGGGGCAGGGCGTAGAAGCGGCCTGGGCTGAGGCGACTGGGCACCAGAAAGTCTCGTGCGCCTTCCGGAGTGCTTCGGGTGAGCACCGGGGTCTCCACTTCCACGAATCCTTCTTCCTGTAGGTACTTGCGCAGCACCGCGTTGGCCCGGTTGCGAAACAACAGATTCCGGGTCATGAAAGGCCGCCGGATGTCGAGATACCGGTACCTGAGGCGCAGCGGGTCGGCCACGTCCTCATCTTCCAGGGAGAAAGGAGGGGTCAGAGATGGGCTCAGGATTTGAATTTCCCCGGCGAGCACTTCGACGGTTCCGGTGGGTAGGTTCGGGTTCACCGTTTCCTCGGACCGTTTCCGTACCGTACCCCGGACGGCGATTACGAATTCCGATCGGAGGGAATCGGCGGTCCGATGACTTTCCGGAGAGATTTCGGGGCTGCACACGATCTGTACGACGCCGCTCCGATCCCTCAAGTCTACAAAGATGACGCCCCCGTGGTCTCGAACGGTTTGCGCCCACCCGTTCAAGATCACCTCTGTTTCCAGAAGAGACTCCTGTACTTCCGAGGAGTAATGCGTTCGTTTCAGCATGTCCGACGCCTCGATCCGTCCACTTTGAAATCGGCCGCGATTCAGGCCCGAGATAGGAAGGTGGCTACTATAGGAGCGTTGCCCGGGTTTGTAAAGGGAAACCTGAGTCGGATGACCGTCAAATGGGATTCGCTTTTCAGCATCCGCTGTCAAATGAGGCCTGAGATATAGGATTCCCAAAAGTTCCTGTTTCGAGGTCAACTAACTTGTTGACTTTACGAAACAAAGCGGGTATCATTAAAAATCTATATCGTCATGAACACGGTTCTTAACAGGCTTGTCCGGTCGTCATGTATCTGTTCCATTTGGGGAGGATGGGTCGTGCCTCTCCCGAGTGAGCATCCCATCTTGACCTCGACTCAGTTCCTGCGGCGAAGGTCGAGGGCCGGAAACCTCCTTTCCAAAGAATCTGTATACCGGATCCAGTGCGGCATGGTCAGAGAGACGAAGAGGGATCCGGGATGCCTCGCGAACGAATGCAACTGGGCTATCCCCTTGATTTCGAGGGCGGAGAACCTTGGCCAAAACAAGAAGACCCACTGAAGATCCGCTTGCAGGAGATGAATTTTATTTCCAGTGGCACATTACGGAACGATGCAACCGGGCCTGCAAACACTGTTATCAGGGAGATCGGGCGGCGGCGGAGCTTGCGCTTGGGGATCTTCTCACCATCGTCGACCGGATGGAAGAGGCGCTGTCGAAATGGGGGAAGCGAGGGACGCTTTCACTGACCGGAGGGGAGCCTTTTATCCGCCGGGAAGAGCTGTACGCTCTGATGCGGCGAATCGATGCATCGAAGTACATAGCCTACTATGATATCCTCACCAATGGATCATTGATCTCTGAAGACGAAGTCCGCGTGCTTCAAGAGCACCCGGGTTTGCGCCGCGTTCAGGTATCTCTGGAAGGAGCCACCGGGGAAAGCAACGATGCGATTCGAGGTCCCGGAAGCTTTGAATCCACGATGTCGGCCATAAGACGGCTGCGGGAGGCGGGAATCGTTGTCTCGGTAATGGCCACCATCAGCCGGCTCAATCAGCATCAAGTTCCTGCAATGATAGACCTGGTCGGGAGGGAAGGGGTATCCTTTCTCGCTTTGGAACGGTTGATTCCGGAAGGCAAAGGCGCCGGATTGTCCCATCAGGTTCTTACTCCTGCGGAATTACGGGAAGTATATGAGACCGTCTACCGGATCGTCGGTCAGAATCCCCCTGTTCGTGTGCTTCTTTACCGACCCCTCTTTGCGCTTCTGGCCGAAGACGACCCCGTGGTGGGGGCCCTGTGTTCGGCCGGGAGCAACGCCCTTACCATCATGCCGGACGGCACGGTCTATCCCTGCCGCCGATTGCCCATTCCCATCGGCCATGTTCTGGAGGACGGTTTCTTCAAGATCTGGTACGGTTCCGAGGTCCTCTGGCGTATCCGGGATCCCGGAAACCTGGGAGGCAGGTGCGGCCGATGCCGTCTGATCGCCCAATGCCGGGGCTGCCGAGCCATGGCCTACTGCACGACCGGCGACTATATGGCGGAGGATCCGCAATGCTGGATGTGAAATGCGGGAAACGGCTGCGGTTGAAAGAGGGCATCCTGATACGGCCTGTCTCGGAAATCGATCGTTATTATATCTTCGACCTCAGGGGTGGAGACCACTTTGAATGCAATTATGCAGCGTACTGGGTGCTCCAAAGCATAGGAAAGGGTGTGGATTTCAGTGAATTATACTCGAAGTTCACCGATAGATTCGAACTGGACGACGAAACCGCGGAACGAGACCTCGAGGAGGTCCTCCGTTTTGCTGTTGAGAACCATATTATTGAGGAGGCAGTGATATGAAAGAGCGTAAGAAATTTCCCACTAACTACCAGAAGCCGAGAATCGTGAAGAAAGAGATCATGCGTTTTCCTATGGACATTATCGAGGCTTCGGGTAGGGGTGTTGTGTGCAAGCAGTGCTCCTCCTGCCATAACTGCCGTTAGCTTTCAATCATTGGTCCATAGATAGGTTGCTTGCAAAAAAACGATGGCTTCCGGCGACCTCTTTCAGTCATATAGAACAATCCCAGAGGCAGAGGACGGAGATGGGAACGTACGAGTTCAGGCCATGGGAACGGCGAAACGCGCAGTGGGATGTATGGATAGATCAAGAAGAGTATGGTCGGATAGCGGATAATGTTTGTCTAACTGATACGGCTCGTTCAGAGTTAGAGCAGGCTTTTGAGCATGAGTACTGTACTCATAACAAAGACCTATCTTGGGATAAGCTCTTTGAGGATAATAGCCATCCGGTTATAACCTGTATACGTCATTTACCACCCCCGGAGGAAGAATGGCGTCGGCTTTTCTGGGCCAAGCTTATTCGATCCAAGATACAGCAAAAGGGTACTGACTGCTATTTCCGCAGACTCGACCAGGTTATAAACTATTTAGAGCGGCATCTTCCCTGGGTGAACCGAGAGGACGATCGAGCAAATAAACTGCATGTCCTCTATCTGCTGGAAATGGCTGCCGCGGGAGTGGGCCCCGATCAGCGCAGCTTCGGGGAGCGTGCGCGGAGAGTATTGAAGGACTACTTAGAGAAAGGAGACAAGGAGTTCAGTAGGTTCTATGACTTATGGGCCAGGTATAATATCGGTGTGGGCTATCAGCACGAGGGGCAGCGCAGAGAAGCTGTTCTTGCGCATAACTATATTATAAAAGAGTTGAAACCACTATATAATAATATCTACTCTAAGAAAACAGACTTTGGAACCTATGTAAGCGATCGCCATGGCTTCGAATTGTTGCTGCTTCCTTCATTCCTGGCTAGGGCCGGGATACAGCTCAAACTCCAGTTGGCCTACCACAGCATACGTACCATAGAAGAGATATTTGAGCTCGATCCTATCAAGCACATAAGCGAGTACATAAACCTGAATCCGTGAAACGACGGCTATCATTTTATTCCGAATTGGTCCGTAACTAGTTGATAATGTATGCAAAGTCTGC